>Ga0137404_10002042_pt1 | contig 13290 bp, 10 predicted proteins | sample CZOMad2_1_16fung_FD_108285 | JGI IMG/M metagenome (GOLD analysis project Ga0137404, IMG submission 108285) | Vadose zone soil fungal communities from Angelo Coast Range Reserve, California, USA - CZOMad2_1_16fungal (Illumina Assembly) | ecosystem: Environmental > Terrestrial > Soil > Vadose...
GGGGCTGCATTCTACCTGGCGCCGAATGATTCGGTGACCGCTGCCGAGCGGACCGGTGAGCCGCGGCTCGGTCGAGCCAAAAACCGCGACGACCGGGACGCCGAGGAGCGTGGCGAGATGCATGGTGCCGGTGTCATTCGTGAGAAGCAGCGCGCATTCGCCAAGCTCGGTGGCGAGCTCCTCGAGCGTGGTCTGGCCGATGCGATTCACGCAATGCGCGCCGAGCGCGGCTTCAATCGCGGCACCGCGCTCCTGGTCTGCGGGTGTGCCGAAGAGAATCCATTGGACTGGCCGCTGCTGAGCGATCGCAAGCGCGACTTCGGCGAAACGCTCCGGCAGCCAACGCTTGGCGGGCCCGTATTCGGCGCCGGGACAAAGTCCGAGCTTTGCGGGCGCGCCATTCGTTTTAATGCGGGGAAGAAACTTTCGTACTTCCGGCAGCGCCTGAGGTCCGCCGAGCTCGCGCGCCATTCGCAAATAGCGATAAACCTGATGCTGGATCGGACCCCATCGTTGTTCTTCGGCGACGATCTGGTTCAAGAGCCAGCGACGATTATGACCGGGAAAACCGACCCGGCGTGGAATGCCGGCGAACCAAACTTCGAGCGCGGCGCGAAGCGAGCCCGGGAAAAGGATCGCGACGTCGAACGCAGCCTGGGCACGGATTTTTTTCACGACCGAAAAGAGAGATCGCGATTCCAACGCCAGCACTTCGTCGACTTCTGGAACGAGCTTCCAGACCGGGGCGATCTTTTCCGGCGCGACGACTACGACATGTGCATCGGGCCGCCCTGCTTTGATGGCTCGAACGGCGGGCACGCTAATGACGCTATCGCCGAGCCAGTTCGCGGCGCGGATCAAAATCCGGAAGGGCTTGAGCTTTGCATCCGGCGGCAGATAAACGCCGCGCTTGTAATGGGTGAGAAGGAAATTCGGTTTCGGCGTTTTCCAGCGGTTGTGGACCCAAAACCAATCCTCGGGCGCCCTCCGAATTTCCTGCTCGATCATTTCATTCGCTTCGAACGTGACCGAGTTCACTGAGAGGCCGGTCGAATCGGTGAGGGGAGTAAAGACGAGCCGCCAGCGCGCCGGTCCGACTGTGTAAACCGCTAAGGCGATTACCGCCGCGCCCGTTCTCTTTGCCAGGAGAGCCGACAGCGGAGAAGTGGAGGCCAGCCTGCCGAAGAATGGCGTCCAGAGACCATGATCGCCCGCGTGTTGATCGCCCAGGATCCCGATGAGGCCGCCGGACCGTAACAATTCGATCGGCTTGTGGAACCCTTCGCTCCGATCGAACAACTCAGCGCCGGTGCGCGCACGTTTCCGATTTACGTCCCGATCCAGGTAACGGTTCCTCAGTTTTTGATAGACCGTTCCGACCCTGGCGTAATGAAAGTAATGCGGCACCAGCGGCCCGGTAACTTCCCAATTGCCGATATGACTCAAAAGCACGATCACGGGCCGGCGGGCGCGCAAATGTTTATGAACGGCGTCCGCATTTTCCGCTTCGACATATCGCCCCAGTTTTTCCGGAGACATCGACCCGAGCTTCGTGCCGCAGAGGAAATTGGCGCCGGTCCTTTGGAAATGGCGCCGGCAAATTCGGCGCAATTCTGGCGGCGATTTTTCGTTCGCGAAGGCGGCCTCGAGATTGCGCCGGGCGAGCCGGCGATACTGCGGCAGGAGGAGCCAGCCGGTGAAGCCCATGAAATTCCCGAGAACAAACAAAACGCGCAGGGGAAGCGCGCTGGCGATTGCCGTCCCGGCGCGATAGAAAAGGTAAATGCAGAAATCGAGCATGCGGGAGCTACGAGCCGGCGAACTCGCGCCGAAGGGTAAATTTGCCTGCGGAACGCTTCAATCAATATAATGTCGTTTGTGTTGCGGCCGCGCTCCCATTCTTTGCCATCCGGTTTTGCGCAGTTAATCGCGCAGAGATTCGGCCGCGGGCCGTTTCTGGTTGTCGGGAGTGAGCGCGAGGAATTGCAGCGACAACTCGCGGCGGCGGAGGTGAACGCTTCGGTCTTCGCTTCTCTCGATGAGTTCGGGGCAATTTTCGCTCAAAATGGCGTGAGCGCGCGGGCCAGTCTCGCGATTTGGTTTTATCCGCGAGACAGCGCGAGCGACGATCGCGCCGTCGCGACCCTGGCGGCGGCCGCCGAAAGCGTGTTGGTCGTGCCTGAACCCGGCGATGACAGCGCGTCGCGGCGGCCGGAATTGGTGCGGCGTTTTGCAGAACAAGGTTTTCTTCCCGATTACAGTTGCGATCTGGGAATGCTCGAGCCCGGCGGGCTGCGTTTGATTCGCGCCGTTCCGGAATCCGCCCAGGCGCTGGTTCCCGCGGTTGAATCGGCCGTGGCGCGTCTTCAGCGACAGGTCACCGGTTTAGAGCGCAGCCTGCGGACGCGCATGGCCGAACTCGAAGCGGCCGACCATCACATTTCGAAGCTCGAAGAGAAGCTGCTCAAATGGAAGGAAGCTCGGAAGCAGCTGAAAGAATTGAAGGCCGAGAAGCAGGCGCTCCGCAAATCGCCGGAGCGCAAGGTCGGGCAAGTTCTGCTCGCGCCATATTTGTTGCCGCAGCGATTGGTGCGCGGAATTCGCAAACGCCTGCCGCGTGCGAAAAAATCCCGGACGCCGGCAAATGAATATCAGAGTTGGTTCGAGGCGCATCGGACGAAACCGTCCGAATTGGATCGCTTGCGCAACGAAAGCCGCGCTTTCAAATACCGGCCCTGCCTTACCATAGTCACGCCGGTATTCGACACGCCTGTGGCCTGGCTGGAGGATTGCGTCGAGTCTGTCCGCAATCAGGTTTACGAAGAATGGCAGTTGATCCTCATCGACGACAATTCCACCGATGCGGACTTGTTGAAGTTCCTGCCAGAGCTGGCGGCGCGCGATGAGCGAATTATTTTGACGAGAAGCGACAGGCGCGGCGGTATTTCGGCTGCGTCGAATCGCGGGCTGGAAATGGCGGAAGGCGAATGGATCGGTTTGCTCGATCATGACGATCTGCTCGAGCCCGACGCGCTTTTTCAACACGTGAAATGGCTCCAGGACCATCCGGATGCCGACCTCATTTATTCGGACGAAGATAAATTGACCGAGGACGGCCTCGACGCGCCGATCTTCAAGCCGGATTGGTCGCCGGATTATTTTCTTTCCTGCAACTACATTTGTCACTTCACGATCATCCGCGCAGAGGTGCTGAAGCAGGTGGGCGGGTTTCGTTCTGAATTCGACGGCGCCCAGGATTACGACCTGTTCCTGCGAATCATCGAACGGACCAGCCGGATCGATCACGTTCCGCGGGTCCTGTATCACTGGCGACGGAGCGAGGCTTCGACCGCCGACAACATCCGACGCAAGCCCGGTTCCCTCGAAACCGGCCGGCTGGCGCTGGAAGCACACCTCGAACGCCAAAAGATGCGCGGACACGTCACCGTCGACTGGCGGACGCACGCTTATTGGATCAAGCGGGACCTGGCCGAAGCGAAGCCGATCTCGATCATCATTCCGGTGCGCGATCACATCGAGTTGCTCAGACATTGCGTCGAGAGCATCGAGAAAGAAACGATCTACGCGCCCTACGAAATCGTTATCGTCGACAACGACAGCCAGACTGACGAGGCGCGCGCTTTTCTCTCCTCGACGAAACACCGCGTCCTGAACTGCAGCGGTCCATTCAACTTTTCCGCGATCAACAATTTCGCCGCCGAGCAAACCGGCAATCCGTGGCTGCTCTTTTTGAATAACGACACGGAGGTGATTGACGGCGATTGGCTCACCATCATGGCGGAGCACATTCAGCGGCCGGAGGTGGGCGCGGTCGGCCCGCGGCTCCTTTATCCAGACGACACGGTGCAGCACGGGGGCATCGTCGTGGGCGTGGGCGGGATCGCTGAGCACGCGTTTCGTGGTTTTCCGGCGGAAGCGCCCGGCGTTTGCCGGCAATTGCAGGTGACGCGCAATTACAGCGCGGTCACCGGCGCGTGTCTGCTCACTCGCCGCGACGTCTTCAACAAGGTCCGCGGATTCGATGAAGAACGGCTGCCGGTGACCTTCAGCGACGTCGATTTGTGCCTGAAAATTCGCCGCGCTGGTTACCTCGTCGTTTACACTCCGTTCGCCCGGCTTTATCACCACGAATCCAGCAGTCGTCGCCGGACCGTCGAGCCGATGGAAACCGGCGTGATGCGGGAACGCTGGGCCGGAATTCTTGACGACGACCCCTATTACAACCCAAATCTTTCTCGCGACCGCGCCGATTTCTCGTTAGGCAAATGACGAGCTAGATTTTTCCCATGGCGAAAAACAAAAAAGAGCTTTGGCGGGGCCTCAGCGCCGAAGCACAGAAGGCGCTCGTGATTCGCGACTACGCACCGGCAAAGAGTGGCGACGAATCAATCCCGGGCGTCGAGATTTTTCCGCGAAAGATCCATCACCAGCGGCATCGAGGCGTATTCGGTGAGTTCGCCCGGCGCGATGAAGGCGTTCTCCGGCGGATCGGGTTTTGGCCGGCGCAATGGGCCACCGCACGGATGTTCGCGCAAACCGCAAAAGGGTTCCACGTTCATCCGCCAAGCATTCCGACGGGGACGAAACCCGAGAAATGGATGCGCCGGCTCTTTGTTGAGGAGCCGAAAAATTACGCGCTGCGGCGTTACGCCCACGAACAATGGGACGTGATGTTTTTCGTCCAAGGCGTTGCGGAAATGATTTTGCACGATGTGCGGGCCGGATTGCCGGCGCGGACGATGCGTTTCTTCGTGGACGGCGACAATCACCCGGGCGGAAACAATGTGGGAATCGTCGTGCCGCCCGGCGTCGCGCACGCCATTCGGGTTGAAGGATCCGAAGACGTGATCATGGTTTACGGAACGAGCACGTCGTTCCAGCCCGAGTTTGAAGGACGCATCGCGAGCGACATCGAGACGGCGACGCTGCCGGACGATTGGGCGAAGTTCTTGGGTAGGGGCGATTGACCCAATCGCCCGCGTGGCGTGCCCGATGAAGCGAAGCTTCAACCCGGCCGAACCGGAATTGATGGACCGGCCGCAACCGGTCACCGCCGAGCTGGAAGCCGACCTGCACAATCTTCGGCAACTGAATCGCTACTTCGGCAGTTACCGGCTTATCGAGCGTTTTCTCCGGCGTTGGGTTCGGCCGCGGAGCCGAATGCGAATTCTCGATTTGGCGACCGGCTCTGGCGATATCCCGCGGCTGGTGGTTGATTACGCGCGAACCGTCGGCGCTGAGGTCAGTGTCGATGCCGTCGATCAGCAACCGTCTACGCTGGAAATCGCGCGCCGATTGAGCATCGATTATCCGGAGATTGAATTTGTCGAAGGCGATGTCCTGGCGTTTGACCGCGAACCGTACGATGTCGTTCTCTGTTCGCTCGCACTCCATCATTTCGCCGAGTCCGACGCGGTGAAGTTGCTTCAGCGCTGCCGCGAACTTTCGAAGCGGTACGTCCTCGTCGCCGATCTTCAGCGCGGCTGGTTCGCGACCACCGGCGTTTTCCTGCTCACGGCTCTATTTTTCCGCGAACCCATGACGCGAACCGACGCGCGCCTTTCAGCCGAGCGCGCGTTTTCCTTCGCGGAATTCAATTCGCTCGCCCGGCGCGCCGGCTGGAAAAATTTCGGCCACGCCAAATTCGCGTTCGCTCGCCAGGCGATCTGGATGGAGCAGGCATCGGTTGTCTGATTTCATCTCGGATCTCGGGCCTTTTTCCTCTGGAAAAAGCTTCCTTCCCCAGCTAAAAACCACGCGTTCCCTTATGACGTCCTTTTTCAATCCGCCGTTCAACGACTCCGACTGGTTCCACAAAGACGGGGCCGCCCGGTGGGAGTTTGGCCTTGCAGTCTGCCTTTGGTTCCTTTCTTGGGATGAAGGCGAACATGTCCTGCGTCGGCGGAGAGGACCGAGAAAGCTCTCGCCCCGATTTCGTCGAACAGAAGCGTTACCGCGTCTCCCTCCCGGCGAACTATGTTAGACGTTGAATTATTCGCCGGCGGAGGTGGAATGGCGGTTGGGCTACGGGCCGCGGGATTCTATCCAGCGACTCTGTACGAGCGCGATCAGCAATCATGCGCGACTCTGCGATATAACCTTGGTGCGGCAAAACCGACATTGATCGGGACGGTTAATGAACAGCACATTGAAAAATTTCTGTGGGACTCCTCGAACGAAGAAGTTCGGTTGCTAGCAGCGGGAACGCCGTGTCAGCCATTTAGCTTGGGAGGGAGTCACAAGGCACATGACGATCCGCGGAATCTTTTTCCAGACTTGCTACGGGTCGTGCGGTTGACGAGACCGCGCGCTGTCTTGGTCGAAAACGTACGCGGTCTTATTAGACCGTTATTCCGTTCATATTTCGAATATGTGTTACGGCAACTCGAATGCCCTTCCATCGCACCACGTCCTGGCGAGCGATGGTTCAGTCACGACGTGCGAATCCGAGAATGCCAGGTGTCGCTGGGTTACGAGCCAGAGTACCGTGTAGAGTATCACTCGCTCGATGCAGCTGACTTCGGTGTTCCGCAGCGCCGATTTCGTGTATTTATCGTTGCACTGAGAAGAGAATTTGGCGCGTTCGACTTTCCAAAGCCAACTCACTCGCGAGTCGCGCTGGTTGCCAGCAAGCAAACCGGAGAATACTGGGATTTGCACGGGGTCCCAAAACGTCAACGCGAGCACGTTGAAGCAGCTCTTCCACTCAACGGTACATCTTCGACGGTGCCTTGGATTACGGTGCGACAAGCATTAAACGACCTGCCTAAGCCAACCAACCAAGAAAGCAACGCGTGGATGAACCATTGGATTATCGACGGCGCGCGTACGTACGGCGGCCACAGTGGCAGTTCATTAGATTGGCCGTCGAAGACCATTAAGGCCGGTGTACATGGCGTTCCCGGCGGCGAAAACACACTGGTCGACTCTACTGGAAGATTCCGCTATTACACGCTGCGAGAGGCTGCACGACTACAGACTTTTCCAGATAATCATTTTTTCTCTGGCGCTCGAATCCACGTGACGCGGCAAATTGGGAACGCAGTTCCCTGTGTTCTAGCCACAATACTAGGTAGAGCTTTACATCCACTTATCAGTCGCAATCCCAAGGATAACTATGTGACCAATGCCAACACACACTAACGATTTTGATCTCAGCCCTCATCCTCGCATTTTGCCGATGCTTGGTGAAATCACTCTTGCACCTTGGCGGTGCCTTGCAGAGCTGATTGACAATTCTGTAGATGCTTTCTTATCGGCGCGACGTACTGGTGCAGGACTAACTCATCCTGAAGTCAGCATTTCTATTCCGACGGCCGACGTCGCTAGCGCAAAGCTAACTCTTCGCGATAACGCGCCAGGCATGACGATCGAACGATTGGAAAACGCGATGCGCGCAGGTTGGACCGGAAACGATCCGATTAACAACTTGGGCATGTTTGGAATGGGATTCAATATAGCCACAGCACGGCTCGGAACGCTTACGCGTGTCTGGTCCACGATCGCGGGAGATGGCGAATGGATAGGACTCGAAATCGACTTCGACACATTGATGCGCCAGCGACATTTCCGGACGCCAATCCTACATCGCGCTAAAGCAGATCCTTCGGAGCACGGCACCGAGGTTTCCGTTGAACGCCTGAAACCCGAGCAAAGGCAATGGCTCACTCGAGCAGCAAATCTATCGAAGATACGACGCGACCTGGCGCAAGCGTATTCCGCAATGCTTCGACCGAACGGAGTGCCGATTGCTTTTGGTTTGATGATTAATGGTCAAGCTGTCCGAGGTCGCGATCATTGTGTTTGGGGAGACGGACCAGACGAACGCATTGTACACACAAACCGTTACGGACCAATCAATGCATTCCAACGAGTGGATGTCCGTCTCGATGATCGCCTTTTCTGTACGCGTTGCTGGCAATGGCTCGCCGCCCAAGAGGAATCTTGCCCAGCTTGCAACACCACTGAAGGCGTTGTCTCGCGTACACGACATGTGCATGGCTGGCTAGGTATTCAACGTTACGTGAGCGCCACTGAATACGGTATCGACCTAATTAGGCACGGTCGAAAAATCGAGTATGCCAGCCGGGATCTGTTCAAGTGGACGGGCGATACAAGCGTAGAGGAAGAAGAATACCCAATTGATGATCCGCGACATCGAGGCCGCATCGTAGGTGAAATCCACATAGACCATTGCCGCGTTACATATACGAAAGACCGCTTCGATCGAAACGACCCGGCTTGGGAAGAGATGGTCTCGATTGTTCGTGGTGAAGGACCTCTGCGACCCGATAAAGCTGCGGGACTAGGCTTCGGCCAGAATAATTCACCGTTATCTCTCTTGTTCCAAGCATTTCGGCGATCGACGCCGAAACCCAAAGCGGCAGGCTGCTACGCGCGATTGCTGATCGTACCGGATAATGAACGCGCAGAGGAGATGGCGAAACGTTTCTATGCAGCTGACCCTGAGTACAGAACAGACGTAAAGTGGTGGGAACTAGTTCAAGAAGCGGATCGAGAACTTCTTCAAAGCCAGCAACAGCCCGGAGGTGGAACTGGCGGAATTCCTGGACTCGTCGGGGGTCCCAGTGAGGACGACCAAGCTCAGTCGCCTGAACCGCCCGTCCCTGCTTCCACGCCGCCACCGGCACGAACGCCGCTGCAGGCGCTGTCGCGTGAGTATCGTGACGAGGTAACAAATCAACGGTGGGAGGTGCAGGCGTTTGCCGTTGAAGCTTCGGATCCAATTATATCCGAGCAGTCGGTTCCTTGGCTACTCCGTGCAACGGCTGCGGGAGTACACGAGTTTTACGTCGACGCGCAACATGTGATCTTTGATTCGGCTACGATGACGCCTCTTGATGGACTGCTTGCGGAACTAAGTTGGGCCGCAATGGACTTCATCCGTGGTACTAATACTCAAGCTCGCTTCGCAGGTATCTTGGCCGGGTTAAGAGACCGCTACGCAACCGCAACTAAGCTTGATGAAATCGCATTGTCTGCGGACGCAGTTTCGACCCTATCTGATATTGCTCGCGCGGTCGCAAACGCGCTCTCGTCAGCAGATTCCGCTTCGCTTTTTGAGGAACTCCCACTTGCAGACCGTGAAGCCATCTTACAGAAAATGGCAAGTCGTGCCGTCAGTGAGCCGCAACGTGTTCTCGCTCAAGGCCGCTTTCTTGAGTTCGCGCCGCGAAGAGCGCTTCTAACATTCTTCCAAAAGCATCCAGAACTATTCTTCGACGGTAATTACTGGGATGAACAATATGCTGGCCTGGATTTTGGAAGTGCGTCGGCCACGGAAGAAGCACGGGCAAGGCTAGTCGCGTACTACTTTACATTGCTCGCTGATGCCGCATGGCTTGCGGAAAACGAGCCTGCGGATCTCGCCGATGCAAGCCGCGTTCGCTTATTGCGGGCTGCCCTTGCGCTGGACCTTCTGGCGCCGACTTCTCCCGCTATACCTACAACTTGATTAACTCCTCCTCAGGCTTTCTAGATCATCGGCGGTTGCTTCAAGGCCCATGGCAAGCTTTTGAACGTGACGTCGCCCGGCTGCTCCTGGCGAATGGCTTTGATGATGTACGCATCGTTGCCGGAACCGGTGATCGAGGCGCGGACGTACTTGGCGTAAAGGCCGGCAAACTATGGATTTTTCAATGCAAGCACACGACGAGCACGCCGCCGCCATCCGCTGCTGTTCGAGAAGTCGTAGAAGCAGGGAAATTTTACGGCGCAGACCGTCTAGTGATCGCTTCGTCGCGTCCTGCCGGAGAGTCATTGCTTCGCGAAAAGACGCGCTACGAACGACTCGGCCTCACGATTGAGCTTGCACAACCGGAAGACCTATTAGTTATGATGCGCGCGACACCGGAATATTCGTTGCATCGGAGAACTTTGCGTCCATATCAGGAGGACGCTTCATCTCGGGTCCGAGCCGCGCTTCTGGACACCGGTCGCGCGCAAGCCGTTCTCGCGACAGGTCTCGGTAAAACCGTTATTATCGCGGAAGTGTGTGCAGACCTTCTCCGTGACGGTCTCGTTCCTCATGACAGAATTCTAGTCTTAGCTCATGTCAAAGAACTAGTTCATCAGCTTCAACAGAACTTTTGGTATCAATTACCGAAGTGGGTACCCACGCATAGATTAGCGGAAGGTGAGATTCCAACGTACTGGGACGGCATCACCTTCGCTACAATACAGAGTGCTAAGTCGCGTCTAAATCAGCTTCCCGAGTTTGGGCTTATTCTTGTCGACGAAGCACACCACATCGGCGCCGAGAGTTTTCGCGAAGTTCTCACAGACCTAAGCCCACAACTCACCGGAGGAGTGACGGCGACTCCTTGGCGCGGCGATGGGTATGATATCGATGAATTAATTGGTCCCGCCGTAGTGAAGATCGGCATTGCGGAAGGTTTACAGCGCGGATTCCTTGCCGAGATCGACTATCGGTTGCTTGGAGACAATCTTGATTGGTCGTTTGTGCAGGAAGCCTCGCGTTTCGGTTACTCTCTTGCTCAGCTAAACCGAAAGCTGATCATTCCGACGCGCGACGAGCAAGCGGTCAGGATCGTTAAAGACGTTTTCGAAAACGAGCGCAGACATACTGCAATTGCTTACAGCCCAACGACAGTTCACGCGACAAGCTTTGCTGCTATGCTGCGTCGGTACGGATTCAGAGCGGAAGTGATGTCCAACGAAACTCCGCCGCGCGAGCGAGATGTACTAATGTCTCGATTCCGCGCCGGGCAATTAGATGTGCTGACGACGGTAGACCTATTCAACGAAGGTGTGGATGTGCCAGATGTAGATCTCCTCATTTTTATGCGAGCGACACACAGCCGCCGCATTTTTGTTCAGCAGCTCGGCCGCGGGTTGCGCGTTCGCGCAGGAAAAGACAAAGTCGTCGTCCTTGACTTCGTCACCGATCTTCGACGGATGGCCGAAGTCATTCAGCTCGACGCGGCAATGCGTGGCGCGTCCGTGGAACAACTTGGTCTTGGGGGGCGCCTGATTGAATTTAGCAATCGGTCGGCCGGAAGTTTCCTTCGTGAGTGGATTCTCGACCAAGCCTCACTGTCCGATCGTGAGGATGACGCAACATTGCGAATTCCGCACTTCGATTTTCCGGAGCCAGCACCTCCCGGTGGTGTGCAATGAGTGTTCCAGACAATATTCGAGAGCAGTTACGCTGTAGGCTCTACGAACTCGCCGACGAGAAGAACTGGATGTCACTGTCTGTCGCGGAGAAGTCGGCCACGTATGATGCATGGACGCGCGATCCTGCTGTCGGGGGGGTTCTTTCGCGATTCATTCGAGTCAGCGATGTCCGACTTTACCTTAAGGATTCGCTCCTCAAAGACTATGCTCGTCAGAAGCAGGCCGATGACACGCTAGTTAATCATGTGCTTGGAGTTAGTGGCGCGGAAGTCCTTCGTGCAGATATAAAACCACACGGCCGCGTATTAGCAGATGGACGCGTATTTGCCTGGGGAAGAGCGAACGCTTGGAAAACAATACTCATGGCAACGTACGAACGCGCGCACAATGAGCCAGGTGGAAAGGCTTTTGGGGTCGTTCTGACAAATGCTTTTGGTCAGTTTCATCAGCCTTCAGTTCGAACACTGATTGAAACAGCTGCGAGCAAGTTGGGGATTGAGCGCGTCGTATGGCTAGAGCGTTGATTCGACGTGATCCGCTCACGATCAGTGAAAGATCGACGCGAATGTCACGCGTCCGGTCAACCGGCAATCGCTCGACCGAGGTTATAGTCGAAACTCTCTTGCGGGCAGCGAAAATTGCCGGCTGGCGGAAGCATCCACAGGACATCCCCGGGCGGCCGGACTTCTACTTTCCCAAGAATAAACTCGCCGTCTTTGTCGACGGATGTTTTTGGCATGCGTGCCCTCGATGCGCGCGGCGGATACCGAGCACACGCCGCCAGTTTTGGAAGACAAAGCTGCTCGGGAATCAGCGACGTGACAATCGTCTACGTCGATTGCTTGTGCGTCGCGGCTTCAAAACAATGCGACTCTGGGAACACGAGTTACGCGGAGCTCACTGGCTGGGTCGATTACAGCGTCGGCTCGCGGAAGATCCGACAGTATAGACTGATCAAGTGCACATAACGCGAGAGGAGGAGATCGCCGTCTTGTACGCATTGCATTGCCATGGGGGAACGGCATCGAAATCACAAGTAGTTGAATTAATCCTACGCAACAAACTGCTTCAGCCGCGCGTGGACGACGAAGAAATCGTGGCTACCGGAGAGCGAAGAATCGTAAATCGAATTGCTTGGCTGCGTCAGAACTTAAAACAAAAAGGCGATCTAATGATGCCGCGTCGCGGCGTGTGGCAGTCGACACCAGCTGGCAGGCGACGGCTTTTTCGCTTCGCTGAACGGCTACACGATGATGCAGATGATGACTTGGGAATTCTCGATCAGGAGTTTTTTGAGCGCCTAACGCCGAATTTTCTAGCAAGGCTGCGCGCATTAGCACCGCATGCTCCACAAATCTAACGGGACCTAGTTTCGGCGCGGATCGGCAGAGAGATCGACGAGCGTGCGCCTTCAAATGCTGTTCTGTCAACGCATCAGTCAATCACACATCCATCTTGCATGGTTGCCGCACGAATTCAATCCAAGACAAACCCACTTTTGATTGTCCTTCAAGATGCCGATGCCACCTGATCTAACGCAGTTGCTTGGCAACAGCGTTAGTGGATCATCGCAGGGTGCAGATTTTTTCCACGGTGCGGGAGGCAGTGTCGCACTCTCGCGAGAGTGATAAGCGCAGAGTTCTGGTGCCGACTATGGGCGCGCTCCATCGCGGCCATGGTGAATTGATTCGCGTCGCGCGCGAGGCGGCCGGGAAGAAGGGCGAAGTTGCGGTGAGCATTTTCGTGAATCCGCTCCAGTTCGCACCCGGTGGCGATTACGAAAAATATCCGCGACCGGAAAGGGAGGACGATGAATTCTGCCGCGATGCCGGAGCAGACATTCTGTTCCGCCCGAACGTCGAGGAAATGTATCCCGCGGATTTCTCGATTTCGGTCGACGAAAATTCGCTCGCCATGACGCTCGAAGGCCGATCACGACCCGGCCATTTCCGCGGCGTGTGCACTGTCGTGGCGAAGTTGTTCCATTTGCTGGCGCCGAACGCGGCGGTCTTGGGCGAAAAGGATTTCCAGCAGCTGGCCATCATTCGGCGAATGGTGCGGGACTTGAATTTTCCGGTCGAAATTATCGGGGTGCCGAAGGTGCGGGAA
>Ga0137404_10002043_pt1 | contig 13290 bp, 11 predicted proteins | sample CZOMad2_1_16fung_FD_108285 | JGI IMG/M metagenome (GOLD analysis project Ga0137404, IMG submission 108285) | Vadose zone soil fungal communities from Angelo Coast Range Reserve, California, USA - CZOMad2_1_16fungal (Illumina Assembly) | ecosystem: Environmental > Terrestrial > Soil > Vadose...
AAGATTGCGGCGACTTAGTTTGGTCTGACGGTGATCGGCTTCCAGGGACCGTAGTTCTACTTGCAAGTATGGCCACTTTTATCCCGCCCGGGGTATAGCCCAGCTGATTTATCCTGATCCATGCATCGACGTCACGCTTCTTGCTGTTTCCCAGGTTGGGCTGAAAGTCGCTGCCATCCTGGAGATGCTGTGCAAAATTTTCTTGTTTCAGCAACGTAATGAAAAAAAGTATCGGCCATATTTCTTTCCTCATGATCAGTAGGATTACTTAAGTAAAAATACCACTTTGTGGTATTGACAAGTACGGCAAGCCCTACTATCTTTGCCGCACCTTTAAAATTTTACCTTAATGAAAAAGCTCGCTTGGATAGTTTTCATACTGTCCCTTCTGTTGATCATTATCGGGTTTCTTACATCATAGCCCATACATCTTGCATACCTGCAGCCGGGATCCGAGGCTCTGTCCTGACCGAAAGGCAGGACAATCCGCTGGTAATGACTAAACGGACACCCCGGGGCAGGATAAGCGGGATGGTGATTGCCCGGTCCTTATTTTATTTTCACAAACTTCAGGGTCTGCATGGCCCCATTCTTTCTGAGCTGTATGAAATAAGTTCCGCTTGTCAGGCGGCTCAGATCGATGAAGGCCGATCCGGGCGATACGGAAAGATGGGCGATCTCGCGACCACTTAGTTCCAGAAGGCTCAATTCGGTCGCCTCGCTCAATCCGCCGATATAGAGGACATTTTTTGCGGGGTTAGGATACAGCGACAGGGATGAGACGGGGCCCGATTGCAGCTCCACTACTTTACTGTACTTCGATTTTCCATCCAGGTCCCGCTGCAATACGCGGTAATAATTTTTGCCCCCTTCGCTGGCGGCAGCGATACAGGAATAACTGCTGACCGATGAGGTGCTAGCCGCGCTGGCCGCATCCACTGAACAGGCGTCGGTATAGGCGACCCCGTCAAGGCTGTGCTGCACCGTATAATCCTTTACATTCTGCTGATCGGTGACCTGCCAGCTTACTTTCGCATGCTGGGCATCTTCCCATTCGGCCTGAACGCCCAGCCAGGTGACCGGCAGCGGAACGCTGCCCTTCTGGATAAAGAAATTGCTGAAACCCGTGACGGTCAGTTCAAGATAGTATCCCCCGCTCACCGCCTTCCAGGCCGTGGGGGTAAGCACTTCTTCGCCAGCCACCGGGGTGTAAACACCTGGCGCCGTGTTGAGGCTGCTGGGCTGCTTGATGACGGACAGGTATCCCGGATTCGGGATCGATGGATCGGCGGCCTGCAAGGCGGCGAATTCCGCGTTGGTAAAGAAGAGGCGCAGGCTGATGCTGCCTGCCCCCGCGGGATTGTCATCCGGCTTGATGGTAATATTCCGGTCCAGGTAGGGCACGCCATTATAATTACGGATAGTACCCACGTTCTCGAACAGCGTGGTCTGCACGGCCCCCAGGTTATAATTGTCCAGGATCTGCGCGGCGGAGCCATTTGGTCCCCCCGGCGTCGTGTTCAGGGTCTCGATGGTGGTCCAGGTATGGCTGGTGCCCAGGACGGTGATCGGGAGGCCATAATTCAGGCTGTAGGAAAGGTTCTGCGGTCCATTCACGCCCGGGCTGTAGCTCACCAGGTTGAGGCTGTCCAGGTGACGCATATTGATATTCTCCCCCTGACCGGCAACGCCGCCGCTCTCATCGTCCCAGCAGATCATGCCCGTCCCGTTCTCTGGATCGAGGGTAACGAACGGGTTCAGGGGATAATAATATCCATGAACATCCCTGCCGGTGACGATCGGGCGGCCCATCGCTCCCCAGGCCAGCTCCGTGGAATTGATAATGGGGCTGACATGGGGCGCCCTCCCCACCTCGTTGATATAAAAAAGCGCATTGCCCGGCGATCCTGCGACCACCCTCGGGTTGTCGTAGCTGATATCCGTTCCGCTGAAGCCGGTGCTCACTTCCTTACCGATCACCGTGCCCAGTTTATTGCCCGTGGGAAATTGAATGGAAAAGATATTCGTTCCCGTTCTGGCCAGGTCCAGCTTCTGCAGCAAAATGGTTTTCAGGCCGGGAGAGCTCAGCGGATAAATAGCCGCCGTGGCATATACAGCATTTCCGGTCCGGGTCATGTTGAAATCGTAGTACCCATATCCTCCCACATTTAAAATAGTATCGACGGCATAGTCTACCGAATCCCTCCCGGGCATGGCAACGCCCGAAAAGCTTTCCGGCCGGAAAGGAAAGACCGTGAAGGGGTAAGGGATGCTGTCGTATTTCTCGTTGAATAGGTAACAGGCCCGGGTATACCAGGGCGTGAGACCCGTGGCGTCAAAATACCTTCGTTCATCCCAGGCGACGATGTCCGCGTTGACGTTCCCGCTGGTGGGCACGACGATGCCCTTGGGAAAGGCCTGGTTCAGCGCGAGGTCGGTGACCCGCAGGTAGCCATTGCCATCGATGATATAGCCCGTCCCGATCGTTCCATCCCCGCACTGCCAGGTATAGGTGTGAAAATCGACCTGGTAATAGATCAGCACGCTGTCCTTGGGATATATTATAGTTCTCGCCATTGGATAAGTAGCATTCACGGTAGCCGCTTTCTTTATCCGTACGAGCCGGTTGTACCCGGTGAACTGCGTTTCACTGCCCCCCGCATTTTCTTGCAGGGTCATCACCACATTGCAGCCACCCTGGAGGTCGGGGTAAATATAAAAATCGCTGGCTAAGGCGTCCCGGTAGGCGATCGTAAAATTGGTGCAGGAGCCGATCGGCGTCATGTAGGCATTGACATCCATCTGCCCGCCTCCGTAGTTCTTCATCTCGCCGCCTTCGTCCCGGTAGCAATAGGCAAAGATATCCTGGCCAAAATTGAGCCGTGTGTATCCGAGATAAAATCCTTTATTCCCGTCCGCGATCAGCTGCTGATGAGTAAAGCTGTAATTTTCTCCCGCGGGCGTAGTCGCCGCGATATAACCTTCCCCTGGGAAGACGACCGTCCCGTCGCTCCGCACATGCTGTACCGCCACCCGCTGCCAGGTAGTGTTGGTGACGCTGTCATCCAGGTATGCGATATAGAATCCACCGCTGCTGTCCGTGGCCGCATAGGAATAGTTCCGGTAGTCGCCATTCGACGCAAAAGTAAAATGCCGCAGGTTCGACCCCGTGGCAATGGGTATTCCGTCCGCCCCCCAGAGCGCATGGCCCGTCTTATCGAATTTCTGGGCGAAGATATCGGTCTTGCCGAAGCCCGTCCGGGCATCTTCCCAGTAAACGATATATCCACTGTCCGGGTAGCTCCGGAAGCCCATGCTCTTACTCTGATCGCCGGTGGCGGTGGAGACCGGCATGTGCAGGCTGTCTGCAAATACATTGGTCGTATTGCTCCATTGTGCGGAGGCAGTCAATACACTTATCAATGCGGTCAATAGTGTAGAAATACCTTTCATAAGGCTGATTTAAAACGGGCGATATAATTCCGGACCTGATCTATTGTTTGATGCTGAGGTATGTGTACACAAAGGGGTCGCCAGGAGCAAGATTAGCGCCTTTCATGGACGTGCTGGAATTGACGGTCATAAACCATTTATAAGTCGGAAGAGCGAAGAACCGGATCGATTTCCCTTTCCGCACGTAGCTCATGTTAGGATATGAGGGAGGTGCTGCTAAATTATTGCCAAAGATCAGATCGACGAGATTGCCGGCTTTGAATTTAAATCCCACACCGGTAGCCTGCCATGCCGTACCATCCAGGGGTTTATCGTCGCCGGTATTCAGGTTGGCATTATTCAATGTGCGGCCGCTCGCGTCGGAACTAACGATGCCCGTCAGCTTATCATCGGTGGATACATCGGCCTTGAAAGCCAGCGAGCCGTCGACGTTGATCGTGAGCTTGGTCCCATCCAATTTCCAGGTGCCATCGAAGTCGCCTTTCACCTCATGATAGCTCAGGCTGCCGCCGTCTGCGAATTCGATACTGATCGGTTCGACCGATTTGCCGGAATAATTCTGTTCGCCTGTCCAGGTCTTACCCTTGATCGAGGCGCTCACGTCGGGACCCGACGAGGTGCTTTTTTTGCAGCTGCTGAAAGAGAGGACGGCCAGCAGGAAGCCGGTTGCGGTAAAGATCACTTGCTTTTTCATGTTTTAAGTTTTTTTATTGATGTTAAGTATAGGTTCGATTGGTATAACAAACCTAAAGCCATTTGACCGGGGTTCCGGACCCCAATCGCCGAACAGCGCCCTTAATAGACGAGCGGAATAGAAGAAGGGAAACATCCTTACCGATTTTACTACCCGATTCGCGCCAAAAGCAGTATATTGATAGCGATTTCAAAGGGGAAACAATGAATGGGCCAAGCAAGAAATACACCTGTATAGTAGTGGATGACAATGATTTAGACAGGCTTACCGTCGTATCCTTTGCGCGGAGGGTGCCCTTCCTCCATATTGCCGGGGTATTCGGATCATCCACCGAGGCACTGGAATTCACTCAAAAGACTCCTCCTGACGTCATGTTCCTGGACATCGATATGCCCGGCATCAACGGGCTCGATATGCGCAAACAGTTGGACCAGGTGCCCGCCTGCATCTTTATCACCTCCTACCCGGAATATGCCCTGGAAAGCTTTGAGGCCGCCGCCCTGGATTTTTTGGTGAAGCCTTTGAAAGGCGACCGTTTTGAAAAAGCCATGGAGAGATTGAAAGATTACCTGGAGATCCGTCACAAGGCCGAATTACTGGATTATACCCTGGGGGAGGATACCCTGTTCATCAAGGACGGGCACAATCATATCAAACTCCAGCTCCATGACATCATTTACCTGGAGGCCCTGAAAGATTATACGGGGATCGTGACGCCGCAGAAAAAATATTGCGTGCTGACCCCGCTGGGCAACCTGCTGAAGGAAAAACCCTTCCAGTCCTTTATCCGCATCCATCGCAGCTATGCCGTACAGAAACACTTTATCCATAAAATAACGCCGAAAGAGGTCATGGTGAATAATTTGCCCCTGCCCATCGGCCGCACCTATAAAGAAGCCCTGGACAAACTGCTAACGTAATACGTCATGAAATATACCCTTCTGATTAGCCTCGCATTCCTGTGCTCGGATCTGTCTGCACAGAAAAAAGGCCAGCCGCTCGTAGATTCCCTCAAGAGCGAGCTGCCGAAAATGAAAGAGGATTCCAATAAGGTCAGCTTAATGTACCTCATTGCGCAGAAAACTATGTTCTCCAATTCAGATGAAGCATTTGCTTACTCGGAAAAAGGGCTGCTGCTGGCGGAAAAGCTCGATTGGAAAAAAGGGATCGCAAAACTCCACAATATCCTGGGATTGATGATCGGGGACACCGGGAATAATGTCCTGGCAAAAGAGCATTTTGAAAAAAGCTATGCCCTGAATAAAGAACTCGGCTCGAAGATCGACCAGGTCAATAACCTGAATAATATCGGCCGAGCCTATAACAGGGAGTCCGATTATGCCAATGCCATCGATCATTATTTCAAAGCCCTGACCCTTGCCGAAGAATTGAAGAATCCTGACAAGATCGCGTTAGTAGGGACCAATATTACCGCCACTTATTTTGCACAGCAAAATTATCTGAAGGCGACAGAGTATGCGGAGCTGACCCTGAAGAACGCCGAACTTGCCAAGTCCCCTGATAATATGGGGAAGGCCTTGTCACAGCTTGGCGTTATCAAAATGGATATGAAGGATTCGGCCGCCGCAAAAATATACCTCAACAGGGCCTACAAGATCTATGACAGTATAGGCAATCAACAGCAGGTCGCGGGAGTGCTAGCTAACCTGGCTGAACTGGAGTACCCGAATTACCAGCGATCGATAGCGATTATGCTGAAAGCACAGACCATTTATGATGCGAAAAGCCCAGCCTATGTCGGCTCCATTGATAATATCGCCAACCTGGGACAATACTACTACTCCTTGGCCATGCAGAGCCTGCCTGCTGAAAAGGCCCTATATTTGAAAAGATCGGAGGAATATCTATTGCGTGGCATCGCCCTGAGCAAGCAAACCTCCAATTCTGAAACCCTGGCCAATATAAGCCGTTCCCTTGTTGACCTGGAAGAAGCCAGGGGCAATTACCAGGCGGCGCTGGAAAATTATAAGACCTATTCCACCATCAACGATTCCTTATTCTCCCAGGAAAAGAAGAATGAGATCTCGGGACTGGAAGGCAAGCACAATATTGCCATAAAAGATAATGAGATCGCCATCAACCAGCTGAAGCTGGCCGATCAGCGCAGAACACAGCTTGGACTGATAGTCGGACTACTCCTGTTCGGGATCATCGGGGGATTATTATACTGGCAGAGCCGCAGCCGGAAAAGGACCAATACTACCCTCATGGTGCTGAATACTCAGCTGGACGAGGCCAATAAGGTCAAGGCAAAATTCTTCGGCATCCTCAGCCATGATCTCCGGAGCCCGGTGGCCAACCTCCTGCATTTTCTCCACCTGCAGAAGAACGACCCGGACCTGCTGAGCGAAGAACAACGCAGCCTCCACCAGAAGAAGATCGGCCAATCGGCAGGCAACTTGCTGGAGACCATGGAAGCCATGCTGCTGTGGAGCAAGGAGCAGATGGAAGATTTCAAGCCTCAGATCAGGAATATAGCGATCGGCGATCTCTTCGACTACCTGCAAAAATTCTTCGCACAGACCGAAGGGGTCGATATCCGCTTCAGCGCCGACCCCGGTCTGATCGTTCTCGCAGACGAGAATTACCTGCGGATCATCATGCAGAACCTTACCTCCAATGCCATCAAGGCTTTAAAGAATACGCCCGATCCCAGGATCGAATGGGCAGCAAAAAAGGATGGCAGTAATACCATCCTGTCGATCACGGATAACGGGCCGGGGATCAGCGACGATCAGGCAAAGGCCCTTTACAACGACAGCGTGACCGCCAATGCGAGAACAGGCTTTGGTCTCCACCTGGTACGTGACCTGGCCAGGGCCATCCGGTATACCATCTCGGTCCGGTCGCAGCCGGGCATGGGCACGACTTTCATTTTGTCTGCGTAAAAGCCGCGTCAGCGCCTTTACGGGTTCACGGTTGTCACATCCTGCGCCAGCTTGGCGTCGTCCGGCATTTTTTCCAGATCCTTGTCCAGGGAGAATAGGGCGCTGTCGGTAGCTTTTGTGCCGCCCGCGATCTTTATCTTGCTCAATAAGTTCTGGGCCAGGTTCTCTTCCTCCGTCTGCTCCTTTACGAACCACTGCATGAAATTCCAGGTCGCCCAGTCCTCCTGGTCGAAGCTCAGCTTCACCAGCTTATAAATGGCCTTCGTATTGTCGATTTCCTGCTCGAATACCTTTTCGAAGCAATCGTTCACGCTGGTGGGGTCCGGGGTCGGGGCCGGGATCGCCTCCACCTTTGCCTTGCCACCACGCATAAGGATATATTCCAGGATCTTCATCATATGGTTCCGCTCTTCCTGGGAATGCCGGAAGAGGAAGTTGGAAATGCCCTCGTATCCCTGGTTATCGGCCCAGGCCCCATACGATAAATAGATCTGTGCCGCATGGGCTTCCTTGGTCATCTGGGCATTCAATGCTGCCTCGATCGGTGCGCTTAGTCTGTTTGTATTCATAAAATAATTTTCAGATGTCAATTTAAGAAAAAACATCCATCCATTAGCGCCCTTTCTCCATTTCCCCGGCCCTCTTTTCGGGCCACCTTTGTGCCGTTAAAATTACATCATAAAAAACAAACGAAAATGACAACGTTCAAGATCCCCACCCGGGAGGAAGTATCGCCCGTCAGCCAGGCTGCATTCGACGCCCTTCACAAAGCCCTGGGAATGGTACCCAATCTCTATGCGGCCATCGCCTGGTCGGACAATGGCCTGCACAAGTACCTGGCCTACCAGGGCGCTAAAACCTCTCTTTCCAACAAAGAAAAAGAGATCGTCAACCTTGTGGTCAGCCAGGTCAATGGCTGCAAATATTGCCTCAGCGCCCACACCGTCCTGGGCAAAATGAACGGGCTCTCCGATGATGAGATCATGAAGATCCGTAAAGGCAGCAGCAGCGATCAGAAGCTGAATGCCCTTGTCGTCCTGACCAGGGATATTACAGAGCACAAGGGCCGGGTATCACCGGAAAACCTGGATCTTTTCTTCGATGCCGGATATACCAAGGGCAGCCTGGTAGATGTGATCCTGCAGGTAAGCGACAAGGTCGCCATGAATTATCTGCATAACCTGACCGAAGTACCCATCGATTTCCCCCTGGCGCCGGCACTGACCTGAACAATCCCGAACTCAGCCGAATACTCTATTTTTGTCATGATGCCCTCTTATACGCATACGCTGATCAACCCGCAGAATGGCGAACTCGCCTTTAAAGTAGTGGGCCTCGATAACTATTCCTTTCCGGATACCCTGCAACGGCTGAGTTATTATACCGTGGTCCTCATCAGTGAGGGACAGGGAAAATTGCAGTCGGGTTTCTCAGAGCATGAATTTTCGGATAATACCCTGCTTTGCTTCGCTCCCTACCAGCCTTTCCTGCTCGATACGGGCAGCAGCAAGGGTTACGTGATAAACTTTCATCCCGATTTTTTCTGTATCCACAAGCATCATAAGGAAGTGGCCTGCAACGGGGTCCTGTTCAATAATATCTATCAGCCGCCTTTTCACGAGCTCGGAGCGAGAACGACGCAGAAATTGCTGAAGATCATCGGGAATATGCAGGAGGAGCTGCGGCAGGAAGGGCTGGCGCAGCATGAGCTCATGGTCTCTTTCCTGAAAATATTCCTGATCACGGCGTCCCGCTCCCGGGCAGGGATGGTCGACGCAGCTACGACCGAAGAAGAGCTCTCCAGGCGTGAAGGCCATGGAGAGCCTTTTGTCTTGCAGAAACTGAAAGACGCCATTGAAGAACATTACCGGCAGAAGCATTCCGCAGGAGAATATGCCCAAATGCTGAATATATCTCCGAAGGCGCTTGCCAGGATGACCAAGGCCCATTTTTCCAGGACACTGACGGATATGATCGCAGAGAGGATCGTCATCGAGGCCAAGCGTGAACTTTACCTGACGGCCAAGCCAGTGAAAGCCATTGCCTATGAGCTGGGTTTCGGGGATGAATACCATTTCAGCCGTTTCTTCAAGAACAAGGCGGCAGTCTCTCCACAGGTTTACCGGAATAAAGTCGGATTTGCAAGAGGTGAAATATAAAAAGAAATAATGTATTTTTACTTGCACACCGATCTCGTAACCGTTAAATATCCTTTTATGCTACAACTCTCCCTCCCACGGATCCTCCGCATTTCCTTGTCGCTGGTAATTTGCATAGTGCTGCTGGACAGTTGTTATTCCTATCGCGTGGCCACCAAGGCCCAGCCCGGCGCCGAACTGAATTCCAGGACAGCCAATTCATTCTTTTGGGGCCTGGTGCAAAAGCCCCAGGAGATCACTACTCCCATCTGCGATTCTTTAAATGCCAACGGAATGTCCGAGGTCGTGGTGAAGACCAACCTGGGGTATTCGCTGATCACCGTGCTGACCCTCGGCATATGGTGCCCCATGAAGATCCAATGGAAATGCAGCAAGCCCTGCCAGGTAGTAGGTCACCTTTAAAAAATAATTGTCATGAAAACAATCAAGACCGGCCTCAGCAGCTGGCAGAACAAACATGAAACATTCGTACAGAAAATAAAGGATCTCTACGAGCTGGGAAACGATCCCGTGCTCGGTCCCCTCGATGGATATAACGATACCACGAAAGGATTACAAGGATTAATAGCGGAAGCCATCGCCAATAATGTCCCCCTCCGCGCACTGGGATCGGGTTGGTCCTGGGCGAAGATCGCCACGGCGGAAGATGGCATCATGATCGATACCAAGCCCCTGAATATGATCTTTGACATTTCGAAACAAAGCGTTGTTCCCGAATACAAAGGGGATATCAATAAGCTCTTCTTAGCGCAATGCGGCAACGGGGTCTGGGAGATCAGCAAGTTCCTGAAGACCCGCTCACTCTCTTTAAAAACTTCCGGGGCCAGCAATGGACAGACGATCGCGGGCGTAACGGCCACGGGGGCCCATGGCTCCGCCTTCGATGTGGGGGCCGTACAGGACTTTGTGGTGGGCCTGCATATCATCGTCAGCCCTACACGGCATATCTGGCTGGAACGGGCTTCCTACCCGGTGGCCTCAGCGTCTTTCATAAAGAACTTCAATACGGAACTGGTCAGGGATGACGAACTTTTCAACGCCGCCCTGGTGAGCTTTGGAAGCTTTGGCATTATTCACGGCGTGATGATCGAGACGGAAGAGATCTTCCTGCTGGAGACCTATATGTCGCGCATGCCCTTCGATGCCTCGCTGCGGCAGATCATGCAGACGCTCGACTTCAGCACGGCGAAACTGCCTTATGGTAATGAACGACCCTACCATTTTGCCGTGTCAGTCAGCCCTTATGACCCGGATAATCTCGCGTATGTGACGACGATGTACAAACGACCTTACCGCCTCGGCTATGCGCCTCCCGCGCGTAACCTGAATGGCATCGGGCCCGGAGATGACGCCCCCTGCTTCATCGGTAAGATTACACAAGCCATACCGGCCCTGGTACCCGGCCTTGTCAATAAACTGCTTGCGGGCAACCTGACGCCCTATACTAAGCAGTTCGGGATCCTGAGCGAGATCTTTGACAATACCACTCTACATGGCAAGCTGCTGAGCGCCGCCATCGGCATCCCGATAACACATGTCAATAAAGCAACCGATCTCCTCCTGGGGATCAATAAAACGAATGGCCCGTTCTGCGGCCTTTTTGCCTACCGGTTCATTAAGAAGTCGAAAGCCACGCTGGCCTTTACCCGCTTCGACTATACCTGTGTGATCGAGCTGGACGCCACCTTTTCCGATGAGACTTACGCCTTTTATTCGGCTGTATGGAAGAAGCTGGAAACGGAGGGGATACCCTTCACCTTCCACTGGGGCAAAGTAAACGAGCTAGATCCCGTCCGGATCACCAATATGTATGGGGCAAGCGCCGACTCCTGGATCGCAGCTAGGAATAAGGTACTGGATAAGGATACCCGCAAAGTATTTACTAATGCCATCCTTCAGCAATGGGGATTGGACAAATCCCTGTAATGCGCCCCAGTTCCTCCCGTATAGCTAAATTGTTCTTATCGTTGTCATTGCTCTGCGCCGTCCAGCTGTCGCCTCATTTATCGCATGCGCAAACGCCGGATAGCCTGATCCTTGAATTAAAGACCATCAACAGGGCAATAGCCAATGCGCCCTGCTCAACAGGCAGGGGAGACCTGGTGTCGAACAGGGCCGTGAATATTTTTCTTTCCGAAAAGGCCGGCTATTATCTTTCGGGCAGCGATGATCTTACCCTCTATAAGAATTCCATCGTAGCCAATGCCGCCGAGGGCACCCTCGCTGTCTATCATAATTTACATCAGCCGCAAGGGATCGATGAGCGGGTGCGTTCTTTTCTGTCCATCGGCGCCAGGGCCAATGTAGCGGATGCATTCGCCGCCAGCTATGCGGGCAGGCAATATGCTAACCAGTTCGGGTTCCTCATCAAGCAGACCTGGATATCCAAGGGCCATACCAGCTTCAACCCTTGCACCAGCAGTGCTATCGGGAGTTCCGGCAACGGCGCTGCCGACATGCCGCTGAGCCAGAAATCGACCATGGACGCACTGAGGGCAGGCATCCTCCATACCCTGGAGGCGGAAATAGCAGCCAGGACTGCCGATTTTGAAAAGGCCCTGAATGCCATGGATCCCGCCGCCGATATTCCCGGGCAATCTCCCCAGGCCGCAAAAGATATCGCCCGCCGGAGATTCAACTCGGATCTGCGGCAGGAATATGAATATAAATGGGCCTTGCTGCAATCGGAAGCCTTGTCCAGGGGATTTAATTACCGGCAGGTCGCCGTTAGCTGGACCAGCGTCAGCCTCTATATTCCGCTGATAACCGAAAAGATCGAAACGGCTCCTTCCTTTGCCGCCGCCCTGGGCGCCCGGCATGCTTATCCCCTGCGCGCCAATATCAGCCATACCTGGCTATGGGAGAGTACTAAGTACGGCAGGTTCTGGCTTTCTCTTGCCGGAGATGCATTCCTGGATAATTCAAGGGACGCCTACGCCCTGTACAGAACAAATTTTTCCGATTATAAGTCGCTGGGCGGCGCCGACACTTTGCATGCTGCATCCTTCAAGGGGAACGAGCTGTATATCGGAGCGTATAAAAACTTTATCACGCCGGCCCTGAAAGGGCAGTTCGTCTATTTTCCGCCGGACTCGCATATCGGGGTCAGCTTCCTGCTGGAACAGCACCTGGGCAGCTATAAGGCCCTCAACGGGGTACTGGGCGTTCCCATCGTGCTGATCGATAAGGCGGGAATACCGGCCTTCAACTGTGAATTCCAGGTCCGCTGGTTCGATCTGGGCAATAAGGTCGGCGGCGCCGGGTCGCTGCCCGGCAAGACATCCATCGGGCTGAGCGTAGGCGTCTCCTTCAGCAAGATCGCGTATTAGCCGCCGGCCGGGCCGCGGGTTGAAGATCCGGGCTTAATTTTCCGGCTAAGCTTCCTGCAAGGTCTTAATATCGAGCTTTTTCATTTTCAGCAATGCATTCATCACCCTGCCGGCTTTTTGATGATCCTTATCGCGCATCAGCTCGCCAACAATGGAAGGGACGACCTGCCAGGATACCCCGAACTTGTCTTTCAGCCAGCCGCATTGCTGCGAATTTTTATCTCCTCCTTCAGTAAGCTTATTCCAGTAATAATCCACTTCCTCCTGGTTCTCACAGTTGATAAGGAAGGATATGGACTCATTGAATTTAAAAAGGGGGCCGCCATTCAACGCGACAAAATCCTGCCCTTCCAGCTGGAATTCAATGGTCATTACGGTGCCTTCAGTCATTCCATGGACTTCCTGGCCTTCTTTACCGTACCGGGAGATCCTGCCGATCCCGGAATTCTTAAAAATGGAAACATAGTAGTTGGCTGCTTCTTCCGCCTTGTTATCGAACCAGAAATGAGGCATGATCTTTTGGCTGCTGATCTTCTTTTCCATGATATACCTGTTTAATGATTATTGAATACTCAAAATTAGCCAACGAAATGCCAGGACCGGGGGCTGGATGCGACATATACCGGGTCAATCGCGTCGGATCGATTCCCATACCGGCAGCCCGGCGGGAGCGGTCGGCTACCCATGCCGACCCGGTAGCCTAACCTGGTCAACCGCTCAGTCAGAACGGCAAATTATCCCTCTTC
>Ga0137404_10002049_pt1 | contig 13273 bp, 16 predicted proteins | sample CZOMad2_1_16fung_FD_108285 | JGI IMG/M metagenome (GOLD analysis project Ga0137404, IMG submission 108285) | Vadose zone soil fungal communities from Angelo Coast Range Reserve, California, USA - CZOMad2_1_16fungal (Illumina Assembly) | ecosystem: Environmental > Terrestrial > Soil > Vadose...
CACCTATTATCTGCGCCCGAAACCGATCCTGCGCATCATCAAGACGATGCTCGAGGACAAGGACATTTTGGTCCGCCGTTGCCGCGAAGGCTATGAATTTTTCAACAGCCTGCGCGAACGCAAGGCTGATCTGGCCGCCGCGAAAGCCGCCGCCGCCGTGTGATTAAAAATTTGATTGGTCGCATCCGCAATAAAAACCCAAACCAAAAAGGAATCAGTTATGGAAACATCCGAAGAGAAAAAGTGTTGTGAAACGAAAAAGTGCGGTTGCTGCTGCCATAAAATGGGCGGCGTGTTCATTGTTCTGCTTGGTGTTATTTTATTGCTGGTCAACCTTGATGTGATTGGCGACAAAGCAGGATTCATCGCTTTTTCAATCCTGGTCATTTTGTTCGGGTTGAAAAAAATCTGCGCCGGCGGATGCAAATGCTGCGACAAACCCGGCGCGGAGAGTTGCTGCAAATGAATCTGATTCAGCCGAGCAAACCTTTCCAAAGGAAAACTCCATAAGCGGCGACGAGAATCCAGCCGGCGAATTTCGGCAATTGTCCGAACAGCGCGACGAACAGAAAATGTAGCAGCGTCGCGCCGACAAGAATCAACATTCCGATGTGGAAAAAATTCGGCACGGCCATCGTGTGATACAACGCGTAAATGCCGATGCAGAGCGGAATGGAAACGTGGCAGTCGCCGACCTGCGAGGCGTAGACCGTTTCCGGCTGCTTGCGCCAGCCGTAGTAAAACGCGAGCAGCGCGTTTGGCAGCACCATCAGCCAGCCGCTCAACCAGCCGAGATATTTTACGCTGATGAAACCCGTATGAAATTGTGAAATCCAATTCACGAGCCAGCCGGTGCTGACGTAAATGCCATAAGCGCCGACAGCCAGCAACGAAATATCCAGCGGCAACATCCAGCCGACGAGCGAACGGCCTTGCCGCACATTCGATTTCATCACTTCAAAAACGTGGAAGCATTGCCAGAATAAAAAAAGGCCGACGAGAACGAGGCCGTCATTAAAATTCAAACTGCCTTTGCGTCCAAGCGCCCATACCGCGCCGGTGAAAAATAAAACCGCCGTGAGCGTGAGCAAGAGTGACAGGCGATTAAGTTCGTGCGCTTTTCCGGCAACAGCGTTTTTCTTCTTCGGCGAATTTTTATTTTTTGACGGCAGGACATTGATTCCCCAAAAAATCGCGGGCAGACCAAGCACAAGCGTGACGTTCGTGACATTGTTGACGAGGGAATTGGTCATCACGTCCGCGCCGCTGCCGCCATTTTGGCCGAGGATGAAAGCGAAGATCAAATTTCCCATGCCGGAGCAATACGGCATGACGAGCGTGCCGAGCACCGTGCCCTCGAAGCCACGTCCGCTCATCGCTTCGAGCCGCCAGATCATCAGGAACGACGCGGCGACGAACAGCGCCACGAACAGCCACGGCGCGTAGCTGCCTTTTGCTTCAATCCAATGGATGAACGGATTTGCCACGCACGAAGTTTAACGGAAAAAATTTCCGGCGCGAATTTTTTCAGGCAAACCGTCCGAGCGCCTTGTTCATTTCCGCGACAAGCCAATTTGCTTCCGCAACATTGGCGATGCTGCTGGCGACGGTGACGCCGGATGGCCCGGCCTGTTGACGAAATCGCTCCATGACTTTGTCGGCTTCGGGAACGCTTGCAGCTTGAAATGCTTCCTGAAATTTTTCTTTGTTTGCTGCAAACTTTTCGTCGCCGCCGCGCTTGATGAGTTTGATGTCGGTGAAAATTTGCGAACCGCTTTGCATTCCTGTTTTTGTTGCAAATCGCGCAACGTCGGCTGTGGAAAATTGGCGTGCGCGGCTGAAAATCAACCAGTGGTTCGTCGCGCGGACATTTGTCGAATCAATCGTCACGCGGCTGGATTTGAACCAGACCGAAAAAGTGCCGAAAAGCAAAAGAACGCCTAACAAACCGAAGGCAATTGGAAACAAGATTGGCGCGTGCAGATGAAATGTGACAATGGCGACGCCGTTGAAAATCAGCATGAACAAAGTCGTGAACAGCGCCGTGCCGACGTTTCGCGCGGCTGGAAAATAAAATTCGCGTCCGTTTGGGCCGTCGGAAATTTTGATTTTCGATTTTCCATCACGCTGCATTTCTTCAAACGCCTTTTGGCTTGCGGCAAAGGTGGCCAGTGACTTGGCTTCCGCTTCATCAATTGCCATTGTCGCAGGAAGATTCGGGTCAAGTTGTTTGCGCAGCCATTCGGCAAATTCGTCTGCCTTCAATTTGTCAGACCAGTCGGCGAGTTTTTGGATCGCGGCGTCCGTTCCGCTCAAACATAACGTCGGCGCGTAGGTGTAGGAAACGCCGCCTTTGTCGCTGCGATGAATGATTTTTTCCACCGAAAGGCTTTTGATGTTTGCAATATTTACAGTCACGCGTTCTTTGCGGCCAAAGGTCAGAGGCAACTCAAGCGTTTGCGACGTGTCATTAAAAATCAAATCGTCAACGCCCGAATTGATTTTTTGCCGCTGGCGGAAATAAACCGCGCCGCCGGCAATATAAACAATTGTGATGACCGCCAGCGCCAAAGGAATTGGCGGAGACATTTTCGTGGCGATGCCGACCGCGAAGATTGAAATGAATCCAAGCATGACGGCTGTTCCCAGTCCCCAAAAAATTGCAGACAATTGCGGCAGCCGAATTCGCGTCGTCACGCCGTCGGCGATTATTTTTACGCCTCCGGCAACCGGCCTGAAAAATCGTTCACGCAGCCAGCTTGCAGCCCAAAGCCACAAACCGAACATCACCATGTTGAACGGCGTCAGGAAAATCACAAAAATCAAATCAGAACCGTTGCTGCCGGGCGAAAGCAATGATTGTTGCGGATTTGCCGGATTATAAAAAATCTGCGCCGCCGAACCGACTGGATGCGCGTTCACAGACGCATTGGCGCTTTGCGAATCGGATTGGGCGAGGCCAAATCTTACTTTATCTCCCGTGTAATTTTGTCCGCCGACTTCGTAGCGATATTCGATGTCCGCATTGTAGCTTGTTCCACCCTTTGATGTGCTGTGGCTTTTGACTTCGCTGTGCGTGATCATTCCCGTCACGCTCGGATAATGCTGTGATTCCAACTGCTTGTAGATGCCGTGTGCCATGACTCCGTCAAACACAAGAACGATGGCCGACCAAAACAGGGCGAAGAAAAATGGCATGACCGGATTTTATTAAGCCCGCTGCGAAGGTCTATTACAATTTTCGCCGGATTTTGGAATCACCAAACTTAAATATGTTTCGAATCCGATTCGTCTTTGACTGTGTAGCCGGATTCCTGACGCTTGAAATTCACTTCGTTCTTTTTGCAGTAAGCGTTGAACACGTCGTCCGCGCTCATGCCGAGAACTTGCGCCATTGAAATAAGAAAATGAAACAGGTCAACGACTTCGACGCGCGCATTTTGCTCGTCGAACTTTTGATATTTCGCCCACCATTTCCACGGAACGCTATCGGTGAGTTCGGCCATTTCCTGCGACATGGCGCGGCAATAATTCAAAATCCATTTTGTCTTCTCGGCTTCGCTCATGCCGTCGGTCTGGACGCCGATGCGTTCGTTCAAAGATTTTTGCATTCGGAACAATTCGCGGAGTTGATCTTTTTCCATTCCGAATTTTAACCACCAAGACACCAAGACACCAAGCTGAACTTTTTGTCTTTGTGCCTTGGCGCCTTGGTGGTTTTTTATTTTCCGCTTTGAACTTCGCGCGCGAAAGCCTATAAAAATGTCATGCCAATATTCATTCAGGCGGGCGGACCGATAATCTGGCTGATTCTGATCGCCGCAGCCTTTGCCATCGTCATCGTCATCGAGCGCGTGCTGCATTGCCATCGCGCGCAAATCAATTCCGTCGAATTTCTCAACGGCGTGCGCAACGTGCTCAAGCGCGACAACGTCGTGGAAGCGATTTCCATTTGCGACGCCACGCCGGGACCGGTCGCGCGGCTCGTGAAAACAGCCATTCTCAATCGCGACCGCGGACGCGAGCGCGTGCGCGAAGCCGTCGAGGAAGCCGGTTTGACGGAAGTGCCGCAGCTCGAAGAACGATTGAATCTGCTCGCGACCATCGGCCAGATCGCGCCGTTGCTCGGATTGCTCGGAACGATTGTCGGCTTCATCCGCATTTTCATGCAATTGCAAACGGACGGACTTTACGCGCACATCGGCACGCTTTCAAAAGGCGTTTGGGAAGCGCTCATCTGCGCGGCGGCGGGCATCGCGGTCGCCATCATCGTCCACGCGGCCTATAATTATCTCGTCAATCGCGTCAACAAAATCATCCTCGACATGGAACGCGCTGCGGGCGAAATCGTCAACATCGTGACCGAGAACGGCAACGGCAAATGAAATTTCCGCGCAACGAAAAAATCCTTCGCGGCCCGTTTGAAATCGCGCCGTTCGCGGCGGTTTTTTTTCTGCTCGTCATTTTTCTGATGCTGTCCGCGTTGTTGCCAGTGCAGGGATTGCATGTGCAACTTCAGCCGCCGGTTGCGGACAATTTGCCCGGCACGGACAAACCGTCCGTGGCCGTCGCGGTGGATTCCAGCAACAGATTCTATTTCAAAAATCAAATCGTCACCGAAGCGCAATTGCAATCCGGCTTGAGCAATGTCGTGAAAAATTCCCGCGCGCCGCTCACGCTGGTGATTCATGCGGACAAATCCATTTCCTACGACCAACTGCTGCATTTGACGCTGCTCGCACGCAACGCCGGAATCCAAATCGCGTTGCTCGCCACGCTGCCGCGCGCCACTGATTCGCCTGACAAATGAATGCGACAGATTCACCGGTGATCAAAATCACCATCCCGGAGTCAAAAATTGAAAGACCTGCCGCGCCGAAGCCGAACGGCAAAGGCCGATGGCCGTTGCACATCTGGCTGATGCTCGTCGCGCTGGTTTTTGTCGCGCATGTCGCGGCGGTTTTTATTTTTGGCGAACATAAATTTCCAGCGCCGCGTCCCGTGACAAATGTTCCGCAACTCCAGCTTGCAAATAATTCCAGTGAATTATTGACGCTCGACGACCCGACGCTTTTCGCATTGCCGCGCGCCGGCGATCTGGCGTCCATCGGATTGCAAACGCCCGCCGTCAGCCCGCCAGCATTTCGTTGGAGTGAAGCGCCGCATTTGTTGCCGTTGTCCGCTGAAACGTTGGGCGCGACATTTGTCCAATTCATGCAGACGAACGTTTTTGCAGGTTCTCAATTAAATTTCAAACCGCAGCCGAAATTGAATTCGCCCGCAGTAATATTTCAACCTGCGTTTGCGGAAAATTCAACGCTCCAAATCGAAGGCGACCTTGTTCAACGAAAGTTGCTTGATGAAATCGTTTTGTCAAATTGGCCATACCCGGACGTGATTGCGCCGAGCCGTGTGCAAGTGCTGGTGGACGCGGACGGCAATGTCGTTTCTGCGGTGCTATTGCCGTCGAACAATTCTTTGAAGAATGAAACCGGTTACGACGACGCCAACCAGCGCGCGCTTGAACTGGCCCGTGACGCGCGGTTCGCGCCCGCGCCGCATTTGACGATTGGCCGGATGATTTTCAACTGGCGCACCGTGCCGCCCGACGCGACAAATCCGCCCGCCGCTTCGCCATGAGCATTTCGGCGCTCATTTTTATTTACGTCGCGCTGGCGCTCGGCTCGCTGGTCGCGCTGGACATTCATTCGGAGATGCGCCGACGCCGGTTCGGCCCGACGCGCACGCAAGACCGCATTTTCCGCTGCAAAAATTGCGGCTACGTTTATACCGACGACCCGGACGTTGACCGCTCGCGTTGCGCGCAATGCAGCAAATTGAACGAGCCGATTCAATTTTAACTTGAACCGATGAGCAAATCCAAATCGCAATGGGATTTCGGCGAATTGTTTCCAACGGAAGCGACGCGCAAAGTTTTTTCCGTCGGCGAATTGACGGAGCAAATCCGACGGCTGCTCGAAAAACAAATTGGCTCAATTTGGGTCAGCGGCGAGATCACAAATTTCCGCTCGCAAAGTTCCGGCCACATTTATTTCACGCTCAAGGACGCCAGCGCGCAAATCAGTTGCGTTTTGTTTCGCAATGAAATCGTCCCGCATCGCGAATTGATCGCCGACGGGCAAAAAATCCTGTTGCAAGGCGACGTGACGGTTTATGAAGCGCGCGGCAATTATCAAATCATCGTCCGCGCCGTGGAATTGCAAGGCGTCGGCGCGCTGCAAATCGCGTTTGAAAAACTGAAACAAAAACTCGCGGCGGAAGGTCTCTTCGCGCAGGAACGAAAACGTCCGCTGCCGAAATTTCCACAACGCATCGGTTTAGTCACATCGCCGACCGGCGCGGCGATTCGCGATGTGCTGCATGTGATTCAGCGGCGAAATCCGTCGCTGGAAATTATTTTTGCGCCGTGCCGAGTTCAAGGCGACGGCGCGGCGAAGGAAATCGCGGACGCGATTCGATTGCTGAACGAATTCAGTTCTCGTAGCAGCGGACGTGAGTCCGCTCAAACTGAAAATCAGAGCCGACTCACGTCGGCTGCTACGATGGAATTGGATTTAATTCTTATCACTCGCGGCGGCGGTTCGATGGAAGATTTGTGGGCGTTCAACGAAGAAATTGTCGCGCGGGCGATTTTTGAATCGCAAATTCCAATCGTTTCCGCCGTTGGCCATGAAATTGATTTCACGATTGCGGATTTTGTGGCGGACATCCGTGCAGCGACGCCGAGCGCGGCGGCGGAAATCATCACCGAAGGCATTTTTTCGAGCTGCCGATTTTTGTCGCAATGCGGCGAGCGGATGCGGCAATTGTTCCGACAACAATTTTCCGGCAAACAATTTTTGCTGACGCAAAATGCGCAACGATTGGCGCGGGCGCATCCGCGTCGGAAATTTCAGAATTGGATTCAGCGATTGGACGATTTGCAAAACGGTTTGGCGCGTTGTTTGAAACAGCGGGCGCGGCATTCGCAAATCGTTCTGCGGAATCTGTCGGAGCGATTGCATCGCATCCGGCCTTCGCAATTCTTGAAACAGCGGCGCGATCGATTGAAACAAATCCAGAAACAATTGAATTTACTCGGACCAGAGCAGGTTTTGTCGCGCGGTTATTCCATCACGATGGACGCGGCAAGCGGAAAAATAATCCGTCGCGCGAAGGACGCGAAGGTTGGACAAAGTTTGCGGACGCGGGTCAAAGACGGCGAGATTGTCAGCAAGGTTGAAAAATAATTTATTCAAGACATCTCGCGAGGTCTTGGCAGACGGCCACCGTCCTCGCCCCACCATACTTATTGCAGGCTGGACGCGGATAAATTTTTTATTTACGATTCATTCTCGTGGCAAATCCAACAAAAACGGCGGGAAATAATTCCGCCAAAGCCCCGCCATTTGAGGAGGCGCTGAAAAAACTCGAGGGCATCGTCGAAGCGATGGAGTCGGACGATTTGCCGCTGGAAACGTTGCTTGCAAAATATGAGGATGGTTCGAAGCTCGTGAAAGTTTGCCAGGAAAAATTGGCGGATGCAGAAGTGAAGATTCAACAATTGGAAAAAAATGCCGCGGGCGAAATGAAATTGAAGCCGATTGGTTTAGCCGAAGAATAATTATGAATCGTTATCTCGACATGGTGGACGGGCCGGAACACGTCAAAAAACTCACGCTGCCGCAATTGCAGGAACTCGCCGGCGAAATCCGCGAGGAACTCATCGGCGGTCTCGCCAAAGCCGGCGGACATCTCGGCCCGAACCTCGGCGTCGTCGAACTGACGATCGCGCTGCACCGTGTTTTCAATTCGCCGAAGGACAAATTTGTCTGGGACGTGAGCCATCAATGTTACGTCCACAAAATTCTGACCGGCCGCAAAAATCGTTTTCGCACGATGCGCCAGACGGACGGCTTGAACGGCTTCGCGTTGCGCACGGAAAGCGAACATGATTGCTATGGCGCGGGTCACGCGGGCACGGCGCTTTCCGCCGCGCTCGGAATGGCGGCTGCGCGCGACAAAAAAGGCTCGGACGAAAATGTCGTCTGCATCTTTGGCGACGCGGCGTTGACGAACGGAATTTCTTTCGAGGCGATGAACAACGTCGGCCACACGACGAAAAAATTCATCGGCATCCTCAACGACAACGAATGGAGCATCGCGAAAAATGTCGGCGCGATTTCCAGCTACCTCAACAAGCTCATCACCAACCCGCGTTACAACAAACTTGCAAAAGATTTTGAAAATTTCGTCCGCAAGTTGCCAAAAGGCGAACTCGCGATCAAGCTGGCGCACAAGGCCGAGGGCGGTTTCAAAGGCGCATTGAGCGTCGGAATGCATCAGAAACAGGAAGTCGCGCTGGACACGGACGGACGCGGCGGTCACGGCAATCCTGTTCTGTTCGAGGAAATGGGGATGCGCTATCTCGGCCCGATTGACGGACACAATCTGCCGCTGCTTATCAGCACGCTGGAATTTGCCAAGACATGCGACCATCCGATTGTCATCCACATTTTGACGCAAAAAGGAAAAGGCTTTGAAGCCGCGCTGAAATTTCCGGAAAAATTTCATGGCCTCGGACCTTACGACGCGATCACCGGCGAAACGCCCACGACAAAACCAAATTCGCCGCCGATGTATCAGGACGTGATGGGACAAACGCTCGTGAAACTTTGTCAACGCGACAATCGGCTCGTCGGAATTACTGCCGCGATGCCAACCGGCACGGGCATGAAACATTTGGAAAAAGCGATGCCCGACCGTTACTACGATGTCGGCATCGCGGAAGAACACGGCGTTATTTTCGCGGCGGGCATGGCGACGATGGGATTGCATCCGGTCGTGGCGATTTATTCTACGTTTCTCCAGCGCGCCTACGATTGCATCCATCACGACGTTTGTTTGCAGGATTTGCCGGTGATTTTCTGCATGGATCGCGCCGGACTTTCCGCGAACGACGGCCCGACGCATCACGGCCTGTTCGACATTTCATATCTGCGCTGCTTGCCGAACGTCATCGCGATGGCACCGGCGAACGAAGACGAACTCGCCGACATGATGTTCACCGCGTCGCACCAAAATCATCCGACGTTTATCCGCTATCCGCGCGGCGCGGCGGAAGGCGTGCCGATTAAAGACCAACCGAAGCTGCTTGAAATTGGTAAAGCTGAAGTCGTCCAGAATTTTTCCAACAACGGCAAAAAGAAAGTCGCGCTGTTCGGTCTTGGCCCGATGAACACCATCGCGCGCAAAGCGGCAACGCAGCTCGCGGCGGAAGGATTTGATGTCGCCGTCATCAATCCGCGATTCACAAAACCGATTGACGTGGGCACGACGGAATTTTTCGGCAAAGCGGCGGATGTTGTCGTGACGCTGGAAGACCATGTTTTGATTGGCGGTTATAGCTCGGCGGTTTTGGAATTGTTCAGCGAAAAAAATGTGACGACGCCCGTCGTGCGCATCGGCTGGCCGGACCAGTTCATCGAACACGCTTCCACACAGGACGAATTGCGAAAGAAATACGGCCTGTCCGTCGAGAACACCGTCGCCAAAGTAAAAGCGCAATTCGGCGAAGCTCCGACGAAAGTGACGAGGCTGATTGAGGTGGCTTAAAAAAAGAAATTATGAAAAATAAAATTCTACAAATTTTAGGCTTAATCATAACCGTCATTTGTCTTTCTCAAACGGCAAATTGCCAGACTACTGCAAATGGATTGGCAGTAAGCGCGGAAGGCTCTCTTTTGGCTGACACGAATGCGCCGCAACTATTTTTGACTGTTCATCTTTTCAATACATCAACCAATGAAATTGTTGTCCTCACAAAAAAACTCAATTGTGATTTTGATTTGGACAATCCGAACAAATGGATTTGCACGCTCGGTTACAAAGATCCGGGAGTAACTTATCAAGGACATTTGATCATCCCATCGGTCAGTGACTTTTCGCCCGTGACCATCAAACCAAATGAAGAAGCGATCATCACGCAACTCGTTGATCAAAGTATGCTGTTGAAACATCTCAAGAAAGAGACTCAAATTGCGATTTGCTACGCCATTGCTTCAGATTGGGGAAGTCGCTTGGGAACTTGGAGCGGTTCTATCATGTCAAAACCCTTTGTTCCGGCTTTGAAGGAATCACATTAAGTTTGCGACGGCCATGTTGAATCGCCGACGCTGCCATTTCTTTTCACCGACACCAGCGACGACGCCTTGAGCCGCTGGAACCGCGACCACCAACCCCACCGCGAACGGCTGGCTCCATAATTTTGTCAGGCTGAAGCTGCGGAGCAGCGCGCGAAAGTAGCCCACAGCGGGAGCTGTGGGTTTAAGGTTCACAACGGAAAAGCTCCGGCAGGAGCGACAGAAAAAACGCTGGCGTATTTTCTTGCGCCGCTACGCGGCTTGATTCATTTGACGATTGTTCCCACGGTTTCGCCGTGGGCTACTTTCGTTCGCCACTCCGTGGCTATTGGACAATTTGAAATGGAAACTTTCTTTCCTTGCTTTCCATCGCGTCCGGCATTTTCCTTTCGCGCGATGGAAACGCAACGAGGCTTCAAACTGCTGAACGTGTTCACGGGCTTTTTCGTGGCCGTGCTGGTCGTCGTTCCGTCGCTCGGCGCAAAGTTCATCGCCGTCGGGCCGTTTTATTTTCCCGGCGGCACGTTGATTTTTCCGCTGACGTTCATCATCAACGGCGTGCTGACGGAAGTTTATGGTTTCGCGCGTTCGCGCCGCGTGATCTGGATCGGCATGGGCTGTCAATTCCTCGCGGCGGTGGCGTGGTGGCTCGTCGGCGTCTGGCCGTCGGCTCCGTTCTGGCATAATCAGGAATCTTACGATGCGATTCTTGGCATCGCGCCGCGCATCACGCTCGGCAGTTTCACGGCTTACTTCTGCGGCGAATTTCTCAAAAGCGTTTTGCTCTCGAAAATGAAATTCGCGCAAGGCGGAAAACGAGGCGTGTTGCAAGGCTGGCGCTTCATCGCGTCGAGCATCGCCGGGGAATTTATTGACTCCGCCGTGTTCATGTTCGTCGCTTTTGCCGGAACGCAGTCTGCCGCCGATCTCTTCAAGCTGGCGCTGACGCTTTGGATTGCAAAAGTGATTTATGAAATCGTGGCGCTGCCGTTGAGTCTCTGGCTGGCGAACCGCGTCAAACAAATCGAAGGCGTGGACAAAATTGACCGGCCGGAGGAAACGAATTACAACCCGTTCGCGAGCTTTTTGAAAGGGGACTGACCATTCTTTGCGGAAGTGTCGCCATCTTTTGATTTTTCATCTCATTCGGCTTTTCCTCCGCCTCACAACCTGATAATTCTTTGCGCTCTATGGCATATAAAGACGTGACTCCGCCGCAAGGCGAAAAGATTTCCATCGCGAACGGCAAACTCACCGTTCCCAACAATCCCATCCTGCCGTTCATCCGTGGCGACGGCACCGGCCCGGACATCTGGGCGTCATCCGTGCGCGTGTTTGACGCCGCAGTGCAAAAGGCTTATGGCGGCAAGCGGAAAATTTCATGGTTTGAAGTTTTCGCCGGTGAAGAATCGTTCAAAAAATTTAACAATTGGCTGCCGGACGACACGGTCGCTGCGTTCAAGGAATTTCTCGTCGGCATCAAAGGCCCGCTCACGACGCCCGTCGGCGGCGGCATCCGCTCGCTCAATGTCGCGCTGCGCCAGATGCTCGACCTCTACGTCTGCCTGCGTCCCGTCCAATATTTTACCGGCGTCCCTTCGCCCGTGAAGCATCCCGAAAAAGTGGACATGACCATCTTCCGCGAAAACACTGAGGACATTTACGCGGGCATTGAATACGCCGGTGGAACGCCGGAGTCGCAAAAGATTTTGGATTTTATCGCGAAGGAATTTCCGAAGGACTTCAAAAAAATCCGTTTCGGAACCGAAGCCGCCGGGCGCGAATGGGGTGGCGGACGCGAAACCAGCGCGGACGCGTGCAAAGTTCGCGTCGGCGTCGGAATCAAGGCCGTCAGCGCCATCGGCACAACCCGCCTCGTTTATTCGGCGATTGAATATGCGATCAAAAATAAACGGAAAAGCGTCACGATTGTCCACAAGGGCAACATCATGAAATTTACCGAAGGCGCGTTTCGCGATTGGGGTTATGCGCTCGCGAAAGAAGCGTTCGGCGCGGTGGAAATTGACGGCGGCCCGTGGTGCAAAATTCCCGAAGGCAAACCCGGCGCGGGCATCGTCATCAAAGACGCCATTGCCGACATCACGCTCCAACAAGTCCTCACGCGACCAGAAGATTTCGACGTCATCGCCACGCTAAATCTGAACGGCGATTATTTGAGCGACGCGCTCGCCGCGCAAGTCGGCGGCATTGGCATCGCGCCCGGCGGCAACATCAATTACATCAGCGGCCACGCCATCTTCGAGGCCACGCACGGCACCGCGCCCAAATACGCGGGCAAAGACCAAGTCAACCCCGGCAGCGTCGTTCTCTCCGGAGAAATGATGTTCCGCTACATGGGCTGGACGGAAGCGGCGGATTTGATTCTCAAAGGCTTGAACGGCGCAATTGCGTCCAAGCGCGTGACCTATGATTTCGCGCGCCAGATGACCGGCGCAACGCAAATTAAATGCAGCGAGTTCGGCGACAACATGATTGCGCATATGTAAGCCATGAATAGCAAAGCGTCACTTACCCTGCACGAGAAGTCACTCGCGTCAGTTGAAAAGTTTGACTATTTTTTGTGCGGTTTTGCCGGTGCTTTGTTTGCTTATATTGGCCAAAACTACACGCCGCATAAATTTGACAATTGGTTCTACTATTTAATTCCTTTGGCTTTGGTTTGTTTAACCGTCTCTCTAGCTTTTGGATTAAGGCGTTTGCAACTATCTATTGCTATTACAGAATTAAACAAAAAAATTGTTTCGATATTCGAAGAATGTGAATCGATAAATAATGAATTAGCAAAGCACGCGGAAAGCAAAGAACCTTCTTCCAGCGTAAATCTTTTAACGGGTGAAAAATTAGATTGGCAAGGTCTGGTTGACTTGCAAAAGAAACAACGAGAAAAGGCCAAGCAAGATAAACTAAAAGCTGAAATCAAAATTAAGCGCGCAGAAGTTTACGGAAGCTGTCAAAATATATTTCTCATAGTCGGTTTCTTGCTGATATTAGAGCGTATCTCATAAATGTCTCAAGAGGATGATTACCGCCGCCAAATGAACAAACCCTTGAAAATTCTCCGCGTGGTATTCATAACGGACCACCAGCCGTCGGAAGCTGAAGAGCCAGGC
>Ga0137404_10002054_pt1 | contig 13262 bp, 9 predicted proteins | sample CZOMad2_1_16fung_FD_108285 | JGI IMG/M metagenome (GOLD analysis project Ga0137404, IMG submission 108285) | Vadose zone soil fungal communities from Angelo Coast Range Reserve, California, USA - CZOMad2_1_16fungal (Illumina Assembly) | ecosystem: Environmental > Terrestrial > Soil > Vadose zone...
AGGGTCGTACTTGATGCTGCCAGTGCACTTGATTCTGCTGCGCTCCACGCCAATTCGCTGCCATCGATCGGCATCCGCCGGTTCTTGTACGCAAACCAAATCGAGAAGTCGGAAAGTCGGCGCTACAAAAAATCGGAACTGTCGATATCGTAACTCAGAGCGCGGGGACAATCGCGCGTTAACCAGCACAAGTGGAATGCGGCGCGTGTGCGCTTGGGCGGTGAGATTAGGCCAAACCTCCGCCTCAATCAGAACGATCCGTCGTGGACGAATCACAGCAAACGCACGTCGCATAATCGGCCAATAATCGAGCGGCGTATAAATGACTTCCATCCATGACGGAGCATTTTGGCTTGCCATGGCGAATCCGGTAGTAGTGGTCGTGGTCAAAACGCAGTGCAAATCGGGCTCGAGCGCGCGCAATGCGCCGGTTAGTTTGAGCGCGACGTTCACTTCTCCGACACTAACTGCGTGCAACCACGTCGATCTTTGATTCGATAGACGGATGCGCAGTTCGCGATCGTACCTTCCTAGGCGCTGTCCGAATTTTTTGCGGTAACCGCCGCGACGAACCATCTTTAGCAAATAACCCGGTAAAAAGAACAAGAGTCCGACGGGCCAAAACAAATTATAAATGAAACGGATCACCGGATTGCAGATTGCGGATTGGGGACCGCGGATAGAAAGAGCACCTCAGTCGCGCCATATTTTCGTGCTCGGTCGATATCCCAAAACTTTGTGGCCGGAATACTCTCTCGTGGCCGCTTTTCTAAAATGAGAGTGCCACCCTGCGCCAGCAATCGTTGCAACGCTTCGTTGGTGAGGAGCTTTTCAGTGTAGCACTCGCCGTGCTTTGTCTTTAGATACGGCGGATCCGCAAAGATAATGTGAAATGTTTCTGCCGTAGAGACGTGTCGGAGAAAATCGAAAACGTCCTGCTGTCGAATCCTGCCGTTTAATTTTGTCTTCGCGAGGTTCGCCTTGATGATTTCTGCAGATTGCCGGTCTTCCTCAACAAACACGACGGATGACGCCCCGCGGCTGAGCGCTTCAATGCCCAAAGCGCCGCTCCCGGCGAAAAGATCGAGGACGCGCGCGCTGATGACCGCGTCGCCCAAACTGGAAAAGATAGCGGCCTTGACACGATCCATTGTAGGTCGCACACCGCGCGCGGGAACTGCCAGGCGGACCCCACTGGCGCTGCCGGCGATGACCCTCATGGCGACACAACCGGCGTGGGCGTTGCAGCGGCTTCGGGCGGCGCTTCCTCCGGCGAAGGAGAGGGCGATGGCGCCATGGGCATTGTCTCTTCGATCTGTTTCTTTTTCTTTTTAGATCGATCCCTTTTTCCGCCAAACAGGCTATTCAGCATATGGCTTAGATCGCGGCCAACGAGTCGATCCATCAAATTTGTGCTGGGCCGGTCGATAGTACCGCCTACCTGAAAGTCGATGGCGGAATAGCCTGGCTCGTCAGTGGGTTGAAAATTCACGCGAATGGCTTTGAAAAGCTGGCCACGAATTCTGTCGTTAATCGCAAGCTGAGAATCGAGTTTTAACCTGCCGTCAAATGCGACTGTGCCGGACGCAGTCAGGCGAATATTCGGTGAACGCAAAATCAACTCGTCAATCGTGACCAATCCTGGGCTCAAATGATATTTCGCCTCGGCTTGCTCCAAATGAAGCTCTTGTAGCTCTTCAATTTGGAGAATCTGCCCGAGCAACACCAGTAAGCTATATTGTTGAACGCGCCCATTATGCAGGACAATTTGGCCCCTGCCAACGAGTCCGTTCGGGTCGGCAGTTTTCCCGGAAGCCTGGAAATTTCCGTCCAATTCGCCCTTGACCGTTCCCTTCGGACCTCCGGCGTTTTCCACAATCTGATCGGCGAGCACATCGCGAAACTTTACACTCGTGGTGAACGGCGAATCCTCCGCTTCCGGCTGCATTGCAAAATAGCCGTTAATTTCGCCGTTTGCGGCGCGGGCAGAAATTTTGGAAAGCTCCAATACGTCGGGCTCGTACCGCAGTGTGGAACGCAGTTGTTCTAGAAAAAAGCGATCTCGCAACGAAATTTTTGCCACGGTTGTGTCGCCGTGAAGCGCCGACGCGCTGCGGATGCTGGTATGAAAGTCCACCCCTGTAAAGCTCGCGAGCAACGCGCCAGTCTGATCGAGAAAACTGAAACTGCCATCTTTAATGCTCACTCGTCGAACTTCGGGAGCCACTGCCATTCTCGATTGTTGTCCTGGTGGTCTATTGTCGATGGGTCCCTGAGTTGGAGAGGAAGGATTTCCTGACATAGCGGTATCCCCAGGCGTTGCCGTTACATCGGCAAATTCGCTTTGTTTTCGCGATTCTAAAACACTTGCAGTCGGTCTTGGAGAAACTCCAGATAACGGCACTTCTCGTGAACTGGGTAATCTCCACCTTCCTTCGGCGTCTTGCGGCCAGACGACATTGGGTTTGATAAGTGACACTTCTTTGATCACAAGCCTTTGGGAGAAAAGCGAAAGGAAGCGAACGCGAAGCCGAAATGTTTTTGCTTCGAGGAAAGGGCTCGGGACCGCCGGGGAGGTTTGCGGAATTATGATCCTGCTGAGTTGCAGCCCGCCCCAGGGAGTCACGCTCATGCTACGAATTTCGAGCTTGGTACCGAGGCGGCGGCTCAGTTCCTGCTGAATCTTTGCTTGTGCGCCTTGCGATTGCACATACAGGTTCACGCCGAGCAAGAGAATCGCGCCGAGCGCAATCACCGCCGCGAAAGCAATCAGCGTAATCCGGCGCAATTTTCGCATCGTGAGACGTTACGCAGCCCCACTTTGAAGAAAAGACTAAAGCCTTCGCCTACTTTTTCCGTATGACCAACACAGTTGTCATTCTCAATCCGACCGCAGGCAGTTCCGAAACCTTCCGGGATTGGGAAGAACGCATTGAATCAGTTACTGGTAGTTGTCCGATCCGCATCACTTCACGTCCGGGCGAAGCAGAAGCATTGGCCCGGCGTGCCGTTGAGGAAGGCTTTGCACGGGTCGTTGCCGCCGGAGGCGATGGGACCGTTAATCACGTAGCGAACGGACTCGCTGGCAGCAGCGCGGCCTTGGGTCTTCTTCCCTTGGGCACAGTAAACGTCTTTGCGATGGAGCTCGGCTTGCCATCGCACAATCTGGAGCTTTGCTGGGAAATCATCAACAACGGGAATGTGCGTCTGGTGGATCTGCCGAGCGCGAACGGAAAATACTTTGTCCAGCTTGGTGGGGTTGGACTCGATGCACAAGTGGTTAAGGAAACGAGCCTCGCATTCAAGCGCAGTTTCGGTCCGCTAAGCTATCTCATCTCCGCAGCGCAGATCGCGGCGCGGCAACCACCGAAGCTGTTCCTTGAGTCGGGAAACGCTCCTGTGAGAGAAGGATCGTTCGTCCTCATCGGCAACGGACGGCTTTATGGAGGACCCTTCCCCTTTTTCAAACACGCCGTTTTAGATGACGGTTTGCTTGACGTCGTTGTATTCAAACGCCTGGGGTTCCTCGAAATCATTAAGTACCTGCAAGACGTTGTATTCAGTTCCCATATCCGTGCTCCCGAAATTGAATATTTTCAAACGCAGCGTCTACGCGTAACTAGCGACCAGGACGTTCCCCTGGAGCTTGATGGCGAACTGGCCGGCAGTTGTCCGGTTGATTTCCAAATCCAGGAAAAAGCGCTCCGGATTCTGGCGCCACCTGCATCGTCGTAGCCTAGCGCGGCGCGGCTAGCTGGTCTTTCGATCAAAATCACGTGATGTTTCGCGCGATGGCTGGTGGCGCTGGTTGGACGCGGGAGAAAGCGGAGGCATCGCTGAACCCTTCGCAGGTCGGGACCACCCTGGCGGAACTCAGCGAACGATGGCCAGCGAACGCGCGCCCGCTTGTGCATGTCATAGAACAATTCCCGCTGGGTGAAGCGGCTCTGCTTCATCTTCTGGCGGTCTCGAGCATTTGTGCAATGCGGTTGAGGCGGAATCCCGAAACCCTCCTATGGCTCTGCCAACCTGAAGTATGCCTCGCGTCTCGCGGTTACGTGGAAATGTTCAGCGAACTGCGCATCCTGGCCGGCGATTCAATCGCACAGCAGGATTTTGCGGCCCTTCGTGTCTGGAAAGGCCGCGAGATGACGCGCGTTGCGCTTCGCGAACTTGCGAATGTGGCACCATTGGAAGAGACGACCGGCGAGCTTTCACAGATCGCGGAGATCTGCATTCGTCGCGTATTGGAACATTGGGACAGCGAATTGCGGAAGCGTCATGGTTCACCCGCGGCGGAGTTTGTGATTCTCGGCCTCGGAAAACTCGGCGGCGGCGAGCTGAATCACAGCTCAGACGTTGATCTTCTTTTCCTCTATAGCGAGGAAGGCGAGCTCACGCCGCATATTTCACATCACGAGTTCTTCAATCGGCTGGGAAAAAGAATTCTCGAGACGTTTTCGACGCCGCATCCGGCCGGTTCGCTTTTTCGGGTCGATCTGCGCCTGCGCCCGGAAGGCTCTTCAGGCCCGCTGGCTCGGTCCCTCGAGAGCATGGAAAATTATTACGGCGGGTTCGGCGAAACCTGGGAACGGCTTGCGCTGATCAAGGCACGCGGAATCGCCGGCAGCCGTGAGCTGGCTTACGAATTCCTGCGACAACATCAGCCTTTTATTTACCCGAAAAGCGCGACGCCCGATTTGCTGGATGAGATTGCAAACATCAAGCACCGCATCGAGCGCGACATTGTTGGAACGGAAAACCTGGAGCGCGACGTAAAACTTGGACGCGGCGGTATTCGCGACATTGAATTCATCGTGCAGACGCTGCAGCTAATTCATGCAGCGCGTCATCCGTTTCTGCAGGAACCGAACATGCTTAAGGCATTGCGAGCGCTTCGTGAATTGGATCTCCTTCCGCGCGACGAAGTGCTGACGTTGGACCAGACATACCGGTTTCTGCGGCGGGTGGAGCATCGTCTGCAGATTGAGTCCGAGCAGCAGACCCACGTTGTTCCTCGCGAGCCTGAAGCATTGCAACGCCTCGCGCTTAGCCTCCGTTTTTCATCCAGCGAAGATTTTACCGCTGCGCTACGCCAAAGATTGCGCACTGTTCGGCCGATTTTTCAACGGATCATTTCCAAAACGCCTGCGGCTCCGGGCGCGCATGATTTAGAAGTTTTCAAGGATCAGAAACGCGCGGCCAAGGCCTTCACCGATCTCGCGCGAAGCGCTGTCGGTTTTCACATTGCGCCACGTACACGACAGGTATTTGGCAAACTGCGGCCAGTTCTAATCGGATGTCTTACAAAGATCGCTGATCCGGATGCAACCCTCAATCAATTCGTCCGGTTTGTGGAAGCGTATGGTTTGCGCAGCTTGTTCTTTGAGCTGTTAGTCGCAAATCCTCGATTGCTCGAGTTGCTGGTGAAAACGTTGGATGCCAGTCGCCTTGCAGGCGAGCTTTTGATCCGGCAGCCACAACTTCTGGAAGACATCACCAGAGACCCGGCGTTTCATCAATCGCGATCGCTCGCGGAGAATCTGCGGCGGCTTGCTTTGTCGAGCGCGAATGCGAACAATCTCGACCCGATTCGCGCGTACCGGCAGCGCCAACTGTTGCGCATCATCCTGCGCGAGATGCTCGGGATCGCCGGCGCAGCAGCAACCTTCGCAGAGCTTTCTGATCTCGCAGAAGCGTGTCTGCTTTTTACAGCCAGACTCCTGGACGCCGAGCAAGTGACCACCATCGCCCTCGGTAAATTCGGCGGACGAGAGATCAGTTACGGCGCGGATTTGGACGTTCTGTTCGTCGGCAACGACATTCGCGCTGCGCAAAAGGTCGTGATCGCCATGGCCCAGCCAACCGCCGAGGGAAACATCTGGGCCCTCGATGCGAGGTTGCGGCCCGAAGGGGAAAAGGGCCCGCTCGTCTGCTCCATTGAGACTTATCAATCCTATTACGGAGGCCGGGCGCAGCCGTGGGAGTTGCAGGCGCTAAGTCGCGCGCGTGCGATCAGCGGACCCTTACAGAGAGAATTCATCCAAACTGCAAAGAACGCCTGGCGTCGCGCCGGTCAGGATGCCAGCCTCCCCATAAGCATCGATGGCATGCTCGAGCGCATTCGGCGCAAGCGAGGAAGCGGGTCGGATTTTCTCGATTTAAAAACTGGGCGCGGTGGAATTATAGAGGCGGAATTTCTCGTTCAAGCATTGCAGATGCGGGAAAACGTATGGGAGCAGAATTTCAATCGAGCCGTCGATCAGCTGCACCAGCATGGCACGATGACAGATTCGGAAGCCACGATGCTCAAAGATGCTTATGCACTGCTCCGCCGCTGTGAACTTGTATTGCGACGTTATGATAATCGAAGCGTTTCAACGCTTCCGAGCGATCCCGACGAACAACGCAAGTTTGCCGTCCGGCTCGGTCATCACGAACTCGACGCTTTTACCCGTGATTACGTCAATGCTCGTGACACGATTCACACGCTCTACGAGCGGCACGTTCCGAACAAGAGTTCTTTATCCGCGTCTCGGTGAGACGCGTCGTATCGCGATGCAAACACGTTAAAACCGCGCTTTGCACAGAGACGCGGCTACAGGAGTTCGGGTGATTAGCTAACCCGGGATTCCCTTGAGCATTTCGGTGTTCGTTGGGAATTTTTTCACAAACATCAAAAGACGCTGAATCGCTTCCTCTGGTTTGTGACCGGCCAAGCCGCGCCGGATGAGATTGATTTTCTCCAATTCCCATGGTTGCAACAGCAGCTCTTCGCGGCGTGTCCCGGAGAGAAAGATGTCGATCGCCGGATAAATCCGCTGGTCGCTGATTTTACGGTCAAGCACCATTTCCATGTTCCCCGTGCCTTTAAATTCTTGAAAGATCAGCTCGTCCATGCGGCTGCCAGTTTCGATCAGCGCCGTGGCGACAATCGTTAGAGAACCTGCTTCCTCAGTGTTACGCGCGGCTGCGAATATTTTTCGCGGAATTTCCATGGCACGCGCATCGATACCACCACTCATCGTGCGACCTCCACCGCCCAGCGCATTATTAAACGCACGCGCGGTGCGCGTGATCGAGTCGAGCAGAATGAAGACATGCTTTCCCGCTTCAACGAGGCGTTTCGCGCGCTCGATGGCGAGCTGCGAAATCCGCGTGTGACTCTTGATGTCGGCATCATTGGAACTGGCCATGAGCTCCGCTGTCGGATGCGAACGACGAAAATCAGTGACTTCTTCCGGGCGTTCATCGACCAGAAGAAGAATCAGACACATCTCGGGATGATTCTTTGCGACCGCTTCCGCGATGTGATGCAGCAGAGTTGTTTTACCCGTGCGCGGCGGCGCGACGATCAAACCGCGCTGGCCCATTCCCAAGGGGGTCATCAGATCCATGATCCGCGTGGTGTAACGGTCCGGTACTGTCTCGAGTTTGATCCGTTTATTCGGATTGATCGTGGTCAATTCTTCGAATGGGCGAAGCCCCTGGTATTTCGGCGGCTCTTCGGTATTGATTTTGAGTAGCTTGACCAGCTGCGGGCCACGGCTGCCGCGGCGGGTTTCACCGTATATCCACATGCCGTCGCGCAAAGCGAAGCGGCGCACAATTTCAGGAGTGACGAAAATGTCCTGCGGCGTTTGCACAAAGTTGCGTTTGGGATCGCGCAGAAAACCGAAGCCTTTGCCGGAAATCTCAATGATTCCTTCGCCAAATTCCGGCTCGGCCTGAACGGGTTCGCCACTGTCGCCGCCGCCCTCAGCGCCCTCCCGGCCGCTTGGAACGGGGCGATCAACAGTCTCGACACCCACGTTGGGACCGGCGACATCCGCGTTGGTTGAAGATGAATTTGGCGACGCCTCGGAATCATCGCGCCTGAACCGGTCAGCCCGGTCGCGGTAACGTCTTCGCGGAAATCTACGGCGCGAGCGATGCTGCCGTTGTTCCGGCGCGGCGGATTCAGTTTCCAGCGGCACAGGCTGGTTCTCGTTTTGTTCGTTCATAGGTAGATTCTTTGTCCGCCGCGGCGGACGCCTTAATACGTTTGGCTGGAAGCAATACTTTTTCAGGCCGGCAATGTGGCCAGCAATTCGTCGGGAATATCTAGATTTGAATAGACGTTTTGCACGTCGTCGTCCTCTTCGAGCGCATCACACAAGCGAAGTACCTGACGCGCCACGGCCTCGTCCCTGAGCGCGACTGTAGTATCGGGAATAAACGTAAACTTTTGCCCATCGGTAGTGACGCCTGCTTTCTTGAGCGCCTCAGCTATGGCGTAGAGCTGATCGTGGGAAGTGGTGATAACATACTGATCTTCCTCACTTGTCAACTCCTCCGCGCCGGCGTCCAGAGCGGCCTCCAACAGCCGATCCTCGTCAATGCTCGGTCGTGGGACGGTGATTTGGCCCTTCCTGTGGAACATGTACGAGACGCTTCCGCTCGATGCGAGGTTGCCGTTGTTCTGAGTGAAGATTCTGCGTATCTCGGCTCCCGTGCGATTCCTGTTGTCGGTCGCCGTCTCGACAATGATCGCCACGCCGCCCGGCGCGTAACCTTCATAAACAATCTCCTCGAATTGTTCGCCGTTCCTATCTTCACCCGTGCCGCGTTTGATCGCGCGTTCGATGTTATCACCAGGCATACTCTGCGCTCGCGCAGCCTGGATCGCGCTGCGCAGACGCGGGTTGCCGCCCGGATCGCCCCCACCGGCCTTTGCCGCGATCGTAATTTCCTTCGATAATTTGCTGAAGATCTTGCCGCGTTTCGCGTCGATCGCGCCCTTAAACCGCTTGACCTTCGACCACTTACTATGTCCCGCCATATGTGCGGATTTTGTACAATTTGCTAGTTCAACCTGCGAATTTCCGAACAACACTTCGCCGAGAGATGGCTGGCGAGAAGAGGAAACTAACGCACCATATTCAATCGCAACAAGAACCGTTTGTCAACATGTTGCCGAGCGTTTGTCAGTCAGCGAAAGCAGTCCGATCCCATCGAAAGCCATGCCACAACTATGAGGCCGCTCACCGAATGCCGGTATCGATATCCATATCGACGCGGGCAGTTCGATTTGAAATAACCGTGAAGCGTTGCGGCTTCGCCCGGACGTGCCCTTTAGGCTGCCGTCCGTGCACATCCAGAATGTAATCGCCAGGTGGCAGTGCAACGCGATAGTTTCCATTTTCGTCCGCCGTGACGCGCGCAATTTCATTTTTGCCGTCCTGGCTCAAGACGATCAGCGGATATTCAGCATGATTTCCACCGCTAAACTTTGGCGGGTTTCCCTCGGCAAGCTCAACATCTTTGAACGCAACGATCCTCAACCGTCCTTCGAGGAAACCTGGCGCAGCGTTATCCGATGCCAAACAGCCGATCTCGACCAAAAAGAGACAACACCAAATCAAGTCAAATCAAGTATTTGAGCCGCATCACTGCAAAAAAAATGGGCGGGATAGATTTTGACTATCCCGCCCAGAGACTAGTCCAAGTTTATGGCAATGTCAGTAGCCAGGCGCTTCGGCCGTGCGTGGCGGCGTAGAGCTTTCGCGCACTGGGCACAATGGTGAGACCTGCAACTTCGACGTTCGGAAGACCAGTCCCAGCAGCAACCCAACTCGTGGAACCGTTCGCTAATCTCAGAACGCCCCAATCGTTCGATACGTAGAGATCGCTCGTGACCGAATCAAAGGCGACGCCAGTCGCCGGAAAGTCTGGGAATGCCCCCGCTCCAGACCCGTCGAGACTCGTCCAAGTTGCGCTTGGTACAGCTGGGTCAAATGTCACCGAGAACACGTGCCCGGGTGTCGATGGCGTCAACGAACTATAGCTCGAATATGAGATCCAGGCATGATTGGAGTCGGCGGGATCGACAACGATGCCGCTAACGAACCGACCAGGACTATTTGGATCAAGCGAGTCGAGCCTTGTGTAGGTGACACTCGTGTTCGTTGTGTCGGCGTTCTTGGAGATGAAGACGCGTCCGGTGTTCGTCGCTGCCCACAATGTTCCGGCGTCACTCGGAGCCCGCGCGACCGCGGCGACGGCGCAGCCGGCGCCGGTGCATGCACGAGTCAAGCCGCGGTAATCCGCAGCGGACGCTGTCAAGATCGTCGCACCGCTAGGGCCGATGCGGACGAAGTCCCCGCAGTTGGGATCTGCACCGGAGGTCGTAAACTCAGGGCAGTTGGCTTCGAGGAACGCCTGGTTCCCGGCCCAATCTTGAGTCCGCCAGACGCTGAGCGAACCTTCGAAGATTGTCCCTGCGCTGACAGGATCGGCGATGATCGGCGAGTAAAACTGCGCCCCGCCCGGTTCAGTGGACGCGATTGGACCGCTGGCGATCACCCATTTCGAGGGGTCGCCATTTTGGAAGTTCACATCATGGAAGTTCGAGGTGAACGAGTTGAACCGCAGCGCTGAGTTGCCAACGTTAAAGCCCGACTGACCGCCGTCGCCGTAAATGATCTGTGGCCACACAACCGCCGAGCCAGTGGTCTCAAACGTCCCGTTATCCTGAGTGCCGCCCTGAAGATGCTTGGGGTTATCAGCAGCAACTGACAGGCTCTGGAACTGGAGAGTCGAAAGTGTTTTGTTGAGGTTGAAGAGGAATGTCGGTACCGACGATAGCAACTGCTGACAAGTTGCAAGATTCGTGCCGGTCAGGCCGCGGGCGGTACACTGAGATGAGATGTCCGCGAAAGCCCCGCTCGAGCGAACGAGGCCACCGTCCGAGCCGAAGATTGCCGAGTCCGTCCCCGGGATTTCTACGATCGCATGCGAGTCAGGGTGCATTCCATTCGGCGCGATCGGATTCGGCTGACAGCAGCTGCCGGGCGGAGTCGGATTAGTGGTGGCATCCCACGTCATATCAGTAAATGTAAGACCGGCGTCCGAGGAGCGGATAAACGCGCGTCCGTTGTTTCTGCCGCCGTAGGTAGCGTAGCTAAAGGCGCCACCCAAATACACCACATTGGGTTTTCCGGGAGGTGAATAAACAACATTGTCGTACCAGCATTGAGCGCCGCCAATTGCTGGGTCGCCGCAATAGTTTAGCGTTTGGTTCGGCGCGGCCGATGCCTCCTGAATTGCGGTCAGATTGGTGAAACTCGCATCCGTCGCGGCCACAGCATCGTCCGTGCGGAACAGTCGCGCCCGATTCGCCGCGGTCTGGCTGGAATTTCCTACGCCCACGTACATTCGCGTAAGTCCGCCCGCGATTGGCGTGACAGCAAACGACGCGCGATCTGTATTTAGCGCTGGATTGAGTGCGTTCTTCATCTGCGTCCAAGAAGCGCCGCTATCGGTCGAGCGCCATACCCCGCCCCCCCTATTAGGCGGGCAGATGTTGTTCGAAGGGTACGGACCGGCATAAACTATACTTGCTGAACCCGGATCAAGCGCGGTCTCGTGGACGCCACGCGTAGAGCCAAAGCTTGCCTGGATAATTCCTGCGTCTCCTGGGAGATCTGGGTTAAGACAAACATCCTGGTAGTTCAACAATGTGAAATTGGCCCCGCCGTCTGTGGATTTCCATACTCCGTAGGGCGGAAGACCGGGAGCGAGCGAGACAGTGCCTCCGGCCACTGAGCTGATGCCGCGCACGCCGCGATCGGATGAAACGTACAGAATGCTCGCGTTGGCTGGATCAACGACGATAGAGGAGATGGAACGGCCATCGAAGGCCGGGCCGCTATACGCGGGTGCGATGCGAAAACCGCCATGCCCAACCGCGCAAGTGCAATCAACGCCTGCGCCAGCGGGAACACTCGTATTTGCCGCAAGATGCGTCCAGGTATCGCCGCCGTCAGTAGATTTGTAAATTCCAAACCCGGCCTCCGAGTCACCCGAGGAATTTGGCTCGCCGGTTCCAGCGTATAGGGTGTTGTGAGCAGCGTCGTAAGTGAGAGTCCCAATCGCATTGGTCGCGAAGCTGCCGGAGATAAACGTCCAGTTCACTCCACTCCCAGCTAGCGCCTTTTCCGTGCGCCAGACACCGCCGCCTGCCGCGGCCGCCCATGCCCGGCACCTGCTCGTGCTGCAACTCGGATCGATGGCAAGCCCGGTAATGCGACCAGAGGTCGTGTACGCCGCTCCGCTGAAAGTCAGGACATCGGGAAAATTTGAGGTGCTGGGTCCCGCAAGAGTCCAGCCACCTAGAACGTTGATGCCTTTCCCCGGAGCCCTTGCCATAACGTTGGCCCAAGCCCTATGTGCGTTCCGCGTCAATATGAATGGGACATAAGGAGCAGGGTAAGCGCGATTAGCATAAGCCTCTTGGGCTCCGGCCGTCGGCCCACCTTCTCGTTCAGGGCCAGGCATGGCTAGTTTGTTTCTGAACAGTTGAACGCGATTTTGGTTGAATTTATTGCTCGCGTTTTTGCTGTCCGATTTCGCCCATGACGGGCCAGATGGTTTCACCGCGACGAAAGCCATTGCGGCTGCGGCCGTGAGAAGAACACTCGCGCTTGTGATGCGCACGAGTGAGAAGAAACGAGTTCGATTAGAACAATGTGGAGTCTTCATATGTTTTTAGCTTGGAGATTTGAGATTCTGGCTTGAACGAATTGCAAAGGCAGTAACTGAAAAGTAACGACAGCGTTACTCTTAGGGTGCGTCGATCCAGCTCGCCACTGGTCCACGGCAATAATATCCATATCGACGCGGACAGTCTGATTCGACACAATCGTGAATTGTTGCGGCTTGCAGCGCAGGTGCGTGCGCGTTCGCTCCTGCACCTTCAGAACATAATCGCCTGGTGGCAGCACAACGCGATAGTTTCCATTTTCATCCGCAGTAATGCGCGCGATTTCTTTTTGCCCGTCGCGGCTCAAGATGAGCAGTGGATAGTCATCATAGTTTTCTGCCGTGATGGTCGTCGCGTTTTCGTCGCCGAGGTCGACCGGATTACGCGAAAGAATTTTCAGATGACCCTCCATGACGCCTGACGGCAAGCCATCGCTCAACGCAGCGCTGCCAGCTAGCGCCAGAAAGATGAACCCAACGATCAGATTTCTAAGACACATCGCTCACGTTATAAAAAAATGGGCGGGATAGAACTTAACTATCCCGCCCATTTATGAAACCAACTTTATTGTAGGCTCAGCATCCAGGCGCCGCGGCCGTGTGTCGCCGCGTAAAGCACGCGCGCGTTCAAGTCGATAGTGAGCCCGTAAACCGCGACTGGCAGCAGGCTGCCCGCAGCCGGAACCCACTGGCTCGTGCCAGACTTCAGCATGTTGACGCCGAAATCAGTTGAGACGAAC
>Ga0137404_10002059_pt1 | contig 13254 bp, 10 predicted proteins | sample CZOMad2_1_16fung_FD_108285 | JGI IMG/M metagenome (GOLD analysis project Ga0137404, IMG submission 108285) | Vadose zone soil fungal communities from Angelo Coast Range Reserve, California, USA - CZOMad2_1_16fungal (Illumina Assembly) | ecosystem: Environmental > Terrestrial > Soil > Vadose...
AGCGGCGGCGAATACAAATTGCCGGGGCGCCCCTGGCATTTTTCCAGGGATGAACTAACGCCGATCGGTACACCGGCTTTTCAAGGGGAGCACAACAGAGAGGTGTTCCGCGAGTTCGGCGTGAGCGAGGTGGAACTGCAGAAGTTTTCCGAGACCGGGGTGCTCGTCTCGCACCGTCGCGTGCTTGAGCCGGAAGCCGCGGTCAAACCACGGGAGCCTGCGGGTCAGGCGGCCTGACCGCGGCGCCATCCTTGGCGAGACGATTTCAAGATCGAACAGGGGCGGGCGGAAAGCACTGGTCCCCTGCTATAAGTGATCGGGAATCACCGAGGGGCAATAGACTGCGAGACACACCGTGAAGCGTTCCCGTTCCTTCAATAAGGAATGCTCAATCGCCCGCGCCATGGAGGTGGTCGGCGACCGCTGGTCGATCTTGCTGCTTCGGGAAGCCTATTATGGCACCAGGCGGTTCGACGAGTTTCAATACTATCTGGGCGTTGCGCCGAACATTCTCAGCGCGCGGCTGAAGAAGCTTGTTGATCTCGGCATGATGACGCGCGTGCCGTTGCCTGAGCATGGCGGGCGCCACGAATATGTATTGACCAAAAAGGGACGCGATTTTTTCCCGACTTACCTGGCGCTTAAGAAGTGGGGCGATGACTGGCTTGCGGAATCGGCAGGGCCACAGGTGGTTTTCATGGATCGCACAAGCGGGCGGCAAATCGAGTATCCCATCCTGCTGTCAGCACGCGGCAAGCCATTGCAGCTCGAAGACGTCGAAGTTGTTGCGGGCTCTGGCGCCGTGTCTTTCAACAAAAAGCGATTCGGCGGTCAAGTCCCGCACGCAAAGGTCAAACCAAAGGGTGCGAGTGGAGTTCTGCGCAAATCTGTAACCCACAAGGACAAATAATGCTGTTTCGGATTTGTACCCAAGTCGCGGGGACGGATGCTCCAAAGCGCCTCGTTGGTACAGCGGTTTCGAATGACATGGGCTCGGTCTGCCCTTGCGGCCGAATTTGTGGCACGGCCGCAAGCAGCAACACCGAGAGATCAAAGAAGATCTCGCGGCAACCAACGTGAGCAGGCTGAACTGAACGCGAGCCGTGTCAGCGTCGCGCCGACGTAATGACGAAGCCAGAGCGCTCATTCCGTCAGCAGGTGCCCGCGACTTCGAGGGCATAGACGATGCCAAACGGCCCATCGAGCCAGCCCGCGAAGTTCTGGCTTTCGAGGTGAGAGCCAGCCAACAGTTTCGGTTCGAATTTTTGTGCTGGTGCCGAGTACATTGCCGATGCCGTCGATATCAACCGCGAACCCGCTTCCGGAAGCCCGTGCGCAAGCCACTCCAGCGAGCGCATGCGGCTCCGAGAAAGTCGGCTTGTGTACGCCGGTCTTGTAGGATTATGGGGGCGAGTTGACTGCGAGAAAGGCGTCGAGCCTGGACGCATTCATAGAAGTAAAGGTTAAACTTTAGGATGGTGTGCCGCCGCGATGAGCAAATACAGGCTCATTAGCCGCCCTTATACTGAGTATTTTTACTTCCGATTTTACAAGTCGAAATCTCCGCCGCTACGCTTCAGCATCAACACGGTCGCGAGAACGAACCGGTTGGACGCGAGGACTATTCCATCAACACGCAACGGAGATGGTCATGTTGGACAATGACAATGCTGATAGTAACCCATCTTCGGCGAAGAAGAAGGGGCTTTCAAGGCGCGCGATTCTGAAGGCCGGCGTCGCTGCAACGGGCGCCGCGATCGGATCCGACGTCATCAGCGGCTTTCCAACGATCTGGGCGCAGGAGATCAAAGACATCGAATTGAGACATGTCGGCGTGTCCTATTCGGTGGTCAAAGCGATCGGCGATCAGGCCGCGAAAGATCTTGGCTTCAAAGTGACAATGCAGAATCTGGATACGTCCGCTGCAATCAACCGCTTTATCAGTCAGCCGGATTCGGTGGATATTGCCGACCTCGAAGGCTGGCAGGCCAAACTGGCTGCGAAGCGGTCGGTGATCCAGGGCATTGAGGTCAAGAAGATCAAGGAATTCGACAACATCCTGCCGATCTTTACCAAGGGCGAGATCGACGGACACAAGATACCGCGTCAGGGAATTTCTCCCTATGAGGCGATGTATATCGCAAAGCCCAATGCAACCGATCTGCACGACGGCGTCACCGAATGGGCGACGTTTCTGCCGCAAGTCTATAACGCGGACTCGATCGGCTATCGCCCGGACCTGGTCGGTCACGAGGTCACTGAGTGGAAAGACCTGATCGATCCCAAATTCAGGGGCAAGGCAGCGATCCTGGACGTTCCGGCCATCGGCATCATGGACGCCGCTCTGTGTTTCGAAAGCGCCGGTCTGATCAAGTACGGCAACAAGGGCAACATGACAAAGGAGGAGATCGACTTTACCTGCAACAAGCTGATCGAACTGAAGAAAGCGGGCCAGTTCCGCGCGACATGGACAACGTTCGATCAGTCGGTGCAATTGATGGCTGCCGGTGAAGTCGTCATCCAGTCGATGTGGTCGCCGGCCGTCGCCGCGGTGCGCGTCAAGGAAATTCCATGCGTTTACGCGCCTGTCAACGTCAAGAACGGAAAGGAGGGCTATCGCGGCTGGTGTAACGGCATGGGCCTGATGAAGCACCTGTCGGGCAAGAAGCTTGATGCCGCCTACGAATATCTCAACTGGTATCTCTCGGGCTGGCAAGGCGGATTCGTCGGACGCTACGGCTACTACAGCCCGGTGCCGTCGACCGCGAAGAAATTCCTGACCGCGGCGGAATGGGATTTCTGGTACGACGGAAAGCCGGCCCCCTCAGTCATCAACGATCCCTACGGCGTTCCGATGGAAAAGACCGGCACCAGGCGAGACGGCGGCTCCTTCCTCGATCGCGTCAAGAACATTTCTTGCTGGAACACTCTGATGGATGAGGCCGCTTACATGAACAAGCGATGGAATGATTTCAAGGTCGCCTGATCCGCAAACCTGAGCTGCCGATGCGGCGTGAGCATCGGCAGACGGCGAAGGTACCATCCTTCGAAGATCCAGACCAAATTGAGTCAGGCCATACGGAATGTTGCGGCGAAATCTGAGTGCTTGGCTTTACGTGGCGCCGCTGATGCTGGTGCTCGTTCCGTTTTTTCTACTGCCAATCCTGGTGGTCCTTGCTGCCAGCTTCTTTGAGACCGACGGTTTCGGCGGGCTGCTGCCGACGTTCACGCTTGCCAATTACGTGGATGTTCTGACCTCGGCCCAGACCTTTCAGCTTTATATGGCGACATTGAAATTTACGGTCCTGACCTGGCTCTTCACGCTGATCATCGGATTCCTGGTCGCGTATTTTCTGGTCTTTCACGTCAGAAATCAGTTGCTCGCGATCGGCCTGTTTCTGGTCTGCACCGTTCCGTTCTGGACATCGAACATCATCCGGATGATTTCCTGGATTCCGCTGCTTGGAAAGGAGGGGCTCGTCAACTCGGCGCTACTGGGGACCGGCATCATCCGCGAGCCGATCGAGGTGCTGCTCTATTCCGGTCTCGCGGTCGTCATCGCCTACGTCCATCAACTGACAATCTTCATGGTGGTTCCGATCTTCAATTCGATGGCGCGCATCGACAAGCGGGTTATCGAAGCCGCGCTGGATGCCGGCGCAAGCCGCCTCGATGTCATGCGATACATCGTCATTCCGATGTCGAAAAGCGGCATTGCTCTCGGATCGATCTTCGTGGTCTCGATCGTGATGGGTGACTTTTTCGTCGTCAAGGTGATGTCCGGGGGTAGTTCGGCCTCCGTCGTCAGTGCGTTCTACGAAAATGTCGGCGTGCTGCAGTATCCGATCGCGGCCGCCAGTGCGGTGCTTCTGACGCTGATCCTGATTGGGGTGATTTCTCTCATTCTTCGCGCGGTCGATATCCGCCGGGAAATCACCCAATGACGGTCGCACTGGAAAGGTTCGATGTCTCAATGACCAAAGCCCGACGCGGTGTTCTGGCGGCCAGAAGCGGTCGCCGGCCCTGGACGTTCTACGCGCTGGCGTCCGTCTTCACGTTTTACGTGGCCGCGCTCTACGGGCCGATGATTTGCATCTACATTCTTTCGTTCCAGGACATTCGCGGCGGCCTGGTGTTTCCGATGAAGGGGCACTCGCTGCATTGGTTCGTCGATCTTTTCACCCAGGTGCGCACCGGGGATGTCAAGGGATCGTTCGACCGATCGATCAAACTAGCCGTTCTGGTGACAGTGATCACGCTGGTGTTCTCGTTCATGGCGGGATTGGCATTTCGGCGCCGGTTCTTTGGCGACACATTTGTTTTTTATCTGATGATCGGCAGCCTGGTCGCTCCCGGTCTGGTTCTGGGCATTGGCGTCGGCTTGCTTTTCCAGTGGATCGGCATCAACGCCAGCTGGTACACCTCCGCTCTGGGCGCGCAGCTATCCTGGACGCTTCCGTTCGGCGTACTGGTGATGTTCGCGGTGATGTCCCGCTTCGACAGCGTTTGGGAGGAAGCGGCACGCGATCTCGGCGCCAGCCGCTGGCAGACCATCAGGTTCGTCGTGATCCCCGTTCTCGCGCCCGGTCTTGTCGCCGTCGCGCTGTTCGGCTTCACGCTGTCCTACGACGAATTCGCCCGCACGCTTCAGACCGCTGGCTCTCTCAACACCCTGCCGCTCGAGATCTGGAGCATGACGCTCAACGTGACGTCGCCCTCGCTGTATGCGCTGGGCACGGTGACCACGGTAGTTTCGTTCGTGATTATCGGCGCCTGCATCGGGGCGATCGTTCTCATCAACAAGCGCCGCGGTATCCGCGCGACAAGTCATTGAGGGACGTATCCATGCGTCCTGGCCAAGGCGATATCGAACTGGCGGGTCTCTGCAAGAGCTATGATGGCGTCAGCAATGTGGTGGACGGCGTCAATCTGAAGATCCCTGACGGAGCCTATTGCTGTTTTCTCGGCCCGTCGGGATGTGGCAAGACGACGATCCTCCGGATGATCGCAGGGCACGAGGATCCGACCGCCGGCGAAATCGTCATCGGCGGCGAGAATGTCGTCGGACTGGCGCCGGTGGAGCGTCGGACAGCGATGATGTTCCAGTCCTACGCGCTGTTTCCTCATCTCTCGGTCCGCGACAACATCGCGTTCGCGTTGCGGGTGCGCGGTCAGTCCAAAGCGGAGCGCTACAAGACCGTCGATCTGATGATGGAGAAGGTGCGGCTGACGGAATTGGCGGATCGTCTGCCGTCGAATCTGTCGGGCGGTCAGCAGCAGCGCGTTGCCCTGGCGCGTGCGGCCATCACAGAACCCCGTGTGCTGTTGCTCGACGAACCTCTTTCGGCATTGGACGAACAGCTTCGCGTGCAGATGCGACAGGAATTGCGCCGAATGCAGCGCGATCTGGGAATCACTTTCGTTCACGTCACGCACACGCAGCTCGAGGCGATTGCACTGGCGGATATCGTCGTCGTGATGGAAAAGGGCAGGATCAAGCAATCCGGCGCGGCGCGCGACGTCTATGCCCATCCGCGCGATCGATATGTCGCGGAATTCCTCGGCGGCCAGAATGTCCTGTCGGGCAAGGTTGAAAAGGTCGGCGAAGACCATTTGGTCATATCGCAGCCGAACCGAACCGGAATTCTGGTTGGGGTGCGCCCCAATGCGAGCATCGAGGTGGGCGATCGAATCGATCTGGCGGTTCGGCGTGATGACATTGAACTGATGCGCGCTGGTGCGGGCGGCCTCGAAGACGGGGCGACGGCTCTGCCGAGCCGGGTGGTCGCGATCGAATATCAGGGATCGTTCGTCAAGGTGATGCTCGATACGATCCCCGATGAAGAATTCGTCGCCTACATTCCGGAGCGGACCTTCTTCCGTGATCCGTTCAATATCGGCGATATCCTGCTCGCTACCTGGTCGGCGGGCCGCGCCCGTGTTCTTGCCTGATGTCAGCCACAGCACCGGAGGTCACCCATGATAATCAGTTTCACGCTTAACGGCCGGTCCCGGACAGTCGGTATCGAGCCCGCAACGCTGGTAGCAGAGTTGCTCCGCGAGACGTTGAATCTGACCGGAACGCACGTCGGATGCGACACCAGCCAGTGCGGGGCGTGCGTTGTGTTGTTCAACGGCGAGGCCGTAAAGAGTTGCACCCTGCTCGCGCCGATGCTGGACGGGGGTACGCTGGTGACAATTGAAGGGCTGTCGGGGCCGGGCGGTTCAAACCAGCTGCATCCGATGCAGGAAGCGTTCCATCAAAATCACGGCCTGCAGTGCGGCTTCTGCACGCCCGGCATGGTGATGACGGCGGTGGCGCTGACGGCGAAAAATCCGGTGCCGACGGAAGCCGAAGTTCGCCACGGTCTCGAAGGCAATATCTGCCGCTGCACCGGCTACCAGAATATCGTGGCATCGGTCCTGGCCGGTGCGGCGGCGATGAATGCACCCGCGATCGGAGAATAGCCATGTCTGAAATCATCGGGATCGGCGCTGCGCCGCGCCGCAAGGAAGACTTCCGCTTTCTGACCGGTCGCGGCAATTACGTCGCCGACGTGAAGCGGGCCGGTATGACGTTCGGCGTGTTCATCCGTTCGCCGCACGGCCACGCGGTTGTCCGCAGCATCGACAAGACGGCGGCGCTGGCGCTGCCGGGAGTCGAGGCTGTCCTGACCGGCGATGATGTCGCGGCCGACGAGCTCGGAACGCTGCCCTGCGGCTGGGGTATTCATGGCGCAGACGGCTTGCCGATGAAGGAGCCGCCGTTTCCGGTGCTCGCCCAGGGCAAGGTGCGCTTCGTCGGCGACATGGTCGCCTTCGTCATCGCCGATACACTGGAGCAGGCGCGCGCGGCCGCGGAAGCGGTCGTGATCGATTATGACGTCCTGCCGTCCGTGGTCGGCGTGCTCGAAGCCGTTCGGCCGGGAGCGCCGCAGCTATTCGACGATGTGCCGAACAATCTGTGCTGCGACTGGGAGCTCGGCGACAAGGCCGCGGTGGCGATCGCGTTCCGCAAGGCAGCGCATGTCGCCCGCCTCAGCCTCGTCAACAATCGCCTGATCGGCAATCCGATGGAGCCGCGCGCCGCGATCGCCGAGTACAACGGCGGAACCGGCCACTACACGCTGTGGACCACCAGCCAGTTTCCGCATGTGGTGCGGTTTTTGATGAGCGCCCTGGTGCTCAAGATTCCCGAGCAGAAAATGCGCGTGGTGGCCCCGGATGTCGGCGGCGGCTTCGGCGTCAAACAATTCCATTATGGCGAGGAGGCCGTCGTCACCTGGGCGGCCAAGCGTGTCGGTCGGCCAGTGAAATGGGTGGCGGACCGCTCCGAAGGTTTCGTCTCGGACCGGCATGGCCGCGATCACGTCACCGAGGCCGAACTGGCGCTCGACGAGAATGGAAAATTCCTCGCGCTGAAGGTCGCAACCCTCGCCAATATGGGCGGTTACCTCTCCACCTTTGGACCCAATATCCCGACCAACCTCTATGGGCCGCTGTTGAGCGGCGTCTACACGACGCCGGCAATCTACTGCAACGTCAAGGTGATCTTCACCAACACGGTGCCGGTCGACGCCTATCGCGGTGCCGGTCGGCCGGAAGCGACGTTCGTGGTCGAACGCCTGGTGGATGTCGCGGCCAAGGAGATGGGAATCGATCGTGTCGAGCTGCGCCGGCGCAACATCATTCCGAAGCAGTCCTATCCTTACCAGACGCCGGTGCTGGTCGAATATGATTCCGGCGATCCGATGGGATGCCTTGAAGGCGCGTTGGTCGCGGCCGACGTCGCGGGATTTGGCGCACGCAAGGCCGCCTCGGAACGCGACGGCAAATTCCGCGGTCTGGGCTTTTCGACTTATGTCGAAGCCTGTGGCCTCGCGCCGTCACGCTTTGCTGGTCGTCTCGGCGCCCGTGGCGGACTCTACGAAAGCGCCACCGTTCGGGTGCATCCGACCGGACAGGTGACGGTGCTGATCGGCACCCATAATCACGGGCAAGGGCACGAGACCACCTTCGCGCAGATCGTGTCGGAGAAGCTCGGCGTGGCCTTCGACAACGTCGATATCGTGTTCGGCGATACTGACCGCGTGCAGTTCGGCATGGGCACCTATGGCTCGCGGTCGCTCGTCGTCGGCGGCGCCGCACTCGCAAAAGCCAGCGACAAGGTGGTGACGAAAGGCAAGAAGATCGCGGCATATCTGCTTGAGGCGGGCGAGCACGACATCCAGTTCGAGGCCGGCGTGTTCTCAGTCGCGGGCACCGACCGCGGCAAGACCTTCCAGGAAATCGCGGGTGCGGCCTATGTCCCGCACAATTACCCGCTGGAAGTGCTGGAGCCTGGCCTGGAGGAACAGGCCTATTACGATCCGATCAATTTCACCTATCCCGGCGGCTGTCACATCGCCGAGGTCGAAATCGATCCCGAGACTGGTATCGTGACGCTGGAGAAATATACCGCGGTCGACGACGTCGGCACAGTCATCAATCCGATGATCGTCGAAGGCCAGTTGCATGGCGGTATAGTTCAGGGCGTCGGCCAGGCGCTTTACGAAAGCGCCGTCTATGACGAGGTTTCGGGGCAGCTATTGTCGGGTTCGTTCATGGACTACTGCATGCCGCGCGCCGATCACCTGCCGAATATGACGATCAAGACCCATTCCACGCTTTGCACGCACACGCCGATGGGCGTGAAGGGATGCGGCGAGGTCGGTACGATCGGATCGCCCGCAGCCGTCATCAACTCCGTGGTCGACGCGCTGTCGCATCTTGGCGTTCATCACGTCGATATGCCGGCGACGCCGAACCGAATCTGGCGCGTCATTCAGAATGCCGTCATGCCGCGCGCCGCAGAATAGGAGGAATTGAGATGAGGTCTTTTGCCTTTCACAGACCGAACACACTTCCGGAAATGTCCGCATTGCTGAGCGGCGTTTTCGACAGCATGCCGCTCGCCGGCGGCATGACGCTGCTGCCGACCATCAAGCAGCGGCTGGCCGCGCCGGCCGCGCTGATCGACCTGTCGAAGATTCCGCAGATGTTCGGGGTTTCTGTCGATGGCAGCGCATTGACGATCGGAGCAATGACCCGCCACGTCGACGTCGCAGAGTCAGAAGTCGTTCGCGCCAAAATTCGGCTGTTGAGCAGTCTCGCGGCGGGCATCGGAGACCCCGCTGTGCGGAACCGAGGCACGATCGGCGGTTCACTTGCCAACAACGATCCGTCCGCCGACTATCCGGCTGCGGTACTGGCGCTTGACGCCACCATCGTAACCGACCGCCGCGAAATCGCCGCCGACGCTTTCTTCCGAGGGCTGTTCGAAACCGCCCTCGAGTCGAACGAAGTCATCACCGCACTTCGCTTTCCGATCCCGTCCGCAGGAGGGTATGCGAAATTCAAATCTCCGGCTTCCCGTTACGCGATTGTCGGCGTCTGCGTTGTCAAGACGCCGGGGTATGTGCGGGTCGCGGTGACCGGGGCAGGCCCCGGCGTTTTCCGCGTGCCTGAAATGGAAGCCGCACTTGCCGCTTCTTTTGAGCCGAGTGCGGTGGCATCGATCCGCATCGACGCGAAAGATCTGAACTCCGACATTCATGCCGATGCCGAGTATCGTGCTCATCTTGTAACCGTCATGGCGAAGAAGGCCGTTACGGCGGCCATTCAGACTCTGTGAGGCCGTCCGGTGGAAGAAGGAAGCGCTCGTACTAACGACGCGGTCGAAGCCAATGAACTGGCAAAGCTGTCCGCGGTCGATTTGCTGGATGGATATCGCGCAGGGCATTTCACACCACGGGATGTCATTGAAGACGTTATCGCCGCGCTGGAAATGACCGATGCATCTTGCAACATCGTTGTCACACCGATGTACGATCAGGCGCGCGCCGCCGCCGACGAAGCAACCGCGGCGTGGGCATCCGGGCGGCCTCAGAGCCGGCTGACGGGAGTACCTGTCAGCGTCAAGGATCTCGTCTACGTTGCGAATGTGCGAGCGCTCGGCGGCGCTCCCACTAACCAGGACTTTGTTCCAACCGTCGATGCCGCCGCGGTCGCCGCGGTCAAGTCGGCAGGCGCGATCGTCACGTGTAAAACCACGACGTGCGAATCCGGGTACAAGCTGACGGCGGACAGCCCCGTTTCCGGCATCACGCGCAATCCGTGGAACAGAGCCCGCACGAGCGGAGGATCGAGTGGAGGCGCCGCGGTTGCAGTTGCCGCCGGATGTGGCCCTCTCGCGATCGGAACCGATGGCGTCGGCTCGATTCGAGTGCCGTCCTCGTTCTGTGGCGTGGTTGGCTTGAAGCCGACCTTCGGACTTGTACCGAGATCGCCTGGATTTTCACCGCCATCCTGGGCATCGCTGGCTCATACCGGGCCGATCGCGCGAACGGTCGCCGATGCCGCGCTTTTACTGGAGGTGATAGCGGCTCATGATCTCCGTGATGCAGCGAGTCTGCCAGTGGCGCCCCGCTCGTTCGACTCGACCCCGGGAAAGCTCAATGGGGTAAAAATCGGAAGCAGTGTGGATTTTGGCTATGCCGCGGTCGATCCCGACGTGCGTATGGCATTTCAATCGGCGACCGAAACGCTTGCCTCGCTCGGGGCTGAAATACTTCCTGACTGCGCCAAGTTTGCTCCTGACATGCTCGATCGCATCTTGAAACCTATCGCCTACACGGAGCAGGCGGCTGCGATAGCTAGTCGGGACGCCGACGGTTTTGTCACTTCGGACCCAGACTATCGCGAAGTCGTTGCGAAAGGTCGCACCTATAGCGGCGTTGACTACGTCGAAGCGACGTATCGGCGTAACGGTTTGCGATCGATGTTCCTGGACTTATTTCAAAGCGTCGATGCGATCGTCACCCCAACGGTCGCGGTGACGGCATTTCGGGCAGGAGCGGTGGGCCTCGACCAGGTCGCCGACATCGGCGTCGATCGTCACTTAGGCTGGTCGCCGTTTTCGTGGCCGATAAATCTGACCGGGTTGCCGGCTGCGACGATTCCCTGCGGGTTCGACGCTGACGGGCTCCCGATCGGGCTTCAGATTGTTGCGCCCTGGCTCGAAGAGGGTTTGATCTTGCGTATCGCCGCTGCCTTCGAATGGGCGCAGCCTTGGGCTCAGTTTCGTCCCCGAATGTCCTGACAAATCAAGCGCGTCGGCATCGGCTGTTATCAGCGGCAGCTCCTTTCCGAGCAAAAGTCCGTCGTCGAGATTGAGATAGTGCGCGAGGTAATCGTGCAGTGCGCTGGCGGCTTTGGATGTTGCGCCCGAAGATTTGTAGAGCAAGAGATCGACCTTTGGCAGCGCCGGCAGGCCTTCCGTAGTCCCGATTTCGCGCATGTTGCGGACGAGCGCACTACGGCCCAGCACGGTCACTGCCATCCCCGCGAAAGCCGCCGCCTGCAAACCTCCAACGCTGTCGCTAATGCACGCGATCCGCCATCGCAGGCGTGAAGCTTCAAGCCGCTCTATGGCGTGGTCGCGATAGATATTGCCCGGGGGCAGAAGTGCAAGCGGAATTGGAGTTTCGTTGTGGGCGGTCGATTGCTCGCCTGCCATCCAAATCAATTGTTCTTGCCGCACAACCTGACCGCCGGTGAAATCATTCATGCGCGTCACCAGCGCTATGTCGACTTCGCCGCGTTTCACGCATCCGACCAGAGGTGTGGATAGTGAGCAGTTCAATTCGATTTGAACCCGGGGAAAGGCTTTCCGAAAAAGCTTGAGGATCGAAGGCAACATGAAGGCTGCGTACAGATCCGGCGTGCCGAGAATGACATGTCCCTCGATGTCCGGGGAGGCGAGTTGAGACAGCAACTCGTCGTGAAACCGCAGAATTGATCTGGCGTAGGTGAGGACTGTTTCGCCGTCGGCCGTGAGAAAAAGCCGCCGGCCTTCGTGAATAAAAATGGCTTTTCCGGTGAGTTCCTCGAGACGCTGCAGCTGAAGGGTTATCGCTGGTTGAGTCCTGCCCAGCCTTCTCGCGGTCTCCGTAATACTTCCAGTCTCCACGACCGAAGTCAGGGAGCGGAGCATCCTGATATCCAGATTGATGAGGTTCATGGAATCGCTCACGGTCCTGGTTGGGTCCTTCTATGCAATTTTCGTGCTGGGATGCCGGATGGACAACGGCACGCTCATGCCGAAAACAAAGGCGGAGGTGTGCGCTGAGCCGGGGAGGGCGCCGCAGGTGCCTCCACTCGAAAAGGGCTTGTCGCCACTAAATACGCCCGCGCCCTGCTGAAGGCCGAGACACGCGCCATCGGTCGTTCTCGCGCATGCTCGGAATTATAGCGTAATATCAATTATATAAGAGTTCATGGTTTTGTTCTGCGTGGCGCGCCAGTTCCGAACAAAACGGGGGCACTCCGGCCGGAGCTGCGCCGCTTCCCATTATTCGCGCGCGCGAAGTCGGTTTTGGCCTTGGCAAGCGTCTTTGCAAACGCCGGTCTTGTAGGCGCCGAAGCCGCGGCGCTTTGCGATCCGCAAGGACCCGAGTACCATCGACGCGCTAGCGGCGGTTAGGCGTCAACCGCAACCTTCAATGCCTCGGCACGGATCTCTTCTACCAGCCGTTCTTTTAGCCTGACGAACTCGGACGTGGTCTTGATCTTGTAGGATCGCGGGTGGGGCAGATCGACCGCGATCTCGGCCTTGATGCGGCCGGGACGGGCGCTCATGACGATGACGCGGCTGCCGAGGAAGATTGCCTCTTCGATATCATGAGTAACGAACAGCACGGTCTTCTGGTCGCGTTCCCAGATGCCGAGCAGCATTTCCTGCATCAGCACGCGGGTCTGATTATCCAGCGCACCGAACGGCTCGTCGAGCAACAGGATCTTGGGATCGTTGGCAAGGGCACGGGCGATAGCCGTGCGCTGCTGCATGCCGCCGGAGAGCTGCTTCGGCCAGTGATTCTCAAAGCCCGACAAGCCGACCCGATAGATGAACCCATCGGCGATCTTGCCGCGATCCGCTTCGGAAATCCCGCGCTCGCGCAGGCCGAACGCGATGTTTTCGCGCACGGTCAGCCACGGAAACAGTGTGTACGATTGGAACACCATGCCGCGATCCGCGCCGGGTCCCGTGACCTCTTGCCCGTCCAGAATGACGCGGCCGCTTGTCGGCCGGTCAAGGCCTGCGATGATCCGGAGCAGCGTAGATTTTCCGCAGCCCGACGGGCCGAGGATGGTGACGAAGTCGTTGTTGCCGACGCTGAGATTGGTCGGTTCCAGCGCCCGCGTCGGCGCATTGCC
>Ga0137404_10002064_pt1 | contig 13240 bp, 10 predicted proteins | sample CZOMad2_1_16fung_FD_108285 | JGI IMG/M metagenome (GOLD analysis project Ga0137404, IMG submission 108285) | Vadose zone soil fungal communities from Angelo Coast Range Reserve, California, USA - CZOMad2_1_16fungal (Illumina Assembly) | ecosystem: Environmental > Terrestrial > Soil > Vadose...
CGCGACCGCGTCGGCAAGAAGCCGCTCTACTACTGGCATCGCGACGGCCTGCTCGTGTTCGCCTCCGAGCCCAAGGCGCTGCTGCTGCACCCGGCCGTGGGCCGCGCGCTCGACCCGGCCGCGCTCGAGCACTACGCCGCCTTCGGCTACACGCCGGCCGCGCGCTCGATCTTCGACGGCATCGTGAAGCTGCCGCCGGGCCACACGGCGACGCTGGCGGGCGGTGCGCTGGCGCTCCGGCGCTACTGGACGCTGCCGGCCGGCGCCGCGACGCCCGCGCCCGCGGCCTCCCGGGACGAGTTGCGGCGCCGCGTGCGCGACGAGGTCCGCGACGCCGTGCGGGTGCGGCTGGAGGCCGACGTCCCGCTCGGCGTGTTCCTGAGCGGTGGCGTGGACTCGAGCGTGATCGTGGCCTGCATGCGCGAGCTGAACGTCGGGCGCCTGGACACCTTCTCCGTCGGCTTCGGCGCCGACCTCTCCCACGACGAGCTGCCGTACGCGCGCGCCGTCGCGCGGCGGTTCGAGACCGAGCATCACGAGCAGATCCTCGAGCCCAAGGCGGCGGATCTCGCGGCCACGGTCGTGCGTCACTTCGACGAGCCGTTCGCCGACTCCTCGGCCATCCCCACCCTGGTCGTCGCCGAGGCCACCAGGCGCCACCTGAAGGTCGCCCTGTCCGGCATCGGCGGCGACGAGACGTTCGGCGGGTACCCGCGCTACCTCGGCGTGCGGCTCTCCGAGGCGTGGGCGCGCGTGCCGCGCCCGCTGCGCGCGGGGCCCGAGGCGCTCGCGCGGCGGCTGCTGCCGGACTCTGTCGGGAGCCGCAATCTCGGCGACTGGGCGCGCCGCTTCGCGGACGGCGCCGGGCGGCCGATGCCCGAGCGCTACGTCGGCTGGACGCGCTTCTTCGACGCGGCGGCGCTGGCCTCGCTCGCCACGCCGGCGCTCGCCCGGTATTTTGGAAGCGACGTCGAGGCCGCCCACCGCGCGGCGTGGGCGGGCCGCGGCCATCGCGACGCCGTGGACGGCGCCTGGCGCATCGACCTCGCGACCTACCTGCCGGACGATCTCCTGACGATGGCCGATCGCATGAGCATGGCGCGCTCGCTCGAGCTGCGGGCGCCGTTCTGCGACCACCGGCTCATCGAGTTCAGCCTGACGATTGCGCCGGCGGCAAAGCTGGCGGGGTTCCGGCTCAAGGCGCTGCTCAAGGCCGCGTTCGCCGACGTGCTCCCGCCCGAGGTCGTGCGGCGGCGCAAGCAGGGCTTCATGATCCCGCTCAACCGCTGGCTGCGCACGGATCTGAAAGATCTCGTCGAGGACACGCTGGCGCCCGAGCTCGTGCAGAGGCGGGGGCTGTGGCGCGTCGAGGCGGTGCGGCGGCTCGTGGGCGAGCACCTCGCGGGCGCGCGCACGCACGGCGACCGGATCTGGACGCTCGTCATGCTCGAGCTGTGGATGCGTCAATACCTCGACGCGCGCGGCGCGTGGCGGCTGTCGTGACGCGCCTGAGCGTGCTGATGGTCTCCGACGTCTCGCCGCTCGCGCGCGCGGGCGGCGGCGAGCGCGTGCTCTGGGAGCAGGCGCGCGGCCTCGCGCGGCGCGGCCACGCGGTGACGGTCCTCGCCCGCGCCCCCGACGGGATGCCGGCCGGGAGCCACGAGCGAGAGGGCGTGCGCGTGGTGCTCTTCGCCGCCGGCCGCCGCACGCGGGCGGGCTTCCTCCGCGCGGCGGTCTTCGCGGCGCGCCGCGCCGCGGGCGCCGTACTCGCCGAGTCCGCGATCGACGTCCTCAACGTGTACCAGCCGCTCTCGGGGTACGGCGTGCTGGGGCTGGCGGCGGCGCGCCGCCGTCCCGCGCTCTACACGTTCCTGTCGCCGGCGCCGCTCGAGTATCGCTCGCGTGAGCGGATGACGCGGCATCACGTCGGCGGCGTGACCGGCCGGCTGGGCGCCGCCGCCCTCTGGGCGCTCGAGCGGGCATGCCTGCGCCGCGTCAGCGGGATCCAGGTGCTGAGCGACTATTCCGCCGAGCAGCTCTGGCAGCTCTATCGGATCGCCGCCGACCGGCTCGTGAAGATCCCGGGCGGCGCCGATCTGACGACCTTCCGGCCGGCGGAGGACCGCGCCGCCGTCCGCGCGCGTCTGGGCCTGCCCAAGGAGGCGCCGCTGCTCCTCACCGTGCGCAACCTCGAGCTGCGCATGGGGCTCGACACGCTGCTGCGCGCGATGCCGCTCGTGGTGTCGCGCCGGGCGGATGCCCAGCTCCTGATCGCCGGCGCGGGCTCGTTGCGCGCCGACCTCGAGGCGCTCGCCGCCGCGCTCGGCGTCGGCGCGCACGTCCGTTTCCTCGGCTTCGTGCCGGAGGGCGACCTGCCGCTCTACTACCAGGCCGCCGACTGCTTCGTGCTGCCGACGCGCGAGCTGGAGGGCTTCGGGCTCGTCACCGTCGAGGCGCTCGCGTGCGGCACGCCGGTGCTGGGCACGCCGGTCGGCGCCACGCCGGAGCTGCTCGACCCGCTCGATCCGGCCCTCGTGTTCGCGGCCGCCACGCCGGAGGCGATCGGCGAGCGTCTCGTCGGCTTCCTCGAGCGGCTCGAGCGCGAGCCGGACGCCGTCGCGCGGCTCCGGCAGGCCGCGCGCGCGCACGCCGAGCGCCACTACGGCTGGGGCCGCACGGTCGCCTCGCTCGAGGCCGAGCTGGCGCGGCTCGTGCGCAGGGCGCCGACGCCGCTGCCCGCGGCGGCATGCGAGGCGTGCGGCGCGCCGCTCGGGCCCGCGCGGCTCGCGTACCGAGGCCTGCTCTACCGTCGCTGCGCGGCCTGTGGGACCCGGGCGCTGGCCGCGATGCCGACCGACGCCGAGCTGCGGCTGCGTTACGAGACGGCCTATCCTCGGGTGTTCATGCCCTCGCGCATCCGGGCGCCGCGCCGCGCGATGCTCACGGGCGTCCTCGCGGAGGCGCGGCGTCACACGACGCCGGGGCGGCTTCTCGACGTCGGCTGCGGCGGCGGCCATTTTCTGAGCGTCGCCCGTGCCCACGGCTGGCGCGGCGTCGGCACCGATCTCTCGCACGCCGCGTGCGTGGCCGCGCGCGCGACGGCGGGGGCCTCGATCGCGCAGGCGGAGGCCACCGCGCTGCCCTTCCGCGACGGCGCGCTCGACGCCGTGATGCTCGTCAACGTCCTCGACCATACGGCCGCCGCGCGTCGCACGCTGCAAGAGGCGGCGCGCGTGCTGCGTCCCGGCGGCCTGCTCGTCGTGCGCGTGCCCAACGGTCCGCTTCACGCGACGGCGGCCCGCATGCTCGCGCGGCTCGGCCCGCTGGCGCGACTGCGCGGCCTGGACGCGTTTCCCATCCTGCACGTCTTCGCGTTCGGGCGGCGCGCGCTCGTCCGGCTGCTGACGGGGACGGGCTTCGAGGTCGTGCGCGTGATCAATTCCGGGCTCGCGGGTACGCCGGGTGGCCGTGCGGGGCGCGCCCTCGGCACGGCGGTGGAGGCGCTGGCCGCGCTCACGGCGGCGGCCTCGGGCGGTCGCTGGCTGCTCGGGCCGTCGCTCGAGGTCTACGCGAGGCGCACGGACCCCGGGGCGGGGCATCCATGAGCCTGACCACCCTGCACGTCATCACGCGGCTGACCCTCGGCGGCTCCGCCGAGAACACGGTGGCGACCATGGTGGCGCTCGGCGCCGCCGGCTACCCCGGACCGCTGGCCGTGGGCGTCGCAGAGTCCGACGCGGGCAGCGTGGACGACGCGCGCCGGCGCGGCGTGACGCTGCTGGACGTCCCCGCGCTCGGCCGCGAGGTCGGGGCGCGCGACCTCGGGGCACTCGTCCACCTCTGGCGTCTGATGCGTGCGCGGCGGCCGGCCATCGTGCACACGCACACGTCCAAGGCCGGCTTCGTCGGCCGGCTCGCCGCGCGGCTGGCCGGCGTCCCGGCCGTCATCCACCAGCCGCACGGCCACATCTTCTACGGCTACTACGGCGCCGGACGCACGGCGTTCTACATCGCGCTCGAGCGCCTCGCGGCGCGCTGGACCGATCGCCTCGTCACGCTCACCGAGCGCGGGGTCGACGAGCACCTCGCGCGCGGCATCGGGCGCCGCGCGCAGTACCGCGCGGTGCCGAGCGGCGTGCCGACCGCCGAGCTGCGCGCCCGCGCGCCCGCCCGCGCCGTCGCCCGCGCGCGGCTCGGGTTGGCCGGCGACGCTTTCGTCGTGGCCGGGCTCGGGCGCTTCGTGCCGGTCAAGGGCTTCGACCTCCTGGTGGCGGCGCTGCCCGCGCTGGCCGCGGCCGTGCCGTCGGCGCGCGTCGTGCTCGTCGGCGACGGGCCCGAGCGCGCGGCGCTGGAGGCCCAGGCCACGGCGCTCGGCGTGCGCGAGCGCCTGCTCGTTACCGGGGTCACGCCGGACATCGCGGTCGGCCTCGCCGCCGCCGACACGCTGGCGGCGCCCTCGCGCAACGAGGGCATGGGCCGGGCGCTCGTGGAGGCGATGGCTCTCGGTCTGCCCGTGGTCGCCACGGAGGTCGGGGGCATTCCCGCCGTCGTCAGCGACGGCGAGACGGGACGCCTCGTGCCGCCGGGCGACGCCGCCGCGCTCGCCGCGGCCCTGGTCGAGCTGGGGCGCGACGACGTGCTGCGCGCCAAGCTCGGCGCCGCCGCCGCCAGGCGCGCCGAGGCGTTCTCGACCGGCGTCGCGCACGCCGCGATGCGCGCGATCTACGACGAGCTGGCGCGCGAGAAGGGCCTGGCGTACCCCACGTGAGTTTCGCCACGCGGGCCGCGGGCCGTGCCGCGCTGCTGGCGGCGTGCTTGGCCCTCGCGCTCGCTGCGGCGCCGGCGGACGCTGCGGAGCCGTACGAGCGACTGGCCGCGATCGTCCACGTGCACTCCGATCTCTCGACCGGTGAGTTCCCGCTCGAGGAGTTGACCGACATGGCCGAGCGCCGCGGGCTCGGCGCGGTGCTGCTGTCGGAGAACTACCTCAACCGCGTGGCGTACAGCCTGCCGCCGTTCCGCGCGCTGACGCGCGTGACCGAGGAGTCGCGCTCGGTGCACGGCCGCCTCGACGCGTATTTCGCGCGCGTGGCTCAGGCGCGCGCGGCGCGCCCGCGCGTGCTGGTCCTGACGGGCGTGGAGGTCATGCCGCACTACTTCTGGAGCGGCTCGCCGTTCTCGCTGGCCATGACGCTGCACGGCACGCAGAAGAACCTGCTCGTCTGGGGTCTCGACCGCGCGGCGCTCGGGGGCCTGCCCGTCATCAGCAACCCCTCCGCGGGCGTCATCGGGTTACAGTCCGTGCTCGACGCCCTGCCCGGGCTTCTCATCGTGCCGGGCATCGTGCTGCTGGCGCGCCCGCGCACCCAGCGGCGCCCGCTCGGACGGGCGGTCGTGATCGTGCGGCGCCGCGCGTGGCTTCCCGGGCTGATCCTCTGCGCGATCGGCGTCACCGCGCTGGTGCGCGCGTGGCCGTTCACGCAGCCCGTCTATCCACCGTGGACCGACGCGGGCAGCGCGCCGTTCCAGGACCTCATCGACTACGTCGAGCGCCACGGCGGCGTCAGCGTGTGGTCGCTCCCGGAGGCCGCCGACTCGGGTGAGCGGGCCGTCGGGCCCGTGCGGGTGAGCTGGGGGACCGAGCCGTACCCCGACGATCTGCTGAAGACGTTCAGCTACACGGCGTTCGGCGCGATCTACGAGGACACGACCCGCTTCGAGAGGCCGGGCGAGGGGTGGGACCGGCTGCTCGGTGAATACGCGGCGGGCCAGCGCACGCGGGTGCCGTGGGCGCTGGCCGAGTCGGCCTTCCACGAGCACAGCGCGGGCAAGAGCGTGGGGCCGATCCAGACGGTCTTCCTCGTCCGCGAGCGGACCGACGCGGGCGTGCTGGGGGCGCTCCGCGCGGGGCGAATGTACGCGCTGCAGCGCGGGCGCGACACGGGCCTGGCGCTGACGGAGTTCGTCGCCGCCGCCGGCGGCGCCACCGCGATCTCCGGCGAGACGCTGCGCGCCGCGCCCGGCGCGCCGCTGGAGGTGACGGTGGCCGTCGACACGGTCGAGTCGCGGCCCGCCGACGTGCGCGTGACGTTCGTCCGCAACGGCTCCGTGATCGCGGCGTGGAGCGGCTCCACGCCGTTTCGCGCGACGCACCGCGAGGCGTGGGACGGGCGGCCCGCCGTCTTCCGCCTCGAGGCGCGCGGCGGCGGCGCGCGCCTGCTCAGCAACCCGATCTTCGTGAGGCAGCCGTGAGGGTCGCGATCCACCAACCTCAGTATTTGCCCTGGCTCGGCTATCTGGCGAAGTGGGCGGCCGCCGACCTGTTCGTCTTCCTCGACACCGTGCAGTACGAGAAGAACGGCTGGCAGAATCGCAACCGCATCAAGACGGCCGGCGGCGCGCACTGGCTCACCGTGCCCGTCCGCGCGCGCCTGGGCACGCGCATCGCGGAGGTGACCCTCGACGTCGACCAGCCGTGGGGGGAGCGTCACCTGCGCTCGATCGAGACCGCGTACGGGCGCGCGCCGCACTTCCCGGCGCGGCGCGAGGCGCTCGCGCGCCTGTACGCGCAGTCCTGGGAGCGGCTGGCGCCGGTGGCGGTGGCGAGCGCCGAGTTCCTCGCCCGCGCGGCGGGGATCACGGCGCCGGCGCGGCTGGCGTCCGCGCTGGCGGTGGACGACGACGACCCGACCGGGCGCCTGGTCGCCCTCTGCCGGGCCGTCGGCGCCGACACCTATCTGGCTGGCGGCCACGGCGCCAGATATATTGATGCCAAGCGCTTCGCGGACGCCAGCATCCGCGTGCTCTACCAGACCTACGAGCACCCCGTCTATGCTCAGCAACACGGCGATTTCGTGCCGTTTTTGTCGGGGCTCGATCTATTATTGATGCACGGCGATGAGAGCCTTGCGATCCTCCGCCGCGGCGATGTCTGGACCGAGGAGCCCTGAGTGAACGTCCTCGCGATCGGCGCCCACCCCGATGACATCGAGTTCGGCTGTGGCGGGATGCTCACCAAGTACGCGGAGAAGGGCCACGCGGTCTACCTGTTCGTGGCCTCCGACGGCTCGCTGGGCGGCGACGGCCCGGTGCGCCGCCGCGAGCAGCAGGACTCCGCCGTGGTCATCGGTGCCCGCGAGGTGTTCTGGGGCGACTACCAGGACACCGAGATCCCGCTCAACCGGGAGATGATCGTCCGGCTCGAGGCGGTGATCCGCCAGATCGAGCCGCGCATGATCTTCGTCAACTTCCCGGAGGACACGCACCAGGACCACCGCAACCTCGCCCAGGGCACGCTCTCCGCCACGCGCTACGTGCCGAACTTCCTCTTCTACGAGGGGCCGACCAGCGTCAACTTCACGCCGAACTGCTTCACGGACATCGAGAAGGTGCTGGACAAGAAGCTCGCATGCCTGGAGGCGCACCGCTCGCAGGTGGCCAAGACCAACATCGAGGACCTGTCGATCCTGGAGCTGGCCGTCTCGACCGCCAATTTCCGTGGGATCCAGGCGCGCGTGAAGTACGCCGAGGCCTTCCAGAGCATCCGGCTGCTGCTCAACCTTTGATTCCGCACTCCAAACCGTCCGTCACGGACGACGACGCCGAGCGCGTCGCGCGCGTCGTGCGCTCGGGCCAGCTCGCGCAGGGCCCGGAAGTGGCCGCATTCGAGCGCGAGCTCGCCGCGCGCCTGGGCGTCCAGGACGCTGCGGCCGTGGCCTCCGGCACCGTCGCCCTCGAGCTGGCGCTCGCCGCGCTCGGGATCGGCGCCGGCGACGAGGTCCTGATCCCGACCTACGTGTGCGACGCCCTCCACCACGCGGTGCGCCGCGCCGGCGCGACGCCCGTGCTGGTAGACGCCGACCCCGCGACCCAGTCGCTGTCGGCCAAGGACGCGCTCGCCCGCCGCACGCGACGCACGCGTGCGGTGATCGTGCCGCACGCCTTCGGTCTCGCGGCCGACCTCGAGCCCTTCCAGGCGCTCGCGGTGCCGGTGATCGAGGACTGCGCCCAGGCGCTCGGCGCGCGCACGCCTGCCGGCCGCCCGGCCGGGGCCGGCGGCGCGCTCGCCGTCTGCTCGTTCTACGCGACCAAGATGATCGCGGCGGGCGAGGGCGGGGCGGTGGCGGGCCCGGCCGCGCTCGTCGCGCGCGTGCGCGAGGCTCGCGACTACGACGAGCAGGAGACGCTGGCGCCGCGCACCAACGCCAAGCTCACCGACATGGCCGCGGCGCTCGCGCGCGGCCAGCTCGCGCGCCTCGACGCCTTCGTCGCGCGGCGCCGTGCGCTCGCCGCCCGCTACCGCGCCGCGCTCGGCGGCGGGCCGGTCCGGCTACCCGTCGACGCGGGGGGACGGCACGTCTACCACCGGTTCGTGCTCGGGCTCGATCGCGATCCCGCCGCCGTCGCGGCGGCCCTCGCCGCGCGCGGTGTGGCGGCGCGGCGCCCCGTCTTCCGCCCGGCGCATCGCGCGCTCGGCCTCGGCGGCTACCCGGAGGCCGACCGGCTGTGGGCGGAGTCGCTCTCGATCCCCTGCTACCCGGCGCTCACCGACGACGAGGCCGAGCACGTGGCCCGGGCGCTCGCGGCGGCGCTCGCGGCCTCCCCCCGGGGCGGGCCAGGCACGTGAGCCGCTCCGCCGCCGAGACGCTTCCCGACACCACGCCGGCGGCGCTCGGCGCCACGCTCCTGCGCGGCGCCTTCCTCGTCGCGCTGACCTTGCCGTCCGTGCGAAGCACCATCGCGGCGTCGGGCCTCGGCTGGGCCTACCTCGTCGCGCTCGCCTTCGCGCTGGCGCTCGTCAGCGTGCCGCTGGTGCGGGCGCTGGCGCGCTGGTGGGGCGTGCTCGACGCGCCCGCCGCGCGCAAGGTGCACGCGGTCGCCACCCCGCTTCTCGGCGGCGCCGCCGTCTACGCGGCGTTCGCGGCCACCGTGCTCTTCAACTTCACGTTCTCGCTCACCCTCAAGGGCGTCGCGCTCGGGGCGACGATCGTCGTCGGCATCGGCATGCTCGACGACATCTTCGACGTGCCCGCGCGCTGGAAGCTGGCGGGACAGGTCGCGGCGGTTGCGGTGGCGATGAGCTACGGCGTCGTGCTCGACACGATCCCCACCGCCTGGCCCGGCTCGTACGCGATCAACCTCGTGCTCACGCTGCTCTGGTTCCTCACCGTGACCAACGCGCTGCAGTTCCTCGATGGCATGGACGGCCTCGCGGCGGGCCTCGGCGCGATCGCCGCGCTCTTCTTCAGCCTGGCCGCGCTGCAGACCAACCAGCCGTACCTGATGTTCCTCGCCGCCCCGCTCGTCGGCGCGTGCCTCGGCTTCCTGCCCTACAACTTCCGCCTGGGGCGGCCGGCCACCATCTTCCTCGGCGACGCCGGCGCCTCCTTCATCGGCTTCACCCTGGCCGGCGTCGCGGTGATGGGCGACTGGGCGGAGAACGACTTCATCGGGCTGCTCACGCCGGTGCTGATCCTCGCGGTGCCGCTGTTCGACATCGCGTTCGTCGGCACGGTGCGGGTCGTCACGGGCAAGGTGCACTCGTTCGGCGAGTGGCTTGCCTACACGGCCAGGGATCACATCCATCACCGCTTCGAGGCCCTCGGCCTGACGCGCACGGAGACGGTGCTGCTGATCTTCTTCATCGCGGCCACCCTGGGCCTGTCGGCCATGCTCCTCAAGGACGCGACCAAGCACGAGGCCGCGCTCGTGCTCATCCAGGCCGGCTGCGTGCTGGCGATCATCGCGGTGCTCGAGGGGGTGGCGCGCGGGCGGGGCCGGTGAGTGCCAGCCTCGGCTCCGCTGGACGCACCGGCGGCGCAGGGTATGATGAGAGAGAACGACCTGCGACGTCTGATCGAGGAGCCATCCCATGCGCGTCCGCAAAGGCGTCTTCCCCGCGGCCGGTCTCGGCACGCGGTTCCTGCCCGCGACCAAGGCCCAGCCCAAGGAGATGCTGCCGCTCGTCGACAAGCCGACCATCCAGTACGTCGTGGAGGAGGCGGTGGCCTCGGGGCTGCAGGAGATCATCATCGTCACCGGCCGCGGCAAGCGCGCCATCGAGGATCACTTCGACGCCGCCTTCGAGCTGGAGTACTACCTGAACGATCGTGGCAAGGTCGAGGAGCTGGCGCAGATCAAGACGATCTCCGAGCTGGCGTCGGTGTCCTACGTGCGCCAGAAGGAGCCGCTCGGCCTGGGCCACGCCATCCTGTGCGCCCGCGCGCTGGTCGGCGACGAGCCGTTCGGCGTCTTCCTCGGCGACGACATCATCGGCAGCGCGCCCACGCCGTGCATGCGCCAGCTGCTCGACGTGTTCGAGCGCCACGACGGGCCGGTCATCGCCGTCGAGCGCGTGCCGCGCGAGCGCATCCACCAGTACGGCGTCATCGCCGGCCGCAACCTCGGCGGCAACGTCTGGCAGATCGACGACCTCGTCGAGAAGCCCCGCGCCGAGGACGCGCCCTCCGACCTCGCCATCATCGGCCGCTACGTGCTCACGCCGGACCTGTTCGCCATCCTCGCGGAGACGGCGGCCGACAAGCGCGGCGAGATCCAGCTCACGGACGGCCTGCGCACGCTGCGCAAGCGCCGCCCGATGTACGCGGTGGAGTTCGTCGGCAAGCGCTACGACACCGGCGACAAGCTCGGCTTCCTCAAGGCGACCGTGGAGTTCGCCCTCGCGCGGCCCGATCTCGCCGACGCCTTCCGCGCCTATCTGAAGTCGCTCGACCTCTAGCTGTGCCGGCGGCCGTCGTCGGCTGGGTCCGTCTCGTGCTGGCGCGGCGGTGCCTCGGCGGCGTGGCCTGGGTGGCCGACGCCGTTCGTTGACTCGCTGCGTCGGTTCTGCGAGTATTTACGGCACGTTTTCCGCTGATCCGATGACACCCAAAGAGCCCAAGCGCCCGTTCCATACCGCGTCCGACGCCGAGATCAAGCGCGGCGAGGTCTACGACGTCTACTTCGAGCGCACCGTGCAAATCCTCAAGGCGCGGGGCGACCGCAAGCGCGTCAAGGCCGAGGTCTATCTCAAGGCGCTGCCCGAGGACTGGGACTGGGGCGTGCTGGCGGGTATCGAGGAGGCGGCCGCGCTCCTCGAGGGCGTGCCCGTGGACGTCCGCGCGATGGACGAGGGGACCATCTTCGCGCCGTACCAGCCGATCATGGTGCTGGAAGGCGTGTACGTCGACTGGGCGCAGTACGAGACGGCGCTGCTCGGTGTGCTGTGCCAGGCCTCCGGCATCGCGACCAAGGCCGCGCGGTGCAAGAAGGCCGCGGGAGAGCGGCAGGTCATCTCGTTCGGGGCGCGCCGCATGCATCCGGCGCTCGCGCCCATGATCGAGCGCAACGCGTTCGTCGGCGGCTGCGACGGCGTGGCGGTGACCAAGGCCGCCGAGCTCATCGACGCGGATCCCACCGGCACCATCCCGCACGCGCTCGTTCTCATGATCGGCGACACCGTCGAGGCGCTGAAGGCGTTCAACGAGGTGGTGGACCGCAAGGTCCGTCGCGTCGCGCTCATCGACACGCTGCAGGACGAGAAGTTCGAGGCCATCCGCGTGGCGGAGGCGCTCGGCGACGACCTCTTCGCGGTCCGCCTCGACACGCCCTCGTCGCGCCGCGGCGACCTCTACCGGATCGTCGAGGAGGTGCGCTGGGAGCTGAACCTCCGCGGCTTCGGCCACGTGAAGATCATCACCTCGGGCGGTATCGACGAGTACGAGATCCTGCGCCTCAATCCCGTCGTGGACGCCTACGGCGTCGGGACGTCGATCGCGAACGCGCCGGTGGTGAGCTTCGCGCTCGACATCATGGAGATCGAGGGGCGCCCCATGGCCAAGCGCGGCAAGTGGTCGGGCGCCAAGGACGTCCTCCGGCGCCGCGGAACGCTGGAGACGCTCGTCCTGCCCGCGGGCACGCGGCCGCCGGGCGCGGGGCCGTGGGACTCACTGCTCAAGCCGCTGACGAAGGGCGGGCAGATCGTCCGCGACCTGCCGCCGCCGCGCACGATTCGCGACTTCGTTCTCGAGCAGCTCGGGCCGGTGTCGCTCGACACGCTCCGGCGCCAGGCCCAGCGCCGGGACTTCTGAGCGGGCTTCCGGATGTCCATCCTGGCCGAGATCGTCGGGCACAAGCGGCAGGAGGTCGCCGCGCGCAAGACGGCGACGCCGCGCGCCGCGCTGGAGGCTCGCTGCGCGACGCTGCCCCCGCCGCGCGACTTCGAGCGCGCGCTGGCGCCGGCGCCGGGCCGCGCGCGGCTCGTCGCCGAGGTGAAGAAGGCCTCCCCCTCGCGCGGCGTGCTGGCGGCGGACCTCGACCCGGTGGCGCTCGCGTCGACGTACGCCCGGCACGGCGTGGACGCGATCTCGGTCCTCACCGACGCGAAGTACTTCCGCGGCAGCCTCGACGACCTCGTCGCGGTGCGGGCGGCGGTCGACGTGCCGCTCTTGCGCAAGGACTTCACGCTCGACGAGTACCAGCTCTGGGAGGCGCGCGCCGCCGGCGCCGACGCCGTGCTGCTCATCGTCGCCATCCTCGAGCCCGAGCGGCTGCGCGATCTCGCGGCGGCCGCCAAGGGCCTCGGCCTCGCGGCGCTGGTGGAGTGCCACACGGCGGCCGAGCTGGACGTGGCGCTGGCCACCGGGGCGCGGCTCCTCGGCATCAACAACCGCGACCTGGCGACGTTCGAGACGCGGCTCGAGACGACGCTGGCGCTGCTGCCGCAGATTCCCCCGGGCCCGATCGTCGTGAGCGAGAGCGGCTTCTTCACCGGTGGCGACGTGCGCCGGGTGATCGACGCCGGCGCCCACGCCGTGCTCGTGGGCGAAGGGCTGGTGAAGGCGGCCGACGTCGGCGCGAAGATCCGCGAGCTGAGGCTGGCGTGATCCGCGTCAAGGTGTGCGGCATCACCAACCTGGAGGACGCCCGGATGGCGGTGCAAGCGGGCGCCGACGCGCTCGGCTTCATCTTCGTCGAGGGCACGCCGCGCTTCGTCACGCCCGAGCAGGTGCGGCCGATCGTCCGCGCGCTGCCGCCCTTCGTCACGCCGGTCGGCGTCTTCTGGGACCATCCCGTCGGCCACGTGAAGGCCGTGGTCGAGGCGTGCCGGCTGCGCGCGATCCAGCTCCACGGCGACGAGAAGCCGGAGGACTGGCAGGACGCGCCGGTGCCCGTGATCAAGACGATCAAGCTGCCGCCGGCCACGACGATCGAGGGGCTGCCGGAATACAAGATCGGCGAG
>Ga0137404_10002065_pt1 | contig 13235 bp, 14 predicted proteins | sample CZOMad2_1_16fung_FD_108285 | JGI IMG/M metagenome (GOLD analysis project Ga0137404, IMG submission 108285) | Vadose zone soil fungal communities from Angelo Coast Range Reserve, California, USA - CZOMad2_1_16fungal (Illumina Assembly) | ecosystem: Environmental > Terrestrial > Soil > Vadose...
GCTCGAGTCGGTGACCTTGCTCGCGGACGTCGGTGACGAGTTTCGCACGGGCGTCGAGCGCATCCGCTTCCGCTGGCGGGCCTGGGTGCTGCCCATCCACGGGAACGAGTGCGTTGACGGACGGGGCGACGGCGCCGCCAACTTCTACGTCGTCTGGAAGCGCGGCCTGCGCTGGTACTCGATCAAGCTCGTCTGGAGCAGCGAGGGAGCCGTGGGCGCCACCTGCAATCGGACGCGCAACCCCTTCGTGGCGTCCGACTCGATCATCGTGCACAGCGGACCGCCCACGGGAGTGTGGCAGGAGGAGGAGATCGATCCAGACGCGCTCTTTCGCGCCCACTTCGAAGGAGGGAACCCAAACGCCGAGGTCCCCGAGCTGCAGGGGGTGGGCATCATGACGGACGGGGATCAGACGCGGACCTCGAGCATGGCCGACTACGCCGGATTCGTCCTCTTCAAGCGCGAGGGACTGGCCTCGCGCTGACCATCGCCTGCCCGGAGGCTCCGCCGATGCCGATCCGGCCGCCGATCCACCGCTGGGACGGCGTGGCGCGTCCGTTCACGTGGTGCAGGGATGTCCGAGCACGGCCGCCGGTACGAACGCTTCGCCGCCGCGCTGAACAAGGCCGGGTTCAACGTCTGGGCGCACGACCATCGCGGCCACGGGATCAACTCCACCTCCGGCCACCCCGGACACTTCGCCGTCGGCGGCAATGGCTGGCGGGTCGTGGTGGACGACGCCTGGGCGGTGTCGGCGGAGGTGCAGCGCGTATTTCCCGGCGTGCCGCTGATCCTCTTCGCGCACTCGATGGGATCGTTCGTGGGGCAGACGCTGCTGGGCGAGCACGCCGACTCGTATCGGGGCGTGGTCGCAGGGTGACTGGCGCCTACTCCATCTCGAAGTGCAGGTAGCGGAACTGCCCGGACCGCTCGATCTGCAGCACCACCGATTCGCCCGGCTTGCGCGCCTTGATGGCGCGCCGCAATCCGTCGACGGAATCGATCCGCTCGCGGTTGAACGCATGCACGACGTCGCCCTGGATCAACCCGCTGTCCTGGCTCGTGCCGTCGAGCGTGCGCGCCACGACCAGCACTCCGCCCGGCTCGCGCAGGGGAACCACCTGGCGGACCTTGTCGTCGGCGTCGACGCAGAGGATGCCCAGGCGGCGGATGAGGTTCTTGCCGCTATCCGCGGTGTCGAGCATCTCCTCCATCCGCCGGCCGCGCTCCGCCGCGGGAACCTGGACCGTCAGGCGCTCGCCGGCGCGCAACACCTCGACCTGGACCAGGCGCTTGTCGGTGTGTCGATAGAGCGCGGTCATCAAGCTGGCCGCGCTGTCGATGGGCCGGCCGTCCACGGCGTCGATGATGTCGGCGCGGCGCAGCCCGGCGATCTCCGCTGGGCCTCCCGGGGTCACGTCGGAGATCACCACGCCCCAGTCGCGCTCCAAGCCCAGGCCCTCGGACAGCGTCGGCGCGATGCCCTGCACCGAAATGCCGAGCTCGACCCGGTCGACGCGCCCGTTCTTGCGCAGCCCTTCGTAGACGAAGCGCACGACGTTCACGGGGATGGCGAAGCCCAGGCCCTGGCTTCCGCCGGATCGGGAGAGGATGAAGGTGTTGATGCCGACGATGTCGCCGTCGGCATTGATCAGCGGGCCGCCGCTGTTCCCGGGATTGACGGGCGCGTCCGTCTGCACGAAGAGCATCGGCACGTCCAGATCCGGCTCCCGGGCGGAAGCGCTGACCACGCCCATCGTCATGCTGCTCGCCAGCCCCTGCGGACTGCCCACGGCAAAGACGAGCTCGCCTTGCTTGACGGGCGGCAGATCGCGCAGCGTGATGGCGGGCAACCTTTCGGCATCGATCTTGAGGACCGCAAGGTCGGCTTCCCGGTGCACTCCCACCACGGAGGCCTTGAACACTCCCTTCTTCATCGCCTGCCGGCGCGCCTGCCCCGAGCTGGTCGACGCGAGCAGGACCTGGACGCGCTGCGCGCCCTCGACCACGTGGGCGTTGGTGACGATGTAGCCGGCGGGATCGACGATGATCCCGGAGCCGATCCCGCGCTGGCGGGCGATGAACGCGGTGTCGGTGTGACGCTCGTCCACCGAGGTGGGCCCGTAGCCCGACACGATGACCTGGACCACGGCCGGCGACACCTTGTCGGCGAGCTGAGACAAGGCGTTGCTGAGCTGCCGCAACGAACCGGGTCCGTCGGCTCGAGCAGGACCGTGCGAGAGGAGCGCAAGGGATACGGCGACTGCAAGGGTTGTCTTCATACCGGCCTCATCGATTCAGTGCCCCCTCGATGTGGATGCTCGCGCGGCCCGTGAGCTTCAGCCTGCCTGACAGGTTTCGAGCCGTACTGCTCAACACCTGCTGTTCAGCGGCGACAGCGCCGTCCTCAAGCCGGCTGCGGTGGAGCAGCTCGCGCGCCTCGGGGACATCCTCGCCAGGTATCCAGACGACCGGATCCGGATCGAAGGACACACCGATTCGACCGGATCTCCGGCGTATGACGAGGAGCTTTCGCTCCACCGGGCCCAGGCGGTCCGCGACGTCCTGGCGAGCCGCGGAGTCAATCCGCGCCAGATGCTGGTCGCGGGCGCGGGAGCGGCGGGGCCCATCGCGGACAACTCCACTCCGGAGGGGCGCGCCCAGAACCGCCGGGTCGAGGTCTACATCGACGCCCCCAACCGGTCGTAGGGCGAACGCTCAGGGAGCCGCTGTCCTAGGATGGTTTCGCAGCTTTTGCAGCCGACCAGAGCGACCCTGGATTCACCCGATTCGGATGCAAGGACAGCATCCTCTGGTAGAGCTCCAGCGGCGTCGATGTGGCTGCCACACAAGCTTTGAAGTCACCGAGGTAACGTCGGGTTTCCTCGATATGACGCGGCGAGCTGTCGGGATCGAGCACGCCATGTCCGGCCACCACTGCTTCCGGATGCAGGGACTCGATTCTGTCCAGCGCTCGAAGCCACTCGCTCCTCGCCTTGTCGTCGCACTCCGCGAGATAGGGGTGCGTGTCGTTGTAGACACAATCCCCGGATACGACCAGGCCAATGGAAGGCACATGCAGCCCCGTCGAATGCGCAGTGTCGGTATGGCCGAGCTGGATGACGTTCAGCGCTTCTCCCTCGAGATGGAGGGTATCTCCATCGAGAACCTCCGGGGCGATCAACTGCGACGGAAGTTGCCCGGGAAAGCGCGGTTCCCAGAAGGATTTCACAAAGTCGGGCGCGATCTGTTTTTGAATGGCCGCAACCACCTGTGCGGTGGCAAGCGCTTTGGCTTTGGGGAACCGATCGAGCAGGACCTTCAGACCGAAGAAGTGGTCACCATGGGCGTGGGTGACGTAGATGGCGACGAGGTTCTTGCCGCTCGCGACGACCCAATCCAGCAGCTCTCTCGACTGCTGCTCGGAAAGGAAAGTATCGACCAGTACGGCGTCACGTTCGCCATGAATCAGCGTGACCGTATTGGTGACCCACGCGAGATGCTCCTTGCCGGCGGGAGTTCCCTGGCTGGCACTGCCACGCTTCTTGGTGAGGATTTTCCATTTCAGCGCCATGTCTACCTCCGTTCAAAGGTGTGCCTTGAACCAGTCGATGGCGGCGCGCGATGCGGTCTCGAATTGACCCAGGTAAGGATCGAAGTGGCCACCCTTCAGCATGACCAGCCGCTTGGGCTCGAGCGCCCGCTGGTACGCCTTGAGCGCGAGATCGGCGTTGGTGATCTGGTCGTGGTCGCTGACCACCATCAGGAGCGGCGTAGGCGATACACGCTCGATGAAGTCGCCGGGCGCGTACATGCGAGCCCAACGCGTCGAGCGCACGGTGACCTTGTTCTCCCACACGCCGTCCGGGAGGGGACGGAGGTAGAAGCTGACCGCCTCCGCTGATTTGTAGGACGAGGGCTTGCCCGCGTCGCTGCTGACGATCATCTGGGTTGCCGGTGGCTCGCCGCGGAGCTGCGCGCGCTCATCGGCGGCGAACCTCGCCTCGAGCTCCGCGACGGCTTCCGGCGCCACGCGGCGTAGACCCGAAGCGTAGCCGTCGATCGTGGGGACCTGCGCCACCACGGCTTTCAGACGTCTGTCGGTAGCGCCGAGGACGATGGCGTGACCGCCAGCGTAACTCGTGCCCCAGAGACCGATGCGGTCCGCGTCCACGTCCGCGCGGTCCTGGAGATACGAGATGGCGCGCCGCCAGTCGGCGATCTGCTGCCACGGGTTGATGTCCTGCCTCGGTTCGCCACCGCTATCGCCGAAGCCGCGATGGTCGTGCAGGAGCACCACAAACCCCGCGTCGGCGAACGACTGCGCCATGCGTTCGATGCCGTGATACTTCGTCCCGGCGTAGCCATGCGCCATGGTGATGGCCGGGAGGCGGCCACCGCCGCGTTCCGGCGTGAAGAGCCACGCCGAAAGCTCGATCCCGCCCTCGGCGGGGAAGCGGACGTCTTGTTTGCCGAACATAATGATCTCCTCTCACCGACGCCCAACCAGCGGTGCAAGCGTCGAGCCACAGACCTCAGGGCGCCTTTCGCCATCTGCGTCGTTGCCGCGACGGTGTCGGCCATCTCCTGACCGAACCGGACGAGCGCCCTCTGCATCGCGGCGACCAGGGCGTCATAACCGTCGTCTTCTCCGTCACCGAGATGTCCCTCATGCCGAGCGACGCTTCCTCGCCGCTCGCCGCGATCAGCTCCCATCGGCCCTGCAAGACGACCGACTGCCCGGAGCCGTCGAACCGCGAGATGCTGACCGCAGCGCGGTAGTTGGCGCCGGCGCCGGAAAGGATGGCCGATCTCCAGGGCGCGACCGCCACCTGCTGCGACCCGAGGCGATCGGCGAGGGTCGAGACTAGCGAGCCGGGTTTCGACGGCGCGACGAACACGTCCCAACTCAGTCCTGGATCGCTCATGTCAATCTCCCGATGGGTTCTGCTTCCAGCAGCAGCAGGGAAGGGGGGAGGTGAAAGAGAGGCTCGGATCAGCCTTCATGTGGGAGTGGTAGGTGGCGGCGCGGCATAGGTCGAATTCTGTCAAACGACAGGTTCGAAGTTCAAGCGTGACCCCTTCGCTCAGGCTTGTTCATACGGTAGCAAAATGCTACCCTCAGCACATGAGTCAGCCTGTGAAGGTGTCCGACAAGCTCCTCCTCGATGCGCGATTGGCCGGCGAGGCGGCCGAACGATCGATCGCAGGCCAGATCGAGTACTGGGCTCGGCTCGGTCGCGCTGTGGAGCTGCACCTGCGTGCGGCCGAGGTGCTGCGGCTGAAGAGCGAAGGCGAGGCCCGTCCATTGTCGGAGTTGCTGGCGACCGTCGGCACGGCGGCAGGCCGCAAGCGCCTTGCGTCGTACCTCAACCAACGGCCCTATCCGCACTTCGAGGCTGCCACGGGGCGGCGCGGACTCGTGGTGAAGATCGATCGGGATGGCACCCGTACCGTGGGTCGCTTCGTTAATCGCCGGTTCCGGCCGAGCAAGTGACGTCGCCGTTCGACGCTCGGCCCATCATCGTCGCGATCGCGGGACCCAACGGCGCGGGCAAGTCGACGTTCTTCGAGGCGCACCTCGCCTCCGCCGGGTTGCGCTTCTTGAACGCGGATGATCTCGCGCGGGAGCTCGGGCTCGATGCGGTCACGGCCGCGGACCTTGCCAACCGCCTTCGCGTCGAGCTCGTCGAACAGCGCGAGAGCTTCGTGTTCGAGACGGTCCTGTCCGATCCGGTGGGGGACAAAGTCGACTTTCTCGCCAAGGCGGCGGCCCAAGGCTATGCGGTGGTGCTCGTGTTCATCGGCGTCGACGACGCCCGAGTCTCAGAGCAGCGTGTCGCGATGCGAGTTCTGCAGGGCGGGCACGATGTGCCTGCCGAGAAGCTGTCGGCCCGCTTCCCGCGCACGATGAAGAATCTGGCGCGAGCGATTGAGAAGCTTCCGCACGTGCTGGTGTTCGACAACAGCAACCTGGCCAATCCGTTTCGGAAGGTCGCCGAGTTCGAGCGCGGCCAGAGCGTGGTAGCGAATGCCCCGGTCCCCCGCTGGCTTCCGCTGAAGAGGAAGCGGGGCCGCGGCAGACGGCGATGAGCGGATCGAGGTCACGAAGCGCGTAGATGCCACGGGGATCTTTGACCAGATCTTGTCCAAACAGGAGGGGACTTGCGGGTTCCTGCGTCGACTTCGGTGGACTTCGGGTTCGAGATAACTGCTCGAGACCACAGCCCGGCATCTCGCATGGGTCCCACAGCGTCGTGCAGTCCAGGCCCACGTGACATGCGCTAGCCCACGGTCGTGGGCCGGCAGCGCGGCTGCGCGCCTCTACTTCGCCTACGTTGCGGATTCACTACGGCGTACCGCGAGAAGTAACGCTTCAGCAGCCCCGCTCCCGGCTCTTCGAGGCCGAAGCGAGTTGAAACTCGTCCGTCGCACGATCGGCCCCAAACTCGCGCGCCGGTCTCACCACTACCCGTGGCTACTCCCGGGGAACCCGATACGAGGCATTTGAATCAAGTCGCTGCTGAACAGCTCGTTGCCGAACAGCTCGACGCCGAATCACCGAAGACGTCTGAGAGCGAGATTCACTTGGGGGAGCACCACGTCGGGCTACCCCGCGTAGGCCTTCTTCAGCTTGTCGATGTCGATCTTCTTCATCTTCAACATCGCCTCCATGACCCGGTTCGCTTTCTTCTTATCCGGGTCATTGAGCATCTCGCTGAGCACGGTCGGGTTGACCTGCCACGACAGGCCGAACTTGTCCTTGAGCCAACCGCAGGGTCCGTGCTCTCCACCTACGCCGAGCGCATCCCAAAAATGGTCGACCTCCGCCTGGGTCTTGCCCTGGACCGTGAATGAGACGGCCTCGGTGAACTTGTACTCGGGGCCGCCATTCAAGGCGATGAAGCGCTGGCCATCGAGCTCGAACTCCACCGTCATCACGCTCCCCTTCGGCCCTGGTCCAACCTCCAGGTAGTGAGAGACGTTGAGACTCTTCGATCGCGGGAAAACCGACACGTAGAAGCGGCCTCCTCGGCCTGCGTGTCGAACCAGAGAAACGGTGTGATCTTGGACATTGTTGTTTCGTCCTTTCTTCTGCTGACCGGGGTGCTTCGACCCGATAGAACCCAGGCCGCCGGTAACGAGTATCATTCGCACCCCTCCACATCTTGCCGACAATGATCATGGTCTTCTCAGACGGCTCGGGCGACGCAGCAAGGGCGAGCGGGCTGCAGGCAAGATGATTGGTAACCGGCAGCCGCCCCTTCGGTGAGCGCTGATCGCGCTCCCTCCCTCTACGACGGGAGGACTGCCTCTTGGGACTATGCCGCGCGGCGGACGTAGCGGTGGTGGAGGCCGCCGACAAGGGGCAGGGCAACGATGCGACCGAGATCGGCTGGCTCGACAGCGGGCGGCTCGGGCGCGTCCTTGTCGAGCGCGAGGTGCGCGCGCGAGGCGTGGTAGTAGCGGAAGTAGCTGCGCAGGCGCCCGCGGAGGTGTCGCTCGTTCAGGACGATCACGTGGTCGCTGCACCTGACCTGTTGATCCATAAAAACCTGCCCTCCTCGGACTACGCGGAGGGGGTCAGAAGTACTGTCGCGAGGGGTCAATAGCTGTGTCGCCCTACACCCATATCCGAAGAAACGCTCCGAATCGGCCCCGTTCGCCTGGAAGAAGGCTTATCTGACAACGGGAAAGTGACCGGCATTGGACCTAGCCGGCAGCTTCTTCGTCCCCTCGGTACGCTCCGCGAGCCGCGTCCGCAACCAGTTCTCGGACTCAGGCGGGAGCGCAGGCCGTCCTCTTTCCGTTCGTTGAACCACTTCTCGGCCGCCAACAGGCCATCGCTCCTGAACCGCTCGGCCTTGCCCTGATCAAGCCCAATCCACCCGACGTTGAAGATGACCTCCAGCAGTACACGGATGGCCGGCTCTGCTACGACCGCCTCGCCGCGTTCGAGGAGCAGAATGATCCCGGGCAGTAGAGCGCGAACACGGATTAGGGAGAGCGCCGCGACGTCGTACGGCAGCTTCAGCGTTTTCTTCGGGATGGACTGCGCTGCGGGATCGCCTTCCACGAAGGCGGCACGATCCGCGACTCGCGCTGGCGCCAGATGAAGACAGAACGCCCGCCCTGGTGGCGGCAGTGCGTGCGCTGTTCCGGGTCAGCGGAGCATGCGGCGGGCCCGAGGGGCGATCCGGAGGTCTTCCCAATGCTTCAGCCCGGCATGGACAATCCTGGCCAGGCGGGCGCGGTCTTCCATTTGTTCGCGGAAGAGGTCCGAGCTGCGGCGGAGCAGGTGGAGGCGGCCGTCGAGGTCGTGCAGCTCGCCCAACGCGTATTGAAGGGGCGGGAACTCGGCCAGGAGGGGCTTGGCGGGCTTGGGGAAGTCGCTGCGGGTGAGCTCGAACAAGTAGCGAAGTTGCTTCACGGAGATGCGCACGCGGTGCAGGGCGGCCGGGCTGGGGTGCGAGAGCGCAGCCTCGAGGCGCTCCTCGAAGCGGCGCAGGCGCTTGCGGAGCATCTTGCGCGTCCTACGGTCCGACAGCTTTGCCGGCTGGGCAGCGGCATCGAGCAGGCGAGGGAGCGTCTGTGCGTGCCATTCCTGCAACGCCGACTGCAGCGCGCGTTCCACCTTGCCGAGGAGCGGAGCGCGGCGGCGCAGCAGGACGGCGTCGCGGCCCTTGAGCCAGGCGATCTGGAGCTGCAGATCGCGGACGTCGCCAAGCGCGTCCTGGAGCCTCTTGACCGCCCGATCGAACTCGCGCAGCCGTAAGAGCCGCAGCGCTGACCAGTGGCTCACTTCAAGCTCGAAGAGCTTGCTACCGACTGGCGGCGTGAGTCGTTTCGCTCGCTCGATCCTCGGTGACCATAGCGACCGGGATGGTGAAATAGAACGTGCTACCACGGCCGAGGGTGGTCTCCGCCCAGATCCTTCCGCCGTGCGCCTCGACGATGCCCTTGGCGATGGGGAGCCCCAGCCCCGCACCGCGGCGGTCGGTCTTCCGGGCTTGGTAGATGCGCTCGAACAGGTGCGGGAGGCTCTCGGCGTCGATGCCCGCGCCGGTATCCGCCACCCAAAAGAGGACAACCTTCTCTTGCGCGGCCGCGCCGAGTGTGATCCGGCCTCCGGGCGCCGTGAACTTCAACGCGTTGCCGATGAAATTCTCGAACACCTGGAGGAGACGATCGCGGTCGGCCCAAACATCGGGGAGCGCAGCCGGCACATCGAGCCCGAGCTCGACGGAGGACGCGGACGCCAGGATCTGTTGAGACTCCGCGGCCTCGAGGACCATCCGGTTCGGGGGAACCCGATCCTGCTCGATCGACAAGTGCCCCGCCTCGATGCGCGCCACATCCAGAAGGTCCTGGATGAGGCGGATGGCCCGCGCCGAAGACCGAACGATGGTCTCGACGCTCTTGCGGGCTCTCTCTGCGCCCTCTTCTGGAAGCTGCTGCCGAAGCACGGCGGCTGCGAACTGGCCGGCGTGGATGGGGTTCCTCAGATCGTGGGCAACGATCGAGAGCACCTCGTCGCGCGCCTGGATGAGTCGCGCGTTTTCGACCGCCAGGGCCGCACGGTGTGTGAGCTCCTGGGCCAGACGAAAATCCTGCGGACCGTAACGACGTGAAGGATGTGAGGAGACGAGAACGAGGGCGCCCAGCAGGCGCCCGCGGGCCAGAAGCGGCAGGGCCATGACCTCCCTTGCGTCGCCCGGCGCGATCGCTATCGGGCTGTCCTCTTTCAAGTCTGCCCGGCGAAATGGGTCGTGCTTAACATAACATCTGAGTATGTCCGAGAGTATCACCCCCTCGCCGCTCGAACGCCGGCGTCCTCCCCTGGGCCCCCGCGCCCCGACGACGCCCGCCCGGCGGACCTTCTGGGCGCTGTTCGCCGCTGCCGTGGCGCTCACCGTCTACGTCGTCTGGCCGTTCCGCTCTCCGCTCTTCCTCGCCGCCGTGCTGGCCGCCGCCTTCCAGCCGCTGCTCGCCCGCACCGAGCGCCTGCTCAAGGGCCGCCGCCGGCTTGCCGGCGCACTGCTCACGGTGCTCGTTCTCGGGGCGATCGTCGCTCCAATCGCGAGCATCCTCGCCTTCATCGCGCAGCAGATCACGCAGGGGCTGACCTGGGTGCGCGACTCGCTGGGCGTCCAATCGGTGGGGGACATCTCCCTCTCGCAGGTGCCGCCCCAGGCGCAGCACGTTATCGACAACATTCTCTCGACGCTGCATCTGTCGCGCGAGCAGGTTCAGGCGTTCGCGGCGAAGGCGCTCGACTACGCCCAGGCGGCGGGGCCCGCGGCGCTCGGTGCGTCTGCCGGCGCGGTGGCGAGCACTTTGATCATGCTTGCGGCCTTCTACTTCCTCCTGGTGGACGGGCGGCACCTCATCCGCTTGCTTGGCCGTGTCTCGCCCTTGCAGGCGGCCCAGACGGAGGAACTGCTGCAGGAGTTCGCCAACGTCTCCAGCGCCACGCTGGTGGGCGCTGCGCTCACGGCGGTGGTGCAGGCGGTGCTCGCGACCATCGGATTCACGATCGCCCGTGTGCCCCACGCGGTCTTTCTCGGGATCGTTACGCTGGTCGCCTCGTTCGTACCCGTGGTGGGCACCGCGATCATCTGGATTCCGACTGCGCTACTGCTTGCGCTCACCGGTCACATGACCGCGGCCATCTTCATCGCCATCTGGTGCGGGGTGCTGCTGACTCTCGCGGACAACGTGGTCAAGCCTCTCGCGATGCGGGGCAAGGTGGAGATGCATACCGGGCTTGTGTTCCTCGCGCTCCTCGGGGGCATCACGATGTTCGGACTCCTCGGGATCATCGCCGGGCCGCTGGTGATCGCGTTCCTGCTCGCGCTCCTGCGCATGTACGAGCGGGATTTCCTCGAGCATCCGGGCGGCACCGCATAAGTCGGGCGAGGAATCACGCTTTCGAAATCACCTGCGCGATTCGTACCGGATCCCCAGCGGCGTTGCGAACGTCGATGGGGAGGGCGGGCGAGGTGAAGCGGCGCCTTGTTGGCTTGACAGCGGGCTCCCGGCAGGGACGAACGTCAAGCTGCTAGCGACCGGCGCGACTGGACGACCTGCTGCGCGGCTCGATCAGCCCGCCGCCGCGCTGAAAAGCCTTGGTCCTGCCGGCGGGCGAGCGCCCGTCTCTCGCCCCGTGCGTCGCCCGTGCCCATCGTGCACGAGGAGAAGCCGGGAGGACCCATGGCGCGCCGATCTCCTGTCTTGCACCTGGCCTTCGCTTGCCTGCTCGGCGCCGCGTGCGGCGGTGGCGGCGGCTCCTCGCCCTCGGGTGGAGGGTCGGGATCCGGGGGCGGCGTCGACGCGGGAACTCCCGGCGGCGGCAGCGGCGGGCCCACACACTTTGCCGTCGCGGTGACCGCGACCGGCTCGGGTCGGATCACTTCCACCCCCGCCGGCATCGACTGCGGGGCCGCGTGCAGCGCGTCGTTCGACGCGGGAACCCACCTGTCGCTCGTCGCCACGCCGTCGGCCGGCTGGCACTTTGTCGGGTGGGGCGGCGCGTGCAGCGGCGCGGCTGCTTGCGACCTGAACGTCGCCACCGACCTCAATGTCTCGGCGAACTTCGGCCAGGATCCGCCGCCGCCACCGCCGGCTGCGTGTGCCGACATCGCCCCGCCCGCTGATGTCGCGATTCGCCAATACATCGTTTCCCAAACGACTGGCTGCCTGCCGGCAGCAGGCGATACGGGTGGTACTTTGGTCTTCGCCACCGTATTCCTCCAGGCAGCCGCCCACGGCGCGTCGGTCGACTTCGTTTCCAACTCGGGCGCGTTCCTGCAGCGGAGTGGCCTCACCGCGCCGCCGACCCTCCTGCAGCAGCCTGACGGAATCGCCGCAGTCACCGGGCCCAGCCCGTTCTCAGGTCCGCCCAATCTCATCGCCCTGCCGCGCTGGGACCATGCCGGCAACCCGCTCGCGGCCGGTAACCGGTTCGGCGACATCAGGCGCGTGGCGAACGCGGCGAATCCCGGCGGCGGCGTCCTGCTCGCGGGCGACTATGCGGTGGAGTACTCCGGGCCGTTCCAGCACGTCGCGACGATGTTCACCGGCGCGGCGCCCTTCGCGGTCGTGTGGGGACCGAAGCCCCTCGCCTCCGCGGGCACGGTGTTCGGCGCCAGCGTGGATCTGTTCGGCCGCTCCCTCGTCATCACCGACGGGGCGCAAAAATTCGGCAGCGGCACCATCTCCGGGCAATGGTTCGACGGCGACGGCACGCCGCTGACCGGCGAATTCCTGCTCGTGAGCGGGTTCTCCCCCGGCGCTTCGACCTGGTTCGAGGCATCGCCCCTCATCGGCAGCGGCCTTGTGGTGCGCCGGATCGACTCGGACCACGGCCTTCATTCGCTCGCGCTGGTGGTGGTCGCGAGCGGCGCGGCCTCGGCCAGCGCGGCACCCGACTGGATGGTCTCCCGTCGCGACGTGCAGTTCCATCTCGCGCGCAACAACCGCGCTTACGCCACGCTTCCGTACGGCGCGCCGAACGTCGCCTGCAGCCAGCGCGTCGAGGTGCTCGCAGCCGACGGCACCTCGTGCGGATCGCGCGATTACCCAATCGCAGCGGGCACCTGCGAGACGGGAGATCTCACCATGGCGGCGGATGGAACGGTCATCCAGCCGCTGCCGCTCTCCATGGAAACCACGCTGGACATCCACGGCTCGCACACCTGCACCTGGCGATGGTGGGCAGGGGCGGTCCGCTAGCCGCTAGATCAGCCGTCGGCGCACTTGTGCTCTTGCCGGTAGCGCGGCCTCGCCCAATGGTCCCAGTCTTGGGATCGAGTTTTGGCAAACGACAGGGCGCTCTCCCCTGCGCGGCGGAGTGTAGTCCCATCCCGCCGCGCTCTGCTACGCTCGCGACAAACGACGAGGAGGAGGGCGTGACGACAGAACACCTCTTATCGGCCCTTGTTCCTCGCCCTCATCAGCGGGCAGGTCAAGACCGGCTCGCTCTCGCGCAGCGAGCGCATCGGGAAGTACAACCGGCTGATGGAGATCGCTATCCGGGCCGCGACGGTTTCTCTCGTTTCGAAGCGCTAGGCGCCGCGTGAGCGGGCCTCTTGTCGTCCCGCTATCCACGTTCGGCGCGCAGGACCTCGCCGTCGCCGGCGGGAAAGGCGCGAATCTCGGCGAGCTCATCCGCGCCGGCTTTCCCGTTCCCGACGGCTTCGTGATCACGACGGACGCGTACGCCGCGGCCGCGA
>Ga0137404_10002067_pt1 | contig 13224 bp, 10 predicted proteins | sample CZOMad2_1_16fung_FD_108285 | JGI IMG/M metagenome (GOLD analysis project Ga0137404, IMG submission 108285) | Vadose zone soil fungal communities from Angelo Coast Range Reserve, California, USA - CZOMad2_1_16fungal (Illumina Assembly) | ecosystem: Environmental > Terrestrial > Soil > Vadose...
TCTCCGATGGTTGATATCTACGCGACGACGCAAGGGCGCGATCTGGGCGCGGTCTCCGCCGACATCCAAAAGATCATCGCCCGGAACGACAAAGACAAACCGAAAGGCGCGATCGTCGCCCTGGTCGGCCAGACCGCGACCATGAACAGCGCCTACACCGGCCTGCTGTTCGGGCTGCTCGGCGCCATCGTGTTGGTCTACCTGCTGATCGTGGTCAACTTCCAGTCGTGGGGCGATCCCTTCGTCATCATCACCGCACTGCCGGCGGCGCTCGCCGGCATCATCTGGATGCTGTTCGCGACGCATACCACCCTATCAGTGCCGGCGCTCACCGGCGCGATCATGTGCATGGGCGTGGCGACCGCGAACAGCGTGCTGGTGATCAGTTTTGCGCGCGAGAAGCTCACTGAGCTCGGCGATGCCACGCAAGCCGCGCTCGAGGCCGGATTCGTGCGCCTGCGCCCGGTATTGATGACGGCGCTGGCGATGGTGATCGGCATGCTGCCGATGGCACTGGGCCTGGGCGAAGGCGGCGAGCAGAACGCGCCGCTCGGCCGCGCCGTGATCGGCGGCCTTGTCTTCGCCACCGTCTCCACGTTGTTCTTTGTCCCTGTGGTGTTCAGCATTATTCACCGGCACGACGGCCCGAAACCGTTGCCGGAAGCCAATCTCGGAGGAATGACCGATGTCCCAGTCTGATGGTAATCCCAGCCGCCCGATACTTCGCCGGTTGCGCCTGGTCGGCGGCGCATTCGTGTTCCTCGCCATCGCCGTCGTCGCCTACGGCCTGGTCTCCCGCGCGGCGCAAAGTTCGCACCTGCACGATTTGACCGAGGCGCAGGCCGTGCCGAGCGTGTCCATCGTGGCACCCACCCATGTGGAGAATCATGCGGGCCTGGACTTGCCCGGGCGCCTGGAAGCCTACATCCGTGCGCCCATCTACGCGCGCGTCCCCGGTTACTTGAAAACTTGGAAGTACGATATCGGCGGCAGGGTGAAGGCCGGTGACGTGCTCGCTGAAATCGATACGCCCGATCTCGACCAGCAACTCATGCAGGCGCGCGCCGACCTCAGCGTCTCCCAGGCCAATGCCAAGCTCGCGCAAATCAGCGCAGATCGCTGGCAGTCGCTCGCCGGCACCGACGCCGTCGCGAAGCAAGACGTCGACACACGCACGTTCACCCTGAACGCCAATATCGCCCAGGTCAAGGCGGCACAGGCGAATGTCGACCGCCTGGTCGCCGAGGAAGGCTTCAAACGCTTGATAGCGCCGTTCGACGGCGTCGTCACCGCGCGCGAAACCGACATCGGCGCGCTGATCAACGTGGGGGCCGCAGGCGGCGCGGAGCTGTTCGTGGTCTCCGAAACGAGCAAACTGCGCGTCTACGTCAACGTGCCGCAGAACTATGTGCCCAGGGTGCCGCCGGGCACCAGAGCCACGATCACTGTGCCCGAACATCCCGACAAGACCTATAGCGGAACGGTCGAGGCTTCGGCCCAGTCCGTAGTCCCAAGCACCGGCACGACCTTGATGCAGCTGATCGTGGACAACAGCGCGGGTGAATTGATGCCGGGCGACTATGCCGGCATCCATCTGCAGATCCCCGCCGCCGTCAACGTGCTCAGCGTGCCGTCGAGCGCCCTGATTTTCGATGCCAAGGGGCTATCCATCGCCACCGTCGGGGCCGACGATCGCGTACTGCTCAAACCGGTGTCGGTCGAACGCGACCTGGGTGCGGTCGTCGAACTCGCCTCCGGCCTGGGCCCGAACGACCGCGTGATCCGAAACCCGCCCGATGGAATCGACAACGGAGCCCAGGTGCGCCTGACCGGCGCCGCTGCGGACCGTGAGCTCGCCGGCAGCAAGGCGAAGCGCAAAAATGAAAAGAGTTAAGGGCATCGCGTGGTCTGCCGGCGCAGCGCTGACGCTGCTGCTCGGCGCCTGTTCGCTCGCACCGCCCCTGAAAACCCCGGATATTCCAACCGCGGCTGCCTATAAGGAACTCGGACCCTGGACGCAGGCGCAGCCGGCCGACCGCCTGCCGCGCGACAGCTGGTGGACGCTCTACGACAACGCGGAGCTCGACGAGCTCGAGAAAAGACTGATCGACGGCAGCCCGACGCTCGCCGCCGCACTCGCCAACTACGGGCAGGCCAAGGCGCTGAGCGACCAGGCGCGCGCGGGGCTGTTTCCGACGCTGAGTGTCGACGCCGGCGCTACGCGCAATCGCGATTCAGTCAACCAACCGCTGAGGCTATCCACCGCGCCGGCCTACTACAATGCCGACACGGTAAGCGGCAGTGTGAGCTATGAGCTCGACCTCTGGGGGCAGATCCGCAATGAGGTCGCCATGGGCGCGGCCAACGCTGCCGCGTCCGCCGCGGATCTCGAGAATGCCCGCCTGTCGCTGATCGCGCAGCTGGTCGACGATTACATCCAGCTGCGCAGCCTCGACCGCAACAGCTCCATTCTGGACCAGACGGTGACGGCCTATGCGCGCGCGCTGAGCCTCACCCAGCAGCGCCACGATGTTGGTATCGCTCCCGGCCTCGACGTCTCGCAGGCGCAGACCCAGCTCAATGCCGCGCGCTCCCAGGCGTCGCAGACGCTCGCTCAGCGTGCGCTGATGGAACACGCGATTGCCGCGCTGCTGGGTGTGTCGGCCTCGACGTTCTCGATCAAGCCGGAGATCGTCGATATCAAACTGCCGCAGATTCCGAGCGGCGTCCCCGCCACCTTACTGCAGCGCCGTCCGGATATCGCCGGCGCGCAACGGCGCATGATTGCGGCCAACGCAAACATTGGGGTCGCGCGTGCGGCGTATTTCCCCACGCTCACGCTCGGCGCTCAGGCCGGCTTCTACAGCAAATCCTCCTCGAACTGGCTGAGCGCGCCGAGCTCGTTCTGGGCGATCGGACCGAACGCCCTGCTCAGTGTGTTTGACGGCGGACTGCGGCGGGCGCAGGTCGCCCAAGCGCGCGCGGAGTTCGACGCCTCCGCCGCGAACTACCGCGGCATCGTCGTCGGCGCGTTTCAGCAGGTCGAGGACAGCCTGGCCACGCTGAATCACTATCACGACGCCGTGGTGGACGAGAAAGCCGCGGTCGACGCTGCGCAGCGTAGCCTGGACTTCTCCTTGGCACTGTACAAGCAGGGAGCGACCGACTATCTCACCGTCGTCACCTCGCAGACCACCCTCCTCCAGACCCAGCTGCAGGCGCTCAATCTCGATACCCTGCAGCTGACCGCAAGCGTCGATCTGATCCGTGCGCTCGGCGGCGGCTGGGACAACCCGAGGGCTGCCTGATCCTGCTGTCTTCGTCAATACAGATCCGCGGTCGCCGACATGGCAAGGCTGAAATCAATGCATCACCGTGCCGCCGTCCACTGCAATGTTCTGGCCCGTCGTGAAGCGGCTTTCATCGGAGAGCAGCCAGATGACCGAGCCGGCGACATCGGCGGCTTCCAAATTGCGCGGAATCGCCTGGCCCGCTGCGACCGTTTGGAGCACCTTCTCGGCTTTTGGCCCAAAGAATTCACGGGTCCCTTCGGTGAGCACTGCGCTCGGCGAGACCGAGTTGACGCGTATCCCCTCGCGGCCAAGCTCGCGGGCCAGACCCCGCGTGAGACCGATGACTGCGGCCTTGGATGTCGTGTAATGCAGCGCGTACGGAAGCCCATAGGTCGCCGCCAGCGATGCGATATTGACGATGCTGCCGCCGCCTGCGCGGCGCAGCGCCGGGACGGTGGCCTTGCAGCAATTCCAGATGCCGCGGACATTCACCGCCATCGCGGCGTCCCATTCCTTCTCTGGTATGGCATCGAAGCGTCCACCGCGCAACGCCCCATAGAGTGCTGCGTTGTTGACCAGCCCGTCCACGCGCCCGAAGGCGCTCTCGGCCGCCGCCACGGCGGCTTCGATCGACACCAGATCGGTCACATCGACTTTCCCGGCAATGGCTCGACCGCCGGCACTTCTGACGAGTTCCACTGTCTGGTCGCAAGCATTGATGTCCAGCGCGATCACTGCCGCGCCAAGCGCCGCCAACCGGCGGCAATATTCCTGGCCGATGCCGCGTGCCGCACCGGTGACGATAATGACCTTTTGCTCGAAAGACATGTTTTCACCTCTCGGAATATCTTTGCATTTACTCAGGCGCGCTGCGTATCTCCGCAACGAGCCCATCGGCGACTGCGACGCTGTCGGCCTGTCTGTCGCGCACTTTCTTTATCGCTGAATTTCGCTCGCAGTGGGCGACGAATCGGCGCAGGGAGGCCGAAAGCACCTTCGTTTCGGGGTATATGAGCGCAAAGCGCCGCGTCAAGCGCGGTAATCCGGTTGCCAGCACCGTCAGTCGCTTTGCCGTCACCAAGTCCTGCACGGCACAGCGCGACAGGCAACTCACCCCAAGCCCTTTCGCCGCCGAATTCTTGATCGACTCCGAACTGCCCAATGTCATCGACGAGCGAATGTGCTGCAGATGAGGCAACAGAGCATGCTCCACCGCCTCGCGGGTACCGGAACCCGGCTCGCGCAGCAGCCATTGCGCCTCGCTCAATTGCTTGGCGGTGATCTTTCTGCGCCTCGCGGTCTTCGCAAGCGGGTGCTCGGGCGCTGCGACAATGACCAGTTCATCCTCCAACCAGGGAATTACCATCATGTCGGACGCGTGACACGGACCTTCGATGAATCCTAGATCCGCCGCGAAGTCTCGCACCGCGGTGACGACATCGAGAGTATTGCCGATTCGCAATTGCACTCGCGAGATCGGAACCGCCTCTCGGAAGCGCGCAAGTATCCGCGGCAGAACATAGTTGCCGATCGTCGTACTCGCGAAGAGTTGCAGGTCGACGGGCGACGCACGGTCACCGGAGAACAGCGCCGTTTCGATGTTCTTGGCACCGTCCAAGACGGCGAGCGCCATGGGCAGAAGACTTCTGCCGCTGTCGTTCAATTTAAGACGCTTGCCTACCCGGTCGAAGAGCCGTGCACCCAGGGTGCGTTCCAATTCATTGAGCGCCCCGCTGGTCGCCGATTGCGACAATGCCACGCTGTCGGCAGCCGCGGTCGTGCTCCCGCTCAGCGCAACGGCTCGAAAGATCTGTAGTTGCCGCAGAGTAAGACGCATGGTGGTGCACAATCAAGCTATTCCACCGATAGATTATAACCAGACAATCTGTTTTACGTATAGACGATCCATCGTCATAGTTGTGCGCAAATGACCGAACCTGTGCGCAAATGAGCAAACCCGATGACCTGGGGTAACCCATCCATGCGCAGACCGACGAATTCCGACGTCCCTGCCGCCGCCCCAGTCCAACCCAACCGCTGGCGCGGTGTGATGGATCGATTTCCCGGTATTGCGCTCGTAGGCTTCCTTGCCGCCATCGCGATAGCACTCGGGAGGATTGGCTGGTTCGAATCCACCGGTATCAGTGCACTGACCCTGGCAATCGCGCTGGGTGTGGTCGTCGGCAACACGCTCTATCCTCGGATTGCGCACGCCGGCGCCGCCGGGGTGACCTTCTCGAAGCAGACTTTGCTGCGGCTCGGGATCATTCTGTACGGCCTCAGATTGACGTTTCAGGACATCGCCACCGTCGGCATTCCCGGAGTGACTATCGATCTTCTCGTGTTGAGCAGCACATTTGTGCTGTCTTGGTGGATGGGCACCCGGCTTTTCGGGCTCGATCGCAAGACAGCGATGCTCATCGGCGCGGGCAGCTCGATCTGCGGCGCTGCGGCCGTCATGGCCACGGAACCGGTCGTGCGCGGCCGCGCCGAGCAGGTCACCGTAGCGGTCTCGACGGTAGTCGTTTTCGGCACTCTGGCGATTTTTCTATATCCCGCGATCTACTATTGTGCCAATCGATATCACTTGCTCGCGATGTCACCCGCCTCCTACGGCATCTTTGCCGGCTCCACCATCCATGAAGTTGCGCAGGTGGTTGCCGCCGGAAGATCGATCAGCGAGGGCGCCGCCAACACGGCGGTCATAACCAAGATGGTGCGGGTGATGATGCTCGCTCCATTTCTCGCCGCACTGTCGACTTACTTGTCGCGCACCACCGTTGCGCATGAACCGAGCGGCGCGCAGCAATCGCGCCGCATCGTGATTCCGTGGTTCGCGCTCGGCTTTGTCGGCGTCGCGGCATTCAACTCCATGGGCGTACTGCCGAAGAGCATGCTTGGCGCCGCGCTCACCCTGGATACCGTCATATTGGCGATGGCGATGGCGGCGCTCGGCGTCACGACACATATTTCGGCGATTCGTGCGGCGGGAGTCAAACCATTGGCCCTGGCGGCCTCGCTGTTTGCGTGGCTGATCCTGGGTGGGGGCGCGATCAATGCCGGCATTGCAGCGGCGCTCGGCTGATGCACGAGAAATCGACACGTATTTGCCCCCGCATGGGGCATGCATTGCGGTTATTATGTTACCGTCGAAGCTAGACCGGGGGGTGGGCACGCTTCTGGCGCGCCCTCTTCTAGAATAAATCCAAATCAAACAAGGGAAATATATGACACTCGACAACCGTTTCGCCGCGTTTGCGGCTTTCTTTGGTCTTGCGTTTACGAGCGTCGGGGCATTCGCGGATGATCATGCGTTCACCGAAGGCCCCATCGTTCAGGTATCTGCGATTCGGACTGAATACGGGAAATTCGACGATTATATGAAGTTTCTCGACACGACATGGAAAGCAACCCAGGAGGCATCTAAGAAGGCCGGTTACTCCACCGGCTACAAGGTGGTCACAGTACAGCCCCGCGGTGAAAATGATCCGGACATTTACCTGGTGGTCTATTTCAAGAACTGGGCGGCATTAGACGGTGCCACCGCGAAGTTTGATGCGATAGCGAAACAGGTGGAGGGCTCGGTGGCGGCCGCCAACCAGGGTGCGGTCGACCGCGGCAAGATCCGGAGAGTTCTGGGTTCGTGGACAGGGCAGGAACTTGACCTGAAATAGCACAAGCATCGCGCATTGCAAAACCGAAAGCCGGGCCTCGCGCCCGGCTTTCGTCGTCCATCGCTACTATCGTCCGCGACGATGTACATCCTTTTTTCAGATACATCATATCTAGAGATATAGGCTAGTAAGTTAGCTTGCCTGATCCTAGGCTGTTCTCGAACAGTCCACAGCCAAGCAATTGCAAGACCCATGCCGCAAGCCGTCTCGCCGCCTCTCCCGCCCCATCGCACATCGGCATCGCGGTCGAGATGTCACGGGGTAACATCGTGCGCATCTTCGATGTCCTCGCCACGGTAGGGACAGTCACCGGACTTCCCTGGCTGTTTCGCGCGGCCAAGAGGTGCGTCGGCGGTGCTATCTCGCAACTGCAAACTACACGATCTGCCCCGGCACTTCGGCGTCTACTCGCGATCTCATTCATTTGTCTCGTTTGCCTGTGCGCCATCCAGGGATGCGCCGGCTTCGCCGTCAGCGAATCGAGATCGTCTGTTGACCGGCAACCACCGGTGGAAATGCCACTAACGATCCGCACGCTCGATACTGAACATAGATTTTCACAATTATCCTCCACGGCTGTGGCCGAGCGACTTCGTGCACTGCATCCGGGAGAGACTTTCACCATCCTTGCACTCTCCGGCGGCGGCGCCGCCGGTGCGTTCGGTGCCGGCGCGGTGGCCGGTCTCACGCGCTCGGGCTCGCGACCGGACTGCGCGGTCGTGACCGGTGTCAGCGCCGGCGCGTTGGTCGCTCCTTACGCGTTTCTTGGGCCCACGTGGGACACGCGCCTTCTCGAGGCCTTCACCAGCGGAGCTGGAGAACACTTGCTGCAAGCACGAGGGCTAGGCGCACTGTTCGGATCTAGCTTGTATCGCGGCGCGCCGCTCAAGCATCTCGTGGACGTGTACGTCAGCGACACGATGATCGAAGCGGTCGCGCACGAGGCGGATAAAGGCCGTTTACTGCTCGTGGCCACGACCGACGTGGCTACCGGAAAGCCGGTCGTGTGGGACTTGGGCTCGATCGCCAGCAACGGCGGACCAGTGGCAAGGACCCTGTTTCGCGACGTCTTGGTGGCCTCCGCAAGCGTGCCTGGCATGTTCCCGCCGGTCATGATTCCCGTCCAAGACGATGGTGCGCCACATGAGGAAGCGCATGTTGACGGGGCCGCCACGATACCATTCCTCGTGCCTCCCGCGTTCGTGCAGACGCCACCCGAGACACTCGACGGCACACGCCGAACGGCGGTGTACGTCATCATCGATGGTCCCCTGGGCGAAGCCACACGGGCGACACGATTGACGGCGCGCGCAATTCTGTCGCGAAGCATTCACGCTGGACTGGACCGCCTGCTGCTGACTACGCTGGAATTGACGGCGGCAACCGCTCAGCTGCAGGGGGCAACGCTGCAGTATTCGGCCGTTCCGGGTGCCTACCCATCACTGGATCCCTTCGATTTCCGCGTTGCCACGCTGCGGCCGCTTTTACGCTATGCCGACGAATGCGCACAATCGGGACGCCTGTGGACGACGTTCGGGCGTACCTATGACGACGGCGGCACGGTACGCGGTGTGGCGGAGACTCAGAAGGTTCCGTGCCCTGCCGATGACCCATTCATCCGGTATTTTGCCTCCCGTTGAACACCGTCAACGACTCCGCTTCTTGGACGCGGGCGATCGCCCCGCGCGATCGCCCGCGCTTGGCGTTCATCTACTCCAGCGATACATTGTATCGAAAAATATAGGCTGCCGAGTTACAAGCTTCCGTACTAGTCTTGCAACAGTCACACGAAAGAGGATGCTCCATGACCGTCTCGCTATACGACATTCCGCTGAGGCAGATAGACGGCTCCAGCAGGCGCCTGTCGGACTATCGCGGCAATGTGCTGCTGGTTGTCAATGTGGCATCCAAGTGCGGCCTGACTCCGCAGTACACGGGACTCGAGAGCCTGTACCAGAACAAGCGCGCCAAAGGCCTGCAAGTGCTGGGCTTTCCCGCGAACAATTTCAAAGGCCAGGAACCGGGCAGCGACAGCGAGATCGCGAACTTTTGTTCGACCAACTATGATGTTCACTTCCCTCTGTTTTCGAAGATATCGGTGCTTGGCGAAGACCAACATCCTTTGTACGCGCTGTTAACCACCGCGCAACCCGCGGCGATCGGCGACGGTCCATTCCGCGAACGCCTCAAGGGGTACGGCGTAAATCCGGAGAATCCGGCCGACGTGCTGTGGAATTTTGAGAAATTCCTGCTCAGCCGCAGGGGTGAGGTCGTAGCCCGTTTTGCGCCGGATGTCGATGCCGACGATCCGCGTCTGGTCTCGGCCATCGATGCAGAGCTGGCCAAGACTATATAGACGTACGTTCGAGCCAACGTGGAGTGATGGTCAAGGGGGACACGGGCCGGCGCCAACTGGGTACGGCGAACGACAACTAGACTATTACCGGCGCGTCGCAGTCCAGACCCTCGAGGTGATCGCTGGAGCCGTCATCTCTCTCGACTGCTGTGCATCGTCTTGTTTGAGACGCTCGATGAACCAACGTCCCGCCGGGCCCGGCGGACTATCGGTTCGATAAATGGCCGACATTGTTATCACATGGCCGCCGGGCGGTGCGTCGTCGGGGGTGATTTGAACGAGCGCGCCGCTTGCCAGGTCCGCCTCGACCAACGGCCACGCTCAGTTCAGGTTCAAGGCTACAGGCCAAGCTCTTCGCCCGCGCCTTGAAGAGATCCATGTTGCCCGCCACTGTGCGTGCATCGGCGAGCAGCGCTCGACCCTGATCGGTCAGCACCGGAAAGCGGGCGCTGCGATCGAACAGCTTCACCCCGAGTTGCCCTTCCAGATTCGCCAGGGTCTGGCTGACCACGGACTGCGCACGCTTTAGGCGGCGGCCCGCCGCCGAGAAACTTCCTGCATCCGCCGCGGCAATGAAGGTGCGGAGTTGATCGAGCGAAACGCCATCTAGCATACTTCCACTCTATCGACATGCCGTTTGGTCGCCATGCCGACGGTTCATCCTGCGTCTAAAAATCACCGATCGCGTCGCCCAGCTCACGCGCGCCTTGTGGAGGCGCCAAAATGATATGGTCCGCGCGGATTCTATGAGGCGCCCGGTTGACTCGACGCGACCGCCACAGGCGCGCTCGGACTCGTGCCGCCCAGTGCCAGGAAGAGTTGCACGGTATCCATATAGCGCTGCACCACCGCCCTGACATACCCGAGGCGCGCCTGCTGGTAGGAGCGCTCGGCATCCAAGACCAGGAGGACGCCCGCGTTGCCTTCCTTGTAGCTCGCGCGCGCCAGGTCGAGACTGCTTTGCGCGGCTTGCTGCGCCTGAGCTTGTGCATCGAGCTGCTCGGCGTCGTGTTCCAGGGCCTCGAGCAGGTCGGCCACTTGAGCGAACGCCTCGAGGACGGTCTGCTCATAGCCGGCGGCGCTCGCGCGCATGGCATCGACCGCCGCGCGCTTCTCGGCGCGCAGGGTGCCGCCATCGAAAATCGGTGCCGTCAAACCCGAAATGATGCTCCACGCATTACTCGCCCGGTCGAATAACTGGTCCGCTTTGAGTGATTGCTGTCCCACCGAAGCGCTCAGCTGTATCTTTGGATACAGGTTGGATTGCGCGACGCCCACGGCGCTGGTGGCCGCATGCAGCCGCGCTTCCGCGGCAAGGATGTCGGGCCGGCGATGGGCAAGCTCTGAGGGCAGGCTTACCGGCACCTCGCGCGGCAGCGTGATTTGAGCTAAATCGACATCGGGAGGGAGCTCACTCGCCGGTGCTCGGCCGAGCACCACCGACAGCGCATGGCGCGCCCTTGCAAGGTCCTGGCGCAATGACGGCAGCAAGGTCATGTCGTTGGCAATCTGGCTCTGCGCGCTCACGACATCTTCGCGTGCCACGGACCCATTGTCGAACGCCGTCTGCACCAGCCGCAGGTTATCCTGATCCTGCGCGAGGATGGTCTCCACGGTCGCAATTTGAGCGCGGGCTGAGGCGATGGCGAGCGTTTGCATGACTGCCTGACCGGTGACCGTCAAATACGCCGCATCAAGTTGATGCCGCTCCACTTCAGCCAGTGCGTACTGCTGCTCCACGCTGCGCGCGACACCCCCGGTATAGTCGAGCGTGTAGCTCACGGTGGGCCCGACGGCGAAGTACGTAAAGGGAGGTAATCTAATTCCGCCCAGGAACTCCGTCCCGTACTGCTGGCGTCCGACGCCGGCGGTGAGGTCCACTTGCGGATACCGTGAGCCCGCTTGCGCCAGAGCGAGTTCCTGGGCCTGTGCGAGGGTCGCCATTGATGCCACCAAGCTGCGGTTGTGTTCCACCGCTTGTTTGACCAGCTGATCGATGGCATCGGAACGGAACAGGGTCCACCAATTGCCCTCGATCTCTCGGCCGAGGGCGAGGTGTTGCACGGTGTCGCTCGCGGGGGCGTCTTCGCCGCGCAGGGTATCGCCCGTATAGCGCGCCGCCGACGGAGCCGTGGGTCGCGTGAAGTCCGGGCCCGCGGCGCAACCGCCGAAACCAATGACACATGTCAGCATGATCGCACGCGCCATCGGTGCACAAGGCTTGCGAAAACACCCTAGCTCCACGCCAGTGCCCTGCATCGTCGTCACTCGATGTGGACCGGCTCAGCACGGCCTTTGGCTTTGCGCAGCAGAAAGACCAGTGGGATCACCGCCAGACTCAGCACCATCATCATTTTGAATTCGTTGTTGTAGGCGATCATGGCTGCCTGCTCGGTCACGGTCGCGTTCAATCCCGCCAGGGTGCGCAAGCTCAGTGATCCGTCCGGTAGCTGCGCGCGCAGAACCGGACTGTAACGCGTCACATGCTCTCCCAGCGTGGCGTGCATGACTTGCGTGTTGCGCGTCAACAGAGTGTTCACCACCGAAATGCCGATGCTGCTGCCGAGGTTACGTGTGAGATTGAATATCGCCGTGCCTTCGTTGCGCAGTGCCGGCGTCAGCGTCGCGAAAGTCGCCGCCGCGAGCGGCACGTAGACGAAGCCGGTACCTAATCCCTGCGAGAGGCCGGACCACACGACCATCCCGGAGTCCATCTGCAGATCGAACCCGGTCATCTGCCACAAGGCAAGGGCAGTCAACGCGAAACCGCTGCCGATGATCAGCCGGATGTCAACTTTGCCCACGATGCGTCCGACGATGAACATCGCAGCCAGGGTACCCACCCCTCGCGGTGACGTCACGAGACCCGCCGTCACGACGGGATAATTGAGCAGATCCTGCAATAAGGGCGGCAACAGCGCCAGCGTGGCGAATAGAACCGCCCCGACGATGAAAATGAAGGCATTGCCGGTGAGGAAGTTCCGGTCCTTGAAGAGCGCGGGACTCACGAAGCGCTGCTGGGTCGTCGTCAGCATGTGAATGACGAACAAATAGAGGGCCACTGCGGCGACGGCGCCTTCGATCCAGATTTCCGTCGAGCTGAACCAGTCCTTCAACTGGCCGCGATCCAACATGATCTGAAAAGCGGCGATCGCCAAACTCAAGGTAGCAAAACCGAAGAAATCGAATCGCGACTTGCGGGTCGCCGCCTCCGGAAGAAAACTCAGGATGCCGAGAAATGCGAGGATCCCGAACGGGACGTTGATGTAGAACACCCAGCGCCAATTGTAGTTCTCGGTCAACCAGCCGCCGAGGGCGGGACCGATGATAGGACCCAAGGTCCCGCCCATCACCCACACGGCCATCGCACGCGCGTGACGCGCGGGCGGGTTGATGTCGAGCAGCACCGCCTGTGACAACGGGACCAGCGCGGCCCCGCACAGCCCCTGCACCAGCCGCGCCAAGACGATCTGCGGCAGGGATTGCGCGACACCGCAGAGCATGGACGCCACCGTGAAGCCCGCGACGGAATACAGGAACACTCGCTTGCGGCCGATCTGACCCGCGAGCCAGCCGCTCAACGGCGTCATGATCGCCGCAGCCACGATGTACGACGTGAGCACCCACGCCATCTGGTCCTGGGTTGCCGAGACCGAACCTTGAATGCGCGGTAGCGCGACGTTGGCGATCGTGGTGTCGAGCGACGACATGATCGACGCCACCATGACCGACACCGTGATGAGCGCCCGGCGCGGTCCATCGATCTCGGCAGTCTGCCGCGCGGCGCTGCTCAACGTGACACCTCCCTTGCGGAGGTGGGTCCGGTCGCGGCGGCAAGATTGAGGTCCGGTGCGTGCGTGTCGACGGTCACATTGGCACTCAGTCCCGCCTGCAATAGAAA
>Ga0137404_10002070_pt1 | contig 13208 bp, 11 predicted proteins | sample CZOMad2_1_16fung_FD_108285 | JGI IMG/M metagenome (GOLD analysis project Ga0137404, IMG submission 108285) | Vadose zone soil fungal communities from Angelo Coast Range Reserve, California, USA - CZOMad2_1_16fungal (Illumina Assembly) | ecosystem: Environmental > Terrestrial > Soil > Vadose...
GTTTTCTATTCCCTCTTCGTCGCCGGCTGGTTGTGCGAGCTGGTTTGGGACAGATTGCACGTCTAAGCTAAAGCAGTGATGAATCGCCGAGAATTCTTGCGTGTGTTGGGTGGCGCCGGTCTCGCAACGTCCGCTCTACTGGGGAAGTCTGGATGCGCTCCCGCGCTTATCCGGAGCGATGCCGATACCGGCCTTTCTCTCGGCTACGTGGCCGGCGAGGTAACCCACGAGAGCGCCTTGATTTGGCTCCGCGCCGAACCAAGGAGCGAGGTCGCCCTGCAGTACAGTAGCGATTCCGGTTTCCAGCAATTCTCTTCGACCGGACCGTTTTCGGTACAGTCGGATGCCGATTTTACGGCGAAAATTTCCCTCGATAAATTGCAGGCGGCAACGCGTTATTACTACCGCGCCGCGGTGGCCGGCAAAACTCCGGGGACGATCGCCAGCTTTGTCACCGCGCCTCACCCGGAGGATGAAGCCAAAGTGACGTTTTGCTTCAGCGCCGATACGAGAGAAAGCTACAAACCATTTACCGTCATGAGCGCCATTCGCGCGCAACAACCGGACTTCTTTTTGCACCTGGGCGACACAATCTACGCCGACCGTAACGGCACGGCTCGGCAACTGCAGGACTTTTGGTCGAAATATCGTGCTAACCGAGACGACCTTGCTTCGCAATATTGTTTCAGGGACACGAGCGTATACGCAGTCTGGGACGACCATGAAGTGGCAGATGACTATCAGCCAAGTAATCCGCTCGCGCCTATCGGTCGCAAAGCTTTTCTCGATTATTGGCCCATCCGGTGTCCGTCCGGCGAACCGGAGCGAATCTTTCGTTCTTTTCGCTGGGGCAAGTCGGCGGAGCTTTTCATACTCGACGCGCGCCAGTATCGCGATCTGAAGCGCCGATCGATGCTGGGCAAAACGCAGAAGGAATGGTTCTTCGACAGTATCGCCGCGTCGCAAGCCACGTTTAAGTTCGTCGCCACTTCCGTGCCGATGGCGGGCGGCGGCAGCGATCGGTGGGATGGCTATCCGGACGAGCGGGAAAAGATCTTGCACCACATAAGCAGTAAGAAAATTCGCGGTGTGGTTTTCTTAAGCGGCGACATGCACTACGCGGGGATCACCAAAATCCCCAGAGGCAATGGACTCAAAGACATCACTGCAGGACCGCTCGCCGCGCCACTGAACCGAATAACAAACGGAACTGCCGGGCGCTTCGAATTTTTCTTAGCGGAAAATTTCAACTTCGCAAAGATCACCGTCGACCCAAAAAAGGATCCGAGCAATGCCCTGGTGGAATTCATTGACCAGGACAACCGAGTTTTCCACAGCGCAAAAATCACTGCGCGCTGAACGGATCGGTACACTGAAAAACGAGAGCCTGCGCGGTTTTGTTTTGAGTGCTGGAGTAATGAGTGTTGGAGCTCTGGTCAATTCGGTTTGCGATGTTGTAAGGCTTCGGGATTGAGCGCGCGGGTCAGTCTGCCTTCCAGGTAATCGAGAATATTCGTCGCGGCATTTTCGGCAAAGCCTGCGAAGCCCGCATCCGTGGGCCAGCCGAGGTGGGGCGTGAGCAGGACATTGTCCAGCTCAAGCAATGGATGATTCTTCGGCAGCGGCTCTTCGACAAAGACGTCGAGGGCGGCGCCGGCGATGTCTTTGTCTTTAAGAATCTTTACAAGCGCCATTTCATCGACGATCGCGCCGCGCGCCGTGTTGACGAGATAGGCCGATTTCTTCATTAGGCGAAGGCGCGGTTCATTCAAAAGATTCTTGCTTTTCTCGGACAGAGTGAGATGAATGGAGACGACATCGGCCGTCTTCAAGACTTCCTCGAGCGGCAGAAACGCCGCCGCAGACTTTGCCGCTCGCTCTGCCGTCAGCGTCGGTCCCCAGGCAATGACTTTCATGCCGAAAGCTCGCCCGACGGCGGCAACCTCAGTGCCGATCTTTCCCAGCCCAAGTACGCCGAGGGTTTTGCCCTTGAGAACGTAGCCCAAAACCAGCGGCCATTCGCCACGCCGTATGGCGCGGTCGCTCTGTGGTATGCGGCGCATGAGCGCGAGCATCAAGCCAAACGCCAATTCTGTCGTGCTATTACCGCCGGGCGCCAGGCTCACGACGATTCCCTGCTTGGTCGCGGCATCCATGTCGACGTGATAGACGTGACTACCGGTCTGCGAAATAAATTCGAGGTCGCGAAGACCTCGAAGCAAGGACGCAGTGAATTTCGTGCGCTCGCGGATGGGAATGATCGCCTGCGAGCCTCTCAGTGCGCCTACGATCGCGTCATCCGTCGGTAGCTTTTCGGTGAAAATCTCGACTTCGACCTTCTGCCTTAGCCGCTTGATCGCGTCCGTAGAATCGAATGCGCGCTGGTAGTCGTCGAGAACCGTGACTTTCATTGCTAGAGGACGGCAACGCCGGCGATCTCGATCAGATAATCGGGATGAGCCAGGCCTTTGACGATCACCAACGTGCTCGTGGGCGAATATTTTTTATATTGCTCACGGCGCACTTCGTTGTAGCCTTCGCGGTACTCTCGGTCGACAATGTAAGTGGTCGTCATGACCAAATTATCGATCGTCGCGCCCGCTTCTTTCAAGACGGCTTTGATGTTTTTGAAGACCTGTTCCGTCTGAGCTTTAATGTCGCCCTTGCCGACGACGTTGCCGTCTTTATCGGAAGCGGTCTGCCCGGCGATGAATAGCAGCGTGCGGCCAGTCGTTAGAACGGCTTGCGAATACCGTGGCCGTGGATCGTTCAGAGTTTTTGGTTGAATGACTTTTCGCGCCATGATTGCCTCCTTATTGATTCAAATTGGAGTATTGGAATACTGGAGTGATGGAGTAATGGGTTCAACATTCCATCATTCCAAGATTCCATTACGGGTATCTTTTCGCCATTTCGGTGAAGAAGCCTTCCTTTTCCAGTTCTTGGAGGAAGCTTAAATCGACGAACTGCTCCGGCTTGAAGTTCTTGGCGTTTGGCAGGCTCGGAGCAAGCACATCGAGCATGAATTGAATGCCCTTTAATGTCGGATAAGGTTTTTTGGGGATTGACTTGATGTAGCCGTTGTAAGAATCCTCGAGTACGCTGGGATCATTGGTGCGCATATATTTTGCAAACACGCGCTGCGTTTCTTTTTTATTAGCGTAGATGAAGTGGATCGCTTCGACAAAGCCTTTCAGCGCGGACTTTACAACATCCCGATTGCTGGCGATATAGCCGCGCGAGGTGGCGAATCCGTTGCCCTGGACTTCGACGCCAAGATCGCCAATTTGGATCAGCTCATGGAGCCCGGCTTTGCGGGCCAGCGGTGCCCCGGAAGTCGCAACATAGGTGGCATCCAGGACTCCGGAATTGACCGCGGCGATGCGCTCGGTGTCAAGCCCCGCGGGCAGGAGAGTAAATTCCTTCAAATCAACATTCAGATGCCTGGCCAATATAATCGAGGCGTAGTGTGTCGCCGAGTTGAAGCCGGTGATGCCCAATCTCTTGCCTCTGAGTTGTTCCAACTGCGTGATCCCGGGCCGAGTAAAGATAATTAGGTCATATTTGGTTTCCACGGCGGCGACGAGCACGACGTTATGGCCCTGAATGGTCGCCTGGACCACGGTGCCGATGTTGACGATCGGCGGATCACCGCTGACCAGCGCCTGGGTCGCCACTTGTCCACCGCGAAATAGAATGGGCTCGACTTCGAGACCATTCTTGTTGAAAAGCCCTTGCTCCTTGGCGACCCAAACGTTGCTTTGGCGAAAGCTCAGCGAGGGATAGCCGATCTTGATCTTTTTCAGACCTTGGGCGTGGACGAGCGTGAAGTCGGTTGAAGAAAATAGGACGTATAGGACCAATAGGACGAATAGTCTTCCCATTTGGCGATCTCGTCAACGTTGAGTGTTGGAGTTATGGAGTACTGGACTGTTGAGATATTCCGAAACCCATCACTCCATTACTCCAATATTCCAGGTTCTCCTCACTTCGTCAGATATCGTTTCGCCATCTCGTTGAAAAAATTTTCTTTCTCGAGTTCCTGTAAGAAGCTCAAGTCGACAAACTGCTCGGGCTTGGCGGTCTTTGCCTGAGGCATTTTCTCAGCGAGCATGTCGAGCATGAACTGGATACCCTTGAGTGTCGGGTAGGGTTTCTTCGGAATCGATTTAACGTAACCGTTGTAAGACTCTTCGAGCACCTCGGGATCGTTGGTGCGCATGTATTTGGCAAAGACTCTTTGAGCTTCTTTCTTGTTGGCGTAGATGAAATAAATCGCTTCGACGAACGCCTTAAGCGCATTTTTCACCACGTCGCGATTGCTCTGCACATAGGCGCGGGAGGTCGCAAAGCCGTTGCCTTGAACCTCGACGCCGAGATCGGCCACCTGCAGCAGCTCGGCGAATCCAGCTCTGCGCGCCGGCGCGGCCGCTGAGGAAGTAAATAGCGAGGCATCGATTTTTCCCGCGCTCATGGCGGCCAGCCGTTCCGCGTCAGGGCCTGCCGGCACCAGTTGAAGATCCTTTGGCTCGAACTTCAAGTGTCTCATCAGGATGATCGTTGCGTAGTGGGTCGCGGCGCCAAAGCCGCTGATACCGAACCTTTTTCCTTTCAACTGTTCGAGAGTCTTGATCTCCGGACGAGCGAAAACGATCTGATCGTAGGCGGTCTCCACGGCCGCCACCAGGACGAGACTAAAACCCGTCAAGTTCGCCTGCACGACGGTCCCGATGTTCACGATAGGCGGATCCCCGCCTGCTAGTGCTTGGGTTGCAATCTGCCCGCCGCGCAGGAAAATAGGTTCCACCTCGAGACCATACTTATTGAACAGCCCAGCTTCCTTGGCCACCCAAACGTTCGATTGCCGAAAACTCAAGGAAGGGTAACCGATGCGGATCTTTTTTAATGTTTGGGCCTCACCCGCAGTGACGGTGCAAGTGAACGTGAGAGCTGACGTGAGCAAAATTTTGAAGGCCAATTTCATGAGTAAAAGCCTTTCGGATTCTGTTTCATTATTCAATTTGCTTGTGTTTTATGATTTTCCCACGAGCTTAAGAGCTTCGTCGATTAGGGTCGGGTCGACATAGTCGCCGGCGGACGGAATTTTCTTGCCTTGATAAGCGCCTTCCTTGACTCTTAACTCCATCGTCTTGTCGAACGAAACTTTGCTGACCGTGCCATCCCGCGGAAACGGCTGAAAGTCCTGGACGAGATACTTGTAGTCTTCCTCGGCGCTCTCTCGGCCGGCCTTCAAAACTTTCGTGTGAATCGCCAGCGCTTCTTCTTTGTTCTTCGGGTCATAGAGCCAACGCGTCGCCTCGATCATCGCTTTCAGATAACGGACAATTTCTGTGCGGTTCGATTTGATGTAGTTCGTATGCGCGAAGTCGGCAGTGAAAAGAATAGGCCCGAGATATTCGTGGAAGTTGGCGAGCTTACGAAAATTGTCCTTGGCCGCGCGGAACGTAAAAGGTGGGCCCATAAAAGAGGCGTGCACTGAACCGCCTTTGAGGGCGGCGTAGCGCTCCGGCGAAGTGCCGACGACTAAAAGCTTGTAGTCATTTTCCTTGAGCTTGTAGGCTTTCTCCAGGACTTCATGAACCATCAGTGTCGTTCCGCCGGTCAAGGTGCTGACGCCGAGAGTCTTACCCTTTAGCTCCGCGCCGGTTTTGATCTCCGGACGGGCATAGATGTCGTAAGGAATCTTTTCCATGTTGGCGGCGATGATTTTTACCTTCGCGCCTTTATCGGCGGCGCCGATCACATAGTCGGGATTGATGCGGCCGATGGGTATGGTTTCACTGAGGACCGCGCGCACGACATTGGTGGCGCCGCGGATGATGATCACTTCAACCTGCAGCCCGTTTTTTTCGAACATCTTCTTCTGTTCAGCGACGTACAGCGGCCAGCTCGACGAAGTGTTGCCGCTTTGCGTGAAGCGCATCTTCAACATCCCGGCGTCCGCCGCTAGAATCGGGGCGGTCGAACCGAGGATTACAAACAGCCCGATAAGCGCCGTCATTGTTGTTTTGGTCTTTAGCATGCGACAATCCCTTCTTTGAAAGTGACCTACATTTGCGCGAAGCCGCCCGAGGCGTTCACTTCTTCTTCAATCTGCTTCCATACAATGTTTTCCAATTCCAAGAAGCGCGGGTCCGCGCGCATCTCCATGCTTCTTGGACGTTCGAGCGGCACCTTGAATTCAGAGCGGATCGTTCCGGGTCGATGGCTGAAGACGACCACTCGGTCGGAGAGCAGGATCGCTTCGGCGATCATGTGGGTGACAAAGATGACGGTTTTCTTGGTTTCCGACCAGATTCTCAGCAGCTCGAGCTGCATAAAATTGCGCGTCTGCGCGTCCAGGGCAGCGAACGGTTCATCCATCAGGAGAATTCTCGGATTGACCGCTAAGGCGCGGGCCAGATTGACGCGCTGCTGCATACCGCCGGACAGTTCGTGCGGGTAGTGATTTTCGAAGCCCGAGAGCCCGACGAGATCCAAATACTTTCGGGCGATCTCTTCCGCTCCCTTAGGATTGCGACCGCGTCCTTCGAGGCCTAGGAGAACGTTCTTGAGGCTAGTCCGCCAGGGCAATAGAGATGCACCTTGAAAAACAAAGCCCATGACCAGCTCGTGATCCAGCTCGGCTGCGGATTTGCCGTCGATAAAGATCTCGCCGTCAGTGCGCGGAAGCAGGCCGTTAATCACGCGCAGCATGGTTGTCTTGCCGCACCCGCTCGGGCCGACAACACTGACAAATTCACCGTCGCGCAGCGATAAATTGATGTTCCTAAAAATAGGGAACGGCTCGCGGTCTTTGCGCGGGATTTCCTTGTGCAGGTTTTTTAACTCTAACACCGGGCCGGCCACATTATCCTCCCTGAGCTTCTTTCCGCCACGGAGTAACATAAGCTTCGAAACGCCGGATCACTTCGAAGCCGACGATCCCGAGTGCGGCAAATGCCGTCACGCCGACAAAGAGGGTGGGCACGTTCAGCGTTTGACCGGCGAAATAGACCAGATAGCCCAAGCCCTCCGTAGCGCCAAACCACTCGGCGATGGCAACGCCGGTGAGGCCGCGGCCGACGGCGAGACGGATGCCGGAAAGTATGAAGGGCACCGAGGCGGGGAGCATGATTTTTAAAAACAATTCCCACGGTCGCAAGCGAAACGAGCGAGCCAGCTCGACGTACTCGCGGTTGACCACGCGCATACCGTAATAGGAATTAATCAATATCGGGAACACGCAGCCGAGGAAGACGATGGCAACCTTCGATCCCGCGCCGATGCCAAACCAGAGGAGCAAAATGGGCGCAAAGGCGATGCGCGGCGTCGTGTAAAGCGTCGCCATCCATGGGTTGATGTAATCGCGCACCAGCGGGCTCAGCGCCATGACGAAGCCGAGCGGCACACCGGCGATGATCGCCAGGACAAAGCCGTAAAAAAAAATCCCCGAGCTGGCAAACAGATGCGGATAAAGCTCGCCTGTGACGAAAAGCATTTCGTAAGTGGTTTTGACCACGACGACGGGTGATACCAGCAGAGCCGAGTCGTTGATCACATATGCCGAGACGAGATGCCAAAGCGTCAGTCCGGCGACGACCGAGGCAACTTTAAGCACATTAGCAGAGAATTTTCGGTCCGATCCGTTCATTACCTTTGGAGTGAAAAGCTTTAGCGCGGCGGTTTACTCGGTAGACCATTCCGCGCTTTGGCGCCACGGCGCCATTCTTTGCTCTAGGCGCTTGATCAAGTTAAAGCTGACCAGTCCGATCGCGGCGAGCAGGATCACGGTCACGAATAACTTTGGGCTGTCCCAGGTTTCCGACGAATCGCGCAGCATGTAGCCGAGGCCTGCGTTGGCGGCCATTAGTTCAGCGACGACGACGCCGAGCAAAGCCCGGCCGACGCCGAGGCGCATGCCTGTGATGATATACGGCAGGGCACCGGGAAAGCGGATCTTATAGGTGGTTTCCCAGGTGCTCAAGCGCAACGACTTGGCGAGCTCGAGCCACACAGGGTCGAGGTTCTTAATACCGGCAGCGGTGTTTAATATGATAGCCACCGCGGTGATTTTGAATACGACGATCACTTTGGAAATCATGCCGATACCGAACCAGATGATGATCAGCGGCACGACTGTAATGATCGGGATCGAGTAAAGAGTAGCAATCCACGGGTCCATGATCTCGTCGAACCACTTATGCATACCCATGAAGTAGCCGATCACGATGCCGGCGATGCAGGCGGTAGTAAAACCGTAGGAAAACTCAATCAGAGTGGCGGCGAAATGTTTATTGAGCTGCCCGAAAAATGTCAGATTCCAAAACGATCGGATAACGCTGGTCGGCGGCGGGATCAAAAGCTCGTTTTCAAGCAGTAGCCGCGTGAGAATTTCCCAAATCACCAAACCGACGAGTATGGAGATGCAACCGCGAAGGAGCTCTTTCCTCGGCAAAACTCGAGCCTCCTAGGTCAACGATACAGTTCGGGGTCGGCGCCTGTGTCGCCGCCGGTGCGGATTTTCGGATAGAGTGACACGCCGCCGGGCCGCCCTTGGACCATGAAGTCGACCGGAATAAAGCCCTCGAGCAAGGGAATCGGCAGCTGAACGCCAGCGAAGGGACTTCGGTGATCTCCGCCAATGGCGAGTTGATTGCCCCACAATCCGGTCGGGAGATTGCCGGTCATGCTGAAGCGGCTTGCTGATATACTTCCCTGAATCGGCGGCAATTTGTATTTGCTGCCCGGATCACGCTCATTATCACTGAGAAGTTGGAAGTCCAAAACCCTTTGGAAACTGCCGCCTGTTCCGCCGGCTTCGCGGATCAATGTGAGTGTCGTGTCGTCGCGCTCTTCGGGCGTGGCACTGCGCCGCTCGCGCTCGGCCCGCACAATGGAGCCAGGCAGATTCTTAATGCCGCCGACGCTGTCCTTGGCGCGCTGGTTGACGTCGGCCAGCGCGACTTGCTGGTTTTTCTCGCGCAGAGTGATGAAGAAGCGTTCCGTCGCGTTTTTGGACAGCAAGTAAGTTTGACTGCGTACGCCCCACGGCGTCTGGTAGTAGACGAGAACTTCGTTGTCGTTAACCAGATTGATGCCGCGGTCGGCGATTTCCATGTTTCTCGCATCGCTGTCGAATAACGTCGCTTTTAGGCCGAGGCCGCGCGGGCCATACAGTTCGGGGTTTTCCAGCAGGAACTGCTTGCTCATGCGCAGACCTTGGTTTTCCTCCTTGGCGAGCTCAGCGAGTTTCTTGATCGCTTCCGCCGCGGCGGGGGTGTCGGGATGTTGATCGACGACCGTGGCCAAATAGTATTCCCGGCTGCTGCGCTCGCTGGTTTTGCTCGCAGCATTCAGAAAGGCCTTCGCTGATTTGTCTTTCAAGGCGGCGATTTTTTCTTTGGGCGATCCGGCCAACTCATGATAGCTGATCGCTTTGTCGATCATACCACGCTCTTCGAATGCATCGCCGAGCACCCGGTAAATCTCCGCGGCGTTCTCGGAGTTGGGATGATTGCGCACATAGGCGACGCCGGCGTCGATCACCGGCTGCGCGGATACCGGATTGTTGGTCAATACCTGATAAAGATTGTTGCTCACCATGAGCGCATTGGCCATACCGAGAGTCGCAGCGCCGGCAGGGCCCCCTGCAGCCATAGCCCCTGCGGCGAAAAGTAAGTTCTTTCTCAGAAAGTCTTCACCGAGTAAAACATATTTGACAGACTGCAATTGCCTTTCGCTACGGGCATCGTAAAACGGCGTAAGCAGATTGTATTCGGGGCTTTGCAGGAGAGCGGTGGCGCGTTGCTTGGTCTCCGGGCGGGAAGACGATTTGGCCATTTGATCGACAGCCTTTTTGGCGGCTTCGCGCCATCCTTTCATTTCCAACGCGACGGCTTCGGCATCGCGCGCAGCGTCAGCGAGAGGCTTGCCGGTGTATTTCTTTTCCAAGTCGATGGCTAAACGCTGGATCTGATTACTGTCGCGCAGCGTCAGAGCCTGTAGTAACTGCTTGACGTCGCCTTGCTGCTCGGCGCTGCTTTTAGGCTCCGGTAGCGCGGTCAAAGATGTCTTTTTCGCTTCTTCGAGCTGCTGCAGCGACTTTGTCGCCTGGGCGCGAATATCGTCTGTGTCCTTCGACCGAGGGTCTAAAAAAGCTGCCACGTCGCTATGAAACAGCGCTTTGTCAAAATCGCCCTTGGCCAGAGCTTCCTTGGCTTTTTCAATTTGTTTGCGGATCAACGCGCTCTTTTTCTTTTTGTCCAGCGTTTCGACTTCTTTCATGATCGCCGCGTTGCGCGGATCGTCTGGGAAGCGCTTCAAGTGATCCAGACTCCGCGCCAGGGCCCGGCGCTCTTCGATCGGCATGTCGCGATCCATGAGCGCATACAGTTGGGTGATCGTGGTTTCCGCCACGGCGCCGATATAGTTGCCCGATGCCACGCCGATAAGATCCACGGAGCTTATCAGGCGGTTCATCATACCGCCCCAAAAATTAGTCGAGCTCTGACGCATCAGTTGTTCCGACTGATTGAGATCGTCATGATTGATAATCGCCTCTAAGTATTTTTTTCGCTCCGGCGTAGAGGCATTTTTTAGCGCCTCTTTCTGCGCCGCGAGATAGCGCTCGCGCTCTTGAATCGTATTGTTGACGAGGTCTCGGGTATGCTCCGTCAAACCGGTGGCTGTCCCGTTCTGCTTTCGCAACCGTTCATCTTCGGCGCGGAGCGATTTCAAATGATCTTCGAGCACCTCTTTGCGGTTGGTCAACGCGTCGATAAGCACTTCGCGGGCGCGTTTGTCAACGTCGTCGGGGAAGTACTGCGGCGTGCTGGCGGACTTCTCGAACGGATCGTAGTCGGGCATCGGGTTGAGGATCTTTTCCAGTTCCAACTCCCGCGTTTGAGAAAAAGACGCGGAGACATGAAGCGTCAAGGACGCGAGCAGCAAGAAGACGCTGCAACAGGCAGTGGTGTTCGGCTTCATCGGTTGAGCCTCGTCATTTTTTCTAAAAAGCCGCGGGTCGCTTCGATCTTACCCTGGGCCTCGATTTTTTCCACGGTACCGTCGACCTGTGCCACTTCCGTATAAAGCTTAAGCGCGGATTTAACGAATTGGTCTAAGACCTTGGAATCGAAAACCAAACCTTCTGGATCGTACTGGGATGCATACTCTTTTGCAAGGAGCAGATAGAAGTCGCCGAAGTCGAGCAAAAAGCGATAGAGATTCTTGCTTTGCTGATGTTTGGTCACTAGCTGGCTGTAGCCGACGATGGTCAGCTGATTACCCTCTTTCAAGCGGCCACGGTTGGCCTCGACGAAGGCGACCTTGGCGCGATCGATGCGCTCTTCTTCGACGCGGGCTAAAAACTCGTACGGCGTGCCTTGGTGCTTCTTGATGAGCCCATTCCATGCCGCGACTTTCTCGTCGAGACCGGCGATGTACTTGAACGGATCGTCTGCCGGTATTGTGCGATCAAAAATACGCAGAAAGTTGTCGAGAACCTCGGCGTTTTTCGCCGCTTCCGCGCCGAGCCGGCCCTCAGCTTCGGCGACTTTGCGGTAGAGCGCCGCCGCCTGATCGTATTCTCGCAAGCGCTCCAGTGCGAGGGCTTTATTAAACTGAACGACGTCGGTAAACTGACCGCGATTTTTTCGCTCGTAGTCATCGAGCCGGACGAGCGTCGCCTTCATGATATTGACCCCGGTGATGTCTTTCGGAATCGGAAAGCGATAGGTGTCCTCCTTGGCGAGGCGCTGAAAGTCTTTGACGATGTCGAGGAGGTCACCCGCGGGCGCGTATCGCGCCTCGGGTGTGCCAATGCGCGAAGAGCAAGCGGCGATATAAAATAACCCAAATCCGAAAAGTAGTCCGAGGAAAAGCCGCTTTCTTGCTTGCTCGAATCGCAAAATCTTCTTTCACTCACTCGAATAGCTGGCGTTGACGTGAGAATAAGCAGTTTCCAGGCTATGGTTTGAACCATTTTCCGAGAATTTGATGGTAAGTCAAGCGAATCGAAAGGCGTGGTCACTGCTTGACCGGCGAACTTTAAACCCTAATAATTGGCAACTATGACGATCAGCTTCTGGCGCTTACTCATCACAGCGGTGTTGGCGTATTATTTATCGGGATGTGATGGAGGTGGTTTATTCGGACCATCTCGCCCAGCGCCTGCACCTCCGCCGCCACCGCCTGTGGTAACGAAGCCGGTGCCTCCGCCGCTGCCGGAATATCGCGGCCCGGCAACACGCCCTTTTTTGATGGGATTCACGCAGTGGCCCGCCGATCTAACCGACGAGGGAGTCGCCATTGCGAAGGAATATGCTCACGCGCATGGCGACATCGTCTCGGTGATGTTTATCGGTGGAATCCCTTGGCCTGAAGCGCTCGATGGTAAGCCGTTTTCCAAAGATGTCCAAAACAATTTGAGTTACCGCCCGCCGGCGGGCAAGAAACTTTTTCTATCGATCTCGCCGCTGAACAAAGACCGGCGTGATCTCGCTCCCTACTGGGGCGACACCGATAACCAGCCGCTCCCTCCACCGTGGGACAAGGAACCGCTCAATAGTCCGCGGGTGAAAAGGGCGTTTTTGAATTTTGTTCTTCGCGCCATCGAAAACATGCGCCCGGATTATCTTGCCATCGGCGTTGAATCGAACATGCTTTTGTCCCGCGATCAGTCGAAGTGGCGCCAATTGAAAGAGTTACATCGCGACACTTACATGGCCGTCAAAAAAGTCCACAGGTCACTGCCGGTGTTTTTTACAGCGGAGGTGCTCCATTACAAGCGGCTGACGCCGGATGCCAAGGGTACGGATCAAGAGAAGGAGGTCGCTGACCTGATGCGTTTCAGTGACCTATTCGCCATGAGTCTGTATCCGTATATGAGCCATGATGTGCCGAAGATCATTCCGGCGAACTTTCTCGAGTTTGCCACCCGCTTCAAGAAGGGCGTCGCTGTGTCAGAAAGCGGCATGACCTCGCGCAACATCGAGCTGAGGTCGTACAATACCGTTCTCTACGGTTCCGAAACCGAGCAAATGCAGTTCACTGAGCTACTCCTCAAAACCGCGGCGCGGGATAATTACGAGTTCGTCGTCTATTTCGCTACCACCGATTCTGATCGGCTTGTGGCGCGACTGCGCCCGCCCCTCAACGATCTCGCGCGTATCTGGGCTTTTATCGGCATGCAAACAAGCGACAAA
>Ga0137404_10002074_pt1 | contig 13199 bp, 11 predicted proteins | sample CZOMad2_1_16fung_FD_108285 | JGI IMG/M metagenome (GOLD analysis project Ga0137404, IMG submission 108285) | Vadose zone soil fungal communities from Angelo Coast Range Reserve, California, USA - CZOMad2_1_16fungal (Illumina Assembly) | ecosystem: Environmental > Terrestrial > Soil > Vadose...
CAAAACGAATCTCGCCAAATTTACCCGCATGCTGCAGGGACAGCGCGATTTTCTGACGGTTGGCAAACTTATTCTATCTGAGCTCGCTCCGCTTGTTTCGGCGCAACAAGGCGCCTTTTACATGATGGATAGTTCCAACGGCGAATCCGAGCTTAAGCTGCTGGCGAGCTACGCTTCGCAGGAAGGCAATGGCGCAAAGAACCGCTTCAAAATGGGTGAGAGCCTCGTGGGACAAGCGGCCTTGGAAAAACGGCGCATTCTTCTGACCGATATACCGAACAACTACGCGAAAGTGAGTTCCGGCCTGGGCGAATTTCATCCGACGAACATCGTTGTTCTGCCGATTCTCTTTGAAGGCCAGGTAAAAGCGGTGATGGAACTTTCGTCGGTGGAGCGATTCAGTCCAACCCACGAGGCGTTTCTGGATCAATTAACCGAGAGCATCGGCATTGTGCTCAATACCATCGAAACCAGCACGCAGACAGAAAACCTGCTTAAACAGTCACAATCGCTCGCCGCGGAGCTGCAGAAGACAAACGTGGAACTGGAGGAAAAGGCGCGCTCGAATCTGGCGAAGGATCAATTTCTGGCCATGCTCAGCCACGAATTGCGCACGCCTCTCACACCCGTGCTTGCCTCTGCTCTCGCACTGGAGAGCGAGCCGGACTTGCCGAAGGACATTCACGAATCACTGCAAATGATTCGCCGCAACGTGGAATTGGAGGCGCGGCTGATCGATGACTTGCTTGACCTGACGCGTATCGATCAAGGCAAGGTGCAGCTGAATTTTGAAGTCGTTGACGCGCATACGTTGCTGCAAAGTGCGCTGGAGATCTGCCAGGCGGAAATTGATCGCAAGCATCTGGTGCGTTCTCTCAACCTCGGCGCGACAAGAATGCACATGCGAGCAGACCCCGCACGATTACAGCAGATTTTTTGGAACCTGATAAATAACGCGGTGAAGTTTACGCCCGCTAATGGGCAAATTACGATTACCACCAACAATGATTCAAAGGGACAACTGCATGTTGAGATCGCCGATACCGGTCTCGGCATTGAACCGCAAACGCTGCCAAAAATCTTCGATGCCTTCGAACAAGGCGGCCGGACTCAACTGGGAGGTCTAGGCCTCGGACTCGCGATCAGTAAAACCCTTGTGGAAGCTCATAAGGGCACGATCACTGCACAAAGCGCAGGCCGAAATGGAGGTTCAACATTTACGTTAGTTTTTCCGACCTGCGAGAAAGTGAAGGCGCAAATCGCCCCCGCGGTTTCACCCAGGCTACTGGCACGGCAGCCGCTGCGGATTCTGCTTGTCGAAGACCACGAAGATACGAACCGTTCGCTTACAAATTTGCTTCGGCGGCGCGGCTATCACGTGCAATCGGCGCTAAACTTTCAATCTGCGGTGGATCTAAGCGCCACCGCGCAATTTGATGTGCTCGTCAGCGACCTGGCTTTGCCAGACGGCAACGGAATCGATCTGATGCGAAAGCTCCACTCGCAGCGCCCGCTTCTTGGGATTGCTCTCACCGGATTTGGAATGGAAGCCGATATTCGCAAGAGTTACGATGCGGGATTCAAGCATCATCTGGTGAAACCGATTGATCTAAACAAGCTCGACTCCCTGATTCAAGAGAGCGCAGCGACGTTACCAGCCGTTTAACGCCGATTACCGGCGCGCCATTTGGTTCAACGCGCACCGAATCCAGTCTCGTCGTCAGTGCCGAAAGTAATAATCCCGTTCCGCGGCGCGCCGCGGGAAGGCATCAGGCGCACGGAACATGCAAGGCTGGGCCCGCCAGGATTCGAACCTGGGACCAAGGGATTATGAGTCCCCTGCTCTAACCGCTGAGCTACAGGCCCGTTGCGCGCTGACGCGCGAACATCCAATATCCTACCTCCAACGTCCAATTTTCAGCCAAGCAAACTCTAAGTCAGCCTTCAGAGATTCGCAGGGCGAGATTGTTTGCCGCGAAATCCGCGTTCTTGCCATGTCGAGCGAAGTCGAGACATCCCTGGATTTTTCAAAAGCCGTTCCAGAGATTCCTCGGTTCCCGTCGGAATGACACAACTGGTGGTCGAAATTTCGGATTGCAGATCGCGCTCTACACATTTGGGATGAGATAGTGCCTCGCAGAATCCTGAGTCTCTTCGGCTTCGCAATTCTCAGCGCGTTGATCCTCACGACGCGCTACGCGAATTATCAGGACGTCTTTATCGCCGGGAACGTTTACTTCGTTGATGCGGATTGTTACGCGCGGATGACGCGCGTGGAGATGGTCGGCGCAAAGCCGGGGCTGATCGTGCGACATCATACTTTCGAGAATTTTCCGCAGGGAACAACCCCACACACTACCGCGCCGCTCGATTATCTGATTCTCGGACTGTCGCTCCTGTTAAAGCGGTTCACGGCGCAGCCACTGGATATGGCGGGAGCATTTGTCTCGCCCTTGCTTGCCCTGTTCGAAGGCTGGTTTCTCTGGTGGTGGGCACAAAAAATGAAATTCCGGTATCGCTGGGTGATGCTCGTTCTTTATGCGATCAGCCCCATTCTCGTTCACGGGATGGAACTTGGCAGGCCCGATCATCAATCCTTGTCGATGCTGCTCGTCACAGTCGCGATTTGTGCGGAGTGGAGTTCGAGAACAAGGGCAGCCGACTCAGTTGTCTCAAGAGGTGTTGATAGCTGGAGCATTGTGAGTGCGGTGGCGTGGGGATTGGCGATATGGAATTCTGCTTATGAGCCGCTCGTCTTGTTCCTGCTTGTCGCAGTCGTGAGCGCACTTGAAGACCGACAACTGCTCCTGGCAAAATCTCGTCGAACCGGTTGGTTTTGCTTTGCTTTCATCATTGCAATCGCGCTTTTGATTGAATGGCGAATCCCGTCGTTATCCATTTTGCATTCGGACGCGATTTTCAAAAACTGGGCGCGCACTATCGGCGAGCTCGGGCACGTATCCCCGGCAAATCCAATCTGGTTGCGCTGGTGCGGGTATTTTTTTCTTATCACACCAATTTTGATCTGGATGAACGTGAACAAAAACAGCAGAAAAGCCGATCGGGTAACGCCGTGGTTTGTGCCCGTGCTTCTTGTTACGACTTACGGCCTCACGATTTGGCAGGCGCGCTGGGGATATTTTTTTGTATTAATCTACTCACTTGCGCTGCCCGCGTTGCTCGAGCCAATCAAATCCCGCGCGGCAGTGTGGATTGCATTTGTGTTATCGACCTATCCGATTTTGCATGATTGGGATGAACGGCTTTGGCCGAATGAAACGCAATTAGCCAGGCGAGCCGAACAGCGGAATGAATCGGTGCAGATCCGCGATCTCGCGCTCAGTTTACAATCGTCGCAGACGCGCCCGTTTGTTGCGCCGTGGTGGCTTTCGCCTTCGATCGCCTATTGGTCCGGGCAACCCGGAGTCGCGGGAAGTTCGCACGAAAGCCTAAGCGGTATCGAAGACACCGCGCGATTTTTTCTTCGCGAGGATTCGCAAAAAGCGCGCGAACTTCTCAAGCAACGGGAGGCGGCGTGGGTTTTTGCGTACGATTCTGACCGGGTGACACAAAATTCCGCGGCCGTTTTGAATGAACCATTCCCAGTGAATCCGCTCTGTCGCGTCTTGGACCGAACACCTGGCCAGGCACCGGCTTTTCTCGTTTTTTCCGCCCAGAACGCCGCGTGCAAACTCTATCGAACGATTATTGAATGAGAATGTGACAAAAAACTTTGCAGTACGAACGAGAATCCGTTGACAGGCAACGGCACGTGTCACACTCTATCAGATGCTCAGAAGATTCGTTCCGCAAAAGCCGATGCCGCCGGTTCGAGAAGAACCGCGGGATCTAATTACAGATGATAACAATCATCCTGCGAATGATGAAGAGCCCAAACTGACACCAACAATAATCGACAATCCAAATCCAAAACCTATGGCAGATCATGGAGGCAAAGACATCCTCTCGAGCGATGTCGAAATCAAAGGCTCGATCAAGTTCCAAAAAGAACTACTCATCGATGGAAAGGTCGAAGGGGATATTAACTCTGACGGCGTTTTGACGGTCGGTGAAAACGCTGAAATTCGGGGCGAAATAAAAACCAAGTCGATCACCGTCTATGGCAAAGTGCACGGCAACATCACCGTTGGTGAGCGCTGCGAGCTAAAATCCAAATGCGTGTTGCAGGGGGATCTGAAAGCAGCGCGTCTCATCATCGAAGAAGGGGCGACTTTCATTGGCAAATCGGAAGTCACCACCGGAGGGATTTCTGCGAAAACGACCCCGCCGCGTCCTGAAGTCGTGCGGTCCAGCGAGCCGATCAAAGCAGCCTTTGGAGCGCGCGCATAAAGAAAGGACCTTGGCTTAGAGTCCAGTGGCCAATCCGTCGCTTGTAAAAGTCAGTGCGGAATGCCCGCACTGTGGCTTCAAGCAGATGGAGTATGCGGCGGCTAAAAGCTCCATCTGCCGCCAGTGCGGCCGCTCTTTCTCGCCCTTCACGCCAAAACCTGGCCTGAAGCTGCGGACAAAAGAAGAAGCGCCTGCACCGGAAAGCTCCTCCATTCTCGGCAGATTCGAGGAATTTTGGAAGCGACAACGTAGTGCGGTCATCGAGTGTTTCGAATGTAAGCGGAAACAGCAGGTCTGTGGCGCAGCCACTTCGACAATTTGTCCAGGATGTAGCGCGCACATTGATTTGCGCGACTATAAAATCACCAGCGGTTTCAGCCGAAGCATTCGAACGCGTGGCGATGTGCATCTGACCGGCAAAGGCGATCTGGCCAGCAGCAGCGTTGTTTGTCGATCCGCCTTAGTAGAGGGCAGGCTCCGCGGCAATCTGCATTCAGAGGATACCGTGACCATCAACTATTCAGGCAAGATCCCCGGCCGGATCAGTGGTCGGCACATCATCGTTGATCGCAAGGCCGACATTCATTGTTTTCGCAGAATGCGTGCCGAAACTATCGAGATCAAAGGGAAGATGTCGGGAGAAATCACTGCTCAAGTGGTGGCGGTGCACAAAAAGGGGGCATTGGAAGGTGATGTTACCGCGAGGGCTATTACCGTGGAAAAAGGCGGCATGTTCTCCGGCCAGCTAATAATCGGACAGGTCAGCATTACACAGGGCGAATTTTTGCAGGAACAGGAGCCAGCCGCCACAAGTGTTTCGGAGTCAACCCTTCCGCATACCACACCGCACCCTCTGCCGGCGACTTAGACGATCATCTCGATGCAAAGACTGCATCCGCGCAGTCCTTACGAGAAATTAGGCGGTTACGTGCATCTGCCGCGTTTAATCGACAAGGCGAGACTGCATCGGAAAGGATTGCTTGACGGTTATAATTACAAAACCGTCGGCTTCGATAAACATTTGCTCGCGTTTCTCAAACTCGATGGTGAAGCGCTCGAAGAGATCGCCAACAGGATCGACGACGACGAGACAATTCTAGACTGGGTGCGCAAAAACGCCGCGCAACATTCTCCCGAAGCGATCGAACAATGGAACCAAGCAATGATTTCACGGCACCCCGACACCGCTGCCAAAAAGGCGCGGTTCCTTCATTTTCTCAAACAGGCAGGCGGCGAAGGCCGCAAAGATATTCGGACTTATTTCGACCTGATTGAGTTTGATGAAGGGCGGCTTAAGTGATCCGCCCCCACTGAGGCTAGTTAAGGCCAGACGAAATAAAACTTTAGGGCGTTTCTGTGAAACGCCGCGAGGTCTTCCATCAGCTAAGAGTTGAGACTTCCGAGAATTTTGTCCGCGCTCTCCAGCGTCTCTTTGCTGCCGATATCAAGCCATTTCCCTTTGATCTCGAACGTCTTTACCGGCTTAAGCGTGTAGAGCCATTGCACAAAACGCCCTGGCTGATCAGCATTATTGCCTGCAGCAAGATATGTCGTCAAAAGAGACAGAACCGCAGGCGAATAGTAATAAAGAGCGATAGCAGCGAGGGTTCCCTGAGGCTTCTTCGGCTTTTCCTCAAACCGGGTAATGATTCCCCCTGCATCAACAGTAATATTCCCGTACTTCTTGATCGCTTCGAGATCACCAACGTCGTAGACGGCCACGGTCGCGTCGGTCCCCCTGGCGCAGTTCACAAAATTCGCCAACGATTCAGTAAACAGGTTGTCGCCGGCAATAATTAAGAGGCTGCTTTGGGCCAGATTCTCGCGTGTGACGACAAAATTCATGTCTCCGATCGCACCGAGCTTATCGTCATCGCTTGTGGAACCGTCGTTGATAATTTTGAACTTGAATTCCGGATGCTGCTTCTGATACCGCTCGCTCCAAGCCTCAAAGTCAGCCGCAAATTTGTCGTTTGTGACCACGTAAATCGCGTCCAGATCAGGAACTCCGACCAGGTTGTCGACGACCCATTCGATAATCGGTTTGCCACCAACCACGAGTAGCGGCTTCGCTTTGTCGAGAGTGAGTGGATAAAGACGCGTTGCGTATCCGGCTGCGAGAATCAGAGCGTTCATGAGGTCGAACAGTAACGAACAAAGGCGCCTGCTCTTACTTACTGCGATTTCGCGGCGCCTCCAGTGAGAATTACGCTCTTCAGATGCTGCTGAATCGTCCGAATGCGATTGGAATCCGTGATTTTGGCATGAGTGGAGCCGTCCACCACATAGAGCGTATCGATAGCCGCTCCAGACTGGGTGTTAATACGAGACAGCGGGATTAAAATATCTTCGCGATCGAGGCAGCTCAGCACATCGTAAAGCAAGCCGATTCGATCCGGAGCCTGAATCTCAATCAGCGTGTAAGCGGGATGAGTCTTGTTATCGATGGAAATGCGCGTTGGAAATTCAATTCCTGGCGCGAGACGAGGGCTCTGGCGCTTCGCCTTCTCGATTAATGGCAGGAAATCAAAGGTCTCGTCTTCGAGTGCTTGTCTGAAGGTGTGCTCCACCAGCTCGATGTCGCGCCGGTGAGTGACAGGGTGAGCTTTCGTATCGCACACACGAAAAATGCTGAGCACCACGTTGTCGCCACGCGGAAAAATATCAGCGCTCAAAATGTTCAATGGCACAACCGAGAATGATCCGGCGACTTTTGCCAGTAGCCGTTCGCGCTCCCAAGTGCAGAAGGTCACTACGCTGTGTCCCTGCGCTGCGACGCCTTTCCATTTGATTGCTGGAGCCAGCGGAGAATCTTCCGAGTGAGAAACATTCTCAAGAAACGACCGGAACAATTTCAGGTGCTCGACAATCTCAGGCACATCGGTCGCGCGAAAATAGTGATCTGGCATGAATTCAAAATGCGCTTCGACTTCCTCTCCGTAGTCTGGTGAAAAATGCTCGGATACAGCCGTCTGCAAGCTTTCGCGCTCGATTCGTGTTTGATCGTAGTAAGACTTCTGATCGGCCAGATAGCGCGAGGTCTCGTGAAACAATTGCCAAACGAGGGACTCTTTCCAATCCGACCACGCTTCGTCGCTTGTGCCCTGCCCGTCAGCCAGGGTAAGCAACATTAGCGCGTTCAGGTTTCTCTGATGCTTCACGATACGGCCGAACTCCGTCACTGTGGCTGGGTCATCGAGATTCCTCTGCTGCGCTGTCTTGGATAGGGTAAGGTGATGATCAACCAACAGGATGAGCGACTTGCGCTGCTCGGATGATAATTGCAAACGGGCAGCCACGCGCTGCGCGAAGAGCGCACTGCCTTCAGCATGTGGTCTGGCACCAACGGCTTTGCCGCTGTCGTGCAAAAGAAGTGCCAGATAGAGAACCAGCGGGTCTTCGAGTTGCTCAAAAATATTCCGATAAGCAACCAACTTCTGATCATTCGTCTTCGCGAGGGCGTCAAGTTTGTCGATACATACCAGTGTATGCTCGTCGGCTGTATAACGATGTAGAAACTCATGCTGCACGAGACAGGTAAGCTGGCCGAATTCGGGAACGTAACGACCGAGAAAATCTACCCGATGCATCATTCGCAGTATGCGCCCCACCTTTCCTTTTTGTGACAGAATCGATTTAAAGATGTCGCGCGGGCCGCGCGCATACTGATAAGTCCGGGTAACGTTGCGGAGGCTTCGGCTCAGCAAATCCTCCAATTCCGGGCTAAGATCCAAGCCGCGCTCCTGCGCAAACTGAAATGCCCGCATCATCCGCTCACCCTCTTTTCGAAAAAGATCGCGCCGCGCCGGGTGCAGTTGTTTGTTCCGCACAAAGAAAGAGTCGCCGATGGGAGTCTTGTCCGCTCGCACCAACGGAAGAAAACTAAAAAGAGAGCGTGTCTTGCTGGTGACATATCCGCTTACAAATTGCTCGGTGATGCGTTCCGTCACCCGGAAGATATTTCGCGTGTGTTCGTAGTAGTCACGCATCAGCGTTTCACTGCGGAGCTGTCCATTTCGAGGAGAATAGTTGAGCCGTCTCGCGATTTCTTCCTGCAGGTTGATGTGCAGTATGTCGGTGGAGCGGCCAGTGGCGTAATGTAAATCCGTCCGCAATCGCAGGAGAAAATCGTAGGCCCGCTCGATCCCACGCTGGTCGCTCTCGCTCAACCAATCTTTCCCCACGAGCTGATTAGTGCTCAGCGATCCCTCTTTGAAATAGGTCATCCAAAGTAGATTTTGGTAATCACGCAGTCCGCCGCATCCGCTTTTTAGGTTTGGCTCCTGCAGATACACGCTGTCGCCGAATTTCTTATGCCTGGCTACCTGGTCCCGCATGCGCATTTCAACATATTTCCGTTCCCGTCCCTCGACGCATTTTGAACGAAACTGGTCGCGAAATTCCCGCGCCAGCTTGCTGTCGCCGGCGAGAAATCGAGATTCCAGCATCGCGGTTTTCGTGAGCATGTCGCGGTTCGCTTCAGTGATCGCTTCCTTAATGGAACGCGTGGAGTGCCCAACCTTGAAGCCGCTGTCCCAAAGCAGATACAGAACTTGATTGACCATCTCCTCCAAGTCCGGCGAAATCGCTGTCGCCGGCTGGTGATGCAAAAGCATAACATCGATATCACTAAATGGATTGAGCTCGCCGCGGCCGTATCCGCCAAGAGCTATCAACGCCAATGGAATCTTCGGCTCGCCATTTCCGCGAGTAGTAGCGGCCGCGCCGCCGAAGACGTATCGCAATAGAACATCCACGAGTTCAGCCCGCCGCGCGCAAATTTCGCGGCCGCCACCACCAGCCTGGTGCTTCAGGCGCAACCGGTGCTCTTCAACCTTGAGAAATTTTTTGTAAAGTGGAAGGACCTCTGTGGGGCGTCTGGTGCCCGTGGCGGCAAGCCGGCTTTCGGCGTGGGCCAAAACTTGTTCCAGATGTCGGGATATTCTCATCGCGAACTCCGGTCGGAAGCAAATGTAAGTTGGAAATCTAAAATCGGAAACCGCACCTCAGATCGATTTCTGGCCTCACGTAGCGCGGCGCGCCTAGGCCAGCCGTGTAAAGACTCAATATTTGAGAAACGATGTGACCGTCGTCGGCTCAAGTTGTTTGCGGCCATCGAGGAATTGCAACTCAATCAGAAATTGTGCTTCGAGCAGTTGTCCGCCGGTCTTGCGGATGAGGACTGCCGCGGCAGCAGAAGTCCCCCCGGTCGCGAGCAAATCGTCCAACAACACCACGCGCTCACCCGCTTGTATGCCATCGATGTGCATCTCCATTTCCGCTTCACCGTACTCGAGCGAATACTTCGCGACTTCTGTCCTGTAGGGGAGTTTGCCGCGTTTGCGGATCGGCACAAAACCGACGCGAAGTTCATATGCAACCGCCGATCCAAAAAGAAACCCGCGCGCATCGATCCCGACAATTTTGTCGATCTCTAGGCCGCGGCACCGCTCCAGAAAGAGATCAATCGACGCACGAAACAAGACCGGATCATTCAGCACGGGCGTAATGTCTTTAAAGACGATCCCTTTTTTTGGAAAATCCGGCACATCGCGCACAGCAGCGCGGAGCTTCTCGACTATTCCAGATGCCATCGGCGCGAAGGCTATCGGTTTGGAGCGAGACGTCAATCCGGGCTTTCTTTCTTTGTCCTCTTTTCGTTTCGAACCGCGAGACCCCAGTGCTCAGCGGATACGCGAGGTGCTCTATGCAGGATTGCCAACTCGGGACAGCAATTTAGACTAGGTGCCTCGGTGGATCGCTATCTTCTTATCTTTTCGACACTCTGTTTTCTAGCCGCGGTTGTACACACGGCTATTGAGTTGCGTGCCGGAGTGTTTCGGCCGATGCGGTTTAATTTTTTCGCGATATGCTTGGGATTCATTTTTCAAACAGCTTTCTTGTCGGTGCGCGGGCACGAGCTGGCGCGCTGTCCTCTCACAAACTTATTCGAGGTTTTTATCTTTCTCGCCTGGTCAGTAGCGGCGATCTACATGCTGGTCGGTCCAGGTTACCGCCTCTCGCTCATGGGTGCCTTTACCGCGCCGTTGGTGGTCGTACTGCAAGTCTTTGCGCTCATTGCGCCAATCGACATTCGTCATCCAGCGACGTTACCGGCAAATGCCTGGCTGGAGTTTCATGCATCAATCTCGCTAGTCGCCTATGGCGCGTTCGCGCTCGCTTGCATCGCCGGCGTGATGTACCTGGTGCAGGAACGTCAGCTCAAGACACATCAGCTGCATTCGATTTTTTATCACCTGCCGCCGCTAACTGATCTTTTTGCTGCTATTACCCGGCTGCTTTGGTGGGGTTTCGCACTCTACACGCTGGGTATTGTAAGTGGTTTTTTTACGGGCCATCCACTGCCGCGCGTGCAAGTCGTAGCCGCCATTGGATTGTGGCTGCTTTACGCCGTAATTTTGCAAGGTCGTCACCTCCGTTGGCTTGCGCCCAAACGCGTAGCGGCACTATGCATCCTCGGCTTTAGCGCTGCATTGACACTCCTCTGGGGAATCACATTCACGGCGCAAATGCTTTCGCTACCATGAATCTGTTCTGCGTCGGTTTGAGCCATCACACGGCAAACGTCGCAAAACTTGAGCAGTTCGCAGGTATCGCATCTGCTGAATCGATTTTGCGCGAAGCTGGTTGCACCGAAGCGTTGCTTCTGACTACGTGCAACCGGGTGGAGGTCTATGCTGTATCGCCGAGACGCATATCCACGGATGAAATTGCGCGTTGTCTGATGCGCAAGATCGATGCCGACCCTCACGATTACGCGCCTCCATTTTATCGCTACGAGGCCGAAAAGTGCGTGCTGCACCTTTTCCGGGTCGCTTCTGCCCTCGACTCGATGGTCGTCGGTGAAAGCGAGATACTGGGCCAGGCAAAAAAAGCATACGAATCGGCAAGAAAATCCGGAGCAGCGGGTCCGTGTTTGCATCGTTTATTCCAGCGCGCTTTTCGCGTAGCCAAACAAGTGCGCACGCACACGGATATTGCGCGCGGCGCGGTGTCGGTCGGCTCGGTGGCCGTCGATCTGGCGCAAAGAATTTTTGGTAAACTGAGCGATTGCAGGGTGCTCGTGCTCGGAGCGGGGGAAACCAGCGAACGCACAGCGCGGGCTCTTATTTCCCGCGGAGCCAGCGATCTTCGGGTAAGCAATCGGTCGATGGATCGCGCACGCGAGCTGGCGGATGCGGTAGGCGGTCGTGCCGTTCCGTTCGACGATTGGTCGGCGCAATGCCGTGAAATCGATATTCTCATCACGTCGACATCGTCAGAGACGCCGTTGCTAACACGGGACAAACTCGCGCCGACCCTGCGCGAGCGTGTGGATCGTCCGCTTTTCATCATCGACATCGCCGTGCCCCGCGATGTGGACCCAACTGTAAATGAAATGGAAGGCGTTTATCTTTACGACATCGATTCGATACGCTCTGTCGCGGAGCAATCGCTGGCGCTTAGGCGGGAGCAGGTCGCCGCGGCGGAGGCGATCATTGCCGAGCATGTCACGGACTTTGTCGATTTCATTTCCCGAGGATTGAATCCCGCGTTGCAAACCGGGAAGCCTCCGTCGCTCGGCGAAAATTCTCTGCGCGCCTCGGAACTACAGGGAAGCTGACAGCTTCCCCTACAAACGATCGCGGCCTACATTCCCGCGATGGTTAAGAACATCGTCCTGGGAACACGCGGCAGCGAACTTGCGCGCGCGCAGACTTTGTTGGTCGAGAAAGCGATTCGACAGGCGCATCCGGGTATGGCAATCGAGACCACAGTTGTTGTCACACAAGGAGATAAAGCCAGGGCTCTCGATCCTCGCGCAGGGCGAAAAGGATTGTTTACGGCAGAAATCGAGCGAGCGCTGCTCGCCGGAGACGTGAATATCGCGGTTCATAGCGCTAAGGATTTGCCAAGTGAAACTAGCCCGGAACTCGAGATTGCGGCAGTTCTTGCCCGCGCTGCGATGGAGGATGTGTTGGTTTCAAAACATCCACGCGGCCTCGCTTCCCTTCCGCGAGGGGCAACAGTGGCAACAGGAAGTGTCCGCAGACAGCATCAGCTGCTCTGGAAACGTGCAGACCTCCGCATTGTCGACCTTCGTGGCAACGTGCCAACCCGGCTGCGAAAACTGGCCGGAAACGAATGGGACGCAATCGTGTTAGCTCATGCGGGGCTCGAACGCCTCGATATTGCACTAAACGATGAAATCAGATTTGAAGGCAGGCGATTCTTTCTCGACATCCTTTCACACGAAATTTTTCTGCCGGCAGGCGGTCAGGGAATCATCGCCATTCAAGTTCGCACCAACGATCAAAGCACAAAGGCAGTTGTTGATCTCATAAACCATGGCGAAACGTTGCTTTGCCTGCAGGCGGAGCGAGAGTTTCTGCGTGGTTTGCAGGGTGATTGCGATTGTCCAGTGGGCGTCAATGCAAAGATCGAGAACGGCAAGATGAAAATGCGAGCCCAGATTTTTCTGCAAGGCGCGATCGCGCCGCGTCAGGGTACCGTCGAAGGCACGCCCGACGATCGGAAGCGCATCGTATCGGAGCTACTGAATGGACTAGGAGCACCAGGCTTCCAAGGTTATGGCTTCGCAAGTAAGCATGAATAACACCGGAATAGTCTATCTGGTTGGTGCCGGGCCAGGCGATCTCGGTTTGGTCACGTTGCGCGCAAAGGAGTGCATCGAGAATGCCGATGTCATTGTTTACGATCATCTTGCAAATCCAGAGATGCTCAATTGGACGCGGGAGGATGCAGAAATTGTCTATGCCGGCAAGGAGGCTGGCGAACCGCAGCTAAGCCAGCAGGAAATCAACCGCCTGCTGATCGAGAAGGCACGC
>Ga0137404_10002081_pt1 | contig 13186 bp, 8 predicted proteins | sample CZOMad2_1_16fung_FD_108285 | JGI IMG/M metagenome (GOLD analysis project Ga0137404, IMG submission 108285) | Vadose zone soil fungal communities from Angelo Coast Range Reserve, California, USA - CZOMad2_1_16fungal (Illumina Assembly) | ecosystem: Environmental > Terrestrial > Soil > Vadose zone...
ACCCGGGTTCTGGCATCTATGCCAGCTTTAGCCCCCAGAAGCGTGAGCGTCTGAGTGATTCCAACCTGCTCGTTGTAAGTGCCCGCGCAAACTTGAATCGTATCGCCGCTCGAAGCTATTGCAACTGCGGCGCCGATCGTGTTAAAGCTCGGATTCGAGCACGAGCCACCACTAACTCCTGTGGCCACACCTGTGGTCGACACGAACCACGTACCTGCGGCTTGGGCCCTTCGTCCGCCGAACATCATGAGGCCGATTGTCAATGTTAGGGCCAAAGCCGATCCTACGGCTAGTTTCTTCAAATTCATTGATTTCTCCTCTTTTTTATTAAGTGAGGTCGATATGACAACCGACCGGGTTGTTGGCGAGACACAGCCCCGCCAGATGAAATTAGATTCACAAATTCTTGGGTGATCAGAGGAGTGTAAGCAATACGGAGGAATTATCCGGGGGCTTGACCTTCTCCAACACCACACGCAACCGTCGAGTGTCCGCACGCAACCGCCGGTGTGAAAACTACTAATGTCGAGGCCCGCTACTTTATGCGAGCACTCGCATAGTGTCAACCGCGCAGACTGATCCCGCGAAGCACTTTAATCTTCCCTTCGAACGAACACACGATCGCCAACGACTCGACTGCTAAAATGTCAGCTTGCAGTAGCTAAATACTATCAACCTCAGCTGAATTCCAATATTTCAAGAAGCGCGCGGATAGTACTGTCACACTGCCAGTGTCAAACTCAACCCATTGAGGTTTTTCTGGGGAATTCGGTCGATTAACTTCTGAAAGTCTGGCAGCTTTGAGATTTTCTTCTCAAATAGAGGCCTACGGTGCCGCTCAGTTATCACCGAAGAGGGTCGAGAGACAAAGACGCATAAGAAGGGGAAGCGGTCGCAACATGAAACTCTTATCAAAATCAGTATTGACGCTTGCCGCGCTGGCATTCATTGGAATGTCCAGCGGCAGTGCCCTCGCGGATGGCATTACTTTGGTCAACCCCGATATACGGAAACTAGTACCACCCATCGCGGCTCTGAACTTTGAGCATCACGGCCACCTCAGGACCGAATCAGGTAGCGTGGTTTACACCGGGACCGGCGATCTCGCGTTTGGTGATATCAGCGCTGGTCCCAATCAAAGGACAGTTGCCTTCAAAGACTTGGGATTAGGGCGAGCGAGTGACCTCGGCGTCCTGCTTAACATAAACGAAGCCAACGGCACGACCAAGGCGCCCATTACCCTCGACTCTCTTGTCCTAACCGCTTACGATCAGAACGGCAAATCGGTTTTCAGCGCCTCGCTCCTCAGCGGATCGATCAACCTGGATCAATTCAAGACCGCCCAAGGATCAGCCTCGGACTATGTCTTTGGTTTGGACAGCGTAGCGGCCGCTCGTTTGCAAGCGGCGCTCGACGCAAACCCGGCCCTTCGCCTTGGCTTATCGGCAAGTCTGAGCAACGTTGACGGCGGGCCTGAGCGATTCAGTTTTACTGGCAAGGCTGGCCCCGTGCCTGAACCAGCCACTATGGTGTTATTCGGGACGAGTCTCGCGGGTCTGGCTGGCGCAGTCCGGCGTCGGCGCAGAGCAGCAGCCGCAGCCGCAAGAGCCAACAGTGACGCCGAGCTTACTTAAACCTTCGATCATTACTTGTGAGCAGGAGCCGGGCGCTGAGAAGCACTTCGGCTCTTTCTTTTTAGCGTGGGTCACGTCGAAATTGGATCGCTAACTCGCGCTTCAAGAGTTTTCCAGTGGGACCTTTCGGAATATCTTTGACGATGCGGATCGACTTGGGACACTTGTAGTCGGCCAGTCTCTCGTTGCAGTAGCTGATGAGCTCAGCTTCCGTCGCTTTCAATCCATCCTTTAGCACCACGAAAGCGGCGACTTCTTCGCCATATAGTTGATCGGGGATGCCGATGGTCGCAGCGGCTGCGACGGCCGGGTGCTGATAGAGGACTTCGTCAATCTCGCGCGGATAGATGTTCTCGCCGCCCCGGATGATCATGTCGGATTTGCGATCGACGATGAAGAAGTACCCTTCTTGATCGCGATAGCCCACGTCGCCGGTGTGAAACCAGCCATTGCGGAACGCCGCGGAAGTAGCTTCAGGGTTTTTGTAATAGCCTTTCAAAATATTCTCGCCTCGCAAAACGATTTCACCCAACACGCCTGCCGCCACTTCCTGGTCGTCGTCATCAAAGACTTTCATTTCATTTCCGATCGGCAAGCCGCACGAACCCGGACGCCGGCGCTCATCGGGTGGATTGAAGGTCGAGCGGCAGGTGGATTCAGAAAGGCCGTAGCCTTCGATCACCGGACAGTTGAAAGTCCTTTCAAATCTCTTGATGACTTCGGCCGGCACCGGCGCAGAGCCGCACATCGCAAAACGCAACTGTTCAGTTTCCAAACCCTCAGGCACGCCTTCCGGGTAAGTGTTCAGCAGGATCGACAGCATCGTCGCGACGGATCCGAACGAAGTGATCTGGTAGTCAGCGATCGTGTTCCAAAAACGTTTGGCCGAAAACTTAGGGCTGATAACTGTCGAGCCGCCGGCATACAGGGCAGACATCGTCGTCACCGACACTGCGTTCATGTGAAATAGCGGCATGATCGTCAACAGTCGATCACTCGGAGTAAAGTCTAGCCATTCGCTTATCTGGCGCGCGTTAGCGATTACATTGCGGTGGGTTAACAAGCACCCCTTTGGTTTTCCAGTAGTGCCTGAAGTGTAGATGATGATGGCATCGTCATCGCTTCCGATCTCAACTTCCGCCAGATTTTCAGCGTCGCAAAAGTCCTGGGTCGCCGCTGCCTCATCGTCGAAGGCAATGATAGATTTCAAGTGGGGCAGTTCCGCGCGAACATTTGCGATCCGCTCTTGAAATTCAGATCCAACGAGAATGGCCTTTGTTTCCGAGTTATTCAGCACGAAAGCAGTTTCCTGCTCTTTCAGCAGAGAGTTAACCGGTCCAGCCAGCGCGCCCAGTTTCCAGCAAGCGAAATAGGCGATGATGTACTCGACGCTGTTGGGCATCAGCAAGCTGACAACGTCGCCCTTGCCCACGCCGTGCGAAACCAGCATGGCCGCTGCCCGATTAACCGCCTGATCAAATTCGTCGTAGGTAAGCCGCCGGCCATCAGGCTCCGAGAGCAGAAAAACTTTTTGCGGATTAGCGCGGGTGCGTTGCTCCAACAGTTCGCGGACATTAATCGGGGCGATGCGCGTTTCGTTCTTGATAGATTGACCGCTCATTTCTTCAGGATCATAACTTTGAATGATCTTTGCGTGTGGTGGCAAGCGAAGAGCATCGGGGGCCGACTTCTTTCTTTTCGCCCTTCGCGCCTTGGAGTGCAAGAAACCTCACGCAAAGGCGCCAAAAGCGATCCCCGAAGTGACACGAAGCAGAGTTGGCTTTATTCGTGCCCTTCGTGTGTCTTCGTGGATCGTGTCCAAGCAGGTGAATCACGAAAACCAAATCAGATCACTAATCGCCCGACTGATCCCTGATTCCCCGACGATGTCGTGATATATTCAGACTCAACCGCAGACTTTGAAATCGTAGAGCAACAATATGGATACCTATCGAAATTTTATCGGCGGCAAATGGATTGAATCCAGTTCGTCGAAAACTGTTAACAACATCAATCCGGCCAACATCGATGATGTCATCGGGACCGTGCGCCAGGCGACCCGCGAAGAAACGCGCGCCGCCATCGATGCGGCGAGCGACGCATTTAATGGGTGGCGCAGAACGCCCGCGCCTGCCCGCGGCAAGATCGTCGCGAAGGCGGCGCGGTTAATGGAAGAAGCGAAAGAGGAGCTGGCCTCGATCCTAACGCGAGAGGAAGGCAAAACTCTTTCAGAATCACGGGGTGAGCTGCAGCGCTCGATTAACGTTGCGGAATTCTGCGCGGGCGAATCAAGGCGGATGAATGGCGAGACCATTCTTTCCGAGCTCCCCTCAAACTTTGCTTATACGATCAAACAGCCGCTGGGCGTGGTCGCGTGCGTCACGCCCTGGAACTTTCCCGTGGCGATTCCGGTTTGGAAGATCGCGCCGGCGTTGGTCGCTGGCAATACCGTAGTTTTCAAGCCCGCAACGCTGACACCCGCAACTGGCGTTCGCATCGTTGAAATATTTGAAGAGGCAGGCATACCACCGGGAGTCTTGAACTTGATTCTCGGATCAGGATCAGAGGCCGGCGATGAAATCATCAATCATCCGGCGATCAAAGCCGTCTCGTTCACCGGATCAAACGAAGTGGGCATACGCTTGTACGAACAGGTTTCTCGCCGCGGCGCCAAATGCCAGTGCGAGATGGGGGGCAAGAATCCGGTCGTCATCCTCGAAGACGCCGACATGGACCTGACCGTTGAATCAACCGCCCAGGGCGCGTTTGGCTCATCCGGCCAACGCTGCACCGCGACGAGCCGGGCCATCGTCGTCAACGAAATCGCCGACGAGTTCGTCAAGAGAATCGCTGAATGCGCGGGGTCTATGCGGATTGGCGCCGGCAACGATCCGCAAACTGAAATGGGTCCGAGCGTCGATGAAAGCCAATTCAAAACCGTCCTGGAGTATCTGAACATTGGCCGCGAAGACGGCGCGACCATGGTCTGTGGCGGCGAACGCGCCACCGGCAATGGCCTCGACAAAGGGTTCTTTGTTCGTCCCACCGTTTTTGATCACGTGACGCCGGACATGCGCATCGCGCGCGAAGAAATCTTCGGACCAGTGCTCTCGGTCCTGCGGGTAAAGGATTTCGAAGAGGCTATGCAGGTTGCCAACGACACTGAATACGGTCTGTCGTCGTCGATCTTCACCAACGATGCCGCGCGCATTTTTCGCTTCGTCGATGAGATCGAAACCGGCATGACGCACATCAACTCGCCCACGACCGGCGGCGAAGCTCACATCCCGTTTGGCGGAATCAAAGGAACCGGGATCGGCGACCGCGAGCAGGGTTCAACTGCGCTGGATTTCTATACTGAATTGAAAGTAGTTTATGTTGATTACACGGGTCGCAAGCGCGAGGGTAATTTGTACTAGCACCTAACCTGCGAAGCAGGTGAAAGCATAAAGCCTGGGGTGGAGCGCAGCGGAACCCCAGGTTGGATCGCCGGTTAAACTTTAGCCCGCGAAGCGGGCGGCAGAGTGTCGAATGGTTACTGACTTCAAATTGAAATAACAGTTTGCTGGTACCGGCTGTCGCCCGCTGGCGCGGGCTCGGAATTGTCCATGATCTGTTCCTGGGGCTCACGCCCCAGGCTTTATGCTGACGCCTGCTCCGCAGGCTGACTATCATTCTTCGAGACACTCCGACTAGCAAGTAAAGGATGAACTAATGAGTACCGCAGAAACCAAAGCCACCCCTTCCGAAACTGTTCGCAAACACAAAGAGTTTCTCTTCCCCGCCGTCACTACTTATTACCAGGAGCCTCTGGCGCTGGTGCGCGGCGAAGGCTTTCACGTCTGGGACGATCGCGGAGACAAATATCTCGACTGCTTCGGCGGCGTGCTGACGGTCAGTGTCGGCCATGCCAACCCGGCTGTTAGCGAAGCAATCATCAACCAGGTCAAGAGCATCTCGCACACTTCGACGCTCTATAGCAATCAGCCACAGTCCGATCTTGCGGAGAAGCTGGCGCAGATCACTCCGGGGCGTTTGAAGAAATCATTCTTTACGAACAGCGGCACGGAAGCAGACGACACGGCGGTCCATGCGGCGAAACTTGCGACTGGCCGTCATGAGATTGTGGTGCTGCGTCATGCCTACAGCGGCCGGTCGGCCACTTCCCTCTCGGCGATGGGCCATGCTCCGTGGCGCCCTTTGCCACCGCAGGTTTCGGGATTCGTTCATGCGATGGCGCCATATTGTTACCGTTGTCCGTACAAACTCACGTATCCGGAATGCGGACTGGCGTGCGCCAACGACATCGAAGAGTTGATCATGACTACGACCACTGGCGAGATCGCCGCGTTCATGGCTGAACCAATCCTGGGAGTCGGCGGATTCATCGTGCCGCCACCGGGCTACTTTGAACGCGCGGTGGAAATCACGCGCAAGCACGGAGGGCTGTTCATCGCCGACGAAGTCCAGACCGCCTGGGGCCGCACCGGCGACAAATGGTTTGGCATTGAAAACTGGAACGTCGAGCCGGACATTATCACTTCCGCGAAAGGCCTGGGCAACGGAGTCCCGATCGGGATCACTGTGGCCACGCCGGAAGTCGCCGACAAGTTTCCCGGTCTGACGTTCTCAACCTTCGGCGGTAATCCAGTTTCCTGCGCAGCCGCTTTAGCTGTGCTCAAAGTCATTGAAGATGACGATCTGAAAAAGAATTCTGCTGTGGTAGGTGGGTACTTCCGTCAGCGTCTGGACGAATTGAAGGACAAGTATCCGGTCATTGGCGACGTGCGCGGCATGGGTCTGATGCAGGGGCTCGAGCTGGTCAAGGATCGCGAAACCAAAGAGCCTGATCCGCAGACGGTGGCGAAAATCATGGAAGAGACGAAGAGGCATCGCGTGCTGGTTGGCAAAGGCGGACTGTACGGCAACGTTATTCGCACCGGGATGATGCTCAATTCGACCAAGGACCACGTTGACGAGCTGATCGTCGCGCTGGATGCGAGTTTTGCGGCGTTGTGATCGTGCTTATGCGGCTCTGCCGCCTGCTTTCTCAATCAATATTTCGCTCGTAATGGAACGAACGCCGGAAACTTCTCCTGACCACTTCCCGTATGATTGCTCTGAACTGAGCCCAACGAAATCTACTAAATAAACAAAAGAGGTTTTCGATGAAATCCACAATTCTTCCGAAACTTAACCGCAAGCTCCTGGTACTTGCCAGCGCACTCTTCTGTGCGGCTTTCATACTGTTCATCTCGCCGGCGCGCAACCTGGCGCAGTCAAAAGCTCAGCCGCCGTTAATCGATCGCGAACTGTTCTTTGGCGATCCGGAAATCGCCGGCGCGCAGGTTTCGCCTGACGGCAAATTCATCGCGTTCATTAAGCCCTTCAAAGGGACCCGCAACGTCTGGGTCAAGCGCACCGAAGCCGCGTTTGATTCCGCGAAGCCTCTGACCGCCGACACCACGCGTCCCATCCCGGCTTATTTCTGGAGCCGCGACGGCAAATACATCCTATTCGTACAGGACAAAGCCGGCGATGAGAACTATCTCGTGTATGCCGTTAATCCGGCCGAGGCTCCGGCGGCGGGCCAGGACGTTCCGGCCGCGCGCAATCTGACGGACGTAAAAGGTATTCGGGCCGAAATCTACGCCGTTCCGCGCAGCGATGCAGACGCCATCTATGTTGGGATCAACGATCGCGATAAAGCCTGGCACGATCTCTACAAAGTCAAAATCTCAACCGGTGAACGCACGCTGGTACGCCAGAACACTGAACGCATCGTAGGCTGGACTTTTGATCTTAAGGACCAGCTACGGATGGCCTCGCGAGTCGCCGACAACGGCGATACTGAAATCCTGCGCGTCGACGACAAAGGATTCACCAAGATCTATTCGTGTAACGTATTCGAAAACTGCGGACCGGTGCGTTATCACAAAGACGGCCAGCGCGTTTACTTTGAGACCAATAAAGGCGCCGGCGAGGATCTGGTCAAGCTCGAGCTGTTCGACCCGGCCACCGGGAAAGAAGAGTTTGTCGAATCAGATCCGCTGAAGCGCGTCGATCTCGGCGACGCTTCCTTTTCGGAAGTAACAGACGATTTGCTCTACACCGCATATGAAGATGAACGCACGCGGATTTATTGGAAGGACAAATCACTCGAAGCTGATTACAAGTTGCTCCAGAAACAGTTGGCCCCGAGAGAGATTGGGTTCGATTCCAATACGAAGGATGAACAACTGTGGCTGGTCAGCGCTCACAGTGACACTGACCCCGGCGAGACCTACTTGTTCGATCGTCGCACCAAGAAACTCACCTTGCAGTATCGTATTTATGAAAAGCTTAATCGCGATCAACTTGCGCCGATGCAGGCTGTCAAATACAAGTCGTCCGACGGAATGGAGATACCGGCCTACCTCACTTTGCCGAAGGGCATCGAGGCGAAGAATCTTGCAGTCGTAATCTTCCCGCACGGTGGTCCCTGGGCGCGCGACGACTGGGGCTATGATCCCTTCGCTCAGTTCTGGGCCAACCGTGGTTATGCCGTGTTGCAGCCAAACTTCCGCGGTTCGACCGGGTATGGCAAGAAATTCATCGACGCCGGCAACAAGCAGTGGGGCGACAAGATGCAGGACGACATCACCTGGGGCGTCAAGTATCTCGTCGCTCAAGGCATTGCGGATCCAAAACGAGTCGGCATCATGGGCGGCTCATACGGTGGCTATGCGACGCTGGCCGGGGTGACGTTCACGCCCGACCTGTACGCGGCGGCGGTTGACTATGTTGGGCCTTCCAACCTGAACACGCTGCTCGAAACGATTCCACCGTACTGGGAGGCGGGCCGCCAACTTTTCTATCAACGCATGGGCGATCCAACCACGTCGGAAGGCAAGGCCCAGCTTGACCGGCAGTCGCCGCTGAATTCTGCGACCAGGATCAAGACGCCGCTTTTGGTCGTCCAGGGTGCCAACGATCCGCGCGTGAACAAACGCGAAGCTGATCAGATCGTGATCGCGCTCCGCGATCGCGGTTTCCCGGTTGAGTACATCGTTGCTCCGGATGAAGGCCATGGCTTTCATCGGCCGGTCAACAACATGGCCATGTTCGCGGGCGCGGAAAAGTTCTTTGCCAAGTATCTCGGCGGCCGCTATCAGGAAGATATGAAGCCGGAAGTCGCCACCCGACTAAAGGAAATTACCGTCGATGTAAAGTCCGTGACGGTGGCCAAGAAGATGGAGGCAGCAGCTGGTGCACCGAAGCCGGCGGGCGATCTCAGCGCCGGGACCTTCCACTACAAAGCAAGCATCGCCGCCGGCGGGCAGACAATCCCGCTGACGACGATTACCGAAATTAGGGAGGACGGTGGTTCGTGGATAGCCACCGAAACGGCCGACACTCCGTTCGGTAAGATCATTGATGTCTCAACCATCGAGAAGGGCACGCTGGTCTTAAAGCATCGTTCGGTCAAGCAAGACCCGGTGACGATTGAACTTGATTTCAAAGGCAACAAAGTCACAGGCACGATGACGCAGAGCGGCCAGTCCAAACCAATCGACTTTGATCTTGGCGGGATTGCGTTCGCTGACGGCGGCGGCGCCTTCGACGTGCTGGCCCGGCTGCCCCTGGCGGCAAACTACAGCACAACCTACCGCAACTTTGATGTCGAAAAACAGAAAACTCAGATCAAGAATCTCAAAGTAACGGGGACCGAAGGCATTACGGTCCCTGCCGGTACCTTTGAAACCTACAAGGTCGAGGTGGTCGACGCCGACAACGAAGCGGACAAGCAAACCATCTGGATTGCAAAAGACTCGCACAAAGTGGTGAAGATCAGCGCGACGATTCCGAGTTTGGGCGGGGCGGTCTTGACCTCTGAGCTGGTTCCGTAAGGAGTTACCATCCTGGCGAAGCCGTCTGAGTTGCAATGCCTGTGGGATGACAATCAGGGTATGATGCGGTTTTGAATTGATTTGCGACTTGCCGCCTGATGTGCGGAAAGGGCTCCGCCTTTCCGTCAAGCACGACTTGATTTCGCAGCTCTGCCGACTGAGGTGCGCTCAACCGGATTTCGTCCTGTTAGGGACGAGATGTTCATAGAACGCGACTACTGTCGATTACTCCTCGCCCCGTTAGGGGCGCAATGTTTATAGACCCGACTCCTCCTTGAATCACTTAGCTCCTTTAGGAGCGCAATGAACAGGCGTTTTTACATTGCGCTCCTAAAGGAGCTTTGTCAGTTTTAGTGCGGCGGTGCTATAAACATCTCGCTCCTAGCGGAGCAAAACACTTATGAAAACCCTTATCAAAAACGGTCACATCATCACCGCCACCGACAACTACTACGCCGACATCCTGATCGAAGACGAAGTCATCTCCGTCATAGGCGCGAAGCTGGAAATGGAAGCTGACGTCACGATCGACGCGAAAGGGAGACTCGTGATTCCCGGCGGCATCGATCCGCACACTCACATGGAGCTGCCCTTCGGTGGCACGACGGCGGCGGACGATTTTCGCACCGGCACGATCGCGGCGGCGCATGGCGGGACGACTACGATCATAGACTTTGCCGTGCAGTACAAAGGCGAGTCGCTTTTACAGGGCGTCGATAACTGGCACAAAAAGGCCGAAGGCAAGTGCGCGATCGATTATGGGTTTCATCTGATCACGACCGAGCTCGAGGACCGCCAGATCGAAGAGATGTACACGGTGATGGACGAAGGCGTGACCAGTTTCAAAATGTTCATGGCCTATCCCGGCGTGTTTTTGGTTGATGACGCGACCATCTTTCGCGCTATGTTAGCCGCGGGTCAGCGCGGCGGGTTGATTTGCATGCACGCAGAAAACGGCATCGTCATTAACGAGATCATCAAGCACGCCCTGGCCAAAGGCCATACCGCGCCCAAGTATCACGCGTTAACTCGCCCCACGATTGCCGAAGCTGAAGGCGTCCATCGCGCCATCGCGATTGCTGAGATGGCTGAGTCGCCGGTCTACATAGTCCACCTGTCTTGCGCCGACGCATTGAACCAGGTGCGGCAGGCGCGCGACCGCGGCATCTCGGCTTTCGCTGAAACTTGTCCGCAGTATCTCTTTCTTTCAATCGACGATTACGGCGATGATTTTGACGGCGCCAAGTACGTCATGACGCCACCGCTGCGCGAGAAAGCCAACCAGGCCGAGCTTTGGAAAGGTTTGAAGATGGACGATCTACAAGTCATCTCCACTGACCACTGTCCCTTCTGCATGAAAGAACAGAAAGAACTCGGCAAGGATGACTTCACCAAGATTCCCAATGGCGCGCCCGGCGTCGAGCATCGCGTGTCCCTGATCTACAACGGCGTAGTCGAGAATCGTATTTCGCTCAATCGCTTTGTTGAGCTGACTTCGACCGCGGCCGCAAAGATGTTCGGATTGTTTCCAAAGAAAGGCACGATCGCAGTGGGCTCGGACGCCGACATCGTGATCTTCGATGAAAACAAAGACCAGACGATCAGCGTCAAGACGCACCACATGAACGTCGACTACAGCGCTTATGAAGGCAAAACGATAAAAGGGACCGTGGACGTGGTCCTGTCTCGCGGCAAGGTCGTCATCGACAACGGCGAGTTCAAGGGCAAGTCGGGCGACGGGCAATTTCTGAAACGCGGCGAGTGCGTGGCCGTATAGATTCTCCCTCCACCGGCCTTGAATGAGCTAAACGTGATTGTTTCGTGCACATTCGTGTGACTTAGTGGATCGTCCGGCCGCCTATCGGAAGACGTGATCCACTAAGTCGCACGAAGCAGCACGAAAATGAAAACCCCGTTTTGAATCAGCTCACTAAGAAAACCATAAGCATTCTTCGCCCCTGACTGGTATTGTCATTCAGATGACCCCGGAAGCTGATCAAGCTCAAAATCCGGCCCGGCAAAAGTGTACGGAGTGCGGATTAGTTAACGCGGGCGATGATGTCGTTTGCCGGCGTTGTGGTAGTTCGCTGGACGAGCAGCATCCGGTCGCGGCGCAAGTCCACACGGAATTCTCAGCAGAATCGAATCCAAACAAGCGCAGCCTGCTTAAGCGGCTCACCTGGATAGTCGCAGCCACCGTGATCGGATTGCTAATCTGTTATTTGTCGCTGTTGATGACTTCGGACGGCCTTCAGCCTGACCAACGCGAAGCAGTGCAGAAAGCGATCGCCGTGCTCGCGCAACACGGCTTTAATCGTGAAGCTTTCATCCTCAAGCATCTGACGGTCTTTCGCGGCACGGACAGTTGGTGGAACCGCTACATCGGACATCGCGATGCTTACGCCGCCACCAATTTTCCCTTTGAGGTAGTGACCTTGTATCCGGAATTTTTCACTGTTCCCGTCGACGATACAGAGCGCGCTTCGGTTCTGCTGCACGAATCGAATCACTTGATGGGCGGTGGCGAGGAAGCGGCGCTCGGTTACGCCTGGCGTAACAAAAGACAGTTAGGGTGGACTCTGGACAAATACAAACAGACGAGGATTTGGAACGCGACCGAGCAATTGACCAGAGCGGAGTTTCCATACATGTTCAAGTGCGGGTCAGACAGCCAGTCCGATTGTTTCTGATGGCCTGAACTTTTCTTCGACATTCTTCTACTGTATTTTGAGGTCGGATTTCTGACACCAAAGCTCCAGAGGTTTATTAAGGTGAAATCAATGAAGAGAACATTCCTGCTTTTGATGTGCGTCATGACCTGCGGCTTCGCAACCGCCGCGCAAGGCCCTAAGGCTCCCAAGCCACCACCGCAAAAACAGATCGTCACTGCCGCCCAGGCAAACGGTGTGTATCGTTATTACAAGAGCGAGTTCCGCATCCTGGCTCTGGGCCATAACAAATTGAAGGTGCAGTTCGACGGCATCTATATGACTGTGGCGAAGAGTCCGAACATGGGCTATGCGATGGGCGAAGCGATCATCGACGGCAACATCGCGACCTTCAAGCCGCCCGATTACGAACGCTGCGAGATCACTTTGGTTTTCCTGCCCGGCAAGTTGAAAGTGATGCAGTCCGGCTCAGATTTCGAATGCGGTTTTGGGCATAATGTAAACGCCACGGGGACTTATAAGAAGATCCGCGGCGGCAAGCCGAAATTTGAAGCGCCAGGGAATTGAGCCCCCTTCGTTCAGGATGGATATCCCAGGAAAACCGCTCATCAGCGACCAATATTTACCGCAAGCTAACGAACATCTGCCGAATGTCGACTGACATTTGGCGCGTGCTACCTAACATTCACCGCATGTCGACTGACATTTGGCGCGTACTACCTAACATTCACCGAATGTCGACTAACATTTGGCGCGTGCTACCTAACATTCACCGAATGTCGACTAACATTTGGCGCGTGCTACCTAACATTCACCGCATGTCAACTAACATTTGGAGCGTGTAAGAAGTTTTGTGTAAATGGTCATTGAGAGCCAAAAGAGGTAGCTTGGCCAAGGAGAACAGATGACCATAGACAATGAGCTGATAGACGATCTGCTGAAGGACTACAAAAAGCCGGAAGATCTGATAGGCGAGAACGGGCTGTTGAAGGAG
>Ga0137404_10002082_pt1 | contig 13185 bp, 10 predicted proteins | sample CZOMad2_1_16fung_FD_108285 | JGI IMG/M metagenome (GOLD analysis project Ga0137404, IMG submission 108285) | Vadose zone soil fungal communities from Angelo Coast Range Reserve, California, USA - CZOMad2_1_16fungal (Illumina Assembly) | ecosystem: Environmental > Terrestrial > Soil > Vadose...
CGGGATCCAGGGCATCGGCGCCTCCTTCGTGCCCGGCGTGTTGAACCGCGCGATCATCGATCGCATCGTGGCGGTGAAGGACGAGGACGCGACGGCGTGGGCGCGCCGGCTGACGCGCGAGGAAGGCCTGCTGGCCGGGATCTCCGCCGGCGCCGCGGTGTGGGCGGCGTGCGAGGTCGCGGCCGCCATGCGACCCGACCAGCTCGTCCTCACCGTGCTGCCCGACACCGGCGAGCGCTACCTGAGTCTCGGTTAGGAGGTCCGCGCCGATCATGGCCGTCACCGTGTACATCCCCACGCCGTTCCGCCGCGCCACCGGGAATCGCGATCGCGTCGAGGTGCGCGCGAAGGACGTCCGCGCGATGCTCGACGAGCTGGAGGCCGCCCACGCCGGGCTCAAGGGGCTCGTGCGCGCCGACACCGGCGAGCTGCACCGCCACGTCACGATCTACGTGAACAGCGAGGCGATCGAGGGGCTCGGCACGCCGCTCAAGGACGGTGACGAGGTCGCGATCATTCCGGCCCTGGCCGGCGGCGCATGCTGATCACGCGGGAGGAGCTCGCCGCCATCACGCAGCAGGCGGTGGCCGAGTACCCGAACGAGTGCTGCGGCGTGATCCTCGTGCGCGGCGCCGAGCGCCGGCACGTGCCGTGCCGCAACGTGCAGGACCAGATGCATGCGCGGGACCCGATCACGTTCCCGCGCACCGCGCGCAACGCGTATTACATGGACCCGATCGACGCGCTCAGGCTGAACCGGCTGGCGGACGAAGGCTTCGCCTTCGCGGTGATCTACCACTCGCACCCGAATGCCGGCGCGTACTTCTCGGAGACCGATCGGGGCCAGGCGTTGATCAAGGGCGAGCCCGCGTACCCGGGCGCGGTGTACGTCGTCGTCTCCGTCGTGGGCCGCGAGGTGAAGGCGCTCGCCGCCTACCGGTGGAACGCCGAGCGCCGCGTGTTCGAGCGCGCCGACGCGGGCGACCTCGACCCGGCGGAGCCGGCGGTCTCCCGGCGCCTGCTGGCCGCCGCCGAGCGCCGCATCCCGGGCGGCGTCAACAGTCCGGTGCGCGCGTTCCGCTCCGTCGGCGGCGAGCCGCGCTTCATCGCGCGCGCCGAGGGCGCGCGACTCTGGGACGCCGACGGGCGCGCGTACCTCGACTTCGTCGGCTCGTGGGGGCCGCTCGTGCTCGGCCACGCGCCCCGCGCCGTGGTGGACGCGGTGACGGCGGCGGCGGCGGGCGGGACGAGCTACGGCGCGCCCACGCGACAGGAGATCGAGCTCGCCGAGGCGATCGTGGCCGCGTACCCGTCGATGGAGATGATGCGGCTCGTCTCCTCGGGCACGGAGGCGGCCATGAGCGCCATTCGCGTCGCGCGCGGCGCCACCGACCGGGACGTGCTCGTCAAGTTCGACGGCTGCTACCACGGCCACGCCGACAGCCTGCTCGTGAAGGCGGGCTCGGGCGGCGCAACCTTCGGCATCCCCGACAGCCGCGGAGTGCCGTCGGCGCTCGCCGCGCTGACGCTGACGCTGCCGTTCAACGACCTCGAGGCGGTGCGGGCGCTGTTCGCCGCGCGCGGCTCCGAGATCGCCGCGCTGATCGTGGAGCCCGTGGCCGGCAACATGGGCGTGGTGGCGCCGGCGCCGGGCTTCCTCGCCGGGCTCCGCGAGATCACCGCGCAGCACGGGGCGCTCCTGATCTTCGACGAGGTGATCACGGGGTTCCGCGTCGCCTACGGCGGCGCCCAGGAGCTCTACGGCGTGCGCCCCGACCTCACGTGCCTGGGCAAGATCATCGGCGGCGGACTGCCCGTGGGCGCCTACGGCGGGCGCCGCGACGTGATGGACCACGTGGCGCCGCTGGGCGGCGTGTACCAGGCGGGCACGCTGTCGGGCAACCCGCTCGCGGTGGCGGCCGGGCTCGCCACGCTGCGCGTGCTCGACGACCGCAAGGGCTACGCGCGGCTCGAGGCGCTCGGGGCCCGCCTGGAGCGCGGGCTGCGCGACGCCGCCGAGAAGGCCGGCGTCCCGTTCACGCTCAACCGTGTCGGCTCCATGCTCACGGGCTTCTTCTGCGCAGGCCCTGTGCGCGACTACGCGGATGCGAAGACCGCCGACACCGCCCGCTACGCGCGCTTCTACCACGGGATGCTCGATCGCGGCGTCTATCTGGCGCCCTCCCAGTTCGAGGCGGCGTTCGTCTCGCTCGCCCACGGCGAGGACGATGTCGATCACGCCGCGCGCGTTGCCGCCGACGCGATGGCCGCCGCCGTCTGACCGGCAAATCCGCTAGACGAACGCCGACGCCTCGTGTATATATTCACGAGCAATCCAGGCCGCTTCCCGGGAGGTCGTGCGACTGTCGATGACGAAGGCGGGCGTGGGCGTGCTGGGCGTCGTACTCCTGGCCGTCCTGATCTTCCTCGCCGTGTCGTCCTGGAGCCGCCAGCCGGCGGCCGCGAAGCCGTCGGCGCAGCCGATCAACTTTCCGCACAACACCCACGTGCAGACGTACAAGATCGACTGCCAGTACTGCCACGCCGACGCCCGTCGCTCGGAGTACGCGGGGCTGCCCTCGGTGCAGCGTTGCCTCGGTTGCCACAAGATCACCGCCGCCGACCGCCCGGAGATCCGGAAGCTGGCCGAGTACGGGGCCAAGGGTGAGCCCATCCCGTGGGCGCGCGTCTACAAGCTGCCCGAGTTCACGTACTTCCCGCACAAGGCCCACGTGCGCTTCGGAGTGACCTGCCAGACGTGTCACGGCGCCGTGCAGACGATGACCACGGTGTCGGCGCGCACGGGGCCGACGCTCACCAACGATCTGCTCAACGTGGCGGGATTCCGCGCGGCGCCGCCGCCGCTGTCGATGGGCTGGTGCATCGACTGCCATCGCGAGCAGAACGCGACGCGCAACGCCCGCGCGCCGCTGGACTGCATCGCGTGTCACCACTGATGCGTGGGCGTGCGAGCCGAAGCGGTTCGAGCGCTGAGGCGAGCCTGAGATGAGGCGAGCCTGAGATGGAGCCCATGAAACGCCGCGACTTCTTCAAGATCGTGGCCACGACCGGGGCGGCGGCCGCCACCGGCGGCTGCCAGCAGGCGACGGAGACGATCCTGCCGCTCGTCGTGCCCAACGAGCAGCTCGTGCCCGGGGTCGCCTCGTGGTTCGCCACCGTGTGCCGCGAGTGTCCGGCCGGCTGCGGCGTTCTCGCGCGCAACCGCGACGGCCGCGTCGTGAAGCTCGAGGGGAACCCCGACCACCCGGTGAATCGCGGTGGCCTCTGTATCCGGGGCCAGGCCGCGCTCCAGGGGCTCTACCATCCGGACCGCTTCGCCGGACCGCAGCGCCGTGAGGGCGCGATCTTCAAGGCACTCGGCTGGGACGACGCGCTCAAGGCGCTCGCCGAGCGGCTGAGCGCGGCCCGAGGCGCCGGCAAGGGGCGCGGCGTGGCCCTCGTCACGCAGCTCGAGACGGGTAGCCTGGGCGCGCTGATGGACCGCTTCACGCAGGCGCTGGGCACGCGCCCGCGCGTCGCCTTCGAGCCGTTCGGCCACGAGGCCATCCGCGCGGCCAACCGCGCCGCGTTCGGCCGCGACGCCGTGCCGTACTACGCCTTCGAGGACGCGCAGGTCATCCTGAACTTCGGCGCCGACTGGGTGGAGACGTGGATCAACAACGTCGCCTTGCCCTCGAGCTTCGCGCGGATGCACGCGTTCCGCGAGGGCCGAAGCGGCACCTACCTGCACGTCGAGCCGCGGCAGTCGCTGACGGCGGCGAACGCCGACCAGTGGGTGCGCAACGCGCCGGGCACCGAGCTGATGATCGTGGCCGCCATCCTGAAGCTGATCGTCGAGGAGGGGAAAGGCGCCGACCGCGCGGTCGCGGCCGCCGTCGCGCAGGTGGACCCGAAGAAGGTTGCCGCCGAGAGCGGGCTGTCCTACGAGACGCTCGTCGGGCTGGCGAGCGCGCTCGCCCAGGGCAAGCCGAGCCTCGTCATCGCCGGCGGCGCCGCGGCGAGCGGGCCCGACGCGACGCTGGTGCAGTATGCCGTCTCGCTCCTCAACGCGGCCCTCGGCAACGTGGGCAAGACCGTGCGCTTCGGCCCGGACTGGGCGTACGGCAAAGCCACGCCGTACGCGGAGGTCGCGAAGCTGGTGCAGGCGATGGCGGCGGGCGAGATCGAGGTGCTGCTGCTCGGCCCCGGCGTCAACCCGGCCTTCACGCTCCCGGGCGGCCTCAAGGCCGCGGACGCCATCAAGAACGTCCCGTTCGTCGTCTCGTTCGCCAACCAGCCCGACGAGACGACGGCGCTCGCCCACTTGATCCTGCCGGACACCCACTGGCTCGAGTCGTGGGGGGATTACGCGCCGCGCGAGGGCGTGATCGGCCTCATGCAGCCGACGATGAAGCCGATCCGCGACGCGCGTCCGCTGGGCGACGTGCTCCTGAGCGTCGGCCGCGCCGTGCTTGGCACCGAGGAGGGCAAGGGGCCCCTGCCGTGGCCGGGCTTCGAGCCCTATCTGAAACAGACGTGGGAGCCGCTGGTGAAGGGGGATCTCGCCGCGGCCCAGCGCCAGGGCGGTGTGTGGCGCGACGTGCCCGCCGCGGCCGTCGTCAGCGCCCGGGCCACGGCCGTGGAGGCCGTGCCCGCGAAGCTCGAGGGCGACGCCGGCGGCTACGCGCTGCTCGCCTACCCGTCGCTGCGGATGTACGACGGCCGCGGCGCCTCGCGCGCCTGGCTGCAGGAGGCCCCCGATCCGATCACGTCGGTGGCGTGGGACGCCTGGGTGGAGATCGCGAGCGAGACCGCGAAGTCGCTCGGCATCGCGCGCGGCGACGTCGTGCGCGTGACGTCGCCCCACGGCGCGATCGAGCTGCCCGCGTACCCGACGCCGACCCTGCACCCCAAGGCGGTGGCGATCCCGATCGGCCATCGTTATGCGCGCTACCACGTGCCGCGCTACGTCGGCCCCCCGACGACGCCGCAGAATCCGGTGGCGCTGCTCTCCGGTGCGCCGGAGGCCCTCGGCGGCGGCGTGCAGTACCTCGGCGTGCGCGTGACTCTGGCGAAGACCGGCGCGCGCCGGCCGCTGGCCGTGCTGCAGGCGACGTTCGACCAGGACCATCGCGAGCTGGCGCGCCACGTCGAGCTGGGCGCGGCGCGCGAGCAGGCGCTGCGCGGCCGGACCGAGGCCCACGAGGTCGTCACGATGTACGCGGGCCAGCGCTATCCCGGTTATCGCTGGGGCATGGCGGTGGACGTCGACGCGTGTGTCGGCTGCGGCGCCTGCGTGGTGGCGTGCATCGCGGAGAACAACGTGCCCGTCGTCGGTAAGGCGGAAGCGGCGTACGGGCGGCAGGTCCACTGGCTGCGCATCGAGCGCTGGCTCGAGGACGAGAAGCGGCCCGAGGCGCCGAACTTCTTCATGCCGATGTTCTGCCAGCATTGTGAAGTCGCGCCGTGCGAGCCCGTGTGTCCTGTGTTTGCGGCCTATCGAACCGACGAAGGCCTCAATGGTCAGGTCTATAACCGTTGTGTCGGGACTCGATATTGCGGCAACAACTGCCCGTACCACGTGCGCCGGTTCAACTGGTACAACTACGACTTCCCCGAGCCGCTCGAGGTGCAGCTGAATCCGGACGTCACCGTGCGCCAGCTCGGCGTCATGGAAAAGTGCACGATGTGCATCCAGCGCATCATGGCGGGCAAGGACCACGCCCACCGCGACGAGAAGCGCGTCGTGCGTGACGGCGACATCGTCACCGCGTGCCAGCAGACCTGCCCGACGCGCGCGATCACGTTCGGCAACCTCAAGGACGACGGCAGCACGGTGTCGAAGCTCACGCACTCGCCGCGCGCGTACCAGGTGCTCGACGAGGTCGGGACCCGCCCCGGCGTGAGCTATCTGAAGAAGGTCGTCCGCGCCCAGGGCGGGCCCACGGACCGCCACGGCGCGGCGCCGCCGCCCAAGCCGGCCCCAGGAGGCTACCGGTGAGCGTCGCCGGCGAGCGCCACATACCCCCAGGGGGGGCACAAGCCGCGACGCCGAGCTACGGCGACGTCAACCGCGACGTCCTGGCCACGCTGCGGCCGCCCGGCAACCTCTACTTCGCCTGGATGTGCATCGTCGGCCTGCTGCTGACGTGCTTCTTCCTCGCCTGGGGCTACCAGATCTTCGCCGGCATGGGCACCGCCGGCAAGCGTACGCCGCAGATGTGGGCGATGTACATCACGAGCTTCGTGTTCTGGATCGGCATCGGTCACGCCGGCACGCTGATCTCGGCCGTCCTCTACCTGTTCCGCGCGCGCTGGCGCACCTCGATCTATCGCGCCGCGGAGGCGATGACGATCTTCGCGGTCATGACCGCCGGCTTGTTCCCGCTGATCCACGCGGGCCGCATGTGGTTCGCGTACTTCCTGCTGCCGTACCCGAACCAGCGCTACCTCTGGCCGAACTTCAAGTCGCCGCTCGTGTGGGACGTGTTCGCGATCTCCACGTACCTGTCGATCAGCACCGTGTTCTTCATCGTCGGCCTCATCCCCGATATCGCGGCGGTGCGCGACGGCTCCGTGGGCTGGCGGCGGCGCATCTACGCCATGCTGGCGCTCGGCTGGGAGGGTTCCGACAGTCAGTGGCGGCACTACCGCCGGGCCTACGGCCTGCTCGCCGCCCTCGCGACGCCCCTCGTGCTCTCGGTGCACAGCGTGGTGTCGTGGGACTTCGCGATGGCGCTCGTTCCCGGCTGGCACTCGACGCTCTTCGCGCCCTTCTTCGTCGACGGCGCCATCTTCTCGGGCTTTGCCATGGTGCTCGTGCTGGTACTGCCCATGCGCTACTTCTTCAACCTGAACGCCTACGTCACCGCGCGGCATCTCGACATGATGGCCAAGTTGATCCTCGTCACCGGTCTCGTGCTCACGTACTTCTACGTGTGCGAGCTGTTCACGTCGTGGTACAGCGGCGAGCACATCGAGAAAGCGTCGCTGTTCTGGAGGCTGACGAGCTCGTACGCGTGGGCGCTCTTCACGATGTACTTCTGCAACTGCGTGTCGCCGCTGATCCTCTTCTGGAAGAAGGCGCGCACGAGCCCGGTGATCCTCTACGTCGTCTCGATCCTCGTGCTGATCGGCATGTGGTTCGAGCGCTTCAACATCATCGTTCCGTCGCTGGGCCACGACTTCTACCCGTACACGTGGGGCATCTACGTGCCGACGGTGACGGACTCCACGATCGTCATCGGCAGCTTCGCGTGGTTCTTCCTCCTGTTCCTCGGGTTCATCAAGGTGATGCCCTCGCTGTCGGTCGTCGAGGTGAAGGAGACCCTGCCACCCCCGATGAAGGAAGCGGCGCATGGCGGCCACCACTGAGACCGTCCTCGGCGTCTTCGCCCACGTGGACACGACGGTCCGCGCGCTGGAGGAGCTGCGCGCGAAGGGCTACCACGACCTCACCGTGTACACGCCGGTGCCGGTGCACGAGATCGAGGACGTGCTGGAGCGTGACCGGCCGGTGAGCCGGGTGCGGATCTTCACGCTGCTGGGTGGTCTGCTGGGGCTCGCGTCGGCGTGGATCCTCACCGCGTGGACGTCGCTCCAGTGGGGCCACTACGTCGGCGGCAAACCGCCGATCGGCTTGCCCGTGAGCCCACCGTACGTCGTCATCATGTTCGAGATGATGGTGCTCTTCGGCGGCATCGCGACGGTGATCGGCATGGTCGTGCTGGGGCGGCTGCCGCGCCTGCGGACCTCGCCGAGCTTCGACCGGCGCTTCACCAACGACCGCTTCGGGGTGGCCGTGCACTGCGCGCCCGCGCGGAGCGCGTCGGTGCGCGACATCCTTCGCGCCGCCGGCGCCGACGAGGTGCGCGCGTGAAGTACGTCTTCCTCCTCGTGCTCCTGTGCATCGGCGGCGCCGCCGGCCTCATGGGCGCGATCATCGCGTACCGCTGGGTCCACGACATGGCGCAGACGCCTCGCATCGTGACGGGCGAGCGCGTGTTCTCGATGCCGGCGGGCGTGGTGCCGCGGGGCGGGGAAGCCGTGATTCCGAAGGAGCAGCGCGACGTGGCGGCGAAGGTCCCGAATCCCGTGAGGGCGTCGCCGGCGTCGATCGCCGTCGGCCGCGAGCGCTTCGGGACGTTCTGCGTGCCGTGCCATGGTCCCGAGGCCAAGGGCGGGGTGACGGGGCCGGTGGCGACGAAGTTCATCCCGCCGCCGGATCTCACGAACGGCGATCTCCAGCGCCAGCGCACCGACGGCTACTGGCACAGCTACATCGTCGTCGGCGGCGCGGTCATGCCGGCCTACGGCGAAGCGCTCTCGTCACAGGAGGCGTGGCACATCGTGAACTATCTGCGCTCGCTCGGACCCGGCGGCGCCGCCGCCCGAGCAGCGACCACGGGGGCCAAGCCGTGACGCCCGTCTGGGGCGTGCTGGCGGCGGTGGGCGCCGTGGCGTTCCTCATCGGCGCGCGCTCCGCGGACGCGCCCGCCGCGTGGTCGATCTATCTCGTCAACCTGGTCTTCTGGTCGGCGCTCGCCGTCACGGGGCCCGCCATCGCGGCCATGATGCAGCTCACGGAAGCGCGCTGGTCGCCGAGCGTGCGGCGCCTTGCCGTCACCACCGTCGGCTTCCTGCCCGTCTCCTTCGTGCTGCTGGTCGTGCTGTTCGCCGGCCGCGACATCCTCTACTCGTGGGTCTCCCACCCGATCGCGGTGAAGGCCGCCTGGCTCAACACGAAGTTCTTCTTTGCGCGCACGCTCCTGCTGGCGGTCATCCTCTTCGGCGTGTGCTTTGCGTTCGCGGCGGCGATCCTGCGCGACACGGTCCCGCCCGGCGACGAGCGCGTGCGCGTGCACCGGAATCGGCTGGCGACCGTGCTGCTGTTCCTCTGGATCATCACCGTGTCGCTGTGGGGCTTCGACCTCGTGATGTCCCTGGACCCGCACTGGTACAGCGGTCTCTTCGGCGGCTACTTCGCGGTGAGCTCGCTCTACACCGCGTTCTGCCTGCTCGCCATCCTCACCGTGCGCGCGAACGCACGCGGGCTGGCGGCCATCCCGCCCGCGGCCGTGCAGGACGTGGCGAAGCTGCAGTTCGCGATGTCGATCATGTGGATGTACTTCTTCTGGTCGCAGTATCTCGTGATCTGGTACGGCAACGTGCCGGTGGAGACGCGCTTCTTCGTCCACCGCTTCTTCCTGCAGCCCTGGCAGACACTCGCCTGGGTGATCTTCGCGATGGGCTGGCTCATCCCGTTCGCCTACCTCGTCAAGCGTCTGACCGGCCGGCCGCCGCAGCGCCACGCGCCGCTCGTCGTCGTCGCGCTGATGGGCCTCGTGGCCATCTTCCTCGAGCGCGTGTTCGTCGTCTTCCCGTCGGTGTCGGCGCAGAGTCGCCTGCCGTTCGGAGTGCGCGACCTGCTCGTCACCCTCGGCTTCCTCTCGCTGTTCATGCTCAGCCGGCGCCTGTACATGCAGCGCGTCCGGCCGGTCTTCAACCTGCCACATCCGACACATTAATTAGTTTGCGTGTAGGGGGGCGGCACCTTTGTTGAACATGGGGGACTCGACGTCCCCCATACCCCCTGATGCGGGCCACTCGACGGGCCACTCGACGTCCCCCATACCTCCTGATGCAGGCCACTCGACGTCTTCCATACCCGCTGATGCAGGTCACTCGACGTCCCCCATATGTCCTGACGCAGGCGACTCGACGTCCCCCATGCCTCCTGGCGCGCGCCACGTGGCGCGGCCCGGAAAGGCCGCGTCGCTGCTGGGGATCAGCGCTCTCGTCATCGCGGACGCGCTGAGCAAGATCATGGCGGTCCTGCTCTTGCCGGCGGGGGCGCCCGTCCGTCTCGAGGCGGCCCTGCAGCTCGTCCTCAGCCTCAACGATCTCGGCATCGGGAGCTGGGCGCGCACCCTCGCGGACCGCAGCGACGGTTTCGAGTGGGATCTCCCGAAGGCCGTCGCCCTCTTCGCGCTCGCCGGCGGCGTGCTGCTCGTCCGTCGCTTCCCGCACCGGCGCTCGACGTTCTTCTGGTTCCTCGTGGCGATCGCGATCTTCGCCCTCACCTGCGCGGTCTCGGTGGTGCTGGCCGAGGTCGCGCCGTCGGTCAGCCACCGGACGGCCGTGCTGCTGACTCGCGCCGGGCAGTCGGCGCTCTGGCTCACCCTGTGGGGCATCAGCGCGGCGGGAGTGTGGCGGCACGCCTGCGCGCTGATGGCCGCGAGCGCTCTCGGGAACTTTCTCTCCCTCGGCTATCCTCCCTACGCCATCGTCGATTTCGTCTACTCCGCGGTCACGCGCCGGATCTTCGGCCTCGGCGTGTTCAACCTGGCCGACGTCTTCCACCTGATCGGCCTCGCGTTGCTCGGCGTGGCGATCGTCCGATGGGGCGCGCGGCGCGTCCTCGTGGCCACCGGCCGCCGAATCGCCACGTAGTACACTCCGCCCATGCTGTCCGTCGAACAGGCGCAGGCCGAGATCCTGGGGCGCGTGCGGGCGCTGTCGACCGAGCGCGTCGACGTCCTCGCCTCGCTCGGCCGCGTGCTCGCCGAGCCGATCCGCTCCACGCGGCGCATCCCGCCGTGGCCGAACTCCTCGATGGACGGCTACGCCGTGCGCGCCGCCGACGCGCGTGCGTCGGCGACGCTGCGCGTGGTCGATCGCGTCATCGCGGGCAGCCTGCCCACGCGCGCCGTCGGCGCCGGGGAGGCCGTGCGCATCTTCACCGGCGCGCCCCTGCCGGACGGCGCCGACGCCGTGGTGCCGCAGGAAGACGTCGACGCGCACGACGGCGTGATCGCGCTGCACAGCACGGTGGCGCCGGGCGCCTTCGTGCGGCCGGCGGGGGAGGACGTGCGCGAGGGCGACCTCGTGCTCGAGCCCGGCCGGCCGATCGGCGCGGCGGAGATCGGGATCCTGGCCACGCTGGGGCGGACGCAGGTGACGGTGGGGCGGCGGCCGCGCGTCGCCGTGCTCTCGACGGGCGACGAGCTGGCCGACCTCGGCACGGAGCCGACGGCCGCCCAGATCCCGAACGCCAACACGTACTCGTTGATGGCGCAGATCGTGGAGGCCGGGGGGCTGCCGCTCAACCTCGGCGTCGCGCCCGACCGGCTCGACGCCATCGCCGAGCGGATCGCGCGAGGCATGGAGGCCGACGTGCTCGTGTCGTCCGCCGGGGTGTCGGTCGGCGAGCTCGACCTGGTGCGCGAGGCGCTCGTCAACGCCGGCGCGGAGCTGCACCTGTGGAAGGTCGACATGCGGCCTGGCAAGCCGATCACGTTCGGCTCGCTCGCCGGAAAGCCCGTCTTCGGGCTTCCGGGCAACCCGGTCTCCGCGATGGTGACCTTCGAGCTGTTCGTTCGCCCGATGCTGCTGGCCATGCAGGGTCGGCGGGGCGCAGCCCGCCCCACGGTGAGGGCGACGGCCCTGACGCCCATCGTCAACAAGGGGTCGCGACGGGGCTACCTCCGGGTCGTCCTCGAAGCCCGGGATGGGCGGTGGGGCGCCCGGCTCACCGGCGACCAGGGGTCGGGGATCCTCCGCTCCATGGTGGAGGCCGATGGGTTGGCCGTTTTGCAGGGCGATTCGAGCGTGGTCAAAGGGCAAGAGATTGAAGTCATTATTTTGAGAGAGGTTAGGACCTAGTCAATACGAGAGTCCTCGAAGTTAGTTCCCGGATTTTGACTTCCTTTTATAGTGCGTGCTACGGTCGCGTCGCCATGCATCGCGCTCTCCCGGCGCTTGCCGCGCTCGCGCTGCTTGCGACCGGGTGCGCCTCGCGCGGCTGGGTCCGGCAGGTGCAGGACGACGTGGCTGGCCTGCGTGCTGATCTCACCGAGCTCCGCCACTCCCACGAGCGGTCCACGCGCGAGCTGGCGCGCATGGTGGGGGAGCTGCGCGCGCTGGACGACCGCAACGCCGAGCTCCAGACGGCCCTCCGCGAGCACGGCGCCGAGGCGGCGCGACTGCGCGCCCGTCTCGACACCGCCGAGCAGGACCTGCGCGAGGCCAGGACGCTGATCGCGTCACCACCGCCGGTCGCAGCGCCGGCGGCGCCGGCGCCGCCAGCCGCCGCGCCCGTGCCGGCCCCGCCCCCAGCGCGGCCCGACATGCTCCGCGCCGATGGCGTCGAGCAGGCGTACAACGCCGCGCTGGCGCTCTTCCGCGCACGCGAGCACGGGCAGGCGGTGCTCGACTTCCTCGACGTCGTCGCGAAGTATCCCGAGCATCCGCTGGCGCCCGACGCGCAGTACTGGATCGGCGAGGCGTACTACCTGCAGCGCGACTACTCGCAGGCGCTCGTCGAGTTCCAGCGCTTGATCGACATGGCGCCGACGTCGCCGAAGGTCGCCGACGCGCTCCTGAAAATGGGTCTCGCGTACACCAACCTTCGCGAGAACTCGCGCGCCCAGCAGGCGTGGCAGCGCGTGGTGCGCGACTACCCGGCCAGCGAGTCGGCCGGCAAGGCGCGCGCGCTCCTGCGCGCGCACGCGGCGCGCCAGCCCTGAGCGTATCCGCTGCGAGGCGTTGACCCTCCGCGGGCGGAGGGGCACACTCGCCCGCCATGACGACCACCATCAATCATCTGCGCGCCGACGATCCCGGCTACCCGGCGCGGCTCGGCGGGCTCGCGCCCGCGCCCGCGTTGTGGGTGCGCGGCACGCTGCAGGACGACGACGCGCTCGCGATCGCGATCGTCGGCTCGCGTCGCGCGACGCCGTACGGTCTCGAGGTCGCGACACGGCTGGCCGGCGATCTCGCCGCACGCGGCGTGACGATCGTCAGCGGCTTCGCGCGCGGCATCGACTCCGCCGCGCATCGCGCGGCGCTGGACGCGGGCGGGCGCACGCTCGCGGTGCTCGGCTGCGGCATCGACGTCGTCTATCCGCCGGAGAACGCGCGGCTCGCGGACGCGGTGGCCGCGCGCGGCGCGCTCGTCACGCAGTTCCCACCCGGCACCGCACCGCTGCCGCATCATTTCCCGACGCGCAACCGCACGCTCGCCGCGCTGGCGCTGGGGGTGGTGGTGGTGGAGGCGGCGGAGCGGAGCGGGAGCCTGTCCACGGCTGGTTTCGCCGCCGATCTCGGGCGCGAAGTGTTCGCCGTGCCTGGCAAAATCACGTCGCCGACCAGCGCGGGCGTCCATAAGCTCCTGAGAGACGGTGC
>Ga0137404_10002086_pt1 | contig 13170 bp, 6 predicted proteins | sample CZOMad2_1_16fung_FD_108285 | JGI IMG/M metagenome (GOLD analysis project Ga0137404, IMG submission 108285) | Vadose zone soil fungal communities from Angelo Coast Range Reserve, California, USA - CZOMad2_1_16fungal (Illumina Assembly) | ecosystem: Environmental > Terrestrial > Soil > Vadose zone...
AGTGTCCACTTCAACGCGGGATTCACGCGGTCGTGGTTCCAGGACCCGAATTCATTCGACGCGCAGCTGCATCTGTGCCCACCGGGACTGGGATTCGATTGCGATGGCACGGGGACGTTCCTGGTGAATCCGCTGACCGGCAATCCGCTGGGCCCAAGCGATCAGCGTTCCCAGGTCAAGACTTTCAATTTGGCGCCGACGTGGACGCACTTGTTCGGGAGTTCGACACTATTCACGTTCGGAGTCTTCGCGCGGCGGGACCACTACAACTTCTATCCGAGCGCCGATCCGTTCAACGATTTCAGCCCGCTGCAGCAGAGCGAAACCATCGCGCAAGATCGAACCCTCGCGAACGTGGGCGTGCGTTCCGATGTTTCGTATGTGAAAGGGAGGCACAACATCAAGGCGGGCGTGACGTTGCAGCATACGTTCCTGACCGAAGACGACAAGCTTGGGATCGTCGATCCGACTTTTCTGGCCTCGCTTGGATGCCCGAGCGGCAATCCCGCGCCCGATCCGTGCGCAGTTCTGCTGCCGTTCGACCTAACGCAGGGAGGCGGCTTGTTCCACTTTCATGGCCATACCGACATCAAAGAGGTAGCGCTGTATGTTCAGGATACGATCACGGCAGGAAACTGGTCGTTCAACCTGGGAGTACGCGGCGACCTGTATCGCGGACTCACCCAGGACAGCCAGGCAGAACCACGGCTGGGAGTGGCCTACAACATCAAACCGACAAACACGGTGCTGAGGATTTCCTATGCGCGCGTGCTGGAGACACCGTTCAACGAAAACCTGATTGTGGGGAGTCTGGGTGACGCAGGAGGAGTCATCTCCAGCGTGCTGGGAGCGCCTGGACCGATTCGCGGCGGCCAGCGAAACGAATTCCACGGCGGATTTCAGCAAGCTTTCGGGCGCCACGTAGTGGTCGATGCAGACTACCTGTGGAAGTACACGCACAACGCTTTCGACTTCGGCGTTTTGTTCAACACACCCATCACCTTCCCGATCTCCTGGCACAATTCGAAGATCAGCGGCTTTTCAGTGCGTACCAGCGTGCCGAATTTTCATGGATTGACCGCGTTTGTGACCATGAGCGGCGTGAACTCGCGGTTCTTCAATCCACAAGTGGCGGGATTGGGAACGGATTTCACGACCTTGGGCGCGTTCCGCATCGACCACGATCAGAAGTTCCAGCAGACAACCCATATTCAATATCAGCCAAAGAAACAACTGCCGTGGATTGCGATGAACTGGCGATACGACAACGGATTGGTTGCGGGAGCCGTGCCCGTAGCGGACGATCCAGCGATCAATCCGTTGGTCGATTTAACTGGCATTACCGCGGATCAGCAAATTCAAGCGGGATTGGTGTGCGGTACGCAAGTGCCGACGCTGGCCGTGCCACTAACCACCTGCAATTCCTCGCTGTATCGCTCGACGCGCATCAGCCTGCCGGCTCCAGGCAAGGAAAACGACGACCACAATCCACCGCGTATCGCACCGCGGCACTTGTTCGACGTCAGCACGGGTGACGACAACTTGTTTCACGGTGACCGCTATAAGTGGAGTTTGCGCTTCACCGTCATCAACCTCACGAACAAGGTGGCGCTCTACAACTTCCTATCGACGTTCAGCGGAACGCACTTTGTTTCGCCACGGGCGTACACGACGGAATTGGGCTTCCACTTTTAGAGCGCGCTTACGCAACCAGCAACCGGCTCTCGACTGAGCCCGCCGCTGCCTCCCTCGTTCGATCCGAGAGCGCGAGGCGCGGCGGCCGCTGGCGGGAGTCGTCTGTAAAATCGCCGGTCTCTAGGCCCGTATGTCTCTCAATCTAAAGGCCCAGCTAGATAATTGTGGGTGTGGCAACTCTGCCACTCTCTGGGCTTGTAGCCTGGGCAATTCCAACTAACATATTAGTGGGGATTTGCATCTTACTCTGCTCAGACTATGACGCTATTTCGAACGGTAAGCCGCCGGATTCGGCTCCTCAATCCCGCAGGCCAGGAATTACTTCTGCACCCACGTCGATGGCTGCTACCTGCTGCTATCGTCTGTGTGGCTCTTTTGGCAGTGCTGCCCGCCGCAGCGCAGCAAGCGCCCACAAGCAGCGACGCCACCGCGTCCATCCACGGCATCGTCACCAATAAGCAGGACAACGCCGTGAGCGGCGTATCCGGCGTAAGCGTGAAATTGGCTGAGGTATCCGCAGCCAGCAACCCTTTGTCTGCGGACACCGACGAAACGGGCAAGTATGAGTTCAAGAACCTCAAGCCTGGCATGTACACGCTCTCGGTCACTCTCGCTGGATTCAAGCCGTTAACGAAGTCGATCTCGCTGGCGGCCGGACAGTCTGCCACGCAGGATCTGCAGCTTGACCTGGAAACGGTCGCCGAGAAAGTGGAAGTTCACGAGCAGAACCAAGCCATCGCTACTGAAAGCGTTTCGACTCCGACGGAGTCCGTGACCGATCGGCAACTCGAAGCGCTTCCGACTCCGATGCAAAAGGTCAAGGATGTGCTTCCGATCACGCCGGGCGTGGTGCGCACCCTGGATGGAAAGATCAGTTTGCGGGGCGCGGATGAGAATCAGAGCCTGATGCTGGTGAATTCCGCGCGAACCACCGATCCAGTCACCGGGAGCTTCTCCATCCCGATTCCTCCGGCGGCCGTAGAGTCCTTCGCGGTGTACAAGACTCCGTACAATGCGAGACTTGGCGGTTTCTCGGGCGGCTTAGCCACGGTCGAGACCAAAGCTCCCGAGGACCAGCTTAATTTCCATATTCGAAATCCGATTCCTTTCGTCCTGGGAAAGAACGATCAGATCTCCGGCATCGGAGAAGCCACTCCTGGAGTCGAATTTGGCGGGCCTATCCTGGCGCACAAAGTTTTCTATTCAGAAGTGTTTCAATACGAAGTAAAGAAGCGCACGGTGCGCGGCTTGCCGTATCCGGACGACATCAGCAAGCGCCAAGGGTTCAATTCGTTTACAACGCTGGAAGCGATTCTTTCGCCCAAGCAAGTGCTGACGGTCACGCTGAATGCTTTTCCGTTCCGGCAGCAACACTACGACATCAACTCGCTGGTTCCGCTGGGCGCGTCGAATGACCTGAATCAAAAAGGTGGCGCTCTGGCGGTCGCGGACAAGTATCAGTTCACCTCGGGCGCCGTTTTTAGCGTCACCGCGCAGTACACGCGATTCGATAGCAATGCGCACGGTCAGGGCTTCGACGACATGCTGATTACCCCGGAGGGCTGGGGCGGCAATTACTTCAATCGCTGGTCGCGAAGAGGAAAAGAGTTTCAATTTCTACCGAGCTTTCAATTCCCGGAGAAACACTGGCTGGGCAAGCATGAAATCAGCGTAGGCGTGGATTTGAATCACCGCTCGTTCACTGGCACCAGTCTCTCGAATCCAGTGCAACTCCTGGAGCAGGACGGCACGCTAGCCGGGCGGATTGATTTTCCAGGAGTCGCCGGGCAGAACGCCTGGGACACTACGGTCGCCGAATTCGCGCACGATCATTGGATCTTCGATCAGCACTGGTCCGCGGATCTTGGGGCGCGGTTGTCCAGCGAGTCGAACGGCTGGTCTGCGGCGGTCGCGCCGCGTCTGGGCATCAGCTTCGCCCCGGACAAGAACGGCCGAACCGTCATTCGCGCCGGAGCCGGCTTGTTCTATAGCTTGCTGCCGCTTCTTGCGGGCGACTTTGCACAGAATCCGACCCGGACCGTCAGCCTGTTCGACCCGGCAGGCGCGCTGCTGGCGCCGCCCGTAACTTACACAAACGTTTACGTCGGCGGCGTAAATCCGCTATCAGGCGCGCCTCTACCGCTTCAGCCCGGCACCACACCTCGCAGTTTCACGTGGAACACTGAGGTGGATCACCAGTTGCGTAAGAACGTGGTGCTGCGGGCCAGCTACTTGGAGAGCCATACCTCCTATTTGTTCGTGGTGAATCCATTTCAGGCTCCGTCCGGGGGAAATTCCTTCCTGGGCCTTACCAATACCGGAGCGTCGCGCTATCGCGAATTGGAAGTCACCTCGCATTTCACCCTTCGCGAGCACCATGAAATTAATGCGTCTTACATCTGGAGCAACACCCGAGGAGACCTGAACGATCTTTCCGCGGTGCTCATCCCGTTCCAGCAGCCGGTCATTCGGCCGAATGTGTATGGCGTCTCGCCATTCGATGTCCCGCAACGTTTCGTTACCTGGGGGATCTTTGCGTTGCCCTGGAAGATGACTTTCAGCCCTCTTGCGGACATCCGCAGCGGGCAGCCCTACTCGAAAGTCGACGTGCTGCAGAATTACGTGGGCATTCCGAATAGTCAGCGCTTTGACACGTTTTTCTCACTGGACGTGAAGGTCTATCGGGAATTTCGCGTGCCATTTCTGGGTACGAAGAGCGGCAAGACTCACCATTTCCGCCTGGGCTTTTACTCGACCAACGTCACCAATCATCACAATTTTCACGATGTCTTCAACAACGTGACCGCGCCCAATTTCGGAACTTTCTCCGGCTTCCTCGACCGTCGGGACGGCGCCGTCATCGACTTCGTCGACTAACTTGGCGAACGAACGGTCTTTTCGCGGCGATGCGCAGCAACATCAGCAATCCGCTGACGAGGACGCTGAGCGAAAGGTACACGACGCCCGCCTTTGACGTTCCCGTGTGTGTATTCAGCGAGCCCACAGCATAGGGGCCGACGAAGCCACCAAGACTCGCGATTGCGTTGATCGAGCCGGTGGCTCCCGCAGCGACTGTTCCCCGCAGTTGGTTGCTGGTGTGAGCCCAGAATGGACCAAGGTAAGCGTAGATGCCGGCCGAGGTCAGTGTGTACAGAATGACGGTTTGCGGGAGTGTTAGCGTGCTGGCGCGCGTCGCGAGAACGGCTAGCGCGACACCGGCAACCAGCACAGGCAGCGCAGCGTGCCAGCGGCGTTCTCCGGTGCGGTCGGAATGCCAGCCATTAGCGATCTGGCTGATCACTGAGAACAAGTAAGGGATGGCGACCAGTAGCGTCACTTCCATGTTGGGCAGACCTGAGGCGCGCTTCATTAGAGTCGGTAGCCAGTACAGCAGCCCGAAAATTCCCGTGAAGTGCAGAAAGCACGAGACGATCAGCACCATGAGCGGTGGATGAATCAGCACTCGCCAGGTGTCCGGCAAACTGCTGGGACTCTGCGCGTCCCGCTCGAGCTGTGCGGACAGAAATTCGCGCTCGTCCGGCGGCAACCATTTTGCTTCGCGCGGGCGGTCCGTAAGCAAGAAGAACGTGGCCACGCCGAGCAGCACTGCCGGAATGCCTTCCAAGATGAATAGCCAGCGCCAACCCGGAAGCCCGAGCCAATGGAGACGCAACAGTAAGCCCGCTAGCGGCGAGCCCAGGAAATTCGAGAGGGGAATCGCGGCCATGAACATGGCCACGGCCTTGGCGCGGTCCTGCGCTACAAACCAATGCCGCATGTAGACGAGAATTCCAGTGAAGAAGCCGGACTCCGCCAGACCGAGCGAAAAGCGCGCGATGATGAACTGGCGCTCCGTGTGCACGAATGCTGTCAGCAGCGTGACAAATCCCCAAGTCACCATGATGCGCGCGATCCATTTTCTTGCGCTCCAGCGCTCCACGATGATGGCGCCAGGAATCTCCAGGAGTAGATAGCCCAGAAAGAAGATGCCCGAGCCCAAGCCGAATACCTGATCGGAGAAGCGCAGATCGCGGGTCATATCGAGCGCGGCGTACGCCACGTTGACGCGATCGAGAAAATTGACCACGTACAGCAGAAAGAGCAGCGGCATGAGCCGCAGGAAAATGCGGCGTCGTGCCCGAATCCCTACATCGTTGCGGTCGGAGGAAGGAGGCACAGGAGACGTGTAGCCTAGCTCTGCCACGCGGTGGGTGCAACTCGGAATTGCCGCTGGCTACTTCTGTGCCGAATACGTCTTGGCTTCGGCCAGCTCCGGCCGGTCTGCACCCGCGGCGCAGATTTGCGTGAGCTTCGAGTAGTAGGATTGCGCGGCAGATGCATCGCCCAGAGCCTGCGCAGCGCGGGCCGCGCCCAAAAGGCCGTCGAAGCGATTCGGCGCATTTTGCAAGTCGATTCTGTACTCCGCGAGAGCGTCCGCGGGCCGCTTGAGTTCGAACAACATGTCCGCCAGCATTTCGCGGGCGGGAACGCCGACGCCTTCGCCGCCGTTTTTGTCCTCATGGTCCGCTGCCGCGCGCAATTCCGCGAGCGCCTCGTCCCGCTGACCCAAAGCAAAAGCGAGCCAAGCGTTCGCTTCTCGCAGGTCCGTGGGTTTTTCACCAGGTGCGGAATCGTTTCGATTCCTCCCTCTTTTCTCGCCCTCGGCGATGAGTTGCTCGAGACGTTTCACAGCGGATCCCACCTCCTGCACATCCCCGGAGCGCGCCGCACCAATCGCACGTGCCCAAAATGTGTCTCGCCCATCCTTGGGCGGCGCAGGCAGAGACGCAGCTTCTTTCCACTGGTGCAGGTCGAGCGCCGCCAGCGCGGACAGGAAGGCCCGACTATCCGCCTTTTTATCCTGGTCGGCTCCGACGATGTCCTTACTTTGATCGATCACCTCGCGTGCTTTGGCTTCCTGCCCGGTCTGCAAGTAGGAATACATCAGGAAGTGCATGGCGTGAATTTGGTAATGAGATTCGGCGTGATGCGCGGCGGCAGCTTGCGCTCCGGCAGTCTTGGAAGCAGCGTTGGAGACGATGGAATCCTGCCACAGCCCGAGACGAACAAAAATATGCGAAGGCATATGCAAGGCGTGCGAAGAATCCGGCGCGATGGCGGCATAGCTGCGCGCCGCTTCCAGGCCTTGCGGGGCAAGTTCCGGACGATCCGTCGCGTGAATTAAGTAGTGCGCCACTCCCGGATGATTGGGATGTTCCTTGAGCAGCGGTTGGAGGACGGAAACTGCCTTCTGCAGATTGTCCATAGCGTGCTCTTTGTCTTCTTCGGAGAGCGCGATCAGCGACAGAGCGTAGAAAGAGCCGGCTTCGGGGTCGTGAGGATCTTGTGTGTTAAGTTTTTCAAGCGCTTGTGAATACGTCCTGATGCGCTCCTGGTGCTTCATCTTGCCTTTTTGAAAAAAGAGCGCCGCCGCGTCAAGAAAACCTTGCTCTCGCGCATTCGCGGAATGCAGCTTTCTCGCTCTTTCGATCTCCTTGCGCCCTTCTTTGAGCGTTTTGTCGTTCGGGAAGTACCAGATTTGCTCGTAGGAGGCCATGGCCTTGCCCCAATGGAGCGCGGAGCACTTGGGTTCGTGTGCCAAGGCTTCGGTAAATGTCTGCTGGGACTCCGTGTATTGGAACGAGTGCATGAGCGCAACGCCCTTGGCAATGGCCGGTTGCGCTTCCGCCGAGCAGCTATTGGGGAAAGCGACGCTGCCAAGCTGAGGGGGCAGCGGGGCAGCAAGAACGTCGGAAGGTCGGTCCGCGGGCAGCGCAAACAATAGGAAAGCGCAGCAGATGGCGCATCCGAAACCGAGCCTTATTCGCTTCCTCATCGTAGACCTCGCTGACAGCAGATTGTTGTGTGCGATTCTATCTCTCATTCTCGCGACCACGCACGAAGTTTTGCAGCACATCGGCGGGGCCCCCGGTTGGACGCGGCTTCTCCGCAAAGTTAGAATGAAAGACGGAGCGGCACTTCGAAGCAGGTGTGGGAGCGAAAGCCGTTTGAACCGTAATGAATCTCTGGGGTGCTGCGGATAGACAACCGGTGTGCACGGCCTGTCCCTCTGGCGCTTCCTGCAATTAGCAACGGAAGCGCGAGCGGGGCAGGAAAGCCTAATGGTTGTCTCGTGGTGCCCACCTAATTCGGAGGTTCACGGCCTAGTTCCCCACGGCCAAGCAGTCTGCTCCATTTGAATTTTCAGCCGTTTGTTTTTTGAGACCAGAACAGCTAGAGCTTATGCGCGTACTCTTCATCGGAGACATTGTAGGTTCGCCCGGGCGGCGTATCGTCGAGGATCGGCTCGCGGATATCGTCGCGCAGCAACGCGTCGATCTGGTCATTGCCAACGGAGAAAATTCCGCCTCCGGCTTTGGCATCACACCGAAAATTGCTCAGGAACTGCTCAGAACCGAGATCGCCGTGCTCAGCGGCGGCAATCACAGCTGGGACCGCAAGGAAATCCTCGAGTTCATGCCTGACGAGCCGCGCCTACTGCGCCCGGCGAACTTTCCGGAAGGCAACGTCGGCAGCGGGCTGTGCGTCGGCGCCACAAAAAGGGGCGTGAAATTCGCCGTGCTGAATCTGCAGGGGCGCGTCTTTCTGCCCGCGATCGATGATCCCTTCCGCAAAGCCGATGAGTTGCTGGCCGCCCTTCCACCCGACGTTGCCTTCGTTCTGGTCGACATGCACGCCGAAACCACCAGCGAGAAGATCGCGCTGGGCTGGTATCTCGATGGCCGCGTCACTGTAGTTGTCGGCACCCACACCCACGTGGCCACCGCGGATGAACGCGTCCTGCCTCAAGGCACGGCCTATATCACCGATGTCGGCATGACCGGCCCGCACGACGGCGTAATCGGCATGGATCGCCAAGGCATCATTAAGAAATTTCTGGATGGCTTGCCATCGCGCTTCGAAGTCGCCGAGGGCGATGTGCAGATGAACTCCGTGCTGGTCGAAACCGATGACGATGGCCAGCGCAATGCCGCCGGCCGCCTCCGCGCCCGATCGATCGAGCGCCTCCGCTTCCGGGTTGACTGAATGGCGTCGTGAAGCGCAACGGCAGGCAACCGGCAAACGTCCATATTAATCAAAGTGTGCAGCGAGAGAGGGTGACTCCAGCCTTGCGATTCCTAGCCGCAGTGTGTGTTCTTGCGTCGCTTCCGGCTTGCGCCATTGCGCAGACCGATGGCGAATTAACAGCGAAGAAACGCGTCTTTCCGAGTGTCGGTCCCGGGTTGCGCTCCATCAAGCGCGGCCCGGACGGTCACGTCTACACGTTGCAAGCTCCCGCGCCTGGAATCATCGTATTCGCCGAGGGCGGCAAGCCGGTGCTGCAAATCGGTGCAGGCCTAGCGACCGATCCGGGTACGAAAGCGCGGCCCGCCAACATTGTCTTCGGCGAGGATTGCGACGTCGATTCCGAAGGCCGCATTTACGTCGCCGACCGCGGCGCCAATCTCGTGCTCATCTTTAACCGGGACGGCGGCCTCATTCGCTCCATTCCCGTGCCCGCTCCAATTTCCGTGGCCGCGCTACCCGAAGGCGAAGTCGCCGTCGCCACACTCCGCCAGCCGCATCTCGTAGTCGTTTACGACAGAAACGGCAGAGACGTCCGCGAATTCGGCGATCCCGAACAGATTTCCGATCAGCCCGAGCTGAATCGTTTTCTCAACCTCGGTGTGCTCGCCAGCGACGCGCAAGGCCACCTCTATTACGCTTTTGAATATCTCCCCGAGCCCACCGTGCGCCAATACGATCGCCAGGGTTACGCCGGCCAGGACATCCAGTTCACCAACCTCAACGCTTTTCCCGAAGCCCAAGCCATGCGCCGCGAAATCGAGCGCCAGGAAAAGCGTGGCGGCACCCCCGCCTTCAAACGCGTGCTGACGGCAGTCGGAATCGACCGCTCCAACGGCGATGTTTGGATCGCGCTGCACAATTCGCTGCTCCATTTCGACAAGGACGGCAACCGTCGCGCCAGTTATTTCCTGCACACGCCTGAAGGCGCCCGCATCGACGCCAACACCATCCTTGTGGAAAACGACCGCCTGATCATCGGCGGCGATCCGCTCGGCCTATATGAGTTTACGAAGCCTGAGAATAAGGGATTCTTACCGCCCGAACCATGAGCGACGTGGCAGCCGAGAAATTGCTTCGCTCACGATCTGCCGAGATTTGCGTCGTAGACTCGTCCATTTTAGTACTCACTGCGTAAGTACGTTGATTTGTTTTTCCACAGCACGGTTCTCGCTGATTTCATTTCTTCGATTGCTCGCACAAGTCGCGGACGCTGTTTAGCGTGATTCTAGCTAGCAAACATACGGGTTTGCGTCGCAGCGCGCAGCCCATTGCACTTCTTTTGTGCTTGTGGAAAAATTGTGCATTGTGTGTGAACGCCGGTGCATCTCTTCGCACACTTTTCGCTTGCCCTCCACTGGCCAATCAGAGACAATCCCGCGCTGTCTCATAGCGGCGGTACGTAGGCCAACAACCTAGAACGGACCGCGAGCGGAGCGACAGGGGCGTAGTGGACGTTCCGGCGCGGGCGTGATTCCCGAAGCCTGAAAAAATAAATCAAAAGGGTCAGCTTTCCACAGTTTATTAACATCTGTGGAAATAGAGCGGGGTCTGCTTTTCTTCTGCGATGACTAACTCGATCAATCTTTGGGATCGGTTTCTTGAGCGCGTTAAGTCCCGCGTTAGCATCAACACCTTCACTACCTGGTTCCAGCCCACGCGCTTGAATCAAGCCGAAGCCGACACCCTGCACGTCCAGATCCCCAGCACTGTCTTCCGGCAGGTCCTCACGCGTACTTACGGCGACATCGTCAAGGCCGTCTTTCTGGAGTTGGGCATCCCGCAAATGAAAGTGCAGTACGTGTGCACCGAAGAGGAACCAGTGCAAGCCGCTCCCGCGGTAGTCGGCGTCAAGCAGACCAAGCTGGATTTTGACAACAGCGATCATCAGCTCAACACTCGCTATACCTTCGATTCTTTCGTTGTAGGGAAGTCCAACGAATTCGCGCACGCTGCTTCGCGCGCCGTCGCCGAACAGCCTTCAAAGTCCTACAACCCGCTGTTCCTCTACGGCGGCGTGGGTATGGGCAAGACTCACTTGATGCATGCCATTGGGCACACCATCAAGAAGCGCAATCCTGCCATGCGCCTCAGTTACGTCAGCGCGGAAAAATTCACCATCGAAGTCATCAACTCGCTGCGCTTTGACCGCATGATCAGCTTCCGTGATCGCTTTCACACGGTTGACGTCCTGCTCGTTGATGACATCCAGTTTATTTCCGGCAAAGAGCGTACCCAGGAAGAATTCTTCCACACTTTCAACGCGCTCTACGAACAACAGAAACAGATCGTCATCTCGTCTGACTGCCTGCCCAAAGACATCAATTCCATCGAAGAGCGCCTTCGTTCGCGCTTCGAGTGGGGACTCATCGCGGACATTCAGCCGCCCGATCTCGAAACCAAGATCGCCATCCTGCAGAAGAAAGCGGAGAACGACCGCTTCCACCTGCCTGATGACGTCGCCGAGTACATCGCCCGAGCCATCAAATCCAACGTGCGCGAACTCGAAGGCGCTCTGACCCGCTTGATGGCATACGCATCGCTCACCGGCGCCACGGTCTCTCTAACGACCGCGCAGCAAGTCCTGCGCAACATCATCGCTTCACAAGAAAAACGCGTCACCATCGACCTCATCCAGAAGCGCGTCAGCGAGCACTTCAATTTGCGCGAGCAGGATCTCAAAGTCCGCAGCAACACTCGCGCCATCGCTTTCCCGCGGCAGGTGGCCATGTACATCGTCAAGCAGCTCACCACCGCTTCGCTCCCCGAAATCGGCCGCCAATTCGGTGGTAAACACCACACCACCGTGTTGCACTCCATCCATAAGATCGAAGAAATGCGCCGCTCCGACAAAGAGCTGAACCGCACCATCACCCGCCTGATGGACGCCCTCCAGTAGCGCCTTCTCTGGCAGCACGGGCATCTTGCCGGGCAAGCACCAACAATTCCCCCAACTTATCTCGACGGCAAACGTATCTGTATTCCGGCGGATCGACGACGCTCTTCCATCGCCATCCATTCACGCCGAAATTCTCTAACCTGTGGACAAACCTTGATAATCAATCGAATTTCATGTTGAAGAACTGTGGGCCAAACCTCATGGTCAATGCTCACTCGACCGCAACACCCGATTTTTCCGACTTTCCCACAAAACGCCACCCGCACATAACTACAGGAAAACCATGCCTACAAGGCCGCAGTCGACTTTCCCACAGATTCACAGCTGTCATCACAACAACAAGGGCTTTTCTATTCTTCAATTCTGGAGGATCTGATTGTTTTGATGATGGTTGTTAAAATCGTGGATTCCACCGGGCACGCACGCCCAAGACCTCCGCACCCCGCATTTCCACAGGCCGAATAGCTATCTCAGCTTTATCATTGACTGGAAAACGAGTACAGTACACCAGCGGCAAGATCACGCGAGGGACCGAAAATGACCGCACCCGGCACCGCACGCGAGGAACATCAAGCGATGGAATTCAGCGTCTCGAAATCAGCGCTGTTGAACGAACTATCGATGACCCAGGGCGTCGTCGAGCGCAAGACCACCATCCCCATCCTCTCCAATTTATTGGTCGAGGCAAAGGGGAATGCCCTCACCATCACGGCCACCGACCTCGAGCTCAGTGTTCGCACTTCTTGCGAAGCGAAGATCAAAAAAGAAGGCGCGGGCACTATTCCCGCCAAGAAATTACTCGAGCTTGTACGTCTCCTCCCGGAAGGCGAAATCAAGTTCAAGCTATTAGAAAATCATTGGGTTGAGATCGTCAGCGACAAAAAGAAATACAAGCTCGTAGGCATGGCCAAGGAAAATTTCCCTGCACTTCCAGCGATGCCGCACGTCCTGGTGAAGATACAAGCCGCAGTCTTGGGAAGCTTAATCGGCAAAACAAAGTTTGCCATTTCGATGGAAGAATCGCGCTACACACTGAACGGCGGATTGCTAATCCTCAAGCCAGACACTCTCGCTATGGTTGCCACCGATGGTCATCGCCTGGCGCTCGCGGAAACCGATCAGAAACTGAGCGGCCTCAACGGTGAAGTAAAAGTCCTGATCCCCAAGAAAGCCATGGACGAAGTCGAAAAACTAGCCGGTGCCGCGGGCGCCGACGCGCAAATCGACTTCGCCAAGGACGAAAGCCATCTCTTCTTCCAGGTTGGCCATCGCTTGTTGATTTCGCGCATCCTCACCGGCCAATTCCCCAACTACGAAGCGGTGCTCCCGCGCGAGAACAACAAGAGCGTCGTGCTTGAGCGCGCCGAACTGAGCGACGCCGTTCGCCGCGTCTCGCAACTCGCCGATCAGCGCTCCCACGCCGTCAAATTCGCGGTCTCGAAAGAAGGCGTGGAAATCTCCGCTTCCAGCCCCGAATACGGCGAAGCCAA
>Ga0137404_10002089_pt1 | contig 13166 bp, 10 predicted proteins | sample CZOMad2_1_16fung_FD_108285 | JGI IMG/M metagenome (GOLD analysis project Ga0137404, IMG submission 108285) | Vadose zone soil fungal communities from Angelo Coast Range Reserve, California, USA - CZOMad2_1_16fungal (Illumina Assembly) | ecosystem: Environmental > Terrestrial > Soil > Vadose...
ATCTCGCGCACCGGATTGTCGGTTCGCAATCCCGTGACGTGCAGCGGGCCGCCCTTGCCGTGATATTCGCCGTCGAGGTCGGAATTGTCTTCCGAGCGCTTGAAATAGGGCAATACGTCAGCATAGGACCAGCCGGCGTTGCCGAGCGAGGCCCATCGATCGTAGTCGCTGCGATGGCCGCGCATATAGACCATCGCATTGATCGCGGACGAGCCGCCGAGCCCCTTGCCGCGCGGCTGATAGCCGATCCGGCCATTGAGCCCTGCTTGCGGCACCGTGTCGAACGCCCAGTTGTTGACCTTGCCGGCGACCATCAGGATCAGCGCGCCGGGCGTCGTCACCACCCAATTGTCGTCTTTGCCGCCGGCTTCCAGCAGCGCCACCGAGGTTGCGGGATCTTCAGAAAGACGGCTCGCGACCGCACAGCCGCCCGAGCCGCCACCCACGACGACGAAATCGACGCTATCCATTGTCCTTGTCCCCCCAATGTTTTGCTTTTGGCCACAAGGCTGGGCCCTTCTGGAACTTATGGCAAGAGCGCCAGGACGAGGCGACACATGCCGCGAAAAGCCTCGATTTGGCGAATTTGGCGGTCACAAAATCTTCAAAAGTCACCTCGCGGCCCTTTCCAAAGCAGGCGCGCGTTGGTACATACCCCCCGCGACCCGAGGGCATTGCCAAGGGTTGCCTTCTCAGGAAGCCTCCGGACGGAAACGGCGCCTTAAGGCGTTGGCCAGACCCGTTTCGGCAGTTGGTTTTTTGATAAGGCGCGCAACGGTTTATCGCGGGGTGGAGCAGCCCGGTAGCTCGTCAGGCTCATAACCTGAAGGTCATAGGTTCAAATCCTATCCCCGCAACCAAATAAGCCTCTGATTTCATGAGGTTTTCAGAAAGCCGCCCTTGGGGCGGCTTTCTTATTTTTGAGCCGTGTCGCCACCGTGTCGCCACCGAAATCCCAAAACCACCGATAAGCTCGATCTGCTGTTCACTGTTCAGCAGAAGCCGATTTCTCGGTCATGCGTGGAGAGGAGTGGCTTCGGAAACCCGAATCCACGCTGTGGAGAGGCCGCCTATTTGGACCAGGCGTTGGCGGACTCAGCACTCAAGTTATTTGCGGATGGTGTCGAGGTGTGAAGCGTGATGAAAGCTCTGCAAGTTTCCAACGGTCATCCACATTCAATCGCTAGCTTCTTCTCGATGAAGTCGTTCACTGAATCTGCGAAGTCACGCTGGCTTCCCAGGACCGCATCGCGCCGATCCAAAACGTCCTGTTGCAGGAACCGCAAGCCGCTCTTCCTCGCTTGGGTCGGCGTCGCTTCCCAGTATTCGTTGATCGCAATCTCCGCCAATTGCATGTCATTCGCGTCACCTTTTGCGATGAGGCGGCGCAAGCTTGCTAAGCAGACATCCAAGCGGCTCATTTTTTTTGACGCGAGCTAAAGTTTGAGTTGACCAATATTTCTGAATTTCAACATTGTCGAAAGCTGGCTCTTAAGTGGACACCGATTTTTGATCTACGGCACAGCCGAAATTCTCGGCCCCGGTGTTGCGTTCGGCTTGGGTTACCGGCTTGCGCGATATCCCAGCTGCGCGCTAAAGAGAGACCATCGACTGAGTGGCAACTAGGGTTCCGGACGGCCATACCGCCGTCGCAGGTCCGAGCGTTGCGGAGACCGCGGTAGTTCGCGCGGCTGCACCCGAGGGAAAAAAGCCCAGAGGAGGAGATGTCGAGATCAATCGCGCCTGCAATGGCACGGAGGTCTCATGCCGCTCTTTTCTCTCGCCCTTATCGTCCTAGCCGCCTTCATTCATGCGACCTGGAATCTGTTGTCCAAACGAGCTGCGGCGGCGGGGGCGGCCTTCGTCTTTGCGTACAGCCTCGCTGGTTGTGTCATCTACTTGCCATGGGTCATTTGGGTCCTGACGCATCATGAGCAGAGCTGGAGTCTGTGGACCATTTGCTGCTGTCTGCTCAGCGGCGCGATTCACCTCGCCTATAGTCTTTGCCTCCAGCGGGGCTATCAGGTTGCTGACCTCTCGGTCGTGTATCCGGTCGCACGGGGCACCGGACCGATGCTGTCATCTCTAGGAGCCCTCGTGCTCCTGCGAGAAGCCCCAACGACACACGGCTTGTTGGGATTGCTGGCCGTCGTCACCGGCATCGGCCTTATCTCAACGCAAGGAGACCTATCGGCGTTTCGTAGGCCCGCGGGTCATGCCGGTATCCGTTGGGGTCTTGCTACAGGCTCGCTCATCGCAAGCTACACCGTCGTGGACGGCTATGGCGTAAAAGCTCTTGGCATTCAGCCCGTCGTGCTCGACTGGCTTTCGAATTTCTTGCGGGTATTGCTCCTAATTCCGGTCGTACTCTCGAACCGCGAGCGTGTGTTGAAATCGATGAAAGGTCGATGGTCGCTTGCGATTTGGGTCGGCGCTTTGTCTCCGCTCTCGTATATCCTCGTCTTGACCGCCCTAGACTGGGGTGCACCGCTGAGCCTTGTCGCACCCGCTCGCGAAATGTCGATGATGGTCGGGGCGATCTTCGGGATGGTTCTCCTGGGCGAGCGGGTCAGCACCTGGCGAACTGTAGGGTGTCTCACGTTGGTGCTTGGAGTTGTCTTACTCGGAATCCACTAGGGGCATCCATTCGCCGAACTGACAATTCGGAACATCGGCGGGAAGTCCGGGTACCTCCTCACTTCGTTGCGCTATGCATCTTACTGCCCGCGGGATCGCGAGCTGAGACGGTTGATCTATTTTTCTTTTTCTTCTTCTTTTCCAGAATTTCGGCCTGCACGCGAAACGCCTCGGCTAAATTCCTCATCTCATCGGCAGCGAACGAATCCATCGCTTTGGTTGCCATCCGCTCGGCAGCCATCGCCTGCTTACGAAGCTGCTTGACCAATTTCATGACGCGTTAATTCCTAGATTTACTAACCTGCCGATGCTGCATCGCTATCATCGGACGGACCTTCGCCGGGTTCGACTACACGAAGACGGCTCGGCTGGAGGGCTCCGGCCCGTTCCAATACGGGATATGCAACTGAACATATGTGCGAGTGAATTTGACCCGGCCGCGCTGGCATGTCCCGCGGGCACGGACACGCTCGCGTGCCTGACACCGACGGAGGTCACGGCAGTGAAGACGCTCCAGAGCGATCTGGTGCTCAACAATCAGGTGATCGGAGCCCCTTACGGCCTCGGTAACCTGGTCAGCGGTCTGAGCGCGGTGTTCGGAGGTGGCCAGGTACTTGGTCAGGGTTTCCTGGCTATGGCCTTCAACAGCCCGACCTTTATGATCTCCAACTTCGACCTGCAGAGGGACTTCGGATTCCTGTCGAAACAGTTTGGCAAGGTCGACGACATGACGGGTCCGTTGCAAGGCGTCGCCAAATATGTCAGCGAGGGCGGCAAGCTGATCGTCTGGACCGGTGGCGAGGATCCGCTCGTTCCGACCGCTGACTCAGTGCGGTTCGTCGAGCGCCTGCGGGACGTGGTCGACGACAGAGGCAGTGACAATGTGCGCCTGTACACCCTGCCCGGTGTCAATCACTGCGGCGGAGGCCCCGGCGCCGACACTCTCGATCTGCTGACGCCGATCACCAACTGGGTGGAGAAGGGCGTCCCTCCGAAGAAACTCACCGCGACTGGCACGGTGGCCTTCACGCGGCCCCTCTGCCCCTTCCCTCAATGGCCGAAGTACACCGGCGGCAACACCAACAGCGCGTCGAGCCTGACGATGACGACAAGCGCGCGGGGTTGGTGCGATAGCTACGATGAGGCCGAGGCGCATCTGGTGCGCCTCGGCCTCATCTCAGGTCACGTGAGGGACACCAGTTCAAACGGCCACGATCAGCGAATGTCGGCATCGGTGGTTGCACCTCCCCGCAACCAAGCTTTGATAGCAGTATCGGTGAATGAGCCCGCCTCCAGGCGGGCTTTTTCATGCGCGTGGGATCGGCGCGTGAATGATTCGATCTGGCTGCGGCAAGGGCGACCAACCGCGAACGCGATTATCGCCGGAGGCCGAGCGCCGGCCCGATGTGAAAAAATGTTTTGGCTCGCGATCCCGTTTCATCGCAACCACGAAAGCGCGCTATCCGTCTTGTTTTGATTGTGTTTTTGGAAAGCCAAGATCGCTTCTTTTGAAAACATCCCCGGCGTCCGTACACAAACGCGACTTGCAACCGTCATCTGCGCGTCAATCGCCCGAAACAACCAGCAACGTAGTCTCCTGCCGTCGGCAACCATGTTGCGTTTTCAAACCAATCACGGCCGACTTCAGGAGAGGATGAAATGAAACGGTTGAAGGCCCTTCTTGGGGCGTCAATTCCATTGACGCTCGGCGTTGTATTTCTCGGTGTCGCCACGCAATCCGCCTCCGCGGCTTGTCAGTTGAATTCTCCGGGCGGTCAGATCAAGCACGTTGTCTACATCTCTTTCGACAACGTGCATTTGCGGCGCGACAATCCCAACATTCCTTCCGATCTCGAACAGATGCCGAATCTGCTCAATTTCATCCAGAACAACGGCACGATCAGTGGCAATCATCACACCCCGCTGATTTCCCACACCGCGACTGACTTCCTGACCACGCTGACCGGCGTCTATGGCGAGCGCATGGGAATTCCGGTTTCCAACAGCTACGGCTTCTTCAACCCCGACGGCAGCGTGGGCTTCGCCAGTTCGTTCCTGTACTGGACGGCGGTGGCTCCCGACGGCAAGCCTGAGATGATCAATGAACACGGCAAGACCGCGCCGGCTCCCTGGGTGCCGTTCACCCGCGCCGGTTGCGACGTCGGCGCATTTTCGGTGGCCAATATCGAGTTTGAACGCTTGCCCGACGACGTCACCACATTCTTCGGTGCCGGATCTCCGACCGATCTTGCGGTGAGAGCCCAGCTCGCGTCGCCCAACGCGGCAACCCGACAGCAGCCGAACACCGATTTTCTCGGCATTGCGATCCACTGCGCGATTGGCAGTCCGCTCTGCAACAATGGCTTTGCGCTCAACGACCCGCTGCCGGATGAACCCCATGGATACAAGGGCTTCAAGGGATTGTTCGGCAACGTGAACGTTCAGCCGGTGATCTCGCCCAAGGGTCCGGTAAAGGACCTCGACGGTAACGTCATCGCCGACAGGTTCGGTCATCCGGGATTCCCCAATCTGTTTAATCCTCTGGCGACGCAATCGCTGGGTTATGCCGCAACGATGCTCGAAGCGGGCGTGCAGGTGGTCTATCTCGAAATCGCCGACGCGCACGACAACCGTTCCGGCTTCGGGACATTCGGCCCCGGCGAAGCCGGCTACGTCGCGCAACTCAAGTCCGATGACACAGCGTTCGGCAAATTCTTTGCCCGGCTGGCGTCAGACGGCATCACCAAGGACAATACGCTGTTCGTCGTCGTGCCGGACGAGAACGATCATTTCGTCGGCGGTCCGCCGACCCCGGCGAATTGCGACGGCGTCACCGTCCCCTGCACCTACGCCAAAAAGGGCGAGATCGATGTCGTTATCAACCGGCTGCTGCTCACGCAGCGCGCCAACAATACGGCGTTCTCGGTGCACAGCGACGATGCGCCGACCTTCTACATCAACGGCAATCCCGCTCCCACCGACCCGGTTACCCGCACCATGGAGCATGATCTTGATGCGCTGACCGCCATCAACCCGATCACCGGCAATACCGACAAGCTTTCGAGCTTGCTCGCTGATCAGGCGGAAATGAAGTTGCTGCACATGGTAACTGCAAGCGCGGCGCGTACCCCGACGTTCACCATGTTTGGCAACGACAACTATTTCTTCTTCACCTCCAAGGGCGGAGCCTGCGTCAACCAGTCCGACTGTGTCTCCGAGGAGACAGGCTTTGCCTGGAACCACGGCGATTTCCAGAGGGATATCACCCGTACCTGGGCGGGAATGGCGGGACCTGGCGTGAGGCAACTCGGGCGGCACGACAACGTCTTTTCGGATCACGCCGACGTACGGCCCACAATGATTGCGCTGCTTGGACTGAAGGATGACTACGTGCATGACGGCCGGGTTCTGGCCGAATGGGTGGAGCAGCGGGCGCTGCCTTCAGGCATTCGCCAGCGTCGGGAAAATTTCGTCGAGCTTGCGGAAATCTACAAGCAGCTCAGTGCGCCTCTCGGTGAACTCGGCCGGGCGAGCCTCGTCTATGCCAATCGTTCCATCACGGGGACCGACAAGGTTTACGCCCGCTACCTCGACAAAATCGAAGACATCACGGAGGAGCGGAACAGGCTGGCTGATGATATCAAGGCGGTGCTCGATGCCGCGGCGTTTCATAACGACGCGGTGGACGAAGATTCCGAAGATGATCTTGGTCGTCGCGCCAGAAAGCTGATCGACCGCGTCAAGGAGCTGGCGGAACGCGAGCGTCACGAGGAAGAATAGGTCCTCGAAAGCGAAAACAATCCTGGAACCCGCCGGTGCAGCCGGCGGGTTTCTTCCCCGATCGCTCTATCGATCGAATTTTTGGCGAACCGTAAAATCCCAGCCGTTCTTAGCCGGTGTTGGGGGCGGGCCGAATCATATGGGTTGATCGGCGCGCTCAATGGCGAAGGCGCTGAAGAGATTTTCCTGATCTCAATGGGCAGCGCCGCCGCCAGCCTTCGCCTTGCGCGTCAACATCACGGCGATGGCGGCAAGGACGAGGACCACGCCGATCACCGCAAAGGCGTCGCTAAAGCCCATCACCAGCGCCTGATGCTTGACCGCCTTGCCGAGCGCGATAATGGCCTGCTGGCGGGCGGCCGCCGGATCGGGCACGCCGTGCGTCAGGAAGAAGTCCGTCTGCTCGGCAATCCGGTTGCGCACTTCCTCGCGGCCGAGCGTAACCGACTGGCCGATGATGTTGGAGTGGAACTGCTCGCGCTTGGTGACCACGGTGGCCAGCACCGCGGTGCCGATGGCGCCGCCGAGATTGCGCAGCATGTTGCTGATGCCGGATGCCGCCGCGGCGTCCTGCGGCGCGGTGCCGCTTGTCGTCACCGAGGTCAACGGCGTCAACACCATGGCCTGGCCGATGGCGCGCACGATGTTGGGAATCCAGAGCTGGTCGCCGGCATAGTCGGGCGACATCGCCGTGTTCATGAAACTGCTGTAGGCGAAGATCAAGAGGCCAGTGATGGCGATATAACGGGCGTCGAAGCGCTGCATCAGCTTCGGCACCAGTGGAATCAAGAGCAGCTGCGGCAGGCCGGTCCACGCCAGCACCGCGCCGATCTGCTCGGCATTGTAGCCCTGCGCCTGACCGAGATAAGCCGGCAGGATATAGACCGATCCGAACAGCGCGAAGCCGAGCGTCGTTACGGCAATGGTACCGAAGCCGAAATTGCGCCGCTTCAGGAGCCGCAGCCGGATCAAGGGCTCTTCAACCGTCAGTTCGATCCAGACGAACAGCGACAGGCTGACCAGCGCGACGACAGCCAAGCGCAGGATAAAGGGGGAGGCGAACCAATCGTCCTTGTTGCCTTCCTCGAGCACGGTCTGGAACGCCGACAATCCGACGGCCATGGTGGCGATACCGGCCCAGTCGCCTTCTTTCAAAAGCTTGAGCTGCATCGGCTGCCGTTCCAGCGTGAAATAAAGCGCCGTCACCATGACGATGGTCGGCACGACGTTGACAAAGAAAATGGTCTGCCAGCCGTAGTTCTCGGTGAGATAGCCGCCGATGGTGGGGCCAATCGCCGGCGCAAAGGTGACCGACAGCGCGAAGATCGCCAGCCCGACCGGCTGTTGCAGCTTCGGCAATTTGGTCAACACCAGCGTGAACGCCATCGGGATCAAGACGCCGCCAGCAAATCCCTGCAATCCGCGCATCGCGATCATCGACGGCAGATCGTGGGTGAAAGCGCAGGCGACAGAGAAGATTGCAAACAGGGTCGCGCTCGCCAGCATGTAGCGGCGGAACGAGAACACCCGGCTGAAAAAATCGGTGAGCGGGATGACTATGATCTCGCCGATCAGGTATGAGGTCGATATCCAGGAGCCATTGTCGACCCCGGTGCCGATGCCGCCTTCGATATTCAGCAGCGAGGCGTTGGTGATCTGGATGTTGAGGATCGCCATGAACGAGCCGATCATGGCCGCAATGACGGCGATCCAGACCGTCGCGCTGGCGCGATTGGGATCGATGGATGCGCGCTCCGGTCTTGTGACGGAAGCGGGAAGCACCGGAATCGAGGCTGCGATTGCGGGACTGGTCATGACACTATCCTCCGGAAACCCTGGATGACGTCCGCAACGCGGCGGCGGCCTGACGAATGCGGGCTTGCGATTTGGTCTCGATGGTCGGAATCACCGACATCCCCGGACGCAGTTCGACGGCCGAGCCCTCGTCGAGCTCGAGTGCGATCTTCACCGGAATCCGCTGCACCACTTTTGTAAAATTGCCGGTGGCGTTGTCCGGGGGCAGCAGCGCGAATTCCTGGCCGCTGGCGGGGGCGATACTGTCGACGTGGCCGTGCACGATCTGGCCAGGGAAGGTGTCGACGGCGATCTCGACGGCCTGGCCCTTGCGGACGTCGGTCAACTGGGTTTCCTTGAAATTTGCCACCACATAGGCGCCGGTGACCGGCACCACCGACATCAGCTGGGTGCCGGCCTGAACGAACTGGCCGACGCGCAGGCTCCGGTTGCCGACGACGCCGTCGATCGGCGCGACGATCGAGGTGTATTCGAGATTGAGCTCGGCCTGGCTCTGCAGCGCTTGCGCGCGCGTCAGCGCGGCATTGGCCTGAACGATCTCGGCCTTGAGCAGGTCGACCTGCTTCACGGCGGAGGCGAGGTTGGCGGTGTCGCGCGCAATTGCGGCTTCGGCGCCCGCGTTGCGCGCCTGCGCCTGCTGCGCGTTCTGGACGCTGCCGAAGCCGGTCGCCGCAAGGTCGCTGTAGCGCTTGTTCTCCTGCGCGGCGAAAGTGACCGTCGCCTTGTCGACGTCGACGGTTGCCCTGGCGGCATCGATCACCGCCTGTTGAACGCCGAGTTGCGCCTGCTTGCTGAGGATTGCTGCATGCGCTGCGGCGACGTCGGCTCTGGCCTGGTCGAGCGCGACGTTGAAATCGCGCTGGTCGATCCGCGCCAGCACCTGACCGGCTCTGACATGCTCGTTGTCGCCGATCAGCACTTCATGGAGGTAGCCCGAGACCTTGGGCGCGACCGTGGTGTTGTCGGCCTTCACATAAGCGTCATCGGTCGAGACCAGATAACGGCCCACGGTCCAATAGTCGAAGCCGTACCAGGCCGCCCCGGCCAGCACCGCGACCGCGGCCCCGGCCATTAACAGCTTGCGAAAATTGAACTTTTTGGCGGTCGCCAGAGCCCCGGTTACCGGCGGCAGATCCCTAGGGGCGTCCGCAGCGGGAACCGGACGCTCGATTTCGAAGGCGGTGGAATGCTGGGTCATGGCGGCTACTCCCTAATTAGGAAACTTGATATTTTCCAAAATAGGCCTATGTTAGGAACTGTCAATGGAATGACAGGCATCATGTAAAAGCATGGCTCAGATCAAAACCACCGAGGACCGGCGCTGCCGGGGCCGGCCGCAGGTCCGCCCTGACGACGAAACCCGGCAGATCATCTATGAGGCCGCGCAGCACGAATTCGCCGCCGGTGGCTATGCCTCGACCGGCATGGAGGCTGTGGCGCGCCGCGCCGGGGTGTCCACCAAGACCCTCTATCGCCTGATTCCCAACAAGGCCGCGCTGTTCGAAGGCATGGTTTCGGACCGCCTCGACACCTTCGTTTCAAAGGTCAATCTCCACGCCGCCGATCACACCAATATCGAGGAGGCGCTGAGCGCGGCACTGATGGCATGCGCGGACCTAGCGCTCGATACGGAAGTGATCGCGATTCAGCGCATGATATTGCAGGAAGCGGGAAAATTTCCCGAGGTCGCCGGCATGTTCTATGCGAGCGCTATTCACCGTACCACCATCGCACTGGCGGACTGGCTTCGGACGCAGCAGAAGCGCGGATTGATTGCGCTTGAAGACGCCGAGGAGGCCGCTGGCATGCTGCTCGGCATGGTTGCTTCCGCGCCACGGCGAGCTGCAATGTTTGGCGGCGTGCCGCTGCCTTCGCGCCCAGAGATCGAAGCGCGGGTTCGCGCCTGCGCGGCGCTGTTCCTGCGGGGGTGCCTGGTTCGGGCGGCCACAAAACCTGAAGTCGCCCGTTCTTCTGCTGGCAAATAGAACCACCGCTTGACGTGTCAGATTGTGCGCGATTTGCACGGAACCTGCCTGTCATCGACGCTACAAATCCTCTGCTTTCTTTCGCGCGATCACCCCGGCGGCGATTTGCAGGGTGGTGCCGATCGCCCAGCTCAGGGAGATGAGGAGAGCAGTGCTCGCGTGCGCGGTTTCGTCCAGGACGATGCTGGAGACGGATATCACCGCCGCTACCGCGGCGAGGAAAGTACCGGCCGCACTTAGCAGCTCTACGGCATCAGCCCGCGTGCCCAATCCGTGCCGCAGCGGCAGGTGCATGCGGTGATCCGGGGGGGCCGGCGGCAGGTCGATCCCGAGATAGAAGCCGGCGCCACCGTAGATCATCATCGCGAACACCGCGGCAGCCGAACCAATCAGATCGATGTCGGCCCTTCCGACATGCGCCGCCACGAACAGCCCGCATGAGGCGCCGGTCAGCGCGAGCCCTGTGCGCTCAAGGACGTGCGCCCACCTGCTGACGGTGGAACGGGCGTGCCATGGGTTGCTGCGTTTGATCATTTGATCCGGGTATCAAACCAAGCCGGCGGATACTTGACGAGGATCATACACGTTTTGGGACCGGTGATGCGGCCTCCGTCGGCTATCCCAGGGACCTAATCCCTCTTCTGCCCCGATAGTTCCACGAACCTAGAGCGGAATGGCTTTTGATTAAATCGGTCTGTCAACGGGTTCGCTTCACCTCTCCCCGACGGGGAGAGATCGATTTGCCAACGGGTCGGCGCAAAGCGCCGCCCGATGATAAACTCCGCAAATCGGGTGAGGGGGCGATGGACCACGAGATACCGTAACCCCTCACCCCAACCCTCTCCCAACGGGAGAGGGAGCGCACTGCCGTTGCGATCACAGATCGATCTAATCTCATCATGCCCCTAGCGCCAGCTTTAACTTCCGCGGCGAGCCAGACGTATGGGCCGCGGCCTCACCTCAAGCGCTGCCGCGAACCAGGGCGGCAAGACCCCGCGCCGCCTTTGCTAAGATCCGTTAACCAATTTGGGGGGATAATCGCACCGGCGATTCCCGAAGGAGGTCGCGATGTCCAAATTTGCGATTGGCGAAAGGGTGGAAAAAGCCTCCGATGATCATGAAGACGGCGTCGTCATTGCCGTCTTTCCAACCACGGATGGCAATTTTCGTTACGCTGTCGATATGGAAGGTTATGGTGCGCTTCAGTTCTTCGCGGAAGAAAAACTGATCGTCCACGCCGGCTAGTCCCCGCGGTTAGCTTAACCCTGCTGATTAACACCTGGTCAGGTCGACGCCGTTATACAGGGCGTTCAATCAGCAAGTATTCGGCCATGAACGCAGGCGTCATCGACAAAGCGACAGGCAGTCCGCGGCTGCGCGGCAAGCCGTCCGCCGCCAAGAGCTGGCTGAAGGCGATCGAGCTTACCTCCCGTATCGAAGCCAACCCGCGCCGATTGTTTGCCGACGTTGTCGAGGATTGGGCAAGACGAGAGCCGGACCGGCCCAGCCTGGTATCGGACATCGAGACGTTGAGCTACCGGGGCCTGACCGAGCGCGTGAACCGCTACGCGCGCTGGGCGTTGTCCGCAGGGATTGCTCCCGGTGATACGGTCTGCCTTTTCATGCCAGGGCGGCCGGATTACATCGCCGCCTGGCTCGGTATCACCAAAGTCGGCGGCGTCGCGGCGCTCATCAACACCAAACTGGTTGGCCCATCGCTTTCTCACTGCATTAACGTCGCGGCCGCTGATCACGTCATTCTCGGGCATGATCTTGCGGCCGCCTTCGAGGAGGCTGCGCCTCATTTGAAGCGGGTGCCAAAAATCTGGCTGCACGGCAGCGCGGGCGAAGCGGGTATCGAGGCAGTTCTGGATCGATTGGATGGCGGTCCGTTAACGCCAAGCGAACGGCGCGGGGTCACCATCAACGACCGGGCGCTGTTGATCTACACGTCAGGGACGACCGGCCTGCCAAAGGCAGCCAGCGTCAGTCACCGCCGCATCCTGAATTGGGGCGGTTGGTTTGCCGGATTGACCGACGCATCGCCCCAAGACCGGTTGTTCGATTGCCTGCCGTTGTTTCACAGCGTCGGCGGCGTCGTCGCGCCATGCAGCATGTTGACCGCGGGAGCATCGGTGGTGCTGTCGGACAAGTTCTCGGCCGGCGCCTTCTGGCGCGACATCGTGCGCTGGGATTGCACCCTGTTCCAGTATATCGGCGAACTCTGCCGGTATCTTCTGAAGGTGCCCGCGTCTGAATTCGAGAGCCGGCATCGGCTTCGGCTGGTCTGCGGCAACGGTCTGCGCGGCGACATCTGGGAAGCGTTTCAGGCGCGGTTTTCGATTCCGCAAATCCTGGAGTTTTATGCGGCGACGGAGGGCAATTTCTCGCTTTACAACGTCGAGGGCAGACCGGGCGCGATCGGCCGAATTCCGCCGTTATTGGCGCATCGTTTTCCGGCGGCGATCGTTCGCGTCGATCCGGAGCTTGGCACGCCCGTTCGCAACGCCGACGATCTTTGTGTCGCTTGCGCCCGCGGCGAGGTCGGCGAAGCCATCGGGCGGATCGGAAGTGCCGACGACGGCGGGGGCCGCTTCGAGGGTTACACCAACGCTGCCGAGACCGAAAAGAAAATTCTCCGCGACGTGCTCAGCAAGGGCGACGCCTGGTTTCGGACCGGCGACCTGATGAAGCTCGACGAAAGCGGCTTTTTCCATTTCGTCGACCGGATCGGAGATACTTTCCGCTGGAAAGGCGAGAACGTCGCGACTTCCGAAGTGAACGAAGCCGTCGTCGACTGCCGCGGCGTTATCGATGCGACCACTTACGGCGTCGAGGTTCGAGGCGCCGACGGCCGCGCGGGAATGGTTGCGATCGTGACCGACGATCGTTTCGATCTCGAAGAATTCAGGGATCATCTTGCGCGCCGGCTACCGGCCTACGCCTGTC
>Ga0137404_10002090_pt1 | contig 13162 bp, 8 predicted proteins | sample CZOMad2_1_16fung_FD_108285 | JGI IMG/M metagenome (GOLD analysis project Ga0137404, IMG submission 108285) | Vadose zone soil fungal communities from Angelo Coast Range Reserve, California, USA - CZOMad2_1_16fungal (Illumina Assembly) | ecosystem: Environmental > Terrestrial > Soil > Vadose zone...
CGACACCGATCTCTACCGCCGCTCTACTTTCGGCCCCTGGCGCGAGTCGATCCGGACCCTCTGCAAGGACGTGCGCGAGATCCAGGTCGCCGATCTGCGCGGGTTCGACGCGGTCATCCACCTTGCAGCGCTCTCGAACGATCCGCTGGGCGACCTCAACCCAGAGCTCACCTACGAGATCAACCACCTGGCTTCGGTGCGGCTCGCCGAGCAGGCCAAGGCGGCCGGGGTGCGCCGCTTCGCTTTCGCTTCCTCGTGCAGCAACTATGGCGCGGCGGGCGACGAGCCCGTCGACGAGGAGGCGGCGCTCCGCCCGGTCACCGCCTATGGCGAGTCCAAGGTGCGGGTCGAGCGCGACGTGTCGCGCCTGGCCGACGACTCCTTTTCCCCCACCTTCCTGCGCTGCGCCACGGCCTACGGCGCCTCGCCGCGTCTGCGTTTCGACATCGTCCTCAACAACCTGGTCGCCTGGGCCTTCACCTCGGGCAAGGTGTTTCTCAAGAGCGACGGCACGCCCTGGCGGCCCATCGTCCACATCGAGGACATCAGCCGCGCCTTCCTGGCGGTGCTCTCCGCGCCGCGCGAGGCGGTCCATGCGCAGGCGTTCAACGTCGGGCGCAACGATCAGAACTACCGGATCCGCGAGATCGCCCAGATCGTGAAGGAGACCGTGCCGGGTTGCGAGATCGCCTTCGCCGACGGTGCGGGGCCCGACAAGCGCAACTACCGCGCCGATTTCTCCAAGATCGGCCGCCTGCTGCCGGCGTTCCAGCCGAAGTGGGACGCGCGCAAGGGCGCGCGGCAGCTCTACGAGACCTACAAGGCGCTGGGGCTCAAGCTCGAGGACTTCGAGGGGCCGCGCTACCGGCGCATCGACCAGCTCAAGCAGCTGATGGGCATGGGAAACCTCGGGCCCGACTTGCGCTGGCTTTCCGAACCGATCGCGGCGTGAGCGACCTGGAAGAATCGTGATCTTCACCGAGACCAAGCTGAAGGGCGCCTTCATCCTCGATCTGGAGCGGCGGGACGACGACCGCGGCTTCTTCGCGCGCGCCTTTTGCCAGAACGAGTTCGCCGAGCACGGCCTCAAGCCGGTGATCGCGCAGGCGAACATCGCCTACAACAAGAGGAAGGGCACGCTGCGCGGGATGCACTTCCAGTATCCGCCCCACCCCGAGACGAAGCTGGTCCGCGCCACGCGCGGGGCGATCCTCGACATCATCGTCGACCTGCGGCCCGAGAGCCCGACCTTCCTGGAATCGATCGCCGTGGATCTGAGCGCCGACAACCACCGCGCGCTGTATGTGCCCGAGCGCTTCGCGCACGGCTATCAGGCGCTCGAGGACGCGACGGAGACGAGCTACCAGGTCGGCGAGTTCTACGCGCCCGGCACCGAGGGAGGGCTCTCACCGTTCGATCCGCGCCTGGGCCTGAAGTGGCCGCTACCCGTCACCGTCATCTCTCCCAAGGACTCCGCCTGGAAGCACCTCGAGGAGGTCGAGCGCGAGGTGAAGCGCAGGATGAGCGCGTGAGCCGACCATGATCATCGTCGACAGGGCATTGAAGGCCAGAGAAGAGCAGGGGAAACCGATCCGCGTCGGCTTGATCGGCGCTGGTTTCATGGGACAGGGTCTCACCAACCAGATCGTCCACAGCGTCCCCGGCATGCGGATGGCCGCGATCTACAACCGCAAGCCGGAGCGGGCGCTCAACGTGTACCGCTACGCCGGCTGCGAGGACGTGAGGTCCGCCTCCAACCAGGCGGACCTCGACGAGGCGATCGGGCGCGGCCTGCCGGTCGTCGCGGAAGACCCGTACACGATCTGCCGCTCGCCCGGGATCGACGTGGTCGTCGACGTCACCGGCTCGGTCGAGTTTGGAGCGCGCATCATCCTGGACGCGTTCGCTCACGGCAAGTCCGTGGTGCTGATGAACGCCGAGGTCGACTCCACCATCGGGCCCATCCTCCGCGTCCACGGCAAGAAGCACGGGCAGATCCTCTCCGCCTGCGACGGCGACGAGCCCGGGGTGCAGATGAACCTGGTGCGCTGGGTGAAGGGCCTGGGGCTCATCCCGCGCGTGGTCGGGAACGTGAAGGGCCTGCAGGACCCCTACCGCAACCCGACCACCCAGAAGGGCTGGGCGGAGCGCTGGGGCCAGAATGCCGCGATGGTCACCTCCTTCGCCGACGGATCGAAGATCAGTTTCGAGGAGTCGATCGTCGCCAACGCCACCGGCTTCAAGGTGCGCTCGCGCGGCATGTCGCGCGGGCTCAAGTACGACGGCTCGATCATGGAGATCCAGAAGCTCTACGACATCGACGAGCTGCGGGCCCTCGGCGGCATCGTCGACTACACGGTGGGACCGCCGCTCATCAAGGTGTTCGTGCTCGCCGAGCACGAGGACCCCAAGCAGCGACACTACCTGAACCTCTACAAGATGGGCGAGGGGCCCCTCTACCCCTTCTGGACCCCGTACCATCTGGTGCACTTCGAGACGCCGTTCTCGATCGCGCGCGTCGTCCTCTTCGGCGACGAGTTGGCCCCGCCGCTGGACGGGCCGGTGGTCGAAGTGTGCGCCGTCGCCAAGCGTGATCTCAAGGCCGGCGAAGTGCTCGACGAGTATGGCATGTACATGACCTACGGCGAGGCCGCGAACGTCGAGGAGATGTGCGCGGGCCGCTACCTTCCCGAGGGGCTCGTCGAGGGATGCAAGCTGACGCGCGACATCCCCAGGGACCAGGTGCTGACCTACGCCGACGTCGAGCTGCCCGAGGGGCGGATCGCCGACGCGCTGCGAGCGGAGCAGTACCGGCATTTCCGGGGCGAGACCTGGCTCGAGGAGCACCTGGTGCAGGGAGGGGGCCGGAGCGCGGCCAAGGCGGCCGCCGAGGTGCGTGCCTGAGGCGTTCCGGAGAGGTGTCGGGCGGTGATTGAGGAGGTGGTCGCGTGAAGGTCGTAATCTTCTGCGGTGGATTGGGGATGCGGCTTCGCGAGTATTCCGAATCCATCCCGAAGCCGATGGTGCCGGTCGGCTATCGCCCCATCCTCTGGCACGTGATGCGCTACTACGCGCACTTCGGCCACAAGGAGTTCATCCTCTGCCTCGGGTACAAGGGCGACTCGATCAAGAAGTACTTCCTCGAGTACGACGAGACCGTCTCGAACGACTTCGTCTTCAGCGGAGGGGGCAAGAAGATCGACCTGCTCGCGAGCGACATCGACGACTGGAAGATCACCTTCGTGGACACGGGCCTGGCCTCGAACATCGGCATGCGTCTGAAGGCGGTGCAGCCGTACCTCAGGGGTGAGGAGATGTTCCTCGCCAACTACAGCGACGGCGTCTCCGACCTGCCGCTGCCTGCGATGGTCGACTTCATGGAGAAGCGGCCCGAGGCGGTGGCCTGTTTCGCCGGCGTCGCGCCCTACGCCACCTACCACCTCGTCAGCCTCGAGGACGACGGCAGGGTGAAGAGCATCCGGCACGTCAAGGACTGGGGCATGCGCATCAACGGCGGCTACTTCGTGCTCCGGCCGGAGATCTTCGAGTGGATGAGGGCGGGTGAAGAACTGGTGCAGGAGCCCTTCCAGCGCCTCGCTGCCGCGGGCAAGCTGCTCTCCTACTCCTACGACGGGTTCTGGGCGTGCATGGACACGTTCAAGGACAAGCAGCTGCTCGAAGACCTCTACACCCGCGGCCAGGTGCCCTGGGAAGTATGGAAGAACCACCCCCCGCCGGACGGGGCGCGCTGAGCATGCACAGAGTCTCCCTGTTTTCCGGGGGCGGGCCGAGGCGGGTGCTCGTTCTCGGGGCGCACTGCGACGACGTCGAGATCGGCTGCGGCGGGACGCTGCTGCGGCTGGCCAGCGAGCGCTCCGACCTCGAGGTGTGCTGGGTAGTGTTCAGCTCCACGCCCGATCGCGCCAGGGAGGCCCGCGCCTCGGCGGCCGCGTTTCTCCAGGGAATGGCGAGGTCCCAGGTGATCGTGCGCGATCATCGCGACGGATATCTCCCTCACTCCGGCGCCGTGGTGAAGGACGAGTTCGAGGCCCTCAAGCGCGAGTACTCACCCGACCTGATCTTCACCCACTACCGGCACGACCTGCACCAGGACCACCGGTTCGTCAGCGAGCTGACCTGGAACACCTGGCGCAGCCACTTGATCCTCGAATACGAGATCCCGAAGTATGACGGCGACCTGGGCGCGCCGAACTTCTTCGCGCCGCTAGCGGCGGCCACGCTGGAGAGGAAGATCGCCCTCTTGCTCGAGCATTTCCCCACGCAGGCCGGCAAGCCCTGGTTCACCGCCGACCTGTTCCGGGCGCTCCCCCGCATCCGGGGCATGGAAAGCGCCGCTCCGGAGGGCCTGGCCGAGGCCTTCTATTGCCGCAAGGCGGTCTTCTAGCCGGAACCGCTCGCCGGCTCGGCTGCCCTCTGGATGGCCGGCTCGACGCGCTCGAGCCAGCACTCGCGCCAGAACGGGTGGATGGCGCGCGGGCAGAACCAGCGGCGCAGGCTGAGGTCGCCGGAGCACACTACGCCCTCGAGCGTGACGGCCTCGCTCTTCAGCACCACCATGCTGCCGTCGCGATCGTTGATGAAGCGGCTCAACCGCAGGCGCACGCGGAACGTCCCGCCGCAGTAGGGCAGCATCTCACGGTCGAACCAGAGGCCCCTGTTGCGCCCCTCCGCGTTCAGCGTCGCGGCGATCTCCTCCTTCGTCTTGACGCGGACGAGCTCACCGGGCCGCAGCTCGAGGGACTTGAAGACGACGCCCTTCTTCGCGGTGCCCGGCACGTGAACATCCGGGACCAGGCCCAGCTTGCGCATCGGCTCCTTGAGGGCGGCCCGGGCGGTCACGCGCAGGAAGCGCCCGAGGGAGACGTTGCCCGAAGTGTATTCGCGCACGTACACGCGCGGATCCCAGAGCTTGAGGTGCTCGGTGCACTTCGTCAGATCGGTGGCCTGGCACCTGTAGCGCTGCTTGTCCTTGCCGTTCACCTGGACGGTCGATCGCGCGTGCCGGGAGGTTCGCTCGATCAGGGCAGACAGCTCGCCGGGCGGGAAGGGCGGGCGTGGAGGCTCCTGCGGCGAGACCTTGCGCAGCCAAGCCTCCTTCCAGAACAGGCGGCACTCGGCCTGGCAGCCGTCGTGCCTGGAGCCGTCGCAGCGCAGGTCCTCGAGCAGGACCGAATCGTGAAGCCGCCGGCTTCCCGTGTAATGGATCGTGTCGCAGACTTTCTCGGCGCGCCGTTCCACGGTAAAGCGGCGGCCGCAGTAGGGCACCATCTCCGGCATGAAGGGGAGACCGAGCAAGGCACCCCGTTCGTCCAGGGTGGCGAGGATCTCGGAGGGACCCTTGACTTCGACCAGGTCGCCATGGCGCAACGCCTGTTGTGACATGACCCCCCTCTTGGTCGGAGCTGCCGAGCGCTGGCCGGCGGCCCAAGGAGATGAGACCCTCGTCTCACACTACGAAGGCCGGAGGGCAGAGGTATGGTGGAGACGCTGTAAAAAGTTAACTATTTTGCTGGTCGTCCTATCCGAGCGTGCGAGATGAATGGGGCTGGAGGATGAGAAAGCGGGTGCGTCCTTCGGAGCTTTCCTCGATCACGAGCGCGGCTCCACTTGCCCACCTGATCCGGGGCAGCGGCGGCAGCGTGCTGCAGCTCTCGATGCGCCGCATGCACGACCTCGTCGCTTTCTGCCTGCCCTACGAATTCGAGGATGTAGTCGCGGACGTGACCGGTGCCGACCGGGTGGAACCCGAAAACTACCGCGCGCTCGAATTCGCCCGGCGCGCGTACAAGCTGCTGCGCCTGACCACGCGCTCGCGGCGTCTGGCCCGAGCGCTAGCACCCCGGCCCGGCGCACTCCGGCTGACGCGCGACTACGAGCTCTTCTTTCCCGCATTCAACAACGCTTTCGAGCTTTTCTCGCTCTTCTCGGTGCCCGACTGGCGGCAGCGTTGCCGGGTGGCCGCCTGCTTCATCAGCGAGATCTGGGCAAACGACGTCCCCGAATATCTGCTCGAGTTGTTGGCGGGATTCGATCATCTCTTCCTCGGAGTGCGCCACCCCACGCAGGAGGTGGCGCGGATCGTCGGCCGGCCCTGCACCTACCTGCCGCTCGCCGTCGACGTGCTCCGCTTCGCGCCCCAGCCGCACGCGCCGCCCCGAGCCATCGACGTCTGCAACATCGGCCGGCGATCGCCGGTGACGCATGAGGCCCTGCTCCGGCTCGCGCGCGAGCGGCGCATCTTCTACTACTACGACACGGTGCGCGCGAGCGGCGAGAGCGGAAAGCAGATGACCTTCAGGGTGAACAACGCCAGCGAGCACCGGCTGCTGCTGGCGAGCCTGTTGCAGCGGAGCCGCTACTACCTGGCGAACCGCGCGCGGGTGAACGAGCCGGAGATCATCGAGGGAAGGGAGGAGATCTCCTCCCGCTTCTACGAAGGCGTGGCGGCCGGCGCGGTCCTTTTGGGCGAGGCTCCCCAGTCAGACGAGTTCCGCAGGCAGTTCGACTGGCAGGACGCGGTGATCCGCTTGCCCTTCGACTCTCCCGACACGGGAGAGATCCTCGAGGCGCTCGACGCCGATCCGCAAAGGATCGAGCGCATCAGGCGCGAGAACGTGCACCACGCGGCCCTGCGCCACGATTGGGTCTACCGGCTGCATACGGTGTTCGACACTCTGGGCTTGCGGCCGACCGAAGCGATGCTCGCGCGCGAGGAGCGGCTGCGCGCGCTCGCCGCCGCTGTCTTTCGCGCACGCGGCGACGCCGCCTGACTGCACCCGGTCCAAGTCACTTGAAGTGTGCGGCCGAGCCGACGAAAAGAGAGCTAGAGCTGACGCCCGCGGCGTTCGGGATGTGCCAGTTCCAGTGTTCGGTGGTCAGATCGGGGTTGTAGAAGTGAGCCGCTCCGTCCCCGCTATCCATACGGTCGCTGTCTACGTCGCCGGTATGGAAGACGAAGTCGTAGATTGCTCCACTCGGCGCTCCGGTCGCAAAACCGTCGACCGGACCGATCCCCATCGTGAGGGCAGCGATGGTCAACCCGTTGGCCGAGGCTGGCGTGATGATCGGCGAGTCGGGCAGATCGTAAGCGGCCGAAGTAGCCGGCGCGGCGCCGACCTGGGTCTGGATGTGCCCGTCTTCGGGTGCCGCGGACGCTCCAACGATGTCGTATAGCAAGATCGTCCTGTTGGCCGGCACAGCGCTGAAATGCAGGGTCACCTTCAGGTTGATCCCGCTGACCGGGTTGTCAGCGTGCCAGATATGCGGGCTGGTGGTCGACCGGACGTAAGTGTTGCCGTTGCTGTCCGTGATCGAGGTCAGATTCGGATCGTCGTTGACCCTGACGACGATCAGGTTGCCCTGGCTGGGAAACTGAGCGACCCAGGTCGCGGGCGGCGCGCCGTTGGTCTCGTGAACCAGGCTGACGATGCGGATGCCGGAGGCAGCCGGCGCCGTCCCTGCCGCGGCGGCCTTCAATGCGACCGCGACTCCGTTCCAGGTATCGCTCCCCCCTCCAGTGAGGGTCATTCTTGGATTGATCGCGGCGGCCGTCGGCTGGACGAAATACATCGACCCGTGCGGGAGCGACGCGCTGTTGGTGCCGATCGAGGCGTCGAGCAGGGTGAAGCTCCCGCCTGCGGCAACGGTCGTGGGCACCGCCGCGAAGGGGGTCGAGTCATCCGCGAAGTAGGCCCAGATCAGGTTCCCCCCGGCCGCGTCGTTATTGGCCGGGGTGAAGCTGCCCGTCGAAACCGTGCCATTGTTCGCAATTGCTCGACCGGCTCTCCCGTTGACCGGCGTGACGGTGGCGACATTGTAGAACTCCGAGACGGTGTACTGGAAGAGGGTCACGAACCCGTTCAGCGTTACCGTGATCGTGTGGAGTCCTGCGCTCGCATTCGGGTGGACGAAAATCTGCGAGAACGCCGTGCCCCCGTCGGTCGTGGTCACGTCGGGCGTGCTGGACCAGGTGTCTCCGGACGAGTCCGTGATGGCCGTGACCGCCATCGAGGGCGAAAACGGGTTCGCGCCAAAGGTGACTCCGAGGATCAGGCAGTTCCCAGCAAGAACTTTGTTGGGCAGCGTGAACTTGTAGTCGTTCCCGGTGCCGCCGTTCTGCTCGTTGGACGAAGACGCCGTGTGCTGGACCAGCGTCGGCGTGGCGGACGAGGGCGGCGGGAACGTCGTGGCAGTCGCGTTGTTCGAATAGCCACTCAGGTTTCCAGCCGCATCGGTGGCCCGCACCCGGTACGTATAGGACGTGGAGGCGAGAAGGCCGCTATCGCTGTAGCTGTTTCCGGCCGGCGTTGCGATCTCGGCGAAGCTCGTGCAGCCTGCTCCTTGGCATCGCTCCACCCGGTAGCCGGTGACACCTGCGCTGCTCGTCGAAGCCGTCCAGGTGAGATTGATCTGCGATGCGCTGACCGCGGTGGCCGCGAGGTTGGTCGGTGGCGTAGGAGGCTGCGCGACCGCAGGCGTGGTGGTGGAGGCCGGTATCGAGTAGCCGCTCAGATTGCCCGCTGAATCCGTCGCGCGAACGCGATAGCTGTAGGACGTACTCGCTTGAAGCCCGGTGTCGCCGTAGCTCGTTCCGGTTGGCGTGGCGATCTGCGCGAAGTTCGTGCATCCCGCATCCTGGCACCGCTCCAACAAGTAGCCGGTCACTGCGACGTTGTCCGTGGAGGCAGCCCACGAGACATTGATCTGGCTGCTGCTCGCGGCAGTCGCCACGAAGTTGCCGGGAATCGTCGGCGGCTGGGTGTCCGCCGGCGTGGTGCCACTGGCGACGTTCGAGTAGGCGCTCAGATTCCCTGCCGTGTCCGCTGCCCGGACGCGATAGCTGTAGGCGGTGTCCGGCGCGCACGTCGTGTCCGCGTGGGTCGTTCCTGTCGGCGCGGCAATTTGCGTGAAGTTGGTGCACCCGGCGCCCTGGCAGCGCTCCACGCGATATCCGGCGATGCCTTGGTCGCTCGTCGAAGCCGTCCAGCCCAGGTCGATCTCGACGCTGCTGGCGGCGGTCGCGGTCAGGTTCCCCGGCGCGGTCGGAGGCTGCGCCGACACGCTCCGGAACGCCACCATCTGCATGACCCACTCTCCGGCGCCCGTAGCAGTTCCGCGGTAGGTGCCCGCCGAGGCGACGACCCGGTCCTCGGCGATGTCCGAGTCCGGGCTCGTGATGACCCTGCTGGTGAATCCGGCGCCAGGCGTGTTCGTCCAGCCAGTCGTCAAGTTGGCGGCGAACAGCAGCTCGTTGGCACCGGTGGTCGTGAGCGGCCCGCTGTCGTTGGTGGCACTGTTCCCCCATGCCTCCGCGGTCGCGTCGAGCGGCGCGATCGGGTCGAGCCCGGCGTACTCGAGGATGCGAACGTCAACGTATACGGCGGCCACGTTGAACTCGACCGTGACCGAGTTCGCCCCGGCCGCCGCTGCCGCGATGTTCCTCGCGTAATAGATCGATTGTGTGACGACGCCCGGGTACGCCGTCGGACCGACCGCGCGCGCGTAGCTGTTCCCTTGCGTGTCGGTCACCGAGCTCACGGTGGCAGTGGTGTCGTTCCACCCGACCGCGATGACGTTCAGGTCTCCAGCCGCCTGCGCCGCGGGGAAGGTCACCGTGACCGACGCCGAGTCATCCTGCGGAGTCGCGGACGCCACCTGCACGAACTTGATCGGGGTCGTGAGCCGCGGGTCGCGCACGCTGCCAGCACTCACCTTCAGAGGGCTGCCCGAGTCACCCCCGCAGGCGGCCAGTGACGCGGCGGCGAGCGCGCTCAGAGCAAAACGGAAAGACCGCGCGCCCGGCAGACGACGGGCAGACCCCGTCCCTGTGAAAGTGTTCATGCGCGACACCTACCTACCCAAGGACGACCCTGGCAATCGCCAAAATAGCCGACCCCCCTCCTGAGAGGACCCGGCCCGGGCAAGTGTTGCGTCCTCGTCAACATCCCGCGACGCGCCGGACGTAATCGGACAGCGCCAGCACAGAGGTCAGCCCTGGCGATTCGATCCCGTACAGGTTTACGAGCCCGGGCGCGCCGTGCTCTGCCGGGCCCTGGACCTGGAAGTCCGACGCGGCAGCGCCGGCCGGCGCCGTCTTGGCGCGTACGCCGGTGAACCCCGGCGACAGCGAGCCCTCGGGCAGCCTGGGGTAGTACCTGCGGATCGCCTGGTAGAAACCGGGGGCCCGCGACTCGTCGAAGGAGTACTCGACCCGGTCCGTCCACTGCACGTCGGGTCCGAAGCGGGCCTGGCCGGCGAGGTCCAGCGTCAGGTGCGTGCCGAGGCCGCCCGGCACGGGCACGGGATAGACGAGATGCCGGAACGGGGCGCGTCCAGCCATCAGGAAATAGTGCCCCTTGGCGAAGTGCTGCGGGGGGACGGAAGCCGGCGGAACGCCGTCGATGCGCCGCGCCACCTCCTGCGCCCATGGGCCTGCGCAGTTCACCACCAGACGGAAGCGCGCGGCGAAAGGCTCGCCGACCCCCGCCAGCAACTCGACGCCTTCCGGGCAGACCCGGCCCGAGATCACCGGGGTGGCGACCGCAATCTGTGCGCCCGCCGCCTCGGCGTCGCGGCGCAGCGCAGCCATCAAACCGTGGCTGTCGATGATCCCGGTCGACGGCGAGAGCAGCCCGCGCACGCAGGACACCTCCGGCTCGAGCTTGCGCACCTCCGCCTGCGAAAGCAGGACCAGGTCCGTGACGCCATTCGCTTCGGCGTTCGCCTTCAGCCGTCCGAGCGCCGGCACCTCCTCCTCGGCAGTGGCGACGATGAGCTTGCCGATGCGGGCGTGCGCGATGCCCTGCTCGGCGCAGTATCGGTAGAGCGCTAGCTTCCCCTCCACACACAGACGCGCCTTCAGCGAGCCGGGCGGGTAGTAGATGCCGGCGTGGATCACTTCGGAGTTGCGCGAGCTGGAGTGGAAGCCGGCGAAGCGCTCGGATTCGAGGACGAACACCTCGCGGCCCGCGCGCGCCAGCGCCCGCGCCACACCGAGGCCGACAACCCCCGCGCCGATGACGGCGACGTCCGCCAGCTCGGTCATGGAGAGTACCCGTCTTCCAGTGATCGCCTCGCGCAGGCTGGGACGTTGGTCATTCTGCTCGCGACCGGCCTGGCCGTCCATGCGCTGGGCAGAAAAGCGCATCGAGGTTCGACGACTTCCGTCCCATCTGCAAATCCTCGCGCCGGCGGTAAGCGGGCGGTAATAAGTGCAGTGCCGTTGGGCGTGATGCCGATAGCTTTTACAGGGAAGGTGTTAGGCACAGCTCAGGCGCGGGCCCGATCGTCGCCAAGAAGCCAATAAAATCGTCCGTCGGCATCCTTGCCGATACGCCGGGGGCCGTCTCCAGAACTGGCAGGCGGGTTGCTACGCACCCGCTGAGCGGCACAGGAGACCACCGATATGAACCTCGTTGAGCGCGACGAACGCCGCCGGCGCTGCGTTACCGGCCGCTTCCTGGGTAGTCTGCTCCTGGCCACTCTTGTCCCGGGCGTGGCGATTGCGCAAGGAATCTCCGCATCCTCCAGCTTTCAAGGCGCGGAGAATCCCCTCAACGAGAATGGCGCATGGTCGGCCCTGACGTCGATGTCCCCCCAAGGCACCCGGTTCCAGAAGAACAACGGGGCCTTCCCCAACCAGGCCGTCGGGCCGGGGAATAATCATGCGGGCGCCCGCACCACGGTGGCCGTCGGGGACGACCACTACTCTGAAATCGTCGTCGGGCATCTGGACAACACCAACAGCTATGTGGGGCCGTTCGCTCGCATCCAGCCATCGGGTTCAGCGATCGATAGCGGCTACATGTGGTGGGGGAGCCTGACGGGAGGAGTCAACAACTGGCTCTATCGTATCGACGCGAACGGAACCAGCTACACCGCGATCGGCATCCTCCAGCATTCGCCGTTCGCCGACGGAGACCGGCTCCGGCTCGTCGCGCGCGGCCCGGTGCTCTACGGGATCAAGAACGGGGTCCGCGAGTTCATCTACAACACCGGTCCCGACACCATCAGGTACTCAGCGGGAACGTCGGGGATGCTCGCGTATGTGAACGCCGGCACTACGAACCTGACCAACGCGACGATCGCCTCGTGGGCAGGCGGCCCTGCTCCCGCCTCGTCCGGGACCTGGGCCTCGTCGACCTTCGCTGGAACCGAAGATCCGCTGGACGAAGGCGACCGCTGGTATCCGCTGCCAGGCTATTCTGGATTCAGGAAAGCGGGCGTCGCCATCGGCAAGGATGGGGGCCACAACGGCTCAGGCGTCTGGAGCATCGCGCCGCCCGCGAAGCAGTATTCCGAAGTCACGCTGGGCACGGTGGCCACCGGAGGCGGTGGGCCGATCGTCCGAATCGATCGCACCAACCTCAAGCAGACGGGATGGCTGCTATTCCTCTGGGCCGACAACCCGACCCAGTCGGCGATCTTCAAGGTCAACACGGACGGGTCCTTCACCGCCGTTCGCCAATTCGCCGCCACCCTCGTCACCGGAGACAAGTGGAGGCTGACCGCCGACGGGAACACGCTCGAGGTCTTCAGGAACGGTGTCTCCCAGTTCACGTACACGACTGACGGTTCCTATGCCACAGGCGACGTCGGGATCTGGACCCTGACTCCGGCGTTCACCCTCATGGCGTGGGAGGGCGGCGATCCGGCGGGTCCGCTGCCCGCGATCACGAGCTTCACCCCCTCGAGCGGGCCGGTAGGGACCAGCGTGTCGATCAGCGGCACGAACTTCAGCGGGGCCACGGCCGTGACGTTCAACGGCGCCAGCGCAAGCTTCACGGTGAGCTCTGCCACGGCCATCCAGGCGACCGTGCCTGCCGGGGCCACGTCCGGCCCCGTGGCCGTGACCACGCCCGCCGGTACCGGCACCAGCAGCAGTGCATTCACCGTGGTGCGGTCGCCGGCGATCAGCGGCTTTACTCCCGCGAACGGCCCGGTGGGGACCAGCGTTTCGATCAGCGGCACGAGTTTCACCGGTGCCACGGCCGTGACGTTCAACGGCGCGAGCGCGACATTCTCGGTGACTTCGGACACCGCGATCCAAGCGACGGTGCCGGCCGGAGCCTCGACAGGGCCCATCGGTGTGACCACGTCCGCAGGTACGGCCACCAGCAGCAGCGCGTTCACGGTGGTGCCA
>Ga0137404_10002093_pt1 | contig 13161 bp, 15 predicted proteins | sample CZOMad2_1_16fung_FD_108285 | JGI IMG/M metagenome (GOLD analysis project Ga0137404, IMG submission 108285) | Vadose zone soil fungal communities from Angelo Coast Range Reserve, California, USA - CZOMad2_1_16fungal (Illumina Assembly) | ecosystem: Environmental > Terrestrial > Soil > Vadose...
ACGATTTCATGGTCGGTGCCAACGCTGATGGCTCGATGTCCACGACCAATGGCGCCGCCGAGAAGTAGGAGATGTCGGCCGACGGCATGACCTGGACGTTTTTGCTCCGCAAAGGAATCACCTTCCACGATGGCACTGAGCTGAACGCTGAGGATGTCAAGTGGAGCCTGGAGATGGTCACCAAACCGGAGTCTATCGCCGCCTTCGCCGCACGGCTGCGGGCCACGATCAAAGAGATCGAGGTGGCCGACCCCCATACGCTGATCATCCGCACCCACCAACCAGACCTATGGCTGGCGCAGGATCTCTCCATGGCCGCGGGATACGAGGGCGCCATCCTACCAAAGAAATACTTTGAGCAAGTGGGCGCCGATGGTTTCGCCGCTAAGGCGATCGGCAGTGGCCCATATAAATGGGTGAAGGGCTTGGCGGGCTCTTACATCCAACTCGAGGCGGTCGACAAGCATTGGGCCGAAGGCGTGCCCAAATACAAACGGCTTACCTATTCGGTGGTGCCAGAGAAAAAATACGCGCATCGCTATGATCCAGACTGGGGAGGCGGAGATCATCAGCGCCAGCCGGGAGCGGGTGCCCGATCTGCAGGCCCGCGGCTTCAATGTCTTCGTGAAGGAGCGTGGTAGCGTCATGGGCTGCTATTTTCATCAGCAGTGGGAGAGGCATCTGGTGGGTGATCGACGGGTCAGACAAGCCCTGAACCTGGCCATCAATGGCGAGGAAATTATCAAATTTATCTTCGCCGGTCAGGCCAAGCTCATGGCCATGTATCCGGTCGGTTCATTTGCCGTGGCCGCGGGCGCTGATCCCGAGTTGCAGCCCTATCCCTATGATCCCGTGAAGGCCAAGCAGCTGTTGGTCGAGGCTGGCTATCCGGATGGTTTCGAGACCACGATATCCTCCTACGCCCGCGAGGATGTGCCAGAAATGACCAGGCTGGTAGAGGCCACTGCCGGGTATATGGCGAAAATCGGAGTGAAGCTCACCATTTTCTCCACCGAGTATCCGGTGGCCAGGACGCGGCGCATGAACGGCAAAATGCCTGGCCACATCTCCTGTCTGGGCACCCCGAATCGCTCCAATGCCGGAGACCTGCTAACCCTGATCAACACCTTGCACCACTCGAGCTCGCGCTTGACCGACCATAAGGCGTCAGAGCTGGATGCACTCATCGAGGCGGCCCAAGCCGCCAAAACAGCGGCGGAAGCGAAGAAGATCCTGGGCGAGATCCATCGCTGGCTCTACAACGATTACGCTACACTGCCCATCGCCGAGGCCAGTATTCCCTTCGTTGCCGACCCCAAGAAAGTGACGAAATGGGACCTGGGTCGGACGCTGTACGATAATAACGACCGGGATCTCATTCGGAGGTAAGAAGGTAAGGCGTAGTAATTCGCGGTAATGCTATGGAAAATGTTGAGATTAGCTTTTCCATCGCTTTTCCATTACTTATGAATTATTATGGGTTACCACGTGTTACAACCTATCACCATTGATGCATTGTTTGATAGAGTTTACACCCTATGCAACGATACGTTTTGAAGCGCATTTTCCAGTCGCTGCTTACTTTGCTCGTGCTGTCCGTGCTGATCTTCATCGTTTGCCGGCTCACCGGGGATCCGGTGTTACTCATGCTGCCTGACGATGCGAGCCATGAAGATGTCGCCCAGTTGCGGACAGCGCTAGGATTGGATCGCCCGCTGCCGGTGCAATATTGGCTATTTCTCAAGAGTGCGATACAGGGGGATTTCGGCCGCTCGATCAAAGGTCAGGTGCCAGTGCTGGACTTGATCAAGGAGCGCTTGCCCAATTCCATCAAGCTGGCGCTCGTTTCCCTACTGATCACCGTCATCCTGGCCTTTCCCCTCGGCGTCATAGCGGCGGTAAAAAAAGGCACCGTGGTCGATACGCTGGCCAATCTTATCGCCGTGTTGGGGCAATCCTTGCCGCAATTTTGGGTGGGAATCGTGCTCATCCAGGTGTTCGCGGTGCATCTGCGCTGGCTGCCAGTGGCCGGAAACAGCAGCCTCTGGCATTACATCCTGCCCGGTTTCACGTTGGGCTGGTTCCTGGTGGCGGGGATCATGCGCCTGTTGCGGTCCAGCATGCTGGACGTGCTCGATAGCGAATTCGTCAAGCTGGCGCGGATCAAGGGCGTTTCGGGGTGGTCGGTGGTTTGGAAGCATGCCCTAAAAAATGCTGTCATGCCCGTCCTCACCTTCGCAGCCATCTATCTTGCTATTCTGATTACAGGAGCGATTCTGGTGGAGACCGTCTTCGCCTGGCCGGGACTTGGGCAGCTCATCTACCAGGGCATTGTCTACCGGGATTTCCCGGTGATTCAGGCGGTGGTGCTGCTGACAGCCGTCATTGTCGTGAGCGTCAATTTCGTCGTGGATATCACCTATGGCTACCTGGACCCACGTATTCGGTTACAATAATCGATGATAGCCTCGAGCGACGCCGTTCCGGCACCGATATCCATGAGCCCGCTGAAACGCTTTCGCATGGGGCGTCGGTGGTTTCTGCTGATTCCGTTATCGATCATCACGGTGATGATCACCACCGCCGTGCTGGCCGAATTCCTTACCCCATACTCCTCGACCGAGATCTCGCTGGCCAATCGATTGCGGCCGCCCTTCTGGGAGCAGGGGGGAAGCCTGAGCCATCCGTTGGGGACCGACCCCATGGGCCGTGACCTCCTGACCCGTATGATCTACGGTGCACGCATCTCCCTGGTGGTAGCCATGTTGGCGCTGCTTGTCGGCGGCGGCATTGGCGCCGCTCTGGGACTCATTGCTGGCTATTATGGAGGACGCCTGGACGCCCTGGTGATGCGCGTTGCCGACACGACGATGGCGTTCCCGATCATTTTATTCGCCATCCTCTTTGTGGTGGTCCTGGGTGGGAGCATGGTAACCACCGTGTTCGCCGTCGCCCTGGTGCTCTGGGCCCGCTATGCGCGGGTGATTCGCGGCGAGGTCTTGAGCCTGCGGGAACGGGATTTCGTGGCGCAAGCCCGGGTCGCGGGGTGTTCTTCAAGCCGGATCATGCTCATCCATCTCTTCCCTAACATTCTCAACACACTCGTGGTCCTGCTCTCGCTGCAAGTGGGCTGGGTGATCATCGTCGAGGCCTCGCTAAGCTTTCTGGGAGCGGGCATTCCGCCGCCGACCCCGACCTGGGGTTCGATGATCGCCGAGGGCCGGGATTACATTGCCACGGCCTGGTGGGTGTCGTTTTTCCCGGGTCTGGCTATCCTGGCGACGGTCCTCTCCTTCAATCTGTTCGGCGATTGGCTACGGGACGCGTTGGACCCTAAATTGCGCCAGATGTAAAGAAGGTTATCGAGATAGGGGGCAATATGAAACAATGGTGCAACGTTCTGCTGATGTGGCTGGGGGTCGCGGCTTTGGGATTGATGGCGCTCTCCACCTCGATCGAGGCGGGTGCGCCGAGCCCGGGGCCGGCCGCCGTCAAGCCCACCGGAGAGCTGCGTATTGCCTCAGCCTTCCTGGGCGCCCAACGGATGATCCCCTGGGCCGAGGTTCCTTCCGGCGGCATCAAACAGCCCTTACTGCTGGTCTACGACACCCTGGTAGGCTGCACCGACGACGGCAATGTCTCTGCTGAGAGCGGCGTCGCGCAACGCTGGGAAGAAGCGGCTGATAAGCTGAGCTGGACCTTTTGGCTCAGGAAAGGCGTGCTGTTTCACGATGGTACGGAGCTGACGGCGGAGGACGTGCAATTCAGCATCGATAGCCTCTTCGATCCCAAGGCGGTGGCGCCTCTCCTAGGACCGGTGAAAGGAGCGTATAAAGAGATCGAGATCAAGGATCCCGCGACGATCGTCATACATCTCAAGCAGCCGGCCATCTTTCTGCCGTGGAACTTCTCATGTGCCACCGGCGCCGAGGGCATGATCCTGCCCAAGAAGTATTTTCAACGGGTCGGAGCCGATAGCTTCGCCCGGGCGCCGATCGGTAGCGGCCCTTACCGCGTCGCGAAGAATACCATCGGCTCTGCGATCCAGCTTGAGGCCTTGGACCAGCACTGGCGCGATGGTGTCCCCAAGTTCAAGACCGTGACCTTTATGCTCGTCCCGGAAGAAAGCACGCGCATGGCCCAGCTCCGAACGGGCGAGGCGGATGTCATCGCCGTCAGCCGTGAGAAGGTGCCCGAGGTCAAAGCCGCAGGCTTCCAGGTGTTTTCGAAGCTCAACGATCAGGTCATCGCGGTGTATATGCAGCAGCAGTGGGATCCGGTGCCGGTTGCGGATACCCGCGTGCGCCAGGCCTTAAATCTGGCAATCGACAAAGAAGCAATCATAAAGTTCGTCTTTGCCGGTCAGGGGGTGCCAGCTCCCATGTATCCGATTGGTTCTTATGGTGTGGCGGGTGGCGCCGATGCCGCCCTGCAGCCATATCCCTATGATCCACAGCGGGCCAAGCAGCTCCTGGCCGAGGCCGGTTACTCCAATGGCTTTGACACTAAGATCTACTCGTATGTCACAGCGGACTTGCCCGAGCTGAACCGGTTGTCTGAGGCGGTGGCGGACTACCTGGGGAGAGTGGGGGTGCGGGCCAAGATCACCCCGATGGATCGGGCCGCTCTATCGACCAAGCGCCAGGCGAAGACTCTCCCTGGGGATCTGTTGCCGTGGAGCACTCCGAACCGCAGCCTGGCCATTCACATTGTCACTATCATGCATACGCTGCATCACTCTCAGGCCATGTTCACCTCGACAGCGGACCCGGCCCTGGATCAGATGATCGATCGGGCCCTAGCAGCAACCGATGTCGCTGAGGTGGAACGCCTGGTGGGCGAGATGCACCGCTACCTCTATGACCATGCCAACAATATCACCATCGGCGAGATTCACACCAATTACGCCACGAACCAGAAGATTGCCCAATGGGATCTCGGCAGGAACCTGTACGACAACAATCCGCGCTATCTCATTCGGAGATAGCCTGCACAGCGGCCGTACATAGTGGCCGCCTCTCGTGGTTCTCCCTGCGGATGGCGCACGGCACGATGGGCGGCCGGGGTGCTGAAAATCTGAACCGGCGGACGTGTTGACGTGTACCCCTGCGACAGGAGTGGGAATATGTTCAGAGAGTTCAGAGAATTTGCCATGCGCGGCAATGTCGTCGACTTGGCCGTGGGCATTATCATCGGCGCGGCCTTTGGCAAAATCGTGACCTCTCTGGTCAACGACCTCGCCATGCCACCCATCGGGCTCCTGCTCGGCCGAGTCGATTTTTCCAACCTGTTCATCAACCTCTCAGGCCAGCCCTTTGCTTCGCTGGCAGAAGCCAAGGCCGCGGGCGCTCCGACCATCAATTACGGCGTCTTTCTCAACACCGTGATCGACTTTGTCATTGTGTCCTGGGCCATCTACTTGCTGGTGCGGTTCATCAATCGCCTGAGCCGCCAGCCAGAGGCGACGCTAGAGGCACCAACCACTCGAGAGTGCCTCTTCTGTTTATCGTCGATTCCCCTCAGAGCTACGCGCTGCCCCCAGTGCACCTCCACTTTGCAAGCGGCATAAGACGCTATCTCATCCGCATGACACAATGCTCACCGATCCCACCTCAGCATTACGCCTTAGAATGACCGTGAAATTATTGTTGCATTTTATAGAAATAAATATTACGTTCATCATTGGAACGGGAGGATCTTTATGCCCTGGTTGGTGTTTTCCTATTCGCTACCATCGAAGGCGCAGTCCAGCCCTCGCGTAGCGCTGTGGCGACGGTTGCGTCGTCTGGGTGCGATCACGCTCACGGGCGGCATCCATGCCTTGCCCGCTCGCGAGGAAGACGTGGAAGCGTTCCAGTGGCTAGCCGAGGAGGTGCAGCAGGCCAAGGGGGAGGCTGTAGTGATGCGTGTGGAGCAGTTTGAGGGGTTGACCGACGCCGACCTCATCGAACGCTTCCGCCGGGCCCGGGCCCAGGACTATGCGGCGGTAGAGGCGCAAGCGTCCGTCCTGGAGGAGCGCCTGCGCGCGCGGCTCAAACCAGAGGAGCGGTCGCGGCTGCGAGAGAGGCTTGAGCGGCTGCGACGACAGCACGCTGAGGTCGCCCGTATCGACTTCTTCGACGCTCCAGAGGGGAGCCTCGTCGCAGCACACCTGGCGCGCATCGCCCAGGCGCTGGCAGCCGGCGAGGCGTCGTCGACCGTGGTCGCTCCGGCCGCCATTCAGGCATACCGCGACCGGCGCTGGGTCACCCGGCCACGTCCGTATGTCGATCGGCTCGCCTGCATCTGGCTCATCCGGCGGTTCATCACCCCATCTGCTGTCATCCGCTACACGAATACGCCTGAGGCCGAGGAAGTCGCCTTTGACATGCGCCAGGGTGCCTTCAGTCATCAAGGCAACCTGTGTACATTTGAAACCATGGTCGCCGCTTTCGGGCTCGAGGACCCGAGCCTGCGCCTGATGGGCGAAATCGTCCACGAGATCGATTTGCGGGATGGTCGGTACGTCCACCCGGAGACCGCTGTCATCGACGCCGTGCTGAAGGGCTGGCTCCTCATGGGGTTCTCCGACCAGGAACTCGAAGCTCATGGCGTGGCCCTCTTCGAAGGGCTCTATGCCGCGTTTGCCCGAGGAGGGCGGCCCAAGCCATCCGGCAAGAAGGGGTAAAACTCCGAGGAAAGGAGATACCGCATGAAGTGGATCACACGTGAACGAGCCAAAGTCGATCGCGTCGCCTGCCCGTGGCTCATCAGCCGCTTTCTCGACCCAAACCCAGAGTTCATCTATGTGCCGGCTGACCGGGTGCTGGCCGAAGCCGAGGCGCGAGGAGCGACTCCGTATGATGTGGCGGGCGTGGAGCTCGGACATCAGGGGCCGTTCTGTAGCTTCGACGCGCTACTACGCAAGTACGGGCTCGAAGGTAAAGACGCGGCGCTTGACCGCGTGGCCCTCATCGTGCGCGGGGCTGATACCGCTGCCAAAGACCTCACACCCGAGTCTCGAGGGCTCGATGCCATCGCTGGTGGCTTCCAGATAATGGAGATCAGCGACCACGAGAAGCTCAAATGGGAGTTTCCGCTCTATGACGCGCTGTATGTCTACTGCGGCGGCACATGGCCTATCCCCAGGCCCACTGAGGGTGTCTGAGTGGGAAGGTGTGAGTGCAGGGAAGCGACGTGCGAAGCGCCTCTGACAGTAGATTGGTTGGCAACTTTGGACGCGACAAGGGAGGTGACGGATGAGGCCCACGCAGGAACCCCCAAGCTCGACTGGCGATGCAGGCACATCACCCGCTCCTCAGCAACCACCCAAGGTCCCGGCGCTCACCCTCGGGTGGATTTTCCTCTATATCGGTGCGACCGCTTACGGTGGTCTTGGGACCACGCTGGCGCTGATCGAGCGCGAACTGGTAGCGAAGCGCGGGATGCTCACGCCAGCCGATGTCACCGAAGCGCTCACCTATACCAAACTTCTTCCCGGTTCGACCGGCCCGCAGGCGATCGCCTATCTCGGCTACAAGCTCGGGGGATGGTCCGGCTCAGCCGTTGCCATGGCGGCTTTCATCTTCCCATCAGCGCTGCTGATGGTGCTGCTGGCCGGCGCCTATATGGCGACCGCCGCTCTGCCGGCGATTGGCCCCACGGTGAACGGATTGACGGCAGGAGTCGTGGGGATCCTGCTGGCGACGACTTACCGCCTTGGTAAACCCAATATCAAGGATCGGCTCACGTGGGGGATTGCGTTGGTATCCTTCGCCGTTGGGGCCTTCCTCGGCATCAGTGCAGCATTCATCGTGGTGGCCGCGGGCCTCCTCGGGATGATCCTGCTCTCACCACCCAGTGCGGTTCAGGACCAGAAACGAAAGGAGGGGCGGCCATGATATTCGACCTCTTCTGGCGCTTTATGCTCATTAGCCTCCTGGCCTTCGGTGGGGGAGGGGCTGCGCTGCCGCTCGTCGAGCGCCTGGCGGTGAGTGAGGCTGGGTGGGCGAGCCCTCAAGATTTCGCCGTGGCGGTGGCCTGTGGCTACGTGACGCCAGGCCCCGTGCTGATTACCGCCACGTTTGTCGGCTACCGCGCCGCCGGACTGAGCGGGGCCGTTGCCGCCACGGTAGGCGTGTTTCTGATGCCATGGTTCTTGGCCGCCGCCACCGCTCAGCAGCTCCAGCGCTTCATGCAGCACCCGAGGCTGGCGGGCTTTGGTCGGGGGGCCGCCCCGGCGGTGGTAGGGCTACTCGGCGTCACGGCCCTGAGCATCGCCAAGCATAGCATTACACATTGGGGCTATGCTTTGATTGCCATCGTCGCGGTGGTGCTCGCCCTGTGGACCAAGGTGCACCCGATTCTGATCCTCATCGGCGGCGCAGCCATCGGCTGGGGCATTGGTGCCCTGACTGGACCCGCCACGCCTTGAGGGGAGAGAATGGGCGTATGACAAAGGCTAGCGCCCTACCGTGTGCCGTACTGTTGCTGGCGGTGCTGCTCGCCCTGCGATGCCTGGTCCAACCCAGAGATGCAGGGGCCGCCAAGGCCATCACCATTTGGCCAAAATCAAAGAGACAAGCGGCAGCAAAGGGGTCGTACCCCAAGCCGAGATCATCCCCGACCAGACGTCCCTGGATCCCAGGATCATTGAGGACATCCTGAGGGTAAAGGGCCAGCAGAGCAATGGCGTCTACAAGCTCACCATCGGGCGCACCACGACGATGGACGGCCATGAGGTGGGAAACACCATGGGCGTCGATACCTGGGCCGCCTTTGCCGGGAGCAACGAACAGGCCATGGTCGACGGCGATTTCGCCATGCTCGAAAGTGAGCTTCAGCCAGTGCTCAAGGCCCTGCGTGGTGCTGGCATCAACATCGTCGCCATCCACAACCACATGGCTTCGGAGTCGCCACGCATAGTGTTCCTCCACTACTGGGGGATTGGCGCGACGCGCGAGCTAGCTAGAGGTCTTAAAGCCGCGCTTGACCAGACGCAACACCAATAAACAGTCATAAACAGCTGGGGTTTGCGTCGCTCACGAGAGCTGGAGGTGATTGGCGGAACAGCACTGGTAGTGGTGGGCGTCGTCCTCAACCTCGCCGTGTGGTTGGGTCTTCACACGCTCTTCGGCATGGTGACGGAGATCATGGAGCTTGGGATGGTCATCCCCATGCCACATCTGACGACGCTCGATGTCTTTGCGTTCTTGCTTGCGGCGGTCATGTTCCTCGACATGTGGCGCTTGCGGTGGGGGATTATCCCCGTCGTGCTCGTGACCGCTATTTGCACTCAAGAAATGGCGTTCTATATCAACTTTAATCCTGTGAAGCTGCGGGAGGAGCAACAGGATCCCGTGGTGTAACGGTATGTGCAATATTCTTTTCGGCAATGCTTTCGGCACCTCCATGGGTGCACGCCAAATCCCGGGCACGATGAGGGCAGGAGGGATCCATGCATGAGTGATAAGCACGCGGTTTTTCGACAGTACTGGCGGGAGGTGATTGGGACATTCCTGAAGCTTGGGGCCCTGAGCTATGGGGGCCCCGCTCTGATGGGCATCATGCAGATGGAGGTCCAGGAAAAGCGCGCTTGGATGACACGAGAACGGTTTCTCGAGGGGTTGGCGCTGGTGAATACCTTGCCAGGTCCTGGCGCAACTCAGCTGGGGATCTTTTTAGGCTATACCCGAGCTGGGTGGTGGGGCGGCATGCTAGCGGGCGTCTGTTTCATCCTCCCCGCCTTCTGTATCATGCTTTCCTTGACCGTAATGTACCACCACTATGGCACCCTGCCGAGCATCCGCCATGTCTTTTACGGACTGAGTCCAGTGGTGGTAGGAATTTTCGCGATGTCCTTGTTCCGGCTGGGCAAGTCCGCGGTTCGAGACCAGAAACAGGTTCTGCTCGCGATCGGTGCGGCGTTAGTCTTGGGCCTCACCCCTTTAGGCATCATCCCTACCTTGCTTCTGGCCGGTGCCGTCGGTATCGCGCTGTATGGCTCACGTACCCGGGGGATGGTCTCCGCACTGGTTCTCATGGCGCTTTACAGTGTGCACCACTGGGGAGGCGCATGGGTGATGCTCCCCGCTTTCACTGGGACCGCCGTCGGCCCGGCCGTGAGTGTGCTCAGCCCTGGCCTATGGGATATCGGGCTCTTCTTTCTCAAGGTCGGAGCCTTCTCCTATGGGGGCGGACTGGCCATCCTGGGGTTTATCCATGATCAGGTCGTGAATCAATTGCACTGGCTAACGCCGCAGCAATTCCTTGACGGTCTTGCCCTCGGTCAATTAACCCCGGGGCCTATCCTCATGCAGGCCGCGTTCGTGGGCTATGGGATCGGCTCCATCTCGGGAGCGGCGGTCGCGGCGGCAGCGATCTTCCTGCCATCCTTCATTATGATGCTCTCCCTGCTTCCCGTGTTGGAGCGTATGCAAGGCATGGTCTGGATGACAGCAGCGCTACGGGGCATCAGCCCGGCGGTGATCGGCCTGATCGCCGTGGCAATTGTACAGATGCTTCCTCATGCGATACCGGACCTTATTACTGGGTTACTGGCTGTGGGAACGGTTGTGGCGATGGTGCTTTGGCGCCTTAGTCCCTTACCGCTGATGGCCGGGGGAGCTGCCATAGGGCTCGTCTTACGCGCCCGATTATCTTGACAGCCCTGGTAGCACAAGGCTGCCCAGGAGCCACCAAGGAGGAATCATGGTACTCAGTGACACTTACACACAGCCCAATGCCGTAGACCCCGTGCTGGATGATATGTCGGCGCTCGCCACGAGGCCGGACAGGCGGCCCCAGGCACTGGAGAGGTTGCACCACTTACTCCTGACCTTTGCGTGAGTCGCACACTGCTCTTGACTCCGAATCGGGCGAACATGGGGGGAGGACCTATCGCGGATGAGTTATTATCTCTGGGAGATGCGCCCGTACTTCCGGCAGGTGGCGGGGCAGCTCGTGCTGGGCTCCATGACCGGCATCATCATGAACACCGCCGTGGTGCTACCCGCCATCTTGCTGGGCCGGGCGATCAATACGGCGCGAGCGTTTGAACGGGGTGACGTGGGCCCAGGCGCGGTGGGCTGGGCCGCCCTGGCCTTCGTGGGCGGCACGCTGCTTACCGAAGTCCCCCGTATCGCCAAGCGCTGGTGGCTGATGACGGCCAACGGCCGTATCCGGGCCAATATCCGGGGGGATGCGTTGCGCGGCGTCATCGCCTGGCCGATGGCACAGCTGGACTGCACCCCGGTGGGCGACGTGATGGCGCGCATGATCGGCGACGTCGAGGTGCTGGGCGTGGGCCTGCGCGAGTTTACCATCGAGACCTGGGATACTATCTTGTTTTCCCTCTCGCTCATGGCCGTCATGCTGGTCTACGACCCGCACCTCACCGTGCTGGCCTTGCTGCCGGTGCCCATCGCCATGCTGCTGGCCAAGGCGACGGGCCGTTGGGTCGCCGGGCTCACCACGGCCTCCCGCCAAGCCAACGCGTCCCTGACCACGGCGCTCCAGGAACAGTTGGCCGGCATCCGCGTCCTCCGGCTCTTCGGCCGCACGGGAGCCGCCGTGGAACGGGTCGACACGCTGGCAGGAGAGCAAGCTGCAACCAACCTGGCCCTGGTGCGGCTGCGCAGCGGACTCCGGCCGGTCTATACCACGCTCATGAGTGCTGGTGTCCTGCTGGTGGTCTGGCAGGGGGGCGAGCAGGTGGTCAGCGGCGCCATGACACTCGGGGCCTTCATTGCCTACCTGGAGCTCTATTTGCGCTTCGTCAACCGAGGCTTTCGGGTGCCCCAGATGGTCAACTCCATCCAGGGCGGTGCCGCCGCCTACGCGCGGCTCCGTCCACTCCTGGCTCCTCCCCCGCCGCTCGCCGACGAGCCACCTGGGGCCTCCTTCCGTGCCGGCCATGTCGCCGGAATCCAAGAACGGCCGCCTGAACCGCCTGCCGTTCCCTCCGGACCGGTGGCGGTCTCCTTGCACGGGGTCACCTTCCGCTACTCGACCGCCACGGCTCCCGCGTTGCACGACATCTGGCTGGAGATTCCGGCTGGCACGCTGGTCGCGGTCACGGGCCCCGTGGGCTCGGGCAAGAGCGCGCTGGCCAGAGCGCTGCTGGGCCTGTACCCTTTAGAATCGGGCCAGGTGCTGGTGGACGGCCGTCCCCTGGAGGACATTCCCGTGGCCGAGCGCGCCGCCCGTATGGGCTATCTCGCCCAGGACCCTTTCCTCTTTTCAGGTACCGTCCGGGACAACATCGTGCTGGGTTCAGTCGCCCGGCGTCAGGTGTTGGCCCATGCCCGCGATGGGGCCAGCGCTCACCCCGTCCCGGCATGGGCCGTGGCCTGCGCCGCCCTGGGTGAGGACCTGCAGACCTTTCCTGCGGGCCTGGAGACGGAAATCGGCGAGCTGGGCATCCGCGTCTCCGGTGGTCAGCGTCAGCGTATTGCCCTGGCGCGCGCGATGGCGGCCTCCGGCCCCCGGGCCCCGGGGCTGCTGGTCCTGGACGATCCGTTCTCGGCGCTGGATTTGGACACGGAAGCGACGATCGTCACGGCCTTGCGACGGCTCTTCGGCCCGTCGCAGCCGAACGCCCTGCAATGCACCATCGTGCTGTGCTCGCACCGACTGTCGGCCTTTCCTCAAGCCGATCGGGTGGTGGTGCTGGACCATGGTCGCGTGCGTGAGCAAGGCACCCACGCCGAACTGAGCGCCGGCAACGGGCTGTACGCCCGCATCTACCGGGCGCAGCGTCTCGTCAGCACAGGGTAACGTGACCAAGAGGAACACCCGATGACCCACACGAGTTCCGCTCCCGCAGCCCAACAGTATGGTGGGATGACCCTGAGCCAGCTGTGGGCTCTGCTCAAGCCCTGGCGCTGGTGGCTCGCCCTGGTGGGCGTCGCAGTGCTCCTGGGCGCGGTGTTGGAGTTGGCTCCGCCGCTGCTGGTGCAGAAGATCGTGGATGGGCCGCTGGCCCACGGCCGGTCCGAGGGCTTGCTCACCCTCGCGGCCCTCTACCTGGGGGCCACCGCGGCCGTGCAAGTGATGGGATTTCTGACCGAGTATCTCACCTCGACCATTGCGCAGGGCGTGCTCCGCCGGCTGCGGGTGCGCCTCTTCAGTCATCTGCTGACCTTACCCATGAGGTATTATGACCGCACCCCCCTGGGAGAT
>Ga0137404_10002095_pt1 | contig 13157 bp, 12 predicted proteins | sample CZOMad2_1_16fung_FD_108285 | JGI IMG/M metagenome (GOLD analysis project Ga0137404, IMG submission 108285) | Vadose zone soil fungal communities from Angelo Coast Range Reserve, California, USA - CZOMad2_1_16fungal (Illumina Assembly) | ecosystem: Environmental > Terrestrial > Soil > Vadose...
CTGCGCGGTGAGAGTCGGGCTGCGCCAGATGATGACTCCGAACGAGAACGGCTGCGACCATCCGTAGGTCCCGACTACAAGGGACAGCAGGACGCCGAGCGCCGCCACGGCGATCCGTTTCCTCATGGGTCTCTCCCAGGCGTTCATTGCTGGCACGTGTCTATTGCTCGCTCATGTCTATTGTCGGCATACAGATACGCCACAGGATCAAGCAAGGGTCGAGCCAAGGACATAGGTCTTCATTTGCCGTAATTTAGGGCTACTCAACGGGTCGAAGTAGACGCGGCAAGGTTCGCCGTTTGTCACCTTTGTCATTCGGTGCCCGGACTGTCGATGAGAGACCCCGCCGAACGAGGGGGCGCGAGGCGGCGGCTCACCACCTCGTCGCCACGGCGTTCAGCTCCATCGTGTTCGTCTTCACTGTCCTGCTGGCGGCCGTGCAGATCGCCAGCGCTCAGCTCACACCGTCTCATCATCGCGGGCGCGTTCGGGAACTGCGCGAGCTCCTCGCTGAAATGTTGCGCCCGGCCAGTCAGACCAAAGTCCCATAGCGCACCCTCCCTTGAGACTGCGAGCATCGTCCCGGTCCGGGCTCACGCGATGGGGTCAGCTCCGCGGGAGACCCACCGCACCAGTGCGACAAGCGGCGTGATGAGTACCGCCTGGGATGGATTCGAAGCGCTTTGACGCCGACATCACACGTGCGAGGGGAGAGCGCATGACGAGGCCACCCGCGCGGTGCCGCCGAGCGCCGTCAAGTGATTCGTTGATCCGGACGGTGCGCGGCGCCTTCATGCCCGTGACCGTGCTGGTGATCGGAGCCGCGGCGGTCTGCCTTGCGGACCCTGCCGCCGCTCAGAGCATGGGCGACGTCTTCAGAACGGTGAATCCGGCCGTCGTCGTGATCCGCGCCAAGGGGCAAGACGTCGAGGCGGCGGCCGGCGGCCTCACGCGGTTCACCGAGATCGGGTCAGGTGTGCTCGTCTCGGCTGACGGCAAGGTGATGACGGCCGCTCACGTCGTCCATTCGATGGACGAGATCAACGTCGAGTTCCTCGGCGGTGAGACGGTCTCCGCGCGCGTGGTCAGCTCGGAGCCCGCTGCCGACCTCTCGCTGCTCCAGCTCAAGTCGGTTCCGAAAGGCGTCAAGCCGGCTCTCCTGAGCGACTCGGATACGGTGCGGGTCGGCGACCAGGTCCTCGTCGTAGGGGCGCCTTATGGGCTCAGCCACTCCATGAGCGCGGGCTGGATCAGCGCCCGGTGGCCCGCCAACTCCGTCTACCGCTCCATGCCCCTCGCCGAGTTTCTCCAGACCAACGCCACCATCAACACGGGCAACTCCGGTGGGCCGATGTTCAACATGGCAGGCGAGGTCATCGGCATCGTCAGCCACAACATTTCCAAGTCGGGCGGCAGCGAGGGCCTGGGCTTCGTGGTGACGATCAACACCGCCAAGAGGCTGCTGCTCGAGCGCCCATCTTTCTGGAGCGGCCTCGAAGGCCATCTCGTCTCCGGCCCCATCGCGCAGATCCTCAATCTTCCTCAGCCGAGCGGCTATCTCGTGAAGAGCGTGGCCAGGGGCTCGGCCGGGGACGCTGTGGGTCTGCGCGGCGGCGCCACGCTCGCCACGATCATGGGCGAGCAGCTCGTCGTCGGCGGCGACATCATCCTGAAGGTTCAGGGCATCCCCGTGGGTGAGGTCACCGATCACCGGCGGGTCCGGGACATCCTCGACGGCGTTCCCCCAGGTGGTGAGTTCACGATGACCGTCCTCAGGCTCGGCAAGGTCATGGAGCTCAAGGGGCGCCACCCATGATGGAGAGAGAGGCAGTCAGAATGATGCGACACAGCGTGAAATGGGTTGTCCTCGCGGTGGTATTCGCGGTCTGCGCTCCCCTCGCCGCAAGCGCGCAGCCCTATGACGTGCCGCCGACCTGGGGTGGCGACCTCTGGTCGCGCCCGCGGCTCACCGGCGACTGGTTCGGTTTGCGTGACGAGATGGGCAAGCGCGGAGTGGTGTTCGACCTCGACTTCCTTCAGATTTTGCAGGGCACCGCCACGGGCGGGCGCGACACGGGGACCTCCTACGGCGGCCTCGCCGAGTACACGCTCAACGTGGACACGGGCAAGGCCGGGCTCTGGCCGGGCGGATTCTTCAAGGCCTACGCGATGTCGGGCTTCGGCGACAGCGAGAACAAGGACTCTGGCGGGATCGCCCAGAACATGGCGGCCATCTTGCCTTTTCCCGACACCTCGACCGCCCTCATGAATCTCACGTACATGCAGTTCTTCACGACGTGGCTGGGCGTGTTCGGCGGGAAGATCAACTTGCTCGACGGCGACGCCAACGACTTTGCCCACAACTTTCGGACACAGTTCCTGAACCTGGGCTTGAATCTCAATCTGGCCATCGCCCTGGCACCCCTCTCCGCGTGGGGCGGCGGGATCGTGGTGATCCCCTTCGAAGGCGCGACCTTCACGGCGATGGCCTTCGACCCGAACGGCACCCCCGGCGACAACAGCTTCGACAACGCCTTCAACGGCGGCGTGGACGTCGGGAGCGAGTTCCGCGCGACCATCAAGCCCTTCGGGCTCGTCGGCCACCAGCTTGTCGGCGGATTTTGGAGCAACAAGGAGCGGCCGGAGATGGCGCAGGATCCCGCGAACATCGCGCGTTTTCTCATCACGACCCGCTTCCCGCGCCTGGGAGATCCTGGGCCGGTGCTCCGGCGCATCCTCGAGCGATTCTTCCCCCAGCTGCTGGTGCCCGTGCGGCCGCTGAAGACCCAGGACTCGACGTGGTCGGTCTACTACAACTTCGACCAGTACCTGTGGAGCCCGAGCGGCGATCCAACCAAGGGCATCGGAATGTTCTTCCGGTTCGGCGCCTCGGACGGCGAGGTGAACCCCGTGAAGAACGCCTACAACGTCGGGCTCTCGGGCAACGGCGTCGTGCCCGGGCGTCCCGACGACACGTTCGGCCTCGGCTGGTCGCGGATCGACTTCAGCGGCAACTTCATCCCGTTCCTCCGCAAGACCTTGAACCTCGGTCTGAACCACGAGGACGCGATCGAGCTTTACTACAACGTTGCCGTGACCAAGTGGCTCGGGTTGACGGCCGATGTGCAGATCATCGATCAGGGGCTCAAGAAGCAGCTGTCCGGCAACCAGCTCAAGGACGTGGACACGGCGGTCGTCGGCGGCCTTCGCGCCTTCATACGCTTCTGACGCAAACCGGTGAAAGGAATCTCTGATGCGGACGGGGAAGCCCGGCGACTAGCCGGGTGCCGCGCCGCTCAGGTGGCTCCCATGAAGTCCGCCCCATGACGAGGGTGTTCGTGAGGCGAGGTTGGGCGCTCGTGTTGGTGCTCGCGGCCGCGACGCTCTCGGCCGCGGAGGATCAGCTCCCGACGCCGCCGCTCTACGAGCTGGTGCCGGCCGACCGCGAGTATGCGATCGCGCGTGTCTGCTCGACGAGCGAGGGGCTCTGCGCGCTTCCTCTCTATCACCCCCCGGGCGCGCCGTGCACCTGCCGCCGGGCCGATGGGACCGAAGTGCGTGGCGTATGCACGCACTGAGACGATGAAAGGGACTCTTCTGATGATGCGATTGCTGACCGTGCTGCTGACGACCGTGCTGTTCGCCGCGCCGGCGCTCGCCGCCGAGCTCGAGGGCACACTGAAGAAGATCAAGCGGACCAACACCATCACGCTCGGCCATCGCGAGTCCTCGCACCCGTTCTCGTTCGTGGGCGACGACGGCAAGCCGGCCGGGTACTCGGTGGACCTCTGCGCGCGCGTCGCCGCCAGCGTCGCCCGGGAGCTCGCGCTGCCCAAGCTCCAGGTCAAGTGGGTCAAGGTCACCGTGGAGAACCGGATGCAGGCGGTCACCAGGGGCTCGATCGATCTCGAATGCGGCTCGACGACCGCCTCCCTGTCGCGACAGGAGCAGGTCGACTTCAGCCTCCTGACCTTCATCGACGGCGGCAGCTTGCTCGTCACGGACGCCTCGGGCATCAAAGGCGTTGCGACGCTCGACGGCAAGCGGGTCGCGATCATCCGCGGGACGACGACCGAGGCGAGGCTGACCGACGCGCTCAAGAAGCGCAACGTCACCGTGACCATCGTCCCCGTGAACGACCACGACGCGGGCGTCGCCGCGCTGGACGGCGACACCGCCGACGCGTACGCCTCCGATCGCGCCATCATCATCGGCGTGGGCCGCCGGTCCAAGAATCCGGAGAAGCTTTCGCTCGTGGAGGAGCTCTTCTCCTACGAGCCGTACGGCCTCATGCTCCGCCGAAACGACTCGGCCTTCCGCCTTTCGGTCAACCGCGCGCTCGCGGGTCTGTACCGCTCGGGCGAGGTCGTACCGATCTTCGAGAAGTGGTTCGACTCCATGAATACCGTGGGCCCGCTGATCGGCGCCATGTACGTCATCAACGGGTTGCCCGAGTAAGGGACCCAAGGTGCGATGAGGGCGCACGGCGTGACGAGATTGCGGTCGCTGCTGTTCGCACGGTGAAGGAGCACGACATGAGGCGGCGTGCGCTATCCCTCGTCGTCTTCGCGCTCTCTCTGTCGCTCGCGGCGTGTGCGGGCGGCAGCAAACCCCCGGCGCAGGCGCCGCATCCATCGTGGCTCACCGGCACCTGGCAAGGAAGCGCCTGGGAGGTCGGCGCCGGCAAGACGCAAGGCCAGGCGGATCTCACCATGACGTTCGCCGACAACGGCACCTGGAAGGCCAGCACCGGCGCCTCCGGCACGAGCTGGGTCGTCGGCGACCGCGTCGTGCTCGAAGGCGTGGCCTCCGATGGCGCCAAGATTCGCTACACGCTGAAGGAGCGCGAGCGCACCGACGGCCGTGAAGTGTGGGGAATCGTCGAGGCGAGCTTTGGCGCCGCCGCGGTGAGCCTGAAACGGATCCGCTAGCCGTGGAACGACGAATCTCTTCGGCCGGGTGGCTAGGCGACGCTTGGTATGGCCATGCAGACGCGACGGGCCGACGGCAATTCAGTTCATCACGGAGTTCTGATCACCCACACACCATGAAGGAGGTGTCTGATGAAAACGGTTCTTGGTCTAGGGGCAGTGATCCTCTTGCTGGCGGCCGGTTGCGCCACCACCCAGCGGCAGAAGGTTGAAGAGCAGCCGGCGATCTGCGCGTTCCTTGGCGAGGCCTGCAGCGAGCTCAAACCCGGCGCGAGCGGCGAGGCGAGCCTACGCTACGTCAACCCCAATTCCCAGCCTACCAAGTACAAGAAGATGATCGTGGAGGTGGTTGGCTTCTTCGGCGCCGATTCGGCGAAGGTGCCGCTCAAGGACCAACAGATGCTGACGGACTTGTTCCGCAAGACGCTCAATGACGAGCTGGCGAAGAAGTACCAGATCGTCGACCAGTCGGGTCCCGACGTGGCGCGCATCCGGGTGGCGATTCTGGACGCCGAGGCGGCGACGCCGGGGGCGCGGTCAGTCACGATGGTGATCCCCCAGCTGCGCTTGCTCACCACCGGCGCCATGCTCGTGACCGGGAAATATCCCTTCTCGGGAAGCGCACAGGCGGTCGCGAAAGTCTCGGACTCCGAGACCGGCCAGATCATCGGAGCCGGCGTGGACCGGCGCACCGGTGGTGGTTCGATCCAGTCCGCGGCCCAGTGGCAGTGGGGAGACGCCGAGAACGCGATCAAGAAGTGGTGCGAGCTGATCACGAACGGGATGTACGCCTACACGTCGGGAGAGAAGAAGCCGTAGGCCGGGTCGGTCGTTGCGGAGTCGGAGGATGCATTGCGTCCTCCGACTCCTCCTGATTCCGACGCGTCACGGTATTCTTCTTGCGGTTGTGAGCCTGTCAGGCCCGGTGCGCCTCGGCGCGCGCCTCGAATGGCCTCGAGAACAGCATGCTCGGAATGTGACCGCGGGAGGAATGTCGAGATGAAAAGATCACTGAGCGCTCTTCTGGTGTTCGGGCTGCTCGCATGGCTTTCGCCCGGCGTCCAGGCTCAGACCCCGGGCGACGTGTTTCGCCAGGTCGTTCCTTCCGTGGTCGTGATCCGCGCCAAAGGGCGGGACGTCGCCGCCGGCGGCCAGACGCGTTTCGCCGAGACCGGCTCGGGCGTGTTGATCTCCTCCGACGGCAAGGTCATGACCGCGGCCCATGTCGTCAACGCCATGGACGAGATCACGGTGGAATTTCTCGGTGGGGAGACGGTCAAGGCCAAGGTGGTCTCGTCCGAGCCGGCGGCCGATCTTTCGCTGCTCCAGCTCGAGCGCGTGCCCCCCGGCGCCAAATTCTCGCCGCTGGCCAACTCCGACCCGATTCGCGTGGGCGATCCGGTCATCGTCGTGGGCGCCCCCTACGGGCTCAGCTACTCGTTGAGCGCGGGCTTGATCAGCGCCCGCTGGGCGCCCAACACGGTGTACAAGACCATGCCGCTCGCGGAGTTCTTCCAGACGACCGCCACCATCAACACGGGCAACTCGGGCGGGCCACTCTTCGCGATGAACGGTGAGGTGATCGGCATCGTGAGCCACAACATCTCCAAGAGCGGCGGCAGCGAAGGGCTGGGCTTCGTGGTGACTATCAATACCGCGAAGAAGCTCCTGCTCGAGAAGCGCTCCTTCTGGAGCGGCCTCGAGGGCCAGATCCTCTCGGACTCCCAGGCCGACCTCCTGAACCTGCCCCCCGGGGCGACGGGCTTCATCATCAAGACCGTGGCGAAGGACTCGCCGGCCGACCAGATGGGGATTCGAGGAGCGACCATGGTCGCCAATCTGGGCGGAGACGAGATCCCGCTCGGCGGAGACATCATCCTCACTGTGGAGGGTCTCAAGGCAGAGGCGGCCAACCTGGCGAAGATTCGGGACCTCCTGGCGAGCAAAACCACCGGCAGCCAGTTCAAGGTGACGGTCCTCCGTGCCGGACGGGTGCTCGAGCTGACCGGACGGCTGCAATGAATAGGAAGTGATGCCCGAGGTGCGAGAACGAAGAACCAGGGGGCTCGGAGCGGCGCGCTTCGTCATCGTCGGTCAGAAGGTGTTGCTGCTGGCCGCGATTTCCGTGCTGCTCGCGGCGTGTGGGGTGCCGGTCGGCGCGGTGCGAGTGGACGCACGCGACGTCCACCGCGAGCTGACCGGCAATGTTCTGAGCACGGGCGAGCTCAGCCGCTTCAGCGAGAACGTCCTGGTCGGGCACGATCTCGTCAAACAGTTCCAGGACGATCCGGAGGCCGCCCTCAAGCAACTGCGAGACGACTTCCTGGCCGGACGCGGCGGGAGCGACGAGATCTTCGCGCAGGCGGAGCTGTCGTTTCTTCACGGCGAGCAAAGCGGCAAGCGCTCCTATTTCCTGGCCTCGGCGCTGTACGCCTGGATGTTCTTGTTCCCCGAGGGAGCCGCCGGCCCCGATCCGTTCGATCCGCGACTGCGACTGTCGGCCAATCTCTACAATCGGGGCATCACCTCGGGCCTCGCCTCGCCCGATCGCGCTGTCGTGCAGCTCGCCGGCGGGACCTACGAGCTGCCATGGGGCAAGCTGGAGGTGGCCTTCGATCCTCAGGCGCTGCACTGGGCGGGCCGAGAGCTGATTGACTTCGTCCCTGTCGCCGAGCTGAAGGCGCTCGGGCTGCAGAGCCGCTTCCGCCGACCCGGCATCGGCGCCGCGCTAGCGGCCGGCATCGCCCCTGCCACAACAGACGAGAAGCTGCGCGACTTCGTGGCGCCCCGGCTCAAGGTGCCCGCCACGGCACTGCTGCGTTTCGACGAGACCGGAGGCCGGCTCCTGGGAAACCTGGTGAAAGCCAGGCTCGAGCTCTATCCCGCATCCGAGACCGAGACGGTGACGATCGCCGGACGTGTCGTCCCGCTCGAGGCGGAGCCGACGGCGGCGCTCGCCTGGGGCTTACAGGAAGCGCCGATGTGGGAGCGCGAGCTCAAGGGGTTTCTCGGGAGCGTCTTCCTCCAGCCCGGTGCGCCGCCCGCGTTGGTCTCGATGGAGCCCTACCGACGCGGCCGAATCCCCGTCGTGTTCGTCCATGGGACCGCCTCCAGCGCAGGGCGCTGGGCGGAGATGTTCAACGTGCTGCTGAGCGACCCCGTGATCCGCCAGCGCTACCAGTTCTGGGCCTTCTCGTACGACACCAGCAACCCAATCGTCTACTCCGCCATGCTCTTGCGCGAAGCCCTCACCGAGGCCGTGAATTGGCTCGATCCCCAGGGCGAGGACGCGGCGCTGCAGCAGATGGTCGTCATCGGCCACAGCCAGGGCGGCCTTCTGACGAAGATGACGGTGGTGAGCACCGGGAGCAAGCTCTGGGACGCCATAAGCCGCAAGCCTCTCGATGAGCTCACTCTCACGGACGAGACGCGGGACCTGGTCCGCCGGGCGATGTTCGTGGAGCCGCTGCCCTTCATCAAGCGGGTGGTGTTCATCTCCACGCCGCACCGCGGAAGCTATCTGGCGGGACGTGAGCTCATCACGAACCTCATTCGCCGTATCGTCAGCACCCCAGCCAGGCTCGTGAAGGGGACGGCGGAGCTGTTGGCGAACCGCGAAGCCTTCGCGGCGGGGATCGTCACCGGCGACAGGCTGCCGACGGCCGTGGACAACATGTCTCCACGGCATCCTTTCGTTCGGACTCTCTCTTCGATCCCCATAGCCCCCGGGGTAGCCGTGCACTCCATCATCGCCGTCAAGGGCAATGGCCCGGTCGCCGATGGCGACGACGGGGTCGTCAAGTACACGAGCGCCCACATCGACGGGGTCGAGTCGGAGCTGGTGGTTCGATGGGAGCACTCCGTTCAGGGTCAGCCCAAGGCCATCGAGGAGGTCAGGCGGATCTTGCTCCTCCATCTGAGCCATCAGTGATGCGCGGTCGCGCGTGGGTCCGTCTGGCTTCCCGCTTCCTCCTAGGTCTCGCCGTGGCCGGGATGACCGCCTGGGGCACCGGGGCGATCTACTACTCGAATCTCTCAGCGCCGCGTCTGCGCGCGATTCTCGCGGTGAGCTTCGCCGCGGCGACCGTTCTAGCGTTCCTCTTCCTGCCGCGCCGGCGCCGCACGCTCGTCGGATTTCTCGTCGTCTTCGCCGCGCTCGTGGTCTGGTGGCTCGCGATCCCCGCCTCGAACGACCGCGACTGGCAGCCCGAAGTGGCGGTTGCCCCGTGGGGGACCATCGACGGGGACCTCGTGACGATCCACGGGGTTCGAAACTTCGACTACCGAACGGAGACCGACTTCGTCCCGCGCTGGGAGACCCGCACTTACGACCTCCGCACGCTCGACTCGGGCGACCTCGTAGCCGTCTACTGGGCCGGCAAGCCCATCGCCCACATCATGTTGAGCTTCGGGTTCGCGGGGAAAGACTACCTCGCGATCTCGATCGAGACGCGCAAGGAGCGGGGCGAGAGCTACTCCACGATCGCCGGCATCTTCAAGCAGTACGAGCTGATCTACATCGTCGCCGACGAGCGGGATGTGATCCGCGTGCGGACGACGTACCGCCAGCCGCAGGAGGACGTCTACGTGTACCGGCTACACAGGCCGCGCGCCAATATCCGTCGAGTGTTCCTGGACTACGTGAAGACGATGAACGAGATGCGCGAGCGGCCGCGTTTCTACAACACGCTCACCACCAACTGCACGACGGGCATCCGTTTCCACGCGCGGGTGAATCCAGGATCCCCGCCGTGGTCCTGGAAGGTCTTGCTGCCCGGCTACGTCCCGGACTACCTGTACGATCTCGGCCGGCTCGACACAACGCGTCCGTTCCCCGAGCTCGAGCGCATGTCTCGGGTGAACGACCGCGCCCACGCCGCCGACCACGACCCGGCGTTCTCGCAACGCATCCGGGAAGGCCTCCCCGGCGTTGTCCGCAGCGGGACCAAGGTCCCATAGCGGCCGACCGCGCAGGTACGGACTATCTGGGCAAAGGTAGCTCATCCATTCGCAGTGGAGGAGAGACGAGTCATGGACCACGGACGCCTGATCGTTGGGATCACGCTGGCAGTTGCGCTCGCATCGACCGGCTGCGCGGGCTAGCTCAAGCTGAGCTCGAGCAAGATGTGCGCGGCCCACGGCGGCACCTACAATGCGGCGGCAAAGACGTGCAGCTACACTGCCTCGACGCGGAGCGCCAAGCAGACCTGCGAGCTGCACGGCGGCTACTACGACACGGCCGCCGACTTCTGCGAGATGGGCATGGACTAGGCGTGTCGCTGAGAGCGCTCCTGAGGTAGGACTCACGAAGTGGCCAGAACAGGTCGCGCGCTCCTCGTCTGGCCACTCATCTCCTTCCTCTTCCTGACGGTTCTGGCCGCCTCCGGCGCGGCGGCGGACCCGGTGCCGCCGCCAAAGGCAGCGCCGGTCGCACCGCCGTCGCTGGTGATCCCGGTGGCCGAGGTCGCGACGCGGGCCTCGGAGGTGCCGGGCTTCCTCCGGACCCTGACCGAGCCGCTGGCGTCCAACGTCGAGATCGAGATGATTCGCAAGCGTCTGCCCGCTCTCCGCGAGCAGGTCGATCTCCAGCTCGCGGCCGCGGCGACCATACTGCGAGGCCAGCCGACCTTGGACATGATCCAGGCGCAGCAGCAGCTCTGGCAGGGGACGCAGCTCCAGACGACCAGTTGGCTGAATCTCCTCACACATCGGGCAACCCTCCTCCAGGCGGCGCTGAATCGCCTGGCCGAGGCCAAGAAGACATGGCGACAGACGCGAGAGGCTTCGGTCGCGGCCAAAGCGCCCGGGCCGATTCTGGCGCAGGTCGACGCGGTGCTGGCCGCCATCGAGGCGGCGGAAGCACCTTTGGCTGCTGAGCGCTCAGCCGTGCTCGATCTGCAGAGCGTCGTCGCGCAGGAGGTGGCCCGGTCCGGGAACGCGCTGGCACAGTTCACCCAGGCTCAGCAGCGTGCGATGGGCGGGATCCTGGCGCGGGACAGCCCGCCGCTGTGGGCTGCGCAAGCATGGGAAGAGGCGCGCGCCACGGTGCCTGCCCGCGTGGAAGAGATTTCGGCCGCCTATTGGGGCGAGGTCGTCGGCTACGTCCGCGACCCGTCGCGCACGATGCCACTTCAGGTCGTGCTCTTCGTGGTGCTGGCGGCGGTGTTCTGCGCCGCACGCCGCCAGGCGCGCCAATCGATCGCAACCGCGTCGGGCGACGGCGAGTCGTCGACTGTGACGGTGTTCGATCGCCCCTATTCCGCAGCGCTGACCGTGACCCTGCTCGTGGCCTCCTCGCCGCATTGGGCGACCCCCCAGAGCGTGCGCGACCTGCTCGAGGTCCTGGCACTGGTACCAGTGATCCGGCTGACGCGGCCTGCGATCGATCCCACACTGGGGCGCGCTGTCTATACCCTGGCCGCCTTGTTCACCCTCGATACCTTCCGACAGACCGTCGGCGGCGTAGCGGTGCTCGAGCAGGCGATCCTCGCGGTCGAGATGTTCGCGGGCATGGCAATGCTCGGGCACGCGCTGATCGCCGGAGAGCTCCGGCGCGCGCCGACGCCGGGAGCGGAGACCGAGCGGCTGCGCGCCTTTCAAGTGGGCGCCGGCCTCATCCTGCTCGGTCTTGCGACCGTGCTGGTGGCGGGGGCCATGGGCTACATGCCGTTGGCGCGGCTGCTCGCCTCCGGCGTGCTCGGCAGCGGCGCTCTGGCGCTCTCGACCTACGCCTGGGTCCGGGTGGCAATCGGCGTGGCGACGCTGGCCCTCCGCGTTTGGCCGCTGCGGCTCCTCCAGATGGTCCGGCTCCATCGTGACCTCCTGGAACGCAGAATCCACCGGGTGCTGCTGTGGCTCGCGATCGGTGGGTGGGCGATTCGCTCGCTGGATCACGTCGGTCTCCTCCAGCCGGTGGTGTCCTCCAGCGGAGCGGCGCTCGCGGCCCAGCTCGGGCGGGGCTCCATCAGCTTCTCGGTGGGCGATCTGCTCGAGTTCGTGCTCACCCTCTGGCTGGCGTACCTGTTCTCCGCCTTCATCCGCTTCGTCCTGCTCGAGGACGTGTTCCCGCGCACGAGGCTCACGCGCGGCATCTCCTACGCGATCTCGAGCCTGCTGAACTACGCGATCCTCGCCCTCGGGTTTCTCCTCGGCCTGGGCGCGCTCGGGCTGGACCTCAACAAGGTGACCATCCTGGCCGGCGCCTTCGGCGTCGGCATCGGCTTCGGCCTGCAGAGCGTCGTGAACAATTTCGTCTCCGGGCTCAGCCTGCTCTTCGAGCGGCCAGTCCACGTGGGCGACATCGTCGAGCTCGGCGATCTCACCGGCGAGGTGTCCCGGATCGGCATCCGGGCGAGCACGGTGCGGACCTGGCGGGGGGCGGAGATCATCGTGCCCAACGCCCAGCTCGTCACCGACCGCGTGACCAACTGGACACTGTCCGACCGGACGCGCCGTATCGACCTGCCCGTGGGAGTCGACTACGGCAGCGCCCCGGAACGCGTGGTGGAGGTCCTGGAGGCGGTGGCGCGGGCGCATCCCGAGGTGCTCAAGACCCCGGCGCCCCAGGCGGTGTTCATCGCCTTCGGCGACAGCTCGATCAACTTCGAGCTGCGTGCGTGGACCAACCGGTTCGAGCGCTGGCCGAAGATCCAGACCGAGCTGGCGGGCGGGGTCTACGCGGCGCTGCACAGAGCAGGGATGAAATTCCCCTTTCCGCAGCGAGAAGTGCGAGTGTTGCGCGATGCCACCGACGGCCCGGCCGCGGTCCTGCCCTTCGAAGCGGCGACGGGGCCGGGACGGTCCCCCAGCGATACCGGCCGACCGTAGGAGGTCGGTGTCACGGTGACCGTACGCCCAAGGTCCCATAGACCACCCTCGGCCCCCGGGAGACCATCGGGTCCACACCATGCTGGACAAAGGAGGAACAGCACAATGAAGCTCGCGATCGCGGCCCTCGCGACGGCCGCCGTGTTGATCGTCGGCGGCTACGGGAATGTGGTTCACGCCCAGTCCGGCTTCGAGACGGAGCCCGTGCTGAAGGCGTCGGACCTGGTGGCGCCCGAGGTGCTCAAGGGCCCGCACTACAGCGTGGACGAGCGCGTGCCCGTGAGGGGCTTTCTCGCGCGCTTCACGATCCGCTCCGAGTACGGGCGCTTCGACGCGCACGGCATCCACATGCTGCAGATCCGCGTGAGGGAGGTCCACGCGCTCGCCCAGCTCGATGAC
>Ga0137404_10002099_pt1 | contig 13145 bp, 4 predicted proteins | sample CZOMad2_1_16fung_FD_108285 | JGI IMG/M metagenome (GOLD analysis project Ga0137404, IMG submission 108285) | Vadose zone soil fungal communities from Angelo Coast Range Reserve, California, USA - CZOMad2_1_16fungal (Illumina Assembly) | ecosystem: Environmental > Terrestrial > Soil > Vadose zone...
AAGCGATGCGCTTGCCCTACAGTTTCAGCGCTGACGCTTTTGACGAATTCGATTTCGTTGTACTTCCCACTGAGCTGTTTCATCTGCTCGGTTGCAGGATGCCTTTTGAGCTCAGCTTCGGCACGCTGTTTTTGCTCGCCGTGAATCCTTTGGTCGTAGGCGTACCAGTTTGTTACCAACCTCTCAGCGAGCGCGGGGCGGGCCAGACACTCCGCGATGACAAAGGGATCGTTCCCCAGTGCTTCGAAGAGCTCCTGCAGCACTTCTGGCTGTCTGGTGTGCTGCGCCATGCGGTCCATCTCAGCTTGTAATTGCTCAGCTGTAATCGGGCGTTGCCAGTAATCCTCCAGCGCTTGCGACTTGCGGAGATAGTCAGCCACTTTCTTCTCTACCTGCGCTTGAGACATTACTGCATCGAGCGAAGGCTTGGGGTCGGGGCGTTCTTTCGGCCAGATGCGATGGCGCCAGTATACGTCTTCGATAGCTCGCTGATATGACACGCGTTCTTCGAACGTAAGCGTTCTTTGCGGCATGTTCGAAGGCGCGTGCAGGAACGCCAGTCCCGATCTTATCGGGACCAGAACGAAGTAAGCTGTGGCAGCGCAAAGAAGGAGACCGATCAAAGCGCGTAAGTTAAAAAAAGCAGATTTCGAAGTGGATTTCTTTTGCATTGCAAGTGGGTAATTTGGGGTGCTCCTCGTAGCTGGAAGCCTGGTCGGTGTCAATGTTTTTCATTTTTTCCCGGTTTTTTCTGCCTAAGCTGTTGTGGCAGCCGCGCTGGCGACGAATGAAATTGGCTATGCAAGCGACACGTCTACCGCTACAGTCACCGTGATCCTGATCCGGGTACCACACCCACTTGTAGCCTTGTAAGACTCTCAACATTTAAGTCGCCATGTCATTTAACAAATTTGACCTTTCGCCTGAAGTAGTGCGCGGGACGCAGGCGATGGGTTTTGCCGAGCCAACGCCAATTCAGCTCCGCGCGTTTCCAATTGTCCTTGCCGGTAAGGATTTGATCGGCACCGCGCAAACCGGCACCGGTAAGACCGCAGCATTTGCGCTTCCCATCCTGACGTTGCTTGCTAAACACGGCGCCTTCCGGTGTCTGGTGCTGGAGCCGACTCGCGAGCTGGCCGCGCAAGTAGAAACAGCGTTCCGCGATTATGGTCGTTTCACCGATCTGCGAGTCGCCCTCGTGCATGGCGGCGTCGGTTACGGGAAACAACGGGAGGAACTCAAGCGCGGCGTGGATATTCTGGTCGCTACGCCCGGACGTCTGCTCGATTTGCTGGAGCAACGCACTACCACTTTGAAGTCGGTAGAAGTTCTGGTGCTCGACGAAGTGGATCGGATGCTGGACATGGGTTTTCTGCCCGACGTGCGCCGCATCGTTGAGAAAATCTCGCCGGATCGACAGACCCTTCTTTTCTCCGCCACGTTGCCGCCGGAGATCGAACGTCTGGCCGCATGGGTGTTGCGCGATCCGGAGTTGGTGGAAATTGGCGTGCGCCGGTCGCCCGCGGAAACGGTGACGCATGCGGTTTACCCTGTGGCAGCTGAACAGAAATTCGACCTGTTAATGGCTTTGCTGGAGCGAACAAATTTCGACAGCGCGCTGATTTTCTGCCGGACCAAGTACGGCGCCGATCGCATCGCGCACCAACTGAAACAGGGAAAGCACGCCGTCGCGGTTTTGCATTCCAATCGAACCCAGCGCGAACGAATCGAAGCGCTCGAAGGCTTTAAGAGCGGCAAATACGAAGTGATGGTGGCGACCGATATCGCGTCGCGCGGCCTCGACATCGCTGGTGTGAGTCACGTCATCAACTACGATGTGCCCGAGCATCCTGAAGATTATGTGCACCGGATCGGGCGCACCGGACGCGCCCAAAATGTGGGCGATGCCTTCACGCTGATGAGCGGCCAGGAGCTGCCCGCGTTGCAAGCAATCGAACGTTTCATCGGCCAGAAAATTCCGCGATTAAAACTGGAAAACTTTTCGTATATTTACACCGCACTGTTTGAACAGGAATCAGCCACGGGTGGCCGTCGCGGAATCGGCGGCGGCAGAACGCATCGCGGTTACTCCTTTGGACGAAGGCGATGATGTCAAAATGACGAATGATGAATGAATGTTCGGATGGCGAATGTTTCCCGGTGCGTTTCGGGTTTCCGGCTTCGTCATTCCTTCGTCATTAGTCTATTCGTGGTCTCCCCCTTTCGCCCCCCCCAGTCGCCTCCTGCCAAATCGGCTCGATTTGTTTATGAGTTGAGCTTTAATAAATTCGGTTATGTCCGAATCAAAGCTTGCCATGGACTCACAGGCGGAATTCGACCAGCTCCAAAAGAAGCTGGTCCCGCTGTGGAAATCGATTGAGCGCTTCAATCAGGACCCGCAAACCATCGTGGTCGTGCCGTCCATGTCTATCGACGCCATCAGTTCCGGCGCGGTAATGCAGGCGTACGAGGAACGCTTTCTGTTTTTGTTATTGCTGTTGCGTCAGCCTCGTGCCCGGCTGATCTATGTCACTTCACAAACGATTCTGCCGAGCATCATCGATTATTACCTGAGTCTTCTGCCAGGGGTTATTCCAAGTCATGCGCGTCAGCGCCTTTTCCTCATCTCGCCTCTCGACCTTTCGGTGCGTCCGCTAAGCGACAAACTGCTCGAGCGGCCGCGGCTAATGGCGCGCATCCGTTCGTTGATCATGGATCCCGATCGCGCACACCTTGTTCCCTTTAATACAACCAATCGCGAGCAGGAGCTGGCGTTGCGCCTGGGGATTCCCATGTACGGCGCCGACCCAAAATTTTTCCCGCTGGGCACCAAGAGCGGGTGCCGGGAAATTTTCATGGAAGAAAAGGTTCCGCATCCTCTTGGTGTCGAGAACCTCGGCAGCCAGGAGGAATTGATCGAGGCCATCGAGCAGATTCGGGCGAGAAAGCCTTCGATGAAACAACTCCTGGTCAAGCTTAATGAAGGTGTGTCAGGCGAAGGTAACGCTGTTATTGACCTGACTGGACTGCCAGCGCCTGGCGATTTAAAGGAGAAGGCCATGCTGGAGGAGCGCCTTCGAGCCATGCAGTTCGAGTTAGCTGGTGTTACCTACGATAGCTACATGAAGAAACTCCAGGAGCGAAAGGGGGTAGTCGAAGAGCGAATCATAGGAGAAGAAATCAGGAGTCCTAGTGTCCAGCTTCGCATTACTCCCCTTGGCGTGGTGGAATTGTTATCGACGCACGACCAGCTCCTGGGCGGCCCATCCGGGCAAAGTTATCTGGGCTGCGTATTCCCGGCCGACCCTGGGTATGCGGCACTCATCACTCGCGAAGCCGCCAAGGTTGGCAAGCGTCTGGCGAAAGAAGGAGTGATTGGGCGATTCGCGCTGGATTTCGTGGTCGTACGTTCGAATGGAAAATGGGAGCCGTATGCGATCGAGATCAACTTGCGGAAAGGTGGTACCACGCATCCGTTCTTAACTCTGCAATTTCTTACTGACGGATGCTACAACTCTGAGACGGGGATCTTCACTGCGCCCAATGGGCAGCAGAAGTTTTTTGTTGCCAGCGATCACGTCGAGTCGCCGTCGTATCGAACGCTGACTCCGGATGACCTTTTCGACATCGTAGTGCGACACGATCTGCACTTTGATCAGACACGCCAGACCGGTGTCGTTTTTCATATGATGAGTGCTCTGGGTGAGTTGGGAAGAACTGGGCTGACTGCGGTGGGCAACTCACATGAGGATGCCAAGGTGACCTACGAGCGCGCGATAGCTGTGCTCAATCAGGAAACGGGTAAGTCGTTCGAAGGAACGAAGTAAGGACTGTCGCGCTTGCGAATTTTCGCCCTCGTCGATTCGCTGTATTCGCGATTTCGATAACGCAGCAGCGCAACTCAAAAATTTCTTCCGGCTTTTTCCGAATAATCTTGACATTTTGCCGGGCTTCCAAGTAAAAAGGGCGCTTCAGATCCCCACTCTCAAAACTCTCCAAGGATGAAAAATGAAAAAACAAACTAACTCCCCCGTCAAAGCGCATCTTATTCGAGGTGCGTTTTATCTGCTTCTCCTCATCGGAATTTGCGCGACCCCATTTGCGCTGGCGCAACGTAACGCCGGGTACCAAAACGTGATGCGTTCGCCAGTTGGCGCAAAGTACGCCTCGCAGCGTCTTCAATTCCCATACTCGAGCATTCGCGAACGCAAGAGCGCCCAGGCTCTACCTGTTGGCGAGAAGACGCCAACTCCTAGTCCTAGTGCTAGCGAGACACCCAGCGCTAGCTCGACACCCAGCGCTAGCTCGACACCCAGCGCTAGCTCGACGCCCAGCGCTAGCTCGACGCCCAGCGCTAGCTCGACGCCCAGCGCTAGCTCGACGCCCAGCGCTAGCGAGACACCCAGCGCTAGCTCGACGCCCAGCGCTAGCGAGACACCCAGCGCTAGCCCGACGCCCAGCGCTAGCTCGACGCCCAGCGCTAGCCCGACGCCTTCAGCTACACCAGGGCCGAGTTGCGGGTTACTGGTTGGTGACGGTTTGGCCATTGGTTTCGCGCCAAATAACTACACACTTATTGCCACCAACATCGTCAACTATACCTTTTCCAACAGCCAGGCGGCACCTAACGACTTCGCCATCTTCCAGACTCACGATCCATTTGGCGCGACCGTCGTCGAGGCTGCCATCACGACAGCAGGGCATACCTTTGGCGTGTTTACGCCAGGGGACTTGGCTGGGTTCGACTTCACTCAGTATCGGGTGATCATCCTTAACTGGGACGACCACTTTGTCGCTGACTTCATTGCGGACTACGCGGCAGCTATCCCGGCGTTGGAAGCCTACATTTCCGGCGGCGGTGTGGTGTGGGTGCAAGGTGCCATTCAGGGCGAGGGGGAAAGCGAGGAGGACAGTTATCCGTTGCCCTTTGGCGGCCAATCGAATTTCGATCTCAGCGAGAGCGATCCCATCGTCGATCCGTCCAGCCCAATGGTTGCTGGGGTGCCCAGTCCGATTACCGGCAACTTTGCCAGTCATGTCTCGGATGAAGACCTGCCAGACGACGCGCACGTCGTCGTCGTGCACTGCGAGGACGAGAACGGCGGCGAGAACTGCGACGGCGAGAACGGCGACGAGCAGAATCCTGTTCTCTACGATCTACGCCGGGGGGCGAGTTGCACGCCAACACCTACTCCCACGCCGGGCGGGTGTGTGTTCGGATTCGGGTATTGGAAGAACCATCCCCAGGCATGGCCAGTCACCGAATTGCAGCTTGGGAATGTCACTTACACCCAGGACCAATTGCTGTCGATCATGCACGAACCAGTCCGCGGTAACGGGTTAGTTTCGTTGGCGCACCACTTAATTACCGCGAAGCTAAACGTCGCTAATGGCGCGGATCCGAGCTGCATCCAGCAAACAATAGCTGACGCTGACGCTTTGATCGGAGACCTGGTTGTGCCACCTGTAGGCGACGGATTCCTGGCACCCAGAGACGTGAACGCTCTCAAGGATATTCTGGAGGATTATAATGAAGGCCAGTTGTGCGCTCCATCCTGTGATAATGAGGGGTCGCCTACGCCTGCCCCTACGACTACGCCTGCACGAACACCGAGGCATCCTCCGACGATGCCTCACCACCAACGTCCGCCGCGATAACGCGGTTTCTGGTTAAAGGTAGTTAGTATCGGTTGTAACAGCGTCAGAGCCTGTTTGCGGTGGCAGGTGAGTCGTCTGGTAGCTGCGGCTTGAGGTCCTGACACCGCAGGCCTACCGCTGCGACTCAGGACTGTTGTACCTACAGCACTGCCGGTGTACATCCATCAGGCGGTAGCACAACATAACAAAAGATGCAACCGGCCATGGTGTGAGGCGCGATGCCTAAAGACGCAAGTTTGAGATGCCACAGAAACAATCGTAAAAAAATAAAAAAGTGTTGACACTTGGTCGGTGTGTTAGGTAAAGGGACGTTCACACTTCAAACTTTACTCATTCACGTAAACTCCACTCATCGATTTCAATCTCCGTTCAGTCACTCCATAACCATTCATGAAAAAGAAATCTACTTCACAATCCGCATTCTTTAATCTCCGCGTCTTAATCGGCCTGTTTGTCGGAATGACAGGCCTGTCTCTCGCACTGTTCGCCGCCAACCCGCTCAGCCTGGCTCCAGCTCTGGCGCAGCAGAAACAGGCGCAGCAAAAATATAAGGTGACCACCAAGTCTTCGATCGACCCACTGGTTCCTGTCGCGATTGACTGTTCCAAAATTCGCGAGCTGGGTATCGACAGGCAAGAGAACCTGCGAGCCGGAGCCATTATGATTCACTGCGGTCTGTCCGAAGGAGGTAAACCTTCACCTGCTTCGGGCTTCTCCAAGCTTGTCCAAAACTTGGTGGCACCTCTGGTATTTGGCGGCACGGACGTGAACCTGATCACGGGGACTGAAACCTTTCCCAACGTGACCCAGTCCGAGACATTCACTACGGCCAACCCCGACGACCCTAGCCAGATTATGGTCGCCTACAACGACTCGCGAGGCCGCAACTTCAACCCCATCAACATCTCTGGCGCGTCTATCTCCACCGATGGCGGCACCACGTTCACCCGCCTCACCAAGGCCAACGGCCAAAGCCCCTTCGACAATACCTTTGGTGATCCCGTTGTTCTGTACCACAAGCCCTCCGGCAGTTGGGTTACGGTCTGGCTCGATGCGGCCTGCGGTGGTCAGGGTTTGGGCGGGTATAAGTCTACGACTCCTGCGGACCCGAATAGCTGGACACATTTCTGCGCTTTCAACGAAGGCTCGGCCGACCGCGAATCTGGCTGGGCTGACAACAACCCTGCTTCTCCGTTCTTTGGGCGATTGTACATTTCTTGGAACGACTTTAATATCGGTCAAGGCGCTCTCATGAGCATCTTTTCCACTGATGGCGGTGCCACTTGGAGCAGCCCGGCAACAGTGATCAACGGAGCTACGTTTATCCGCGACGTGCAGATTACGGGCGACCTGGCGGGCAGCGGGACCATATACGTTGCGGGCATGGACGAAGGCGGCGGTGGATTCCCTCATAACGACACGAACCTCATCTTCAAATCCACTGACGGTGGCAACACCTGGGCTAACACCTACACGGGGCCCAGCTTCCCCGGCCCGGGCGTAACTGCGTCCGGTTATTTCGCTTGCATGTTTACCGATTTCGGGGCCTACTGGCGGCACGAGGGCTGGGGACAGCCTGCCGCGATCAACAATACCGTTCACCTGGTCTATTCCCAGCATGGTGCCGGCAGTGATCCTGGCGACGTGTACTACATCCGCTCCACCGACGGTGGTGTAACATTTGGCGCGCCGTTAAAGTTGAACACCGATGCTACCACGCGTCCTCAGTGGCAGGTTAACCTGTCGGTGAGCCCTGCTGGCACCCTTTTCGCAACCTGGTATGACGCTCGCGAGAGCGCCAGCTGCACTGCTGGTAATCCGGGCGTTCCCTGTTACCGGATGTGGTCGCGCAAATCGAATGACAACGGTGTAACATGGTTGCCGGACGATGCGCTCTCGGATGTAGTGACGCCACTTCCTGGGCAACCTGATCCAGGGATCCAGCCTACCTATGCTGGCGACTACGACTACGGCTCTGCGGTGCTGACCAAGCACGTCACTTCATGGACGGACGGGCGCGTGGCCATCAGCGGCCAATCGCAGCAGGATGCCTTTACGGATCGGGAGTTGGTAGGTTTCGCTGTGACCAGCACTGACCCCACCTGCGGCAGCATCATAAATACCCAGCCGACTGACTTCATTGTTAACTTGAGCGATGCGGTGGTTCCGGGGACTGTAGATGCCAGCGATTTCACCGTTAATGGAATTCCGGCGAACAGCTTTAGCCTTCAGAACGGTGACACCACAATAACCTTCCACTTCGATAGCTCACCGGTGACGACGGAGGGTGAGCAGACGATGCATATCCCTGCTGGCGCATTTAATCGCGCTTCGGATAACGATCCGGTGTTCGAATTCAATTGCACGTTCCGTTATGACGCTACGCTGCTAGTGGTGACTGACACCGTCCCGCCTGTTGGCGGCACGTTCACACCTCCAGCGCCAGGCGATTATACGTTTGACGTGAATTGGAACGAGCCTGTTGATCCGACCTCCGTCCAAACGAGCGATTTGACGTTGACCGGCAATGTGGGCGCCAGCGTCACTAATGTCCAGGTGATCAACGGCAACATGACCACGGAGTTCACGGTGCACTTCAGTTTCGGCGGGAGCGTGATTGCGTGCATAGCCGCAGGGGCGATCACCGACGCGTTTGGCAATCCTAACGAAGAATTCTGCGGCAGCTACACGGTAGAGGGTTGCCCTCCTCAAAACAATTACGACATACAGCAGATAGGCGGCAGCATAGAACCAGGCGACACGGACATCGGCAATCACGGGGATGATCAAGTAACCACTATACCACTCCCATTTTCCTATGCACTCTATGACACGAACTTCCCGAGCATCAATGTGTCGTCCAACGGCAATGCGCAGTTCACGACCACGGATAACTTCTGGGTCAACGTTTGCCTGCCATGGCTCGATCACAACTACATGATCTTCCCATACTGGGATGATCAGCGCACCGATGTGAATACCGGCTGCTCCAGTTTTCCCGGCGGAACATGCGGCATTTTCACGTCAACCACGGGCACTGCGCCGAATCGTATTTTCAACATCGAATGGCGCACCGTCTATTTCCGCGACACCACCCAGCCCGTCAACTACGAGCTGAGGTTGTACGAGGGGCAGACACACTTCGATGTGATTTACGGTACGGTGCCCTTTGGCAATACCGATGCAACAGCGGGGGTACAGAGAGACAACTCCGCTTTTAACGAATACTTCTGCTTGGGTGCAGGTGGTGAGGCTACAGGCGGGCAAAGCTACATGCTTGAGACCTGCGGAACTCCGACGCCTACGCCAACGGCATCACCCACGGCTACCGCCAGCCCGACAGCGACAGCTACGGCTATACCCTCGGTCACGCCAACCGCAACGCCGACGGCTACAGCTACGGCGACGCCAAGCGTTACGCCAAGTGTAACCCCAACGGTAACGCCTACTGCGACGCCGACCCCTTCTGCTACGCCGAGCGCGACTCCTACTCCTTCAGCGACTCCCACCGTCACGCCTACGCCGGCTGGGTGCGTGTTCGGATTCGGGTATTGGAAGAACCATCCCCAGGCCTGGCCAGTCACCGAATTGCAGCTTGGCAATGTCACCTATACCCAGGAGCAATTGCTGTCGATCATGCACGAACCAGTCCGCGGCAATGGATTAGTTTCGCTGGCGCACCACTTAATTGCCGCGAAACTAAACGTCGCTAATGGCGCGGATCCGAGCTGCATCCAGCAAACCATAGCTGACGCCGATGCTCTGATCGGAGACTTGGTTGTCCCGCCGATTGGCGACGGAAGCCTGCGACCCGGAGATGTGAACGCTCTCAAGAACGCACTGGAGGATTATAATGAAGGCGACTCGTGCGCTCCGAGTTGTGAAAATTCGTCTCCGACTCCTTCTCCAAATCCACGTGCGACGGCGAGGCCGCGTCCGCCAGCGCATCAGCGCCCTGGTCGATGATCTGTAGTTAGCTAAATGTGAATGCGTAGCCGGGATCACTGATCCCGGCTACGCGCACTTCGCTCCTTACCCCGCACTCATCAGTTGGGAAGGGGACGCTGGCGGCGCGATGCATGCCGGCAGGGCAACGCGTTCCGTCTCAAAATTAAGGAGGGTTTGCCGGCAAATCACGCGCCTTCGCCAAAGCTTCGGCGAGGCAGGCAAGAATTAGCGCGAATATTCTGAAAGCTTCACACCCTAACAGCCTCGAAGTTGCCCACTCTTTGCCTCACAAGGTCGCAGGCGGTGTCTCTGAGTTTTCGTTGGCAATCCCGGAGTATCGGCTTGGAAGTCGATACCACAAAAGGACTCGCCCATAGCCACGCCCGCGCTGCATAATGGCTATCTGGTAGGCGCTGCCAAAGGCGACCGCGACGTTGTCGCTTCGACGAATCCCGCGCGTTTCGCCAAGTCTTGGCGAAGCGGATGATTTGTTAAAACATAGTTAGTGACGATGTTCCTTTGTCAGGTAACGCCTGACATACCTATCAGCGATTCGTCGGAATCGCTTACAAAGATTCGGCAAAGGCTGTTGTTCTAACAAAAAGGTAACAATAAGGATTTTGCCCGAAACAAAGGCGTCGTTGCCATTGTTTCCTCATCCTCTGCTTTTTGTCGTTAGTCCCAGGCATTTGTCCGGTCAACTCGTGGTTAGTCAAAAAATGTTAAAAAAATATTGACACGTTTGCAACGCCCCAGCTACAAACACCGCGATCTGTAGACAATTCTGGAACACAATCACAAAACTTACTGAGCTGCTTGCTGCGCTTTTCACTCCTCATCTCCTAACGCGCGGACTGCTCGCTCCAAACAACCTAACGAATAACCGGGGCTCGTGCCCATGCGCCATTCATGAAAAAGAAATCATCTGCTCGCTCTGCATTTCTTAAGCTCCGAGTCTTATTCGGAGTCAGTCTCAGTTTTCTTGGGATAGCCCTCGCAATCTTTGCGGTCAGGCCCTCGGCCGAACAACGCGCTCTGGAGCCTTTACGCTATATGCCTGTACCGGCTGACAATCCACAGGAGGAAACTGCCGCTCTGTCGCGATTGGAACAATATTGGAATGACCGGCTGACATTTCCCACCGGTCGATTTAACCCGGCCTGGGTTCGCGCTGCTGCCGCGGAACATGCGCGCATGTCAAGCGGCGTTCCATTTGGGCAACAGCTCAAGCTTAACCTGGCGAATCCAAACGCCCTTAGCACTACCAGCTTTACCGCGCTCGGTCCGCAACCAGAACGGATGACCGGTTGCTCGGGGTGTTTTAACTACACAACGACCCAGGGTCGCGTAAACACGATTGCCGTCGACCCAACCACGACCATCAACGGCAGCATTGTGGCTTATCTCGGATCTGTTGGCGGTGGGGTATGGAAAACGACCAACTGCTGCAGCGACACCACTACCTGGAACGTGGTAACGGATGATCCGTTGATCGGTACGACCGCGATCGATACGATTACGATCGATCCGAGCAATCATAACACCATCTACGCTGGCACTGGCGACCTCAACTACGGCTCATTCTCCATGGGTAGTCAGGGGATTCTCAAATCCACGGATGCCGGCGCTACCTGGACTGTGCTGGGCGCCGATGTATTTGGGCCGTCCTATGTCGAGCCGCCCGGGCAATTCCCGCAGTACAACGCGGTGGGCAAGGTGCGAGCCGACCCTAATAACACTAACAACGTTGTGGCCGGCACCAAGAAAGGACTTTATTTCTCCTATGATGGCGGAGTCAACTGGACTGGTCCTTGCACTACCAACGCTTTCAATACTCAGCGCCAGGACATAACCGGTCTGGAGCTAACAGACCTGGGTAGTGGGGTGACGCGTATTATCGCAGCGGTAGGGGTCCGCGGATTCGCCACCACCGTGCAATATGATCTTGGGGCCAACGGGGCAAACGGCATCTACAAGGGCACAATGCCACTCAGCGGTTGTCCGAACGACTTCACCCTGATCAGTCGCAACGATAACGGCTTTGTCTTTGGCACTCAGGTCACGGGTAGTCCGTACTCGACTGGGGCGAGCATGAATGCTGGCAGCGGCACCCCCTACGCGATCGCCAGTCCTTCACCGGCGCCTCCGGTTGGCACCCAGCTAGGACGCATCGATATCGCTGTTGCGCCCAGTAATCCAAACTACATCTATGCCCAGGTAGGGTCGATTGCTTTTAACAGCAACAGCGGCTGCGGTAATACCAATGGCTGCCAGATCGGTGTCTGGTCAAGCACCGATGGCGGCGACAACTGGGCTTTTATGGCTGGCTCCCAAGGCGGCTCGCTCAGGAACTGCACCAACGGCCAGGGCGACTATCCTCAAAACTGGTACGACCAGGCGGTAGCAGTCGATCCAAACAACCCGGATCGGGTTTTCATCAGCACTTTTGATGTCTGGTTCGCAACCCGCACGGGAACTACCTTTAACGATACCACCTGCGGCTATTCTTATAGCGGAAGCGCCGGTCCCGTGCATGTGGACCAACACGCTCTCGCGTTCCTGCCTGGCTCATCCAGCATCTTGCTGATCGGGAATGACGGCGGCACCCACGGTACCACCAACGCCGATACAGTAACGGACACCGTTGATCCGACCTGGGTCAACATGGACACAGGCCTTAACACGATCGAGTTCTACTCAGGGGATATCAGCGGCAACTTTGCCAACGCGCCGTCGCCAATAGCTGTTGGAGGCGCCCAGGACAACGGGCCTAGCTCAGTTACATTTGCCGGTACCCCGACCGGCCCGGTTCTGTGGCAGCTGGGACTTGGCGGAGACGGGTTCTCCGGGCAAATCGACCCGATGGGCACGACATGCACTCAGGCGCAAGGCACGATTACCGTGTCCACTTTTGGAACGGCAGGCCAACAATTCCTTGTTGGAACGCAAACGTTCACCTGGGTAGCGAGTCGGGTTAATCCTGGTGAGGTTACGGTTGGCACAACCTCGGGCACTGCGGCTACCAATATTCGGGCGGCGATAAACGCTGATATTCCATCTCAGGTCACAGCGGGCGGTAATGGTTCGAATGTTGTCGTCACTGCGGCACCTTGCGGTGCGGCTGGCAACTTAATTCCATTTTCAAACATCAACAGCGCGAACCTGACATTTAACGGTTCCGGCACTCTCGGCGGTACCAGACTGGGGGACGATGTTGGGAGTCTTCGCGTCTGGGAAGGCAACAACAGTGGCGGTCTCAGTCGCTGCATTTATAACTGCACGGCTCCGGGCGCCGCCTGGGCAAGCAGCAGAGGAAGTTGGACCGGCGACACCCAGTCATTCATCCTGCCAATTAACATGTTCCATGGCGGCATACCTGGCGGCGACGACTGTCAGCCTCCCGGCCTTACGAGTGGCTGCGGCCACCTGATTTCTGGCACAACCAGAGTATGGGAGACGATCAGCGGAGCGGCTGCCACCGTGCCTACATCGGCTTGGTACGTGACGAACAATCCGACGACCCAAAACATGACCAAGCA
>Ga0137404_10002100_pt1 | contig 13126 bp, 12 predicted proteins | sample CZOMad2_1_16fung_FD_108285 | JGI IMG/M metagenome (GOLD analysis project Ga0137404, IMG submission 108285) | Vadose zone soil fungal communities from Angelo Coast Range Reserve, California, USA - CZOMad2_1_16fungal (Illumina Assembly) | ecosystem: Environmental > Terrestrial > Soil > Vadose...
AAGCCATCACCAGCGCCGGAACCGGCTGCATGGCTGCGCTCGACGCGCAGCGCTTTCTGGGCCACTGATACTCCGGGTATTCCGGCGGTCAAAAGATGGCTATAATCGCGGTCTTTGCCGAAAGTCACTGCACCAGCACGTTGGCGCAGTCCGACAGGTAAAAACAAGCAAAAGCGAAGGGTGCCTTCCGGCGCGAAACGGCTGCAAACAGCCGGCGCCTTGGGGTCCCATCCCGCAACCAGATTCGATCGGAGAAGCGTCATGGCACGCGTCTGTCAAGTAACGGGTAAGCGCCCGATGGTGGGCAACAATGTTTCCCACGCCAACAACCGGACCAAGCGCCGTTTTCTGCCGAACCTGCAATACCGCCGGTTCTGGCTCGAAACCGAAAACCGCTGGGTGCGCCTGCGCATCACCAATGCGGCCTTGCGCCTGATCGACAAAGTGGGCATCGAGAAGGTCGTCGCCGACCTGCGCGCCCGCGGCGAAATCTGAACTAGGAGCCGATCATGGCAAAAGGTGGACGCGAAAAAATCAAGCTGGAATCGTCAGCCGGCACCGGTCACTTCTACACGACCGACAAGAACAAGAAGACCACGCCCGAAAAGCTGGAGATCATGAAGTTCGATCCCAAGGCCCGCAAGCACGTGATGTACAAGGAAACCAAGCTGAAGTGATTCGGCGCTGATTCCAACCAGCCCGCTCGGCGCAAGCCCGGCGGGTTTTTTGTTGCCTGCTTTTTTTCTCGGTCGACTTGAAGAAAAGCCAAAGAAACGCCAAAGAAAAGGCCCGCTCGCGGCGGGCCTTTGTCCGAAGGGTTGCACGCGTCAGGCGTGCGCGGCCTTCAGCCTCAGCGAGAACTCTTGCAGTGCTGCGATGCCGCTCTCTTCGGCCTTGCGGCACCAGACCTGCAGGTCCGCCACGAGTTGCTCGGCGGACACGTTGGTGCGCGTCCACAGCATGCGCAGTTCTTCGCGCATGGCCACGAGCTTGGCCAGTGCCGGGCTCTGTGCGCAGGCGCTGGCCACCTGGGCCTTCAGGTGCGACGGGATCTTGTCTTCGTCGCGGTGCAACCAGCGACGCGCCAACTGCATGTCAGCCAATTTGCCGGCACCTGCGGCGCCTTCGGCTTGCAAGCGCTTGAATTCGACGCGGCAGGCATCACGCAAACCGCCCGCGTACTTGGCCATCACTTCGTAGCGGTTGGCGATCAACGCCTCAAGCGTCTTGCCGTCGGCCACCGGCTTGATGGCGCCGAGCTTGAGCATCGGCGGCGTCTTGCGGACAGTGGCCAGCCCGAGCATCTCCAGACCGCGGATGTAGACCCAGCCGATGTCGAATTCGTATTTCTTGACCGACAGCTTGGCCGAGGTCGGATAGGTGTGGTGGTTGTTGTGCAGTTCTTCGCCGCCAATCAGGATGCCCCAAGGCGATACGTTGGTGCTGGCGTCCGGCGCCTCGAAATTGCGGTATCCCCACCAGTGGCCGAGGCCATTGATGATGCCGGCCGCGGTGATCGGGATCCACACCATTTGCACCGCCCAGACGGTCGCACCGATGGCGCCGAACAGCATCAGGTCGATGACGAGCATCACGCCGACGCCTTGCCAGCTGTAGCGGGAATAGAGATTGCGCTCGATCCAGTCGTCTGGCGTGCCGCGACCGAACTTGTCCAGCGTTTCCTGGTTCTTGGCTTCCGCGCGGTACAGCTCGCTGCCGGTCAGCAGCACGGTCTTGATGCCGTGCGCCACCGGGCTGTGCGGGTCTTCAGAGGTTTCGCATTTCGCGTGGTGCTTGCGGTGAATGGCCACCCATTCCTTGGTCACCATGCCTGTGGTGAGCCACAGCCAGAGCCGAAAGAAGTGCGACGGTGCGGCGTGCAGGTCGAGCGCGCGGTGGGCCTGCGCGCGGTGCAGGAAGATGGTGACCGATGCGATCGTGATGTGCGTCAGAACCAGCATCAGCACCACGATCTGCCACCAGGTGGTCGCGACGAGGCCGTTTGCCAGCCAATCAATCAAACCATTCCACAGAGCCAATATTTCGTTCATCCATTCGCCTCAAAACCGTCACCAGACGGCTGTTGCATTGTAAGTGACGGAGCCTCTGAATCCGCCGAGAACCAGGGGTATTGCACCCCTCTATTCGTTCAATGTGGCGTCCTTTTGAGAAATATCAAGCAGCGTTACAGGCGCTCCCAGGTAGCGGCAAAAAAACCATCGGTGCCGTGGCGCTGCGGCCAGAGGCGCAAAAAATCGCCCTGGACCAGATTTTCGGGGTCGCCTGCATGTGCACGCTCAAGCAAGGGCGCCACCGGCAAGGGCTTGAATTCCCGTGCGTGACTCTCACCGAACGCGCTGGCGATCACTTCGTTTTCTGCATCCAACAAGCTGCAGGTCGCATACACCAGACGCCCACCCGGTTTCAGCAAACGGGCTGCGCTGCTCAGAATGGCCGCTTGCTTGAGGCTCATTTCTGCGACGCTCTGTGGCGACTGGCGCCACTTCAGATCCGGATTTCGCCTCAACGTGCCGAGACCCGAACACGGTGCGTCCACCAGCACGCGGTCGATCTTGCCGGTCAGCCGCTTGATGCGCTCGTCGCGCTCGTGCGCCAGTTGCACCGGATACACGTTGGACAAACCACTGCGGGCCAATCGCGGCTTCAACGCGGCCAGTCGATGTCCCGAAGTGTCGAAAGCGTAGAGCCGGCCGGTGTTGCGCATGGCTGCACCCAATGCCAGCGTCTTGCCACCGGCACCAGCACAAAAATCGGCCACCATTTCGCCGCGCTTGGCATCCACCAGCAAGGCCAGCAACTGGCTGCCTTCGTCCTGCACCTCCAGATCACCGGCCGTGAAAGCGTCGACCTTGTTGAGCGCCGGTTTGCCCTGCACGCGCAAACCCCAAGGCGAATACGGCGTGAGCGTGGCATCGATGCCGCCCTTGGCCAACGCTGCCTGCACGTCTTCGCGTTTTGCCTTGAAGGTGTTGACACGCAGATCGAGCGGCGCACCTTCGTTGAGGCTGTTGACCAGCGGCCAGAACTCGTCGCCCAGCTTGGCCTGCAGCACCTCGGCCAGCCACTCTGGCAGGTTGTGCCTGAGCTTGTCCGGAAACGCCGCGCGGTCGATCGCCTGCACTTTTTCCAGCCATTGTTGTTCGGGCTCGGTCAGCGCCGCACGCAAAAACCCGTCGTTGCCCTGCCAGCCCAGCAGCGCCAGGCGGCGTTCCATCTCGCCCTTGCCCGATTGCGCCAGGTGCTGAAACAGCAGCCGCTGCCGCAGCACCGTGTAAGTGGTTTCGGCCAGCGTGTGGCGTTCGCGCTGGCCGAGCGCGCGGTGGGTTCTGAAAAAGTCCGAGACCACGCGGTCTGCGGGCGTGTCGAACTGCAATACCTGGTGCAGCAGATCGGTCGCGAGTTCTAGCAAGGCGTTGGGATGCATCTGGGGATTATCCTTGCCGCCCATGAACGAAGCCGCGCTCGCCCCCTTGCCCGACACGCCGCTGGGCCGCTATCGCCACTACAAAGGCGGCGAATACGAAGTCATCGGCGTGGCGCGCCACAGCGAAACCAACGCGCCGCTGGTGGTCTACCGCCCGCTGTACAACGCCAGCGGTTGGTGGGTCCGGCCACACGCGATGTTCTTTGAAACGATCAGCGTCGACGGCCAGCTTCGTCCGCGCTTCGAACCCATCGGCTTGGCATGAAGGGGTTCTTTTTTCAACTCAAGGCGCGGCCGCACCTGCTGTTGTCGGCCGTCGTCGGTGTGGTCGTGACACTGGCCCTGCCCACCAGTTACCACGCGGTCACCCGCCTGCTGGCAGGGTGGAACGTGGCCGTCTGGCTGTACCTGGTCCAGGCGTTCTGGATCATGTCGCGTCACGACCATCACCATCTGCGGCGTGCGGCCATGGCCCAGGCGGAAGGCGCGGCGGCGGTCCTCGGTGCGGCCACCATCGCGGCGGCGGCGAGCGTGGCCGCCATCGTGCTGGAACTCGCCACAGCCAAAGGGTCGGCGGCCGGTCCGGTCCTGTCGCATGTGCTGTTTGCCGCGGTCACCGTGGCCGGTTCGTGGCTGCTCTTGCCGACACTTTTTGCACTCAGCTATGCGAGCCTGTTCTATCGCGACCCGTCCGGGCAGGGCTTGATCTTTCCGTCGGCCGCTCACAGCAGCCCGCCCGACTACTGGGACTTTCTGTACTTTTCATTCACCATCGGCGTCGCCTGCCAGACCGCCGACGTGGTCATCTCGCACACGTCGATGCGCCGGCTGGTGTTGTTGCAGTCGGTGCTGTCGTTCGTGTTCAACACGACGATCCTGGCGCTCACGGTGAACATCGCGGCCAGCTTGTTCTGAACCCGCGTCAGCCGATCAGCTGCGACTCGCCGCCGGTGTGCGTGACGACGCCGTTTTCGATGCGCAGCAGATCCTGCACCAGCCAGCGCACGGCGCGCGGGTACATCACGTGTTCGCGCGCCAGCACGCGCGCCGCCAGCGTGGCTTCGGTATCGCCGGGCAGCAGCGCCACCATGCTTTGCGCAATGATCGGGCCGTGGTCCAGGTCGGCGGTCACGAAATGCACCGTCGCCCCAGCCAGCTTGCAGCCCGCTTCAATGGCACGCCGATGCGTGTGCAAGCCGCTGAAGGCCGGCAGCAAGGAAGGGTGCACATTGACCATGCGGCCTTCGAATCGCCGTATGAAACCCGGCGTCAGGATGCGCATGAAACCCGCAAGCACCAGCAGATCGGGCGAAAATCCGTCCAGCGAGTCGGCCAGCTGCGCATCGAATGCCTCGCGCGTCGCGAAGGCCTGGTGGTCGACCACCGCGGTGGCCAGGCCATGCGCTTTGGCGAACGCCAGCCCCGCCGCATCGGGCCGGTTGCTGACGACCGCGACCACCTGCGCCGGCCAGCCTTCGCTGGCACAAGCCCTGACGATCGCTTCCATGTTGGAACCGCGCCCCGAGATCAGAATCACAATGCGTTTCATGCCGCGGCAGTGTAGCGGTGGCCACCTACAATCCGCCTCCTTGTCTCGCCAATCCTTCGCCCTGCGCCCATGACCGAACGCGTCCTCACCGGCATCACCACCACCGGCACGCCGCACCTGGGCAACTACGTCGGCGCGATCCGGCCGGCCATCAAGGCCAGCCAGGAAGCCGGCGTTGAAAGCTTTTTCTTTCTGGCCGACTACCACGCGCTGATCAAGTGCGACGAACCTGAGCGCATCGAGCGCTCGCGACTCGAGATCGCGGCCACCTGGCTGGCGTGCGGACTGGACACGCAACGCGTCACGTTCTACCGCCAGAGCGACATCCCCGAAACGCCCGAACTCACCTGGCTGCTGACCTGCGTCACCGCCAAGGGGCAGATGAACCGGGCACATGCCTACAAGGCCGCCACCGACGCCAACCTCGCCGCCGGAGAAGACATCGACGCCAACATCACGATGGGGCTGTACAGCTACCCGATCCTGATGGCCGCCGACATCCTGCTGTTCAACGCGCACCGCGTGCCGGTCGGGCGCGACCAGGTGCAGCACATCGAGATGGCGCGCGACGTGGCCCAGCGCTTCAACCACCTGTTCGGCCAGGGCCGCGAGCTGTTCGTGCTGCCGCGTGCCGAGGTCGAAGAAGACGTGGCGACGCTGCCGGGGCTGGACGGCCGCAAGATGTCCAAGAGCTACGACAACACCGTGCCTTTGTTCGAGGGCGGCCCCAAGGGCCTGAAAGACGCGATTGCCCGCGTCGTCACCGACTCGCGCCTGCCCGGCGAGCCCAAGGATCCCGACACCTCGCCTCTCGTGACCCTGTACGACGCCTTCGCCACACCGGCACAGCGCAGCACATTTCGCAGCGCGCTGCGCAGCGGCCTGGGCTGGGGCGAGGCCAAGCAACAGCTGGTGCAGATCATCGAAGCCGACATCGGCCCCAAACGCGAGGCGTATGCCGAGTTGATGGCGCATCCCGAGAGCGTGGAAGAACAACTGCAAGCAGGCGCCGTGAAAGCGCGCGCCATCGCAAAACCCTTTCTTGACGAACTGCGCCACGCGGTGGGCCTGCGCAAGCTGGTGGCCGCGGCTGCGTCCAAGTCGGCGCCCGGGGCAGCGGCCAGACAAGCGCTGCCGCTGTTCAAGCAATACCGTGATGCCCATGGCGATTTCCAGTTCAAGCTCGCCAGCGCCAACGGCGTCGAGTTGCTGCAAAGTGCCCAGGCGTTCAAGGATGGGCGCGAGGCCGGCGCCTGGGTCAAACGACTGAAGGCCGAAGGTGTGGCCGCGGTGAAGGCCGGCGCTCCGGTGCTGTACCTCGCGTCGGCGGAAACCGTCGAAGCCGCGCTGGCCGCCCTGGTCGCCGCACAGGAAGATTGAAGGCACCCCATGGCCGGAATCCACATCACCGACATCGAATCCGCCATCAACTGGTGGCGTGAGCAGAAGCCGTCGCCCGATGGCATCACCGCGTGCCCCGAAGTGCGCGCGCTGGCCGAGGTCTACGCGTTGCTCGTCTACTACCGCGAAAGCGAATGCGACGAAGCGTCGATGCCGCCCAAGGCGCGCGACGCCTGGCTCGCCTGGTACGCCACGACACCCGACGCACCCTGCATTGCCATCTGTTCCACCAGCCAGGGCGATGACATCTGCAAGGGCTGCGGCCGCACTTTCTTCGAGGTGCAGCACTGGCCCGACATGAGCCCGGTTGAAAAGCGCGCCACGTGGCGCCGCATCACGATGGAAGGCAGCGCCTGGCGCTTCAACCGCTACAGCGAAAGAGCGCACCTCAAGACGGCTGAGGCGGCCGGCGAAGCCGCGCCACCACGCACCCAAGACGCGGCTTGAGCTGCCGGCCCGAGCCTGGCTCACGCCATCGGCAGCATCAGCTCGAAACAGCTGCCGCCGCCGTCACGCGCCATGCAGCGCACGCTGCCACCGTGGCGCTCCGCGATCTGCTTGACCAGGCTCAGGCCCAGTCCCACGCCGCCGGCTTGTTCGGCGTGGCCGGGCAAGCGATAAAACGGCTCGAAAATGCGCTCGCGCAAATCAAGGGGCACGCCGGTGCCGCGGTCGCACACCTGCAGGCTGGCAAAGCCGGCGGTCATGCCGACCTGCACCGCCACCTCGCCACCGCCGTAGCGCCTGGCGTTTTCCAGCAGGTTGCGCAGCGCGCGGCGCAGCAAACGCTCGTCACCCTTCACCGAGACACCGGCGCCATCCACCGCCGCATCCACGCGCGCGCCCTCCTCGGCGGCCAGCGCCAGCAAGTCCACCGGCTCGTGGCGGTCCACGCGCTGCACGGCATCCAGGCGACTGGCGAGCAGCACCTCTTCCACCAGCGCGTCGAGCTCGCCCACGTTGGTGAAAATCTCCTGCTTCAGGCGTGCCTGTCGTTCGGCCGACGCGCCCTCCAGCATCGACACCGCCATCTTCATGCGCGCCAGCGGCGAGCGCAGTTCATGGCTGGCGTTGGCCAGCAAAGACTGGTGCGAGCGCACCAAGGCTTCGATGCGTTCGGCCGCCTGGTTGAAGCTGGCCGCCACCGCCGCCACTTCGTCGTGGCCCGAGACCTCGACCCGGTGGGCCAGCTGCCCCGAACCAAACTGTTCGACGCCACGCTTCAGCGCCTTCAGGCGTCGCGTCAGGTGACGCACGGCCGGCCAGGCGCCCGCCGCCACCGCCACGAACAGCATCGCCAATACGGCGACCAGACCGATGCCGCGCCACGCCGGGGGCAGCCAGGGCTGCTCCATCGACGACAACAAGCCGTCTCGGCGCAAGCCCTGGCGCGGCGGACGCAAGGACGGCCGCATCACCCACAAGGTGCGGCCGTCGGCGAGCCGAACCGGAAAGCCCAGCACATTGCCATCCATCTCTTGGCGCCGCGCGAACGACGCCGACACGGCAATGCGCCCGCCCTGTTTGTCATCCAGCGCCAAGGGCAGACGCAGGCGCTGCGACCACTCCTGCAAGGCCATCGCCTGGTCTTCGCGCGGCGCTTCAGCCTCGGGCAAGGAGCGCTGAATCAGTTCGCCCCAGGCCTCCATGCGTTCGGTCAGCACCGTGTCGGCACGCTGGCGCTCCTGGTCGATCTGCGACTGGAACAGCCACGCGGAGCCGAAGGCGAACAGCAGCAACACCGCCACCACCGTCAGGTAGATGCGCAGCGTCAACGTGTTCATAACGCCCCCACGTCGCTTCGCTCCTGCCCCCCGAGGGGGCGCCAACCCAGCGGCCGGGAAACCCGTCCGCGGTTGTTGCTTGAGGGGGTTTCGCTTCGCTTACCCTGGATGCGAAACGGTGGCGCCTCAGTTCGCCTCATCGGCGTCCTGTTTCTTCGCGAACACGTAGCCCGCGCCACGCACGGTGAGCACGCGGCGTGGGACCTTGGGATCGTCTTCGATCACCGAGCGGATGCGCGAGATGTGCACGTCGATCGAGCGGTCGAAGGCTTCCAGCGGATGGCCCTTCAGTGAATCCATGATCTGGTCGCGCGACAGCACGCGGCCCGGGCTCTGCGCCAGCACCACCAGCAGGTCGAACTGGTGGCTCGTCAGGTCGCACGGCTGCCCGTCGCGGCGCGCCACGCGTTCGCCGAGGTCGATTTCGAGCCGGCCGAAGCGCAGCACCTCGTCGGGCTCGCTACTGGGTGCCGTGCGCCGCAGCAAGGCCTTGATGCGCGCCAGCAGCTCGCGTGGCTCGAAGGGCTTGGGCAGGTAATCGTCAGCACCCAGCTCCAGGCCGACGATGCGGTCCATCGGCTCGCCTCGCGCCGTCAGCATCAGCAGCGGCAGATGCCGCGTGCGCGGTTTGCCGCGCAGTTCGCGGCACAGGTCCAGACCATCGCCGTCGGGCAGCATCAGGTCCAGCAGCAGCGCGTCGAACCCGCCGGCCGCCAGGCGTTCGCGCCCTTGTGTCAGCGAGCCGGCGACTTCGACCTCGTACCCGGCGTTGCGCAGGTAGTCGCCCACCATGGCGGACAGCCGGACATCGTCGTCGATCATCAAGAGGCGCGCAGTCATCTCGGTGCCATTCAAAGGAACGGAAAGAACGCCCCGCGGTTGCAGCCGCGGAGCCAGGGTTGAATCAGAACACAGCGCGAGCATGGCGATCAATTCGCCGGTGCGCTGGCACCGTGTTGGCGATGTTCGCGCATTTTTTCGGCGCGCTGCTGGATGCGCTCGCCCAGCTTGACGCGCTGCTCGGGGGTCAGCACCGCGCTGATGTCGAGCATGGCCTGCGTAACGCGCTTGCTGACCAGGTCATGCAGCGCCTGGCTTTGCTGACGCAGTGCCTCCACGGCCGCGGCGTCGACCACCGGCGCCATGAAGAGCTGCAGCCCTTGCTCATGCAGCGCCCGTCCGGCCTCGCGCTGGGCCTTCAGGTCGCCGGTCGCGGCCTGCACGATCTGCTTGATCTTGGCGCGCTGTGCGTCGGTCGCATCCACGCCTTTCAGCAGGTGGTCGATGCCGCGCTCCATGTGGGCCGGGTCGCCCATGAACAGGCCGGGGCCGCCTGCCTGCAGGGGCCGGCCTTGCGCCCACACCGACATCGCGGCGGTGCCGATCACCGCCAGCAACATGCCCGCGATCATCCCCGCCATCCAAGGTCTCGTTCCGCCACGACCTGCCGTGGTGTCCAACTTGCTCGCATCCATGCCGTACTCCTGAATCCTGTGTGTCGGGGCCGATCGCCCCTGGAACCATGTTGGTGGCACAAGGTGCAAGGAAAGTGGCGGCTGGGTAAAGTTGTGTGAACCACCCGTCTATGCAGGGCGCGTGGGCGGGCCGTACCCGCCGCCGCCCGGCGTCTCGATGACGAACACGTCGCCGGCCTGCAGCGTCAGCGAGCCGATGTGGCCCAGCGTTTGGGTGCTGCCGTCGGCGCGCTCCACGCGGTTCACGCCGACCGCCCCGGCTGCGCCACCCGCCATGCCGAAAGCGCCTTGCGTGCGGCCGTTGGACAGGATCGACGCCGTCATCGGCTCCAAGAAACGCAGCCGCCGCACGCCGCCATCGCCGCCGCGGTGCCGGCCGGCTCCGCCCGAGCCGGGGCGGATCTCGTAGCTGTCCAGGCGCACCGGAAAGCGGAACTCCAGCACCTCGGGATCGGTCAGGCGCGAGTTGGTCATGTGCGTCTGCACGACGCTCGTGCCGTCGAAATCGGGGCCTGCGCCCGAGCCGCCGGAGATGGTTTCGTAGTACTGGTAACGCGCATTGCCGAAGGTGAAGTTGTTCATCGTGCACTGGCTGGCCGCCATCACACCCAGCGCGCCATACAACGCGTTGGTGATGCAGGTCGAGGTTTCCACGTTGCCCGCGACCACCGAGGCCGGTGGGTACGGGTTGAGCATCGAGCCCTCCGGGATGATCACCTGCAGCGGCTTCAGGCAGCCGGCGTTGAGCGGGATGTCGTCATTGACCAGCGTGCGAAACACATACAGCACCGCGGCCATGCTCACCGCACGCGGCGCGTTGAAGTTGTTGGCCAGCTGCGCCGACGTGCCGCTGAAATCGATCACCGCGCTGCGCGTCTTTGCGTCGACCCGGATGGCCACGTGGATGTGTGCGCCGTTGTCCAGCGGCAGCGTGAACTCGCCGGGCTGAAGCTTCGTGATCACGCGGCGCACCGATTCTTCGGCGTTGTCCTGCACATGGCGCATGTAGGCGCGCACCACGTCCAGGCCAAACTGCGCCACCATCTTGTGCAGCTCTTGCACACCTTTCTCGTTGGCGGCGATCTGCGCCTTCAGGTCGGCGATGTTTTGCTGCGGGTTGCGCGACGGGTATTCGCCGCTTTGCAGCAGCGCCAGCATCTGCGCCTCGCGCAGCCGTCCGGCTTCGACCAGTTTCAGGTTGTCGATCTGCACGCCCTCTTCTTCGATGCGCGTCGAGAACGGCGGCATCGAGCCCGGCGTGATGCCGCCGATGTCGGCATGGTGGCCGCGCGAGCCGACGTAGAACAGGATCTCATCGTGTGCGCCAGCGCCCGGGGGTTCACGGAACACCGGCGTGACCACGGTGACATCGGGCAGATGCGTGCCTCCGTGGTACGGGTCGTTGAGCACATAGACATCGCCGCGCTGCATGCGCCCGGCATGGCCCTGGATCACCGTCTTGATCGACTCGCTCATCGACCCGAGGTGCACCGGCATGTGCGGCGCATTGGCGATCAGGTTGCCCTCGGCATCGAACAGCGCGCAGCTGAAGTCCAGCCGCTCCTTGATGTTCACCGAGTAGGCGGTGTTCTGCAGTTGCAACCCCATCTGTTCGGCGATGTTCATGAAGAGGTTGTTGAAGACTTCCAGCATCACCGGATCGACCGTCGTGCCGATGGCCTGGCGCGACACGCGCGGCTGCACGCGCTCGAGCAGCAGGTGGTCCAGCGTGGTGACGCGCGCACGCCAGCCGGGCTCGACCACCGTGGTGGCGTTCTTCTCGGCAATCACCGCCGGGCCCTCCACGCTGTGGCCCGGGTGCGCTTGCTCGCGCACCACCAAGGCGGCATCCCACCAGCGGCCACCGCTGAACAGCCTGACCGTGTCGGCCACCGGCGCCGGGCCCTGCGCCAGTTCACTGCGCGCCGTTTCGCTCGGTGCATCGCCTGCGCCGACCGCCTCGACCGACACAGCCTCCACCACGAGTTTTCGCTCGCTCATCAAGAACGCGAAGCGCTGGCGGTACGCCGCCTCGAATGCCGACTGGATCTCTGCGACGCTGCCAAACGGCACGACGAGCGCCGAGTCGGTGCCCTCATAACGCACATGCACACGCTTGTGCACCCGCGCAGCAGCGCGGCTCACACCCTGGCGGCTCAGCTCGTCGGACGTTGCCTGGGCCAGAGCCTCCAGTCGATCGCCGATGGCTTGCAGCGCCGTGGCGAGCGGCAGCTCGACCGCCGCTTCGCGCATCACGCTCTGGTCGGCCAGGCCCATGCCATAGGCCGACAGCACGCCGGCCAAGGGATGGGCGAACACGCGCGTCATGCCCAGTGCATCGGCCACGCGGCAGGCGTGTTGCCCGCCGGCGCCGCCAAAACATTGCAGCGTGTAGCGCGTCACGTCGTAGCCGCGCGCCACCGAAATCTTCTTGATCGCGTTGGCCATCGCGCCCACGGCGATGTCGATGAATCCTTCGGCCACCGCTTCGGGCGAGCGTTTCACGCCGGTGCTGCGCTCGATCTGCTCGGCCATCGCAGCAAAGCCGCGCAGCACCACGTCACGGTCCAGCGATTCATTGGCGTGGGGGCCGAACACCTGCGGAAAGTACGCCGGCTGGATCTTGCCGAGCATCAGGTTCGCGTCGGTCACGGCCAGCGGCCCGCCGCGCCGGTAGCAGGCGGGACCGGGATCAGCGCCGGCGCTCTGGGGGCCGGCGCGCAAACGCGCGCCGTCGAAGCTGAGGATCGAGCCGCCACCGGCCGCGACGGTGTGGATGCTCATCATCGGCGCGCGCATGCGAACCCCGGCCACTTGGGTTTCGAAGGCGCGCTCGAACTCGCCGGCGAAATGACTGACGTCGGTGGACGTGCCGCCCATGTCGAAGCCGATGACTCGAACGAGGTCGCTGTCCTCCGAGCCATCGGCGGGCTGAGCGCCGGGCCGCCCCAAGCCGGCCCGCAACCCGCTCGGCGGGTGGCCTCGCGTACCCGCGAAACCGGGTGCCCCATCCCGCAGGTCTTCCGCTGCCAGCTGCGCCGTGCGCACCATGCCGACGATGCCGCCGGCCGGGCCGGACAGGATCGCGTCCTTGCCCTGGAAGGCGTGCGCATCGCTCAGGCCGCCGGACGACTGCATGAAAAAAAGCGCCACGCCCGGCATGTCGGCAGCCACCTGCTCCACATAGCGGCGCAGGATCGGCGACAGGTAGGCGTCGACCACCGTGGTGTCGCCACGGCCCACCAGCTTCATCAACGGGCTGACTTCGTGCGACACGCTGACCTGCGGGAAGCCGATGTGTTGCGCCAGGCGCTTGGCCGCCTGTTCGTGCGCCGTGAAACGGTAGCCGTGCATGAAGACGATGGCCACGCTGCGCAGGCCGGCGTTGAAGGCGGCTTGCAGGTCGGCTTGCAACTGCGCTGCGTCCAGCGGCTGCACCACGTCGCCGTTGGCAGCAACACGCTCGTGCGCC
>Ga0137404_10002101_pt1 | contig 13122 bp, 6 predicted proteins | sample CZOMad2_1_16fung_FD_108285 | JGI IMG/M metagenome (GOLD analysis project Ga0137404, IMG submission 108285) | Vadose zone soil fungal communities from Angelo Coast Range Reserve, California, USA - CZOMad2_1_16fungal (Illumina Assembly) | ecosystem: Environmental > Terrestrial > Soil > Vadose zone...
CGCAGCCAGAACGAGCAAGCGCAGAGACAACTCGCAGACCTGCAACGCGTCGGAAAACAGCAGACCCTCAAGTCCGCCGAAGGCGCTCGCATGTCGGCCGACGCTCGAATGAGGGGCGCCCAAGCCATGCTTGGCTATTCGAGGATCACCAGTCCCATTGATGGCGTGGTGACTGATCGTCCGCTTTACGAAGGGGATCCTGCCACCGCCAATCAACCCATCCTTACCGTGATGAACACATCGCGGCTCATTGCGAAAGCCCACATTGCGCAATCCGAAGCCGCCGTTCTGAAAGTAGGCAATCCCTCGGAACTGAAAATTCCCGGTCTCGATGAACCCTTCAAAGGCCGCGTCAGCCTGGTCAGTCCCGCTCTCGATCCCGGCAGCACCACCATTGAAGTTTGGGTCGAAGCGTCCAAGCCGGACCCCGCGCTGAAACCCGGCATGACCGTGGGACTTTCCATGACCGCGAAAACGGTCAAGGACGCGATTGTAGTTCCCGCCTCCGCCGTGTTCAAGAACGCCGAGGGAGCCGATTACGTTCTCCTCGCCGGATCGGATGAAAAGGCCCACCAGAAGACCGTTCAGCTGGGCATTCGCAACTCAGATCTCACGCAAATCGCCGGCGGCATCAATCCCGGAGATCCGGTCATAACCACGGGTGGCTACGCGGTTCCTGACGGCACGCAAATCAAAATTGAGAAGCCCGCCGCTGATGAAAAAGCGACAGTCGACAGAGACGAGAAAGACACGGCGACAGCCGAAAAGGACGATAAAGCCGCCGACGCTAAGAAACCAGGCAAAGTTGAAGAGAAAGCAGCATCCGCAAAGAAAGCTCCTGTGAAAGGCAAGGAGTAACTGCGCATGGATTCTCAACCGGTCGTGAGCGGCGCAGGGCGGTCGGGCAAGCAAGACAATTCGCGCACACCGTGGTTCCATCGGCTCTCACGCCCTGTGCTCTTCCTGACCATCAGCCTGGCGCTTGTGGGCAGTTACCTCGCGCTCAGCATCCCGATTTCAGTTTTTCCGAACACGGATTTCCCGCGCATCGTTGTGGGAGTAGACAACGGTGTGATGCCCATCGACCAAATGCTGGTCACCATCACCCGTCCGATCGAAGAAGCGGTGAACAGTGTGCCCGGCCTCCAGAAGGTTACATCCATAACGAGCCGCGGGTCCGCCGAAGTTGATCTGTTCTTCGACTGGAAGTCCGACATGATTCTGACATTGCAGCGCGTAGACGCAGTCGTTGCCCGCTTGCAGGCGGAACTTCCTTCAACGGCAAAGGTGGAAACACATCGCCTGACCTTCGCGATCTTCCCCATCATTGGTTACAGCTTGACGTCGGACACGGTGCCGCCGAACAAGCTGTGGGAAATTGCCACCTACGACCTCAAGCCGCGACTCAACCGGCTGGACGGCGTTGCGACCGTCATCATACAAGGCGGGCGCGTTCCCGAATTTCAAGTAACGCCGGATCCAGTGCGCCTCCTCGCCGCGGGAATCACAGTCCAGGACATTCTGGACGCCATTAAGCGCACGAATCTGATCGATTCGCCTGGCCTGATCGAGCACGGTCATCAGCTCGTTCTAGGTCTCATCAGCGGGCAGGTCCGCACTCCGGAACAGATTGGTCAGATTGTTGTCAAGAGTTCCTCGGCGGGCATTCCCATTCGCCTGGGCGACATTGCGAAAATCGCCCCGTCGGTCGCCCCTGTCTACACGATGGTGACCGCCAATGGCAAACCGGCTGTGCTTCTCAACGTGGATCGCCAGCCCGAAAGCAACACTCTGGACGTCGCAAACGAAGTGCACGCGCTCATCCAGCAACTCACTCCCACTTTGCCTCCCGGAGTTCATCTCGAGCCTTTCTACGATCAATCCACAATCGTTCACGACTCCATTGCCAGCGTCCGCGACGCGGTGCTTATTGGAATTCTCCTCTCCTCTATTATCCTCGTGTTGTTCCTGCGTGATTGGGGAACTTCCCTGGTGGCGGGGCTGGTCATACCTGTAACTCTGCTCATCACCTTCATCGTTTTGAAAATGACCAATCAGAGTTTCAATCTGATGACTCTGGGCGGCCTCGCCGCCGCCGTCGGTTTGGTCATCGACGACGCCATCGTCGTCCTCGAAAATATTGTTTTGCATCGGGATGCCGGTCAAACCCGCTTCCAGGCCATTCAAAGCGCCCTGCGCGAATTGACTGTTCCCCTCATCGGCTCGACGATTACCCCGATCGTCGTCTTTCTTCCGTTGATTTCCATCACCGGTGTGACGGGAACTTTCTTCCGCGCCCTCGCCGTCACCATGACCGTTTCTTTGTTTACTTCGCTTCTTTTGGCTTTGACCTGGACTCCGACGCTGAGTCTTTACTTCGTGCGCCGAAAAGATACTGAAGAAGTTTCAGCGTCATCCTCCGCAGCCGGTCCGGACGCCGCTGCTCTTCTCGCTGCCGAAGAAAAGCATCTCTCGGGTTTTTTCGGACGCATCGTGGAGTTTTATGCGCGAACCATGAGAGCGCTAGTCAAACGTCCTTGGGTGCTGGCGGCAAGCTCCGTCTTGGTCATCGTTCTTTCTATTTTGTGCTACACCTTTCTCGGCACGGACTTTCTCCCCGCCATGGATGAAGGCGGGTTCATTCTGGACTACTTCACGCCGCCCGGCAGCTCGCTCGCAGAATCCAACCGCATCCTCCAGCACATTGAGGAAATTCTGAAGTCCACACCCGAAGTTGAGAACACCTCCCGCCGCACCGGCATGCAGCTGGGGCTTGCTGCCGTCACCGAAGCGAACAATGGGGATTTCACCGTCAGGCTGAAGAAAGATCGCAAGCGGGACATTGACGATATCATCGCCGATCTCAGAACCGAGATTGAGTCCACTGAACCTGGCACGAAAATTGAGTTCATTCAGCTCCTTCAGGACATGATCGGCGACTTGACCAGCGCGCCCGAGCCTGTCGTCATCAAGCTTTTTGCGCAGGACGGCAAACTCCTCAATGAAACCGCTCCGCGCGTCGCCGATGCGCTCGACAAAATCAAGATCGGCGGAAACTCGCACCCGGTCGTAGACGTTCTCAACGGAGTCGAAAATACCATCAGCGGCCCGGCGGTCACCTATCAGGTGAATCCTACGATCGCCGCACGTGCCGGTTTCACTCCCGAAGAAGTCGCCGTCAACGCCGCTGCGGTTCTGGAAGGTGAGCCTGCTGCAACACCCGTGATTCTGAATGACCGCTCCTACACCGTTCGCGTTCGCTTTCCGGAACAAAACCGCTCTTCGCTCGACAGCATGAGTAACGCGCTGCTCACCAGTTCCACCGGTCGCACCGCAACGCTTGGCTCATTGGCCACCCTCAGCATGGATCCGGGCCAGACAGAAATTCGTCGCGAGAATTTGCAGCGCCTGGTGCAAGTCACGGGGCGCTTCGAAGGCGTGGACCTTGGTACAGGCATCGCTGCCGTACAGAAAACCGTGAACAATTTGCATTTGCCTTCGTCCATCCGTGTCGAATATGGCGGCCTGTATGCCGAAGAACGGAAATCGTCCAGCGATATGTTGGTGGTATTATTTTTGGCTCTGTTGCTCCTGTTTGCCGTGCTGCTCTTCGAATTTCGTACTTTCTCCGCGCCCACGGCAATCCTGGCCTCCGCGTTGCTCTCCAGCTTCGGCGGGTTTCTCGCCCTGCTGATCACCAACACCTCCTTCAATGTCGCTTCACGCATGGGCATGATCATGGTTATCGGCATCGTCGCAAAAAACGGCATTCTCCTTCTCGACGCCGAGCATCGCTTCCGCGAACTTGGCTTCTCCGCCGAAGAAGCCATGATCCAGGCCGGCCGCCGCCGGCTGCGCCCCATCGCCATGACCGCTCTGGCCACTGTTGCTGGCATGCTTCCTCTGGCATTCGGCATCGGTGCTGGTTCCGCCATGCTCAAGCCTCTCGCTATCGCCGTTGTTGGCGGCATCCTCAGCTCCATGGTTCTTTCACTTATCTTTACCCCCGCGATCCATTTCTATCTCCAGCCTAGAACTGCCGCGCAAGAATAATTTCTGTCAGCGAAACATGCCTGCGCCCCGCTCAAGCGCGGAGTACGATTAGGTTCCTCCTTTTACGCCCTTCTCATCTTGCTTTCATCTCACAGTCATCAATCTGACGTTTACTCCTTTCGCCGCGCCTTCGGGGTGTACTTGGAAATCTGATCGCTGGAATCCCGGTCGGAGGTGAACTTTGCCGATCGTTCGCCTCGTGTCCGAGCGTTCGTTGCAATTCAAATTCAAAGGAGTCGCCATGCGTAGTTTGTGCAGTTTCCTGCTGGTTCTAGCCTGCTCGCTGTGCCTAATTCCACCCGCGCACGCTCAGTCGGGGAAAGGCGCCATCACTGGACGCGTCACGGATAGTTCGGGCGCCGCGCTGATTGGGGCCCAAATTTCTGTTCAGCCCCAGGGTGTCACCGTTGTTTCGGACGCTCTGGGCCAGTTTTTCATCAACGACCTCGAGCCTGGAAGCTATACCGTTACGGTTTCCTACCTGGGATTCGACACCTCTAAGCAAGCAGTGAACGTCGCTGCCGGCCAGGCCGCGAGCGTCGAGGCAAAACTCGAGGTCGAGGCCCAGAGCCTCGAAGTTTTGGTCACCGCCGAGCGCGCTTCCGGCGAAGCTGAGGCCGTTAACCGCGAACTCACCGCCGATAACATCGTCCAAGTCCTGCCCGCGGAGGTAATTCGGAGCTTGCCCAACGCCAACATGGCCGATGCCCTCGGCCGCCTCCCCAGCGTCACGATTGAACGCGACGAAGGCGAAGGTAAGTACGTGCAGATTCGCGGTACCGAGCCACGCCTCGCCAATCTCACTATTGACGGCGTCAATACGCCTTCCCCGGAATCCGGAGTGCGCCAAATCAAGCTGGATGCCATTCCCGCTGACATCGTCGAGTCCGTGGAAATCAACAAGACCTTGCAGGCCAACATGGATCCGGATGGTATCGGCGGTTCCGTGAATCTTGTGACCAAGACTGCGGGTGAGCGTCCTACCATCAACATTAGCGGGATGGGTGGATATACCCCCATCGTAAATGGCCGCGGCCTCGTTGAAACAGCCGGCACTGTCGGGCAGCGCTTCGGTGCCAACAAGCGCTTCGGCGCTCTAATTGGTGGCACCTACGATTGGAACGGCCGCGGCATTGACGACCTCGAACCTGTGCCAGACATTGCCAAATTCACCGACGGCTCGACGGCGCGCTACTTCGAATCGATCGATGTCCGCGAATACCGCTATTACCGCAGCCGCTGGGGCCTGGCGGGAAGTGTCGACTACAAGCCGTCGGACGGCTCGACCATCTACGTCCGAGGTCTTTACTCTGACTTCAAGAACAACGGCGACCGTTGGGTTTACTCGCTGACGGACAACACTCCCATTTTCAATCCCTTGAAACCTAACCAATTCCCCAATGGCATTCAACTTCAGGGTTCCAACGGCTGCAGTATTGACTCAAACAAATTTCTCTCGGATGGCGTCACACCCAACCCCGACTATGGCAATGAGAGCTGCACCGGTGTGCCCTCTTTTAACTCGCAGATCCGGCGGCCCGATTACGCCATTGGGAGTATCCTTCTTGGCGGCAAACACGTGCTCACCGCTACCTGGTTTGCCTGGGATGCTTCCGTGGCGCGTTCCAGCCAGGTTGGCCAGGTCGGTGACCGCACAGCGTCTTTTAACGCTGACGGTCTGGCGACCAGTTCCTGCCAGTATGATCTGGCGAACACAAAAAACCTCTACGAACCTCAGTGGACTCCCGCTTGCTTCACGGAAGCGTACACCAACCAGAGCAATTTCCCTCTCCACCGCATGCAGGTAAACCACGGGCTCACAGCACAGCTGAATCTCCAGTTCTCCGGAGCCGGAGCCAAGCGCTATCACCTGGGATCCCATCTCTCCACCATCGAAATTGGCGGAAAATTCCGTAACGCCCACAAGTTCGCCGACACCTTTACGGACAACTTTTCGCCCAGCGGGACGGGAACGCCTCTCCTCTTATCGCAGTTCTCCAACAAGCTGACGAATAACAACTACTACAACGGGGCTTACAAATTGGGCCCCAACCCCAATTTCTTCGATATCTATAACGCCTTCCTTGCCGACAAGAGCGCCAATCCCAATAACTATTCGCTCACGGAGGATACTTCCAGCCAATTCGACCTGATCGAAAAGGTCAGCGCCGGCTACGTGATGAACACCATTGATTTCAACAAAATCCGCCTCGTCGCTGGTGTTCGCTTCGAGGGTACCAATCTCGATACCGTGACTCCGGTTTTCGACGCCAATAACAATTTCATTGGCAATACCAAACTGAACGGTTCTTATGTCAAGGTACTGCCGAGTGCTTCTCTGCGCTTTAGTCTCAAGAACGACACGAACCTGCGTTTGGTCTACAGCCGCGGCTTCTCCCGCCCCGATCCGCAGAATATCGCCCAGGCGGTTTCCATCGACAACACAGCCAGCCCAATTCTCGTTGGCCTGGGAAATCCAAATCTAAAGCCCGAAACAGCCGATAACATCGACGTGCTCTTTGAGCATTACCTGAACCCCTTCGGCGTTATCACCGCGGGTTATTTCTACAAGAATCTGACGGAACCCGTCGTCACGCACCAGTTTGTTAATGTCACCACGGGGAACTTCGGCGGTGCTACTTGCTCTACGACGACAAAGTGTACAGTCACTCAGCCCGTGAATGCCGGCAGCGCCTGGTTGAACGGATTCGAGGTTGCCTATCTGCAGCACCTCACTTTCTTGCCCGGTGGATTCGCTGGTCTGGGGATCTCGGCGAACTACGGCTACACCGCTTCGCGCACTTCCTTTGGGCTCGATTTCAGCCGTACGGATCATCCTCGGCTCGTGCGCAACGCGCCGCACACTTGGAACGTCAGCCCGACCTACGATCGTGGTCGCGTCTCAATTCGAGTCGGACTTTCCTATAACGCCCAGAATATCGCCGGCTATGGGGACGGCACTCCTGGGCCATTCGGCGACAACTACTTTTATCCCCACCTTCAGTTCGATGCTCAGGGTAGCGTCAAAATGGCCCGTGGCCTTTCCTTTGTCATGTACGGGCTCAACATCAACAACGAGGTCTTCGGTTTCTACAACGGGAGCCCTCAATACATGCTCCAGCGCGAATTCTACAAGCCCACGATTGCCGCCGGTGTCCGCTGGTCCCCGCTTCATGAAAAATAACAAATCGGGCGTCGCCGTGGCAGAGCACTCTCTCCACATTTGCCGCGGCTACCGTCCAAAATCACCCTTGACACTTATATCGGCATGCTACAATCGTTGCCAGATAATACTGCGAGATCTTGTGAGAGTGCTGCAGCTCAACGCTGCTTTTCTTCTTAGACATCGTTTCCGAAACTCTGCGCAGCAAAACTCAAGCCCTGCGGAATCAGTAACTTATGAATTGCAAATTCTGTAATTCCTTTGTTTTGATATTTTTATGAAATGCCCGGGGGTAGGGAGGTGCCCATGTTCCAACCTGCAATAACCACGAGATTTTTCACTCATCCCCTTTGTTTTGACATTCTTGCACAACTCTTTTGCATCAGAGAGAGGGTTAACTCTATTATTTTCAAGCGTCTCCGCACTCTTTACGAAAAACACCAGGGGTGGGGTACCCCTCGCGAACAAACTCGTTCCTGAACTGGAGATTTAGCATGCGAAAGCCCTTCTTGGCAGGCGTAGTACTGGCAGGAGCAGCTGCGCCGATGGCGCTCGCTCCCTGGAACGGCATTTCGTCCTCGGCCGCCGCGCCTGTGGATCAAACAGCCGTCCTCGTTGGGGCCGGCGACATCGCCGACTGCAAGGACCTTTCCGGTGCCGAAGCCACAGCAAAACTGCTCGTACAAATTCCCGGAACCGTCATGGCTGTCGGCGACCTCGCCTACCCGGACGGGAGCAAAGAAAATTTCGCATGTTACGACAAGACTTGGGGCCGCGTGAAATCCCGCACCCGCCCTGCTCCCGGCAACCACGAGTTTCATGCTGCTGGTGCCACGCCGTACTTCGACTATTTTGGCGCCGCTGCCGGTGACCCAAAGGCCGGCTACTACAGCTACGAACTCGGCACTTGGCACATTGTTGTGCTGAATAGCGAATGTAAGGACGTCGGTGGCTGCGAAGCCGGTTCGCCGCAGGAAAAATGGCTTCGCGCCGATCTCGCTGCACACCTGGCCGCTTGCACCCTGGCCTATTGGCACAAGCCGCTCTTCAGCTCCGGCAGCGCCCATGGCAACGACCTCACCGTCAAGCCGCTTTTCCAGGCCCTCTACGATAGCAACGCGGACGTCGTTATCGGCGGTCACGACCACGATTACGAACGCTTCGCCCCGCAAACTCCTGACGCCGCTGCGGATCCGGCTCGCGGCATTCGCGAGTTCGTCGTCGGTACAGGCGGTAAGAATCACCGCCCCTTCGTCGAACCAAAGCCCAACAGCGAATTGCGCGACGCCACTGCCTTCGGCGTTTTGAAACTTAACCTCAAGCCCGGTGCCTACGATTGGCAGTTCATTCCCGAAGCGGGCAAAACTTTCACCGATTCCGGCACCGGCACTTGCCATTGAGCCAGAGGATTTTTCGGATACCTAAACCAGTCTTTATTCCGCTCTCGGGCGGTTCTCGTTCTCGCTAGGCTTTTGTGGCAGAGTAATATGCGATGGCTGCATCCGAGAACCTCAACTCCGCCGGACGAGTTGCTTTCACGTATCCGAGTTTCGTTCTTTTCCAGTTGGGCCGTTTCTTTATCGTTCTCGCCGGAGAGATGCAATCCGTCGCCGTCGGCTGGCAAGTCTATGAAATCACGAAACGGCCGCTGGATCTTGGTCTCGTCGGACTGGCGCAGTTTCTCCCCAGCATTCTGTTGTTTCTGGTCGCCGGCCATGTCGCGGATCGCTTCGACAGGCGTCGGGTCATCGTGGCCTGTTATTGCGGGTCCGGCCTCTGCGCGGGATCCTTGCTGGTTCTCACCGTACGCGGAGTACACAACTCCTATCCCATCTATGCTGTGCTCGTTTTGCTGGGTGTCGTGCGCTGCTTCAACGGGCCCGTGAGCCGCTCGCTGCTGCCCCAGTTAGTCCCAGAAAAAGACTTCGTAAACGCCGTTGCCTGGGCCTCCACCATCTTTCAGTGCGCCGTCGTCCTCGGTCCCTCATTGGGAGGAATCGTCTACGCAGCTTCTCGTGGCCCGGCCGCAGTCTATGCACTCTCCCTCGCTGCCGCGATCGCCGCCGCGCTCTCCACCTCGCGGATCAAGGTACAACCGGTAACGCGCCTTCCCGAGCCCATGAATTGGAAAACCACGCTGGCGGGGCTGCACTATATCTGGCGCGAAAAACTGGTCCTCGGTGCTATTTCCCTGGACCTCTTTGCGGTTCTGCTGGGCGGCTCCGTTGCTCTCCTCCCCGTCTACGCCAGAGAAATTTTGGAAACCGGTCCTTGGGGGTTGGGAATTCTTCGCAGCGCTCCCGCCGCCGGTGCGGCGTGCATGGCGATTTTCATCGCGCACAAGCCTTTTGACCGCCGCTCCGGATCCGTAATGCTCTGGTGCGTTGGCGGATTCGGCGTCGCCACTATTCTCTTCGGCCTCTCTCGAAGCCTCGTGCTTTCTCTGCTTGCGCTATTCCTTGTTGGCGCGACGGACATGGTCAGCGTCATTGTTCGCCAGATGTTCATTCAAGTCGGTACGCCCAATGAAATGCGTGGCCGCGTGAATGCTGTCGACATGATTTTTATTGGCGCTTCCAACGAACTTGGCCAGTTTGAATCCGGACTCACGGCACAGTGGTTCGGCGCCGTGCCCGCAGTGGTCCTGGGCGGGCTGGGCACACTCATGGTGACCGGATTATGGGCGTGGACTTTTCCGGAATTGCGCCGCGCCGGCGAGAGTGCTCAACCCGCCGAATAGGTCAGAAAGTCGAACTATTTCTTCTTTGATTTTGCCGGCGGGTTCTCCGGCATCGCCATCTCCATCGGAGTGCTCGCGCCTGCCGCGAGCTCTTTTTTCACGGATTCTGGTATCTTGTCCGCGTTCTTCACCAGAACGGCCACCTGCCAAATCTGTTTTTCCGTAAGCTGCCCTTTGAACGCCGGCATCCCCGACAGTCGAATTCCATTTTCCACTTTCCAATACGACTCCCACTCTTCGTCGTCCGTCACCCCCGTGCCTTTGAAGAGTTCCGGCGGCGCCGGAAACATTCCCTGCGCCTCCGCGGTCTTGGGCTCGTTCGGCAGGCCGTGGCACATCGCGCAGTGCTCCTTGTAAACCTTTGCCCCGGCAAGCACATTCGCTTCGTCCGCCGCTACCTGAGGTGCCGGGTGCGCCAGCTTATCCAGGTAAGCATGCAGTGCCACGCGCACGAGCCTCTTTTCAAACGGTATCGGCGGCGCCGAAGTGGCCACCGGCGCGCGCCCCGATGAGAAATAGTAATAAATGCCTCCGGCAACCAACAGGATTCCGAGCAAAATCCCTAGAATCAAGCCCTTGAGCATGTGGTTTTTCTCCCCACAAAACAGGATTAGTGGCTCCACGTCTTGAAGCCCGTGCCGTTCCGCGACAGTCTACTTTCTCCCGCCCATTTCTGCACCCCTCAATTTCCAAGAACGCCCTAAGTTCGCATTCCCGCCCAACCAATTGCACCACGCGAAGGTCCTGCCCAGGGGCTCGATCGGTACCCGTGTTTTCGTAACCTTTCGCCTCCAAGAGCCGTCTTATCTAGTCGTAGGCAAAGTTTTCCGGTAGGCTGCAGGTACCAGGCGCCGCAGCCCCCAGCGTCTACTTGCGATTGCCCTGCTTTCGGCAGACTCTCTCGCACAACTATTTTCATAATAGGAGCGAACGGATGGGCCAGACCAAGTCCTTAGACCTTCCCGACCCGGGCTCGGACAGCGCGTCGGCCACTGCGCCTTCGAAGAGCCGCTGGTGGCTCTGGGTTCTTGTGCTTGGCGTTGTAACTCTGGGCGGCTGGTATTACTACAGCGCAAAGAATTCCAGCCAGGCGGCCGACCCTGCCGCAGCCGCAGCGGCGGGTAAAAGCAAGGGAGGCTTCAGCGCAGCGAACATGGTTGTGCCGGTCGTGGTTGCCACTGCGCAACGCGGCGATTTGCCCGTTTATTTCAATGGACTTGGCACCGTGACCGCCTTCAACACCGTTACGGTTCGCAGCCGTGTCGATGGTCAGCTCGTCAGTGTCGCGTTTAAGGAAGGCCAGTTCGTCCACGAGGGAGATCTTCTCGCGCAAATCGATCCGCGCCCGTTCCAGGTACAGCTTGGGCAAGCGCTCGGGCAACTCGCTAAAGACCAGGCACAGCGCAAAGATGCGGAAGTCAATTTTGAGCGCTTCAAGCTTCTTTTCAAGGAAGGCGTGATCCCCCAACAGCAGCTCGACACTCAGGCCGCGTTGGTTGGGCAGTTTGATGGCGCCATCGCGTCCGATCAAAGTCAGATCGACAACGCCAAGCTGCAACTGACATATTCCCGCATCACCGCGCCGATCAGCGGCCGCATCGGCCTGCGTCTCGTTGACGCCGGGAACATCGTGCATGCCAGCGATACCAACGGACTTTTGGTGATCACCCAGCTGCAGCCTATCTCGGTGATTTTCAGCTTGCCGCAGGATCAGCTTCCCCAAGTGAACGCGAAGCTTCGCTCCGGCGTTCAACTTATGGTCGATGCTTATGATCGCGACGACACCGCCAAAATCGCCAGCGGAAAACTACAAACCATCGACAATCAAATTGATCCAACCACCGGAACCTACAAGCTGAAATCCGTCTTTGCCAATACGGACAACGTTCTTTTCCCGAATCAATTTGTCAATGTCCACCTTCTCGTGGACACCAAGCGCAACCTCACGATCGTTCCCACTGCCGCCATCCAGCGCGGTCCGCAGGGAACTTACGTGTACGCTGCCGGCCCCGACAACACGGCGAAGATTCGAATCGTCACCATCGCGCAGACCACCGGTGACAGCGTGGGCTTGAGCGCCGGGTTGAATTCCGGTGATGTCGTCGTGATTGATGGTCAAGATAAGCTTCAGGACGGAACAAAGATCAGTCCCAGCCCGGCCGGCGGTTCGAATGGCGCTGGCCGCGGGGCTGCGTCTCCGTCTCCCGCCCAAGACGCGCCGCAATCCGGGAGACCTTCGAAAGGCCAGGCTGGAGGATCTCCGCGATGAGTCCGTCTCGGCCGTTTATTCTGCGGCCGGTCGCCACCACTCTTCTGATGGTCGGCGTCCTACTGGTGGGCTGGGTCGCGTTCCGGCAGTTGCCTATCTCTGCTTTGCCCCAGGTCGACTACCCGACCATTCAGGTGCAAACGTTCTATCCGGGCGCAAGCCCCGAAGTCATGGCATCTTCGGTCACGGCCCCGCTCGAGCGTCAGTTCGGCCAAACTCCAGGCTTGAATCAGATGACATCCACGAGTTCCTTCGGGAGCTCGATGATTACGCTGCAGTTTGATTTGGACCTAAATATCGATGTCGCCGAGCAGCAAGTCCAGGCGGCCATCAACAGCGCTTCGAATCTTCTCCCTCAAGGACTCCCCAACCCGCCGATCTACAGCAAAATCAATCCGGCGGACGCGCCCATCCTAACGCTCGCGCTCACATCGAAATCTCTTCCGCTATCCAAAGTGGAAGACCTCGCGGACACCACGCTCGCTCAGAAAATTTCTCAGCTCAGCGGCGTCGGGCTTGTCAGCATTAGTGGCGGCCAGCGTCCGGCAGTGCGCATCCAGGCGAATCCGACAGCCCTGGCTTCCTACGGACTGAGCCTTGAAGACTTGCGCACCGCGCTGAGCCAATCCAACGTCGATCAGGCCAAAGGCACGTTTGACGGCTTGCATCAGGCTTACACCATCGGCGCAAACGATCAGCTTATTTCCAGCAACAGCTACCGTCCGTTGATCATTGCCTACCGTAACGGCGCGCCCGTGCGGCTGACCGACGTCGCCACGGTTGTCGACGGTGTTGAAAATGCCAAGCAGGCCGCCTGGGCCAATCGGGACTCCGCCGTCATTCTGAATATTCAACGGCAGCCCGGCGCGAACATCATCGCGGTGGTCGATCGCGTGA
>Ga0137404_10002102_pt1 | contig 13118 bp, 7 predicted proteins | sample CZOMad2_1_16fung_FD_108285 | JGI IMG/M metagenome (GOLD analysis project Ga0137404, IMG submission 108285) | Vadose zone soil fungal communities from Angelo Coast Range Reserve, California, USA - CZOMad2_1_16fungal (Illumina Assembly) | ecosystem: Environmental > Terrestrial > Soil > Vadose zone...
AACGGCAATGGCAAGGTCTTCGACCAGCTCGAATTAATCTTCCCCGATCGCACGCGCAGGTGGACCTATTTTGACGTGACCCGATTGGTCACGCCCTGGTTTCAGGAAGAGTGATCTTGGCTCGACTGCGTCGCGGAGCAGCATCTTTTTGAAAGTTCCCCGCGTCCAGATTTTTCAGAAGATTGCCGATGGCTGCTGTGGAAACAGCGCAAACTACCTACTAGACATAGCCGTTTGCGTGCGATAACCTTTGGGCGCTCGGGGTAAGATAGAGGTTCGCGCACCGAAAATATTCCTCTTCCTTTTTAGTAGCCGACGGGGAGCATGGTCCCAGAACTTCGTTCCATCCAGGAAAAATTCGGATACTTGCCCGCGGAACAGCTGGAACTGCTGGCCACGGAACTGGGCGTACCCCTGAGCCAGATTCATGGCGTGGCCAGTTTCTATCCGCACTTCCATCTGACGCCTCCGGCGCGAATCGATGTCCGCGTCTGTGCTGACATGTCATGTCACTTGCGTGGTGCCGACGAATTACGCCGCCAATTGGAGCGTTCCTTTCGCGGCGCCAACCCGCAGACCCTGGCAATCAGGGAGGCTTCCTGCCTGGGGCGGTGTGACCAGGCGCCGGCTATGTGCGTGAACGACGCCATCTACGGCAACGTGGACGGCGCGAGCGCCGTTTCATTGCTGCAGGAAACCCTCAGCGGCAGCCCGCTTCCGGCGGAATCCTCGGAGATCGAACCGGTCCAGCTGGCGGTGGATCCGTACAAGGGCTCCCCCACCTACGGCGTCGTCAAGCATTTGGTGGAGACCAGAAATGTGACCGGCGTCATTGCCACGTTGAAGGCGGCCGGACTGCGTGGCATGGGCGGCGCCGGATTTCCCACTGGATCGAAATGGGACATTGTGCGCAACGCCCCCGGGGACGAGAAGTACATCGTATGCAATGCCGACGAAAGCGAGCCCGGCACCATCAAAGACCGCTTCATCATGGAAAACATTCCTTACTTGGTGATCGAGGGCATGATTACGGCTGGCCTGGTGACTGGCGCAAAAAAAGGGATTCTCTATATACGGCACGAGTACCAGAGGCCCCGGGAGATACTGCAAAAGGAGATCGACTCTTGCTATGCGCAGAAATTGCTTGGGTCGAACATCTTGGACAGCGATCTGACTTTCGATCTGGAGATTTTTGTCAGCCCGGGTGGCTACATCTGCGGAGAGGAAAGCGCATTGCTCGAGGCCATCGAGGGCAAACGCGCTGAACCGCGTAACAAGCCGCCTTTCCCCGGCACTCATGGCCTGTGGCAAAAGCCCACAGCAATCAACAACGTTGAGACCTTTGCTTTTGCGACCGCGATCCTGATGCTGGGAGTGGACTGGTACAAGGCGCAGGGACGGAACGGTTCGCTCGGGCTGAAGTTTGTAGGGATCAGCGGCGATGTGGTGCGCCCGGGGATCTTCGAGGTGCCGATGGGCACCAAGTATTCTGAACTGATCTACGAGTATGCCGGAGGCATTCTCGATAACAAGAAGCTGCTGGGGTTTGCCCCTTCGGGGCCGTCCTCGGGGTACCTGCCTGCTTCGATGGTCGATCTGCCTCTGGACTGGGACGCGGTGGCGGCCAAGGGATCCATGGTGGGCTCGGGCGCGATCGTGGTCTGTGCGGAAGACCGCTGCATGGTTGACATGGCTTTGAACGCGGTGCGTTTTTTCCGCAATGAATCCTGTGGCAAGTGTGTTCCCTGCCGTATGGGCTCTCAAAAACTGGTAGATATGCTGACCGCCTGGACCCACGGCAAAGCCGAAAATGAAGACCTGCAGTTGTTGTCAGAACTTTCCCACGCGCTGAAAGTGACTTCCATTTGCGGTCTTGGACAGGTCGTGCCGGTCCCGATCGTCTCCGTACTCACGCATTTTCGGCATGTGGTGGACCAGCATGTGATCCACAAACAATGCCCGGCAGAGGTTTGTTTCCGTGGCCGCGACGCCGCGTAACGTTCGATAGCTGGACTGTACCGGATAGAAGTATCCGAGGGGTGATGTGAAACCGAGACTCCTAGGCACGTCGGGGCCGCTGCGTGACAAGACGTTCGCTCTCGATCAGGAATCGCTCTCCATTGGCCGCGATCCGGGTAACCAGTTGCACATCGACGACCCCGCTCTGTCGCGCCGGCACTGCATGGTCATTCGCGAGGGTGAGAGATTCAAGGTCCGTGATCTCGACAGCCTGAATGGAACCTACGTAAATCAGGCGCGAATCAAGGAGCAACTGCTCAATCACGGAGACCAAATCGCCCTTGGTGACACGGTCCTGATTTTCCAGTTCGAGAAGCCGGAAGCGATGGCCACGGTCGTGATGTCCCGGCCACCGGCTGCGGCAACTGCGCCTTCGCCCGGCGCCACACCACCGGCCCCAGCTGCTGCACCTCTGCCCCCGGCACCAGCGGCGGCACCGCTTTCCCCGATGGCGCCACTGCCTCCGGGTATTCACATCACTATCGATGGCAGGCAGATGTCGGTTGCGCCGGGGACGACGATCTTCGACGCCGCGCGAATGAACGGGATCCCCATTCCCACTCTATGCCATCAGCAAAACGAAGGTCCGGTGGGGGTATGCCGGGTATGTACGGTCGATGTGGGCGCTCGAGTTTATACCGCCTCGTGTATCCGCCAGGTCGAAGCTGGCATGACCGTGAAGACCAACACCGAAGGCGTGCTGGCGGCACGCCGGACCCTGGTCGAACTGCTAATGGCCGACCATCCGTCTCCGTGCATGCGCCAGCGCAATTCCGGCGATTGCGAACTTGAGACTCTGGCATTTCAAGCTGGCATTACGGAGCCGCGATTCGCCAAGCGCGCGGGCCCGCGAGGCCGGGACGATTCGTCGATGGTCATTGCGGTTGACCACGATGCCTGCATCCTTTGCGACCGCTGCGTTCGCGCCTGCAACGATATTCGCCACAATATGGTGCTGGCTCGCCGCGGCAAGGGCTACCAGGCAGGGATAGCATTCGACAACAATCTGCCCATGGGATCATCCTCCTGCGTCTCCTGCGGGGAGTGCATGGTGTCCTGCCCGACCGGGGCCTTGACCAACCGAATCGTAGTCAGGACCGACCTGGGAGTTGGCGAGCCCTTCCGCCCCGAAGAGCTGCAACATCTGCCCGTGTTCAAGAACGTCTCTGGGACTTTCCTGCAGCTCAACCAGAAAGCGCTGGTGAAGCGGCGCTTCAAGGCTGGGGAGATTATCTGTCGCGAGGGAGACTTTGGTTCAACCGCTTTTTATATTCTGGAAGGTAAAGTTGAGATCTTCCTTTCCAGCCCCATGGCCCACGTGACGACCAAGGGAAGCAGCAAGGGAATGCTCAGCAAGGTCTCCAGCAATCTTACGAAGCGCGGGCAGGACCGTCGCAGCGAGGAAGGCCACCGGCACACGATTCCCATCGATGCCCCGGTCGACCTGCCCTACGACAGCCCGGTCGCCGAACTCGGCCCCGGTGAGCTGTTCGGCGAAATGACCTGCATGAATTTTTACCCGCGGTCGGCGACGGTCCGAGCGGTGACTGACTGCGTGATGGTGGAGATGTTGCGCAACGTGCTCGACATCATGCTGCGCAACAAGACATTCCGGGCGCAGATGGAGCGGGCGTACCGCACGCGGGCCCTCGATTCCCATCTGCGGTCTGTGCCCGTGTTTTCCACTCTGACCAATGACTTCATCGATCAACTGCGCAACCGGGTAGAACTGGTGCGCTACGCGCCCGGGTCTGTGATCTGCAAACAGGGAGATCCGGCAGACAGTTTCTATTTAGTCCGGATCGGATTCGTGAAGGTTTCAGAGGAACGCCCCGGTGGACACCTGGTGCTCGCGTATCTAGCCAGAGGCGGGTACTTCGGCGAAATCGCCTTCCTAAGCGGGACGAACAGAACCGCGACTTGTTCTGCCCTAGACCACGTTGAGGTAGTCAAGATTCGAGGCGAAGACTTCAAGGTGATGCTCGACCGATTCCCCGAAGTTCGGCGCGGGCTTCAGGATGTGGCCAAGGAACGGGTGGAGAGTAATCGCATCCGCGCGGAGCGGATGGGCAGCGTACCCATTGACCAGTTCCTGGCGCAAGGATTGATGGAGGCGCAGAGCCTTCTTCTGCTCGATCTGGAGCGTTGCACCCGTTGCGACATGTGCGTACGGGCCTGCGCCGACGCGCACCAGGGCGTCAGCCGCCTGGTGCGGGAAGGTCTGCGCTTCGACAAATATTTGGTAGCCACGTCATGCCGGCAATGCCGCGACCCCCTGTGCATGGTGGGCTGCCCGGTCGGCTCTATTCGCCGGCGCAATTCTCTGGAAGTCATCATTGAAGACTGGTGTATCGGGTGCGGACTGTGCGCCAGTAACTGCCCGTACGGGAACATCAACATGCATCCGTTTCCCGTCCAACTGGACGACGCGGCTCACCCCGGACGCAAGGTGGCCACGATGAAGGTGAAAGCGACTTCGTGCGACCTTTGCCACGATCACGCCGAGCCCAGTTGCGTCTATGCCTGTCCGCACGATGCCGCGCACCGGGTGAACCCGACGGAATTCTTTGCCAAGTTGATGCAGTCCCGCAGTTCGGCCAAGCGGTAGCATTCGCGGACAAACTGATTTGCGAAAAAACTGATGCTGATCGACGGTTCACACAGGAAATGGTTTGCCGCCAGCGTAGTCGTGCTGGGACTGGCCACCGTGGTGTTCATCACCTACGCACTGGGCACTCCGCAAGGCGTCAGCGGACGCAGGGGGTTTGGGCTGGTCTGCGGGATCATTGGCTTCATCTTCATGCTGATTGCCGGCTTTCTGGGCGCGAGGAAAAAGGTTCCGGTCTGGCGAATCGGCAGGATGCAGACCTGGATGCGGGCGCACCTGTGGCTGGGTTTTCTCAGCTTCCCCCTGATTCTTTTCCACGCCAACTTCCATACCGGCGGAAAGCTGACGACCGTGCTGGTGTGGCTTTTCGGCGCGGTCTTCGTCAGTGGAATTTTCGGCGCCGCGATGCAGCACATTCTGCCCCACTTCTATACCACCCAGGTCCCGATGGAAACAATCTTTGAGCAGATCGGACATGTCCGCGAGCAACTGGTGGCGGAGGCGCAGCAGGTGATCGAAGAGGCAGCCACTTCGCTCGAGGGAGATTACGCCAAGGCCAGCGAGCACCAGCGCGCGGCGGCAGCCAGCGCCGGCACCATGGGCGATTTCAGCGTCGGGACCGGCCTCGAGGCCGATGAACAGGCCGCGTTTGAACTGAGGAAGTTTTTCGCTGAAGAGCTCAAGCCTTTTCTCGAGTCCCGGAGTTCGCGGGGAGCGACGCTGCGCGAAGGGGCACAGGCCCAGGCGGCGTTTCGGCAGCTCCGAGTTCTGGTGCCGACCAGTCTGGAATCGACGCTGGAAGACCTGGAAAACATTTACGAAGAAACCCGGCAACTGGACATGCAAAGCCGCCTGCACAAGGCGCTGCACCTGTGGCTTTTCGTGCATGTGCCGTTGTCCTACACATTATTGTTGCTGGCGGCCATCCACGCGGTGGTGGCCTTGCGGTACTGAAGCGAGCTGATTGATGCTGCGACGCGTACGGACAACGAAGAATCTCGCCAAGCGGATCGACATGGAGTACTTCGCCCGGCCGCACCCCCTGCGTCGCTGGCGTTTTGTGCTGTCGGTCGCAATACCGGTGATCGCGCTGGTTTGGCTGGGAGCGCACTGGGTGATCAGCCCGGAGCCCTTCGCCAGCGGGCCGGTCTCGCCCTCGCACGCGGCCTTTGGACAAAAGTGCAATACCTGCCACACCGGCGTGGGTGGCGTGTACTTCAGGGCGGTCACGGAAAAAGCTTGTCTGGGTTGTCATGATGCGCCGCCGCACCATCCCAATAGCGTCCTGTTCACTCCCACTTGCGGTTCCTGCCATCAGGAACATCGCAGCCGCGCGCGACTCATTGAGGTAAGGAACCAGGCCTGCATCGAGTGCCATGCGAACCTGAAGACCAAGAGCGGCGCGACAGAATTGCTCGACGTCTCTGCCTTCGTCGGCAAAAAGCACCCTGAGTTCTATTCCAATCGAGGAGGATATTCGGACCCGAGCAAGATCAAGTTCAACCATCAGGTCCATGTTGCCCTGGGTGGATGCGACGCCTGTCATAGCGCAGCCGGGCTAGCGGACGCAGCGGGAAAGGACAGTAAAGGACTGGCGACGTTGCGGCCTGGCACATCTGTGAACGCGATTGGCGGCGCCTACATGGTTCCGATCAAGTTTGCCGACCACTGCGCCAGCTGCCACGCCGACAAACTGGAATTCGACAAGGCCATCCTGGAGAGCGTTCCGCACACGACGCCGGCAGCGATCCACGCGGAGATCATGAAGCACGCCGCGGGCAAAGATGCGCAGGTCGCGTCCCTGGAGGTCGCGCTCTGGGAAAAGTGCAGCTTCTGCCACGTTCTGAGGATCTCGGACAATGCTTTGCCCGAAGTAGCAAAGCCCACCCTCAAGACGCGGTGGTTTGAACGGGCCAGCTTCAGCCACGAAGTGCACAGCCCGTTCAGTTGCCAAAGCTGTCACGCGGCTGCGGCGAACAGCACAAAAGCCTCTGACATCCTGCTACCTGATTTGGCCAAGTGTGAGAGTTGCCATCGTCCAGGGGGGGCGCGGTCGGGCTGCTACGAGTGCCACTCCTACCACGATTGGACCACGCGAAAGCCGGTAGCGGCTCCAGTGGATATCTCTGAAGGTTTGCAGGAAAAGATTGGCCCGGGCGAAAACCAGAGCGGAAAAGCGATGCTGGCGGCCGCGCAGTAAAGGGCGGCCGCCCATCGCAACAGGACCGTGCAGAACTACTTCTTCAGACTACGAATGTAGGCCACGATATCCGGTCCTTCTTTCTCAACCGTCATACCGTTTACGGCCTTCATCTTGCCAACTCCAGCGATACTTTCCTTGGCCAACTGGTCATCACTCTTGGCCTGCACGTCGGGGTCGCTCAAAGGCCGAATCGCCACTCCCAGAGCCTTGGCTAGGCCAGGATTGCCCACTCCGTTGGCGCCGTGGCATTTGGCGCAACCCTTCTGGTAGAGGGCTTTGCCGTTGGCGGCGTCCGCGCCCTGACTACTACCTACGAGCACGAGAGGTAGGACCGACAACGCAGCTACCGCAACATACATTTTCATATTTTTTGCCTCTCAGAGAATTGTGTCAGTTGAAAGCTCAGATCAAAGTTTGGAACAGAGTTCGGAATGAGGAGACGACTCTTCCGCCAACCCTTACGGTGAAAACATTGTACAGATCGCCTTTTGAATGTCAACGCGATCCCCCGCCGGGTTCGACAGCCTGCGGCGCGGGGTTTCCTGTGCTTCCCTGCTCTTTGCGCCCGCTGGCAGGAACCCTTAACGGCGTCCCGTCGGGGGCGAACAGGACACTGCGAATCTCATCCGCATTGAACGGACGCGACCCCATGCGACTGGTGACCGAGATCTGGTTCCCCGATTCGTCAACGTAACGATCGCGCCCCTGGCCTCGCGACATCGATACGATTTTGCCCGAAGTCGGGAAGGTGGCGATCAGTTCAGGTTGCGGGTCCGGGGCAAATCCCAGGTACCCAGGCGTGTCCGTGTCGATCAGCTTCACCACGCGGAGGCCGTTGTGGCCGTCCGCCACGTAAGCGAAGTAACTGACGTTGGTGCTTCCGATGGCTACGTCGTAAGCGTCGTTGATCGCGCCGTTGGCGGTGAAGAACACGGGCGGCTTCGGCTTCTCCGGGTTTTGCACGTCAATGATGGCCACCCCTTGCGTACCCGACGCTACGTACGCGAAGGTACGCGAAACCGTTAAATTGCGCGCATCCGCCAGGGCGACCGTGGCGTCCGGCACCAGCTTCGGCTGCTCGGGATGCGTGATGTCGAACACTTTCATTCCAGTGCGATCGACAACAAAGGCGTAACGCAGTTGCAGTTCAATGGCGCGGGCGCCGTTCAAATCTGATGGGGCGCTCTGTCCGACCAGCTTGGGCTGAGTCGGATTGTCCACATCCACGACACTGAGGCCGGTTTGTTCCGAGACCACGAACGCATAGTGGCCCCAGTTCTTGACCATCATGGCTCCCGAGAGCTTGCCCTCGGGATTGAAGACGACATCGCGGTGCAAATAGTTGTTCTCCGGATTGTTGTCCTCAAGTGTGTTGATGTCGATGAGGATCAACCCGTCCTTGCGATCGGTCGCGAAGGCATAGCGGTAAAGCGGATGAATCGGCCCTTCGCGATTCTCCGGCCGCTGCGGGCGGCCAAGGTGGATGGGAACGGATGTGGGAGTATAGAGGTACGTGGCATCCGGACTATGGATGACCGTGCCTTCGCCCACTCCCGAATTGTTTCTCTGCGTGATGCGCTGGGCGAACGCCTTGTTGTTGATGTTGGCGATATCGTAGACCTTGAAGCCCGACGGGCCTTCAGCGGTCAGCATGTACTCGCCGCGCACGGTCACCGAGCGCACGTTGGGCGCCCGGCGGCGGTAGGCGGTACTGAGTTTGCGTCCGCGCGACACGAATGCCTGGTAGGCGGCCGGATCGAGCTGCTTCTGGAAACTGCTTCCGATGACGGGCTGAGGCTCGTAACCGTCGGTGACTCTCACTGCGGCAACGGCCTTGCCCTGCTCGGCAACATAGGCGTATTCGCCGATGAAGTTGAGCGCATTCACGCCAAATCCCAGCGCGGAAGCAATGCGGGCGTTGTTGTCGTTCTTTTCGCTGATGTGGCAATCCGAGCAGGTCTTGGTCTCGGTGGTGCGTACCGTGTGCGGAGGATGCGGCGTCATGCCCTCATTAGTAAATCCGGGCGTCGATACCAGCGGCTGCTGATGGATGATGTTGTTGCGGCCGCGGTCCCAGGCCGACACGACGACGCTGGTGGCGGAGCGGAAGGGCGAGACCTTGCCTCCGTGGTTGTAGGTTCCGATACCGAAGAAATACATATCGGTGCGGATCACCTGCTCGTAGTAAGGAGCGTAGGCGCGAGACTTAACGCCTTCATAGTGCAATTCCGCCGACTTGATGTTGAGATCGAGGGGCAAATGGCAGCCCGAGCAAGTGGTCTGCCACGAAGAATGGCAGGTGAAGCACTCGATCTTCTGTGAAGGATGGGCCAGGTTGGCAGCTGAGGAATCGCCTTTTCCCGTGCTACCGTCCTTGAGCACCAGCTTGGCGCGCGCCGCAGCCTCGTTGTATCCAGGGCTGGCAGGATTCAGCGAATCAACCACTTGTTTGACCGTCCACTGCAGCTTGGGATCGGTCTTGGAGTGCTGGATGATGTTGCCATCCTTCTCCTCGAACCAGGCGTCGCCGGAAGGCGTAGTAACGTCCTTCAGAGCGTGGCCGCCGTTGAGACCGCTGGTGACCAAAGTGGCGCGCTTGTCGATCGAGCCGTGACAATCCTCGCAGCGGATCTCGATGGCGTCGGTCATCTGGGCGTAGGTGTTGCCGTCGCCGTGCATGTCCTGCGAGGTGTGGCAGTCCACGCACTGCAAACCCTTTTCAAAGTGGATGTCCTTCAGATGCACTGCCTTCTTGAATTTATCGGGATCGTCATCGCGCACGATGCTGTTCTTGGCGTCTAACAGTTCGCCCTTCTCGTCACGCTTAAACACCTTGGTGAAATTCCACCCGTGGGCGTGATAGTCGGTGAACTGGACGTGCTTCATCTCCGGATTGTGATCGTACAACTGCGGCTGGCCGGGACCGTACTCCGGCTCGGCCTTAAGCTCTCTCACTTTGTCGGCGTCGCTTTCGCGGTCCCACCAAATGGTTCCGATGTAGGTGTCGAGCGCTCCATTGCCTTGATGGTAGTGGCAGCTTAAGCACTGATAAGCAGGAATCGCACGGGTGAACTGGTGCTTGATGGGATAGCCGGACTTGTCCTTCGGAATATTTTTGTCTTCGCTAGAGCTAAAGCCGTCGTGGCCGTATTTGGCAGTGTCGCCGGCCGATTCATCGCGGGTGTTGGCGTATAGCACGTGGCAGGCGGCGCATCCGCTGCTGCGATAGTCCCCGGGCCAGTGGTTCAGGCCAAGCTGCCAAAGTGTCGGGTCATTCAGGCGGGTCTTGAGGACGTTGAGGTAAACCGCGGCAATGCGCCCGTCTGTGCCTGGACCGCGAACGCCGAGGGTCGGGTTATTGACTTCGGCCACTCGGAGGGGATCGCGAATCTTGGTGATTTCATACTGGGGATGGGGATCCAGCTGTAACAGTGCACCCCGTGCCTGGGCTTCTGCGGTAGGCGGCGGATTGGGAACGAGGCTGGAGGGATGTCCGTGCGAGTCGAAAGCTTCACCGTAAACCGCAACCTTCGAGTCAATGGCACCGTTATTGTAGAAGACGGCATTGTGCACCATGGCATTGGTGGCCATGATCGACTTCTTGGTATTTCTTACCTGGTCGGCGTGGCAGGAGCCGCAACTCTGGTCGGCGACCCGCAGGTCGCTGGGGTTGAGGAAACGAACAAACTCTGGGGATTCGAAATTAAGTCCGCTCCAGGTCAGGAACGGCCTGCCTCCAAACAGCTTCTTGTTATTGGGCTGAACGTGGGCTTGCTCCTTGCTGGTCGCCTTGTCATTGCCGCCATGGCAGTCGACGCAGGCCATGGGTATATCGGCATGCATCGATTCGATACCGACGTGGCAGGTCTCGCAGGCGCTGGCCTGGTCCGCGGCCCAGGCGCGATGCGATAGCCCGAACACTCCGAGCATCAAGACCAACCCAAAGGCTGCCGAACGCCAGTAGGCTGCGGCAGGTTTTGGCAAGAAGTAGTTTGCTGTCATGGTCGATTCCAAGTCTGAAATCAAACGCTTAATACACGAGCCGTAGCGCCACAAAAGTCGAATAAACCGTTTTGTCGGTCTGGAACATGTCCTGCATGCCCTGCAACGGATGCAACGCGGAGACGCCCAGGTCCAGGATCACGTTCTGGTTGATCTGGTGGAGAAATGGCTTAATCCGTATGAACGCGTTCCCTTCGATTCCACCGTCTTTGTGAAGGATGTTTGCGTTGGTGCCTGTGGCCGTGGGAAACGAACCTGTGTTATTGAAACGCGAGTAGTTGCCGTTCAACGCCATCTGGACGCGAGGGCTGAAGGTTACGTCCATGCCGGCATTCATCAGCTGCAGGCCGGGATTGACATAGTTGGCCTGCGCGTTCCCGCCGCGGAGCGAAGGATAGAAGCTGTTGGCCCGATCAAGATCGCCCGCGCCAAACTTGATGTTCTCGCCGACAAGGTAGCTGATCGGGCCGCCGAACAGTTGTACTGCGTCACTGATCGAGTCGAAGCCGTGGTCTGTGGTGTCGTTCGGATTGCTATCGCCGGAAACGTAGGTATATCCCAGACGAAACTTCACGTAGTCGAGCGGATATTCCAGGTCGGCCAAACCCATCCAGGCCAACACATCGTGCCGAATTGGATTTCCGGCCACCACATGGTCGGCTTTGCCCGCCACTCCGTACACCGCCGGATTAAATATCCACCGCCCGAGATGGCCATTCATGGTGTTGCCAAAATAGACGGTATTTAGGCCCGCGATGTGCCCAGTGGCTTTGATGTCCCTGGGATCGTAGTTGAAATGGACGGTCCACTCGCTGTTCCAACCCTTAACCAGGAAATCCTCCCAGGTGAAGCGCGTGATCCCCACCTGATGGCGGCTGGGCTTGGAAAAGTCGATAAACCCGGAAACCGCGTCTTTCTGGAACAGCTTCAAATAGACCACGTCGTAGCGCAGGCGGTTCTTCAAAAACTCGCCGAAAATGCGTCCACCCAGACCTTCGTCGTTGAAGATCAATCCGTGGAAGTCGGACTGGAAGGCAAAAATACCGGCGCGCAGAAAAGTGAGATCGAAATTGCTTTGCCCAGCGTCGAAGAGGTGGATATCCACGAAGGCGTCGAAGACGTGAGAGTTGTTGAAATCGCCATTGTTTACCGCATTGGGATCTTGCTTGTGGTCGAATACGCCGTCCAGGTGGAGCTTGAAGTTCGAGGGTACGAAGACGTCGGCGTGGTGCCGTAACTCGAGTCCGTAAAAAATGTTCTCGTTGAAGAAATTATTGTGCGAGTGGAAAGTCTGGCCGGGGAAAACCTTGCTGAAATCCAGGTTGCTGCGCGACTTGTAAACATCGGTGTTCAGCGCGTTGACCTGGATGAACCAGTCACCCGCCATCGGATAATCGGCTTTGAGCGTGTTCTGGTGATAAGGGTCGAAGGGGTTGAAGGTATATTCGGGATGGCCCGCGAGGTTAAACGTGTCCCAGCGTCCTTTCACTCCCTTGACCGGCACGATTTCGTCGGGCGGCTTGGCGTCGGCCGCCGGAGCCGCAGGAGCGGCTGCAGCCGGGGCGGCGGCGGGAGGTGCCTGCTTATCCTTGTCGGCAGGCGGGGTTGCCTGCGCGACGGTCGACGAATCGCTCGGCACGGCCGCGGCTACGTCCGCCGAGCCGGCAGCCGCAGGCGTCTGCGCCTGGCCAAATAAACCCGACGACAAGCAGCAGACGGCGAACACCAACAAGAAATATCCAACGCCTCTCGCTTCGAAGCCTCTCTCGTCTGTCATCGGGGGCTCACCCGCTTTGCTGTGCTTGGATTTCCGAAGGGCCGACTTTTTTGGAAAAGGCATTATACCCGATGCCATCGTTTGTCCAAGTGGAAAATACGATTGCGAGCGCGCTCCGCGGGCCAAATGTCCCATCGAGATCCGCGTTGTCATCTTGAGGAAGTGGAGTCCTTCGCTAGGCCAAGGCTCCCAACGAAGGATCCATGCATTCTCCTGGCGATAGCGACGCCAATGCAGAGGTCCTTCGCTTGCGTTCGTCCCGCTTCGCCGGACGAAAGACTGCGCTCAGGATGACAGCTCAGTGGGTGCCAGGGATGATGAGTTGGAGTTCGTTCCAAACCTACCCGCTTGCGGTAATTTCAGCCTCGGGCCGAATGTGGTAGAACTACGGACTCCATGCGTGTGTGCCTCACCTTGGAGGCACGCTTATCCTGGACCCTTGTCGGCACGCGTGACATATCACGACCGAAAAACAACCGGCTCGGACCAACTTTTTACAGGCTCTTGGT
>Ga0137404_10002104_pt1 | contig 13113 bp, 9 predicted proteins | sample CZOMad2_1_16fung_FD_108285 | JGI IMG/M metagenome (GOLD analysis project Ga0137404, IMG submission 108285) | Vadose zone soil fungal communities from Angelo Coast Range Reserve, California, USA - CZOMad2_1_16fungal (Illumina Assembly) | ecosystem: Environmental > Terrestrial > Soil > Vadose zone...
CACGAAAGCACACGAAATGACTCGAACTAAGTGCTCTTTTCTTGCTGCTTCGTGTGATTTAGTGGATCGTTCTTAGTTCTATCTTCTAAAAGGGGCGGTTCCAAATAAAGGACGATAATTATGGCTTTGGCGGAGTTGTCGATTAACGAGAAAACGACGGATAAAGACTGGAAGGCTATCTCCGATGAATTCGAGACGGCCCCGCCGGAAGCCGTGCTTCGTTTGGCCATCGAGGAATTTTCCCCGGATGTCGCGCTCGCTACCGGTTTCGGCGTTGAGGGCTGTGTGCTTGTTTCGATGTTGTCCGCTATTAGTCCGTCTACGCGTATTTTTTATCTCGATACAGACCTGCTCTTCCCGGAGACTTACGCTCTACGAGATCGACTCGAAGCGCGCTACGGCGTTCACTTCGAGCGGCGGGCAACCAGCCTGTCACTCAGCGATCAAGCTGCTCAATATGGGGAGCGGTTGTGGGAGAGTCAACCCGATCTTTGCTGCCGTCTTCGCAAAGTCGAGCCGCTAAGAGAAATGCTGAAGGGACTACGCGCCTGGGTTACAGCTATTCGCCGTGATCAGTCGCCGGCTCGCGCCGGCACAGGTCTCGTCGAGCGGGATGAGAAATTTGGTCTTATCAAGGTCAATCCTCTTGTCGCATGGTCCGCGCACGATGTCTGGAACTACATCGCCAAGCACGACGTGCCATATAACACTCTTCACGACCAGGGCTATCCGTCGATAGGTTGCGTACCCTGTACGACGCCTGTGCAACTCGGTGAGACCTCTCGCGCTGGGCGTTGGCGCGGCACCGGTAAGAGCGAATGCGGAATTCATGAAAGGGTAAATGGTGAATGGTAAATGGTGAATGGTTTTTTCTTTTTCGTGTAACTTCGTGGATCGTACTTTCGTGTGATTTAGTGGAGCGTATTGGCCCACAAAGAGAAGTGGATCCACGAAATTACACGAAAGAAAAACAGGGAAATGAACGAGGAGCAATATGAAACTGATCCGTCCCCACGGGGGCACGCTGGTTAACAGGGAAGTGACAGGGGTTGAACGTCAGCGGCTGATTGAATCCGCTGCGAACATGCCCGCGCTTCGTCTGGGCCCGCGTGAGATTTCTGATCTGGAAATGATTGCGACTGGAGCCTATTCGCCCCTGGAAGGGTTCTTAGATCGATCCGACTACAGCGCGGTCTGTTCCAATATGCGACTGGCAAACGGCGTAGTATGGTCTATCCCAGTAACGCTTCCGCTTGCAGATGAACAAGCGGGCGCCATTCGCCAGTTTGAGGACGTAGCGCTATATCAAGACTACCATCTTCTGGGCATACTTCACCTCGCGGACAAATATCGTTACGACAAAGCGCGAGAAGCGGAGGTCATATACCGCACGACAGACCAGGCACACCCTGGCGTCCGCACGCTCTATTCCCAGGGCGACTGGTTGCTTGGAGGCAAGATTAGCCTGCTCAACCGCCCCATTAATATTGCGTTCCCGAAGTATCGGCTGGACCCGTTAGAATCACGCGCTGTTTTCCGGGAGCGTGGCTGGCGGCGCGTGGTTGGTTTTCAGACTCGCAATCCTGTTCATCGCGCGCACGAATACATTCAAAAGTGCGCGCTGGAAATCGCCGACGGACTTCTCTTGCATCCGCTTGTCGGTGAAACGAAAGCCGACGATGTCCCTGCAGCAGTGCGCATGCGGTCGTATGAAGCGATACTTGCCGGATACTATCCTGCATCACGCACAATCCTTTCAATTATGCCTGCTGCTATGCGCTACGCCGGCCCACGTGAAGCAGTCTTTCATGCCTTGATTCGCAAGAACTACGGCTGCTCGCACTTTATCGTCGGACGCGATCATGCTGGCGTGGGTAATTACTATGGGACCTATGACGCGCATCACATCTTCGATGAATTCGAACCGGAGGAATTGGGCATCACCCCGCTCTTTTTCGATCATACTTTCTATTGCCGCATTTGTGCTGCGATGGCGTCAAGCAAGACCTGTCCGCATGAAACATCAGCACATGTGACCTTGTCCGGCACGAAAGTTCGGGAATTGTTAAGCGCAGGACAATTGCCACCCGTAGAGTTTTCACGTCCGGAGGTTGCTCAGGTGCTGATTAATAGGGGGGTATAGGACCTATATGACCTATAGGACCAATAGGGGATTTACTTTGTGGCTGACTGGATTGTCTGGCGCCGGCAAGACGACGTTAGCCGCAATCCTGGTGACAGAACTGCGCGCGCGCGATGTCCTTGTAGAAGTTTTAGATGGAGACGAGGTGCGCACCAATTTATCAAAGGGTTTGGGTTTTTCTAAAGAAGACCGCGACACCAACATTCGCCGTATCGGCTACGTTTGCCGGCTGCTTTCGCGCAACGGTGTCGTTACCATTTCAGCGGCCATCTCACCGTATAGCGCGACACGCGACGAGGTCCGGCGCTCGGTAGAGCAGGATGGAGCTCAATTTATCGAAGTCTTCGTGAAGTGCCCGATTGCAGTGCTCGCCGAGCGCGATGTGAAAGGACTCTACAAGAAAGCGCTAGCCGGCGAGCTCGAAGGGTTTACAGGAGTTTCCGATCCATATGAAGAGCCGCGTGCGCCCGATGTTGTGGTCGAGACGGATCGGGAGTCAGTCGAGTTCAGCATCAGCAAAATTCTTAACGCGCTCGAGCAACGTGACCTGATACCGCGTTTAACGCCGAAGGCGTTGGCTAATTGCAGCCCAGGGTTGTTTCAACCCTGGGATCAGATTCTCGATGACCAGCTAAAACTCTGAAAGAGTTCGCTATGTTCTACTCGCAACCTTCGCCAACGCCTTCGGCGTTTGCATCGCTTAATCTTTTAGACCCAGGGTTGAAGCAACCCTGGGCTGCAATTAGCGATACGCCTTCGGCGTAATGACCGCAAGAACAGGATTCGAGCATAGAGATGAGCCTGGCCATACAGCCCCCATTCGAATCGGATTACACTTTCGCGGATGAAGAGCCGTTCAGGCTGGTTGCCGGCGGCAGTTTGCAGCCGGTTACGCTGCGCTATGCAATCTATGGTCAGCTGAACGAAGCGCGTGACAACGCGGTATTGATCTGTCATGCGCTGTCCGGTTCGGCGCGAGTTGCGGACTGGTGGCCGGAGTTGCTCGGGCCGAATCAACCGTTTGACACGACGAACTACTGTGTAATTGGTGTGAACATCATCGGGTCGTGCTACGGATCGACGGGCCCATGCAGCGCCCATCCACAAAAGCCCGGCCAACTTTACGGCAGCGATTTTCCCCTCGTCACAATCAGAGACATGGTCCAAACTCAGGCGCGCTTGCTTGATCATCTTGGAATAGAACGACTGCACACTGTGGTCGGCGGCTCCATTGGCGGGATGCAGGCATTGAGTTGGGCCGTGGATTTTCCTGAACGAGTCGAGCGATGCATTGCCATAGGGGCGACGCCGCTTTCGGCCATGGGCCTGGCCCTTAATCATTTGCAACGGCAGGCGATTCTGTGCGATCCGGCGTGGCAAGGCGGTCATTATGCATTGGACCAACAGCCGATCGCGGGGCTGGCGCTGGCGCGCGGGATTGCGCTTTGTAGTTACAAAGCCTCAGAACTGTTTTCGCAGCGTTTTGCGCGGCGGCCTGACCGGAGCGGCGAGGACCCTCTGAGTTCACTGACCGCACGTTATGACATCGCGGGCTACCTGGACTATCAGGGCTCGATTTTTACGCCTCGCTTCGATGCTAACTCGTACCTGGTGCTATCGAAGGCTATGGATACCTTCGATCTCGCTTATGGCAATAAATCCGCGTCTTCGTTTGAAGCAGCTTTACGTCGGATTCGCGCCCGCCTGTTGTTGGTTGGGATATCTTCGGACTGGCTCTTTCCAGCGACCGATGTGCAAGCGCTTTACCGGGCGGCGAGGATGCATGGAGTTGAAGCAACCTATGCTGAACTTGATTCGTCTCATGGCCACGACGGATTTCTTGCGGACGCCGGGCAGTTGGCACCGATCATCAAAGCACATCTTCAGGAAGAGGAATTGGCCTGGGCGGGTGCAGGGCGTCGATAAAGAAAAGGGAGTAAGAAATAGGGCCTATAGGTCGAATAGGTCCTACTCTGTCCTATTGATTACCACTAAGCAAAGCTTTTCAATCAACCTGTATTTCTTAAACCCGCGGCAATGCCGTTAATTGTGGCGGCGAGCGCGTAGTTCAAGTCTTCGCTTTCCTCGCCGGCTTGCTTGCGCTGCAGCAATGCAAACTGAATTAGGCTCAACGGATCAACATAAGGATTTCGCAGTCGAATCGAGCGCGCGAGCACCGGGTTTCCACTCAGCAACTCTTTCTGTCCTGTTACTCTTAGGATCATCTGACGTGTGCGCTCAAACTCCTCCACCACCATTGCAAATACACGTTCGCGCACGCCAACGTCAGTGACCAGGGCCGCGTAGCGGTGAGCGATTGTAAGATCGGCCTTCGCCATTCCAATTTCAACATTTCCAATCAAATCGGAAAAGAAGTCGAACTTCTTCGCCATCGTTTGCAGCAGGCGTTCTCTTTCTGCGTCTCCACTCGCGAATTGTTCCAACGCATAGCCCACGCCAAACCAGCCCGGCAGCACATGACGGCTTTGCATCCAGCCAAAGACCCAGGGAATGGCGCGCAAATCCGCCAGGCCCCTTGCCTCGGCTCGCCGCGCCGGACGAGAACCGATCCGCGCGTGTTCCAATTCCTGCACAGGAGTTGCTTGTTCGAAGTAAGTCAAAACGTCCGGATTTTCGACGATGCGCTCGCGATAGAAAGCAAAAGCCTTCTCGGACATTTCTTCCATCGCTGCTTCCCACTGCGCTTCTTCGCCTGTTTCCCCTTCTTCATTGCCTTGCGCCCTGCCTGGTCGTGCGAGCGCCTCCAGCGAGGCCGCAACCATTAGCTCCAGGTTGCGTTCGGCTAATGCAGCGTCTGAATATTTCCAGTAAAGAACCTCGCCCTGCTCCGTAATCTTGAGCGAACCGCTAAACGCATTTCGGGGCTGGGCCACAATTGCGCGGTGCGTTGGGCCGCCGCCGCGTCCGACGGTTCCGCCGCGACCGTGAAAAAGTCTCAACTTGACTCCGCATCCCATGGCGACTGCGTGCAAGGCTCGGTGGGCTCTATAAATCTCCCAGGCGCTGGTAAGCATCCCGCCGTCTTTGTTGGAGTCGGAGTAACCGAGCATCACCTCCTGCTGCCGGTTCCAGGAATCAAGCAGCGGCGCATAGTCAGCCGAAGACCAAAGTCTCCGGCAAATCTGGGGACAGTTGCGCAAGTCCTCGATTGACTCGAACAACGGCACAGGCATCAGTCCGGGGTCCCGGCGGCCTCTGCTATCCGTTGAAGCTTCCACGCGCACGCCGCAAAGCTGGGCCAGCCAAACAACCCCGAGAACATCTTCCACCTTGCTCACGCCGCTGATCACGTAGCTGCGAATTGCTTGCGGCGGAAACTCGCGCTTTAGATCTGCGACACCGCGCAGGCTTTCCAGGAGGTCAAGCGCTTCTTGCGAAGCCGAAGCAGGCAAGGTGATCCGACTGGCTCGACCTGCTCTTTCGCCGCGCGATAATTCAATAACGACTCGGGCATGCAGGCGCGCGTGCTGCCTGATATCGAGTGAGTGCAGGTGAAATCCAAAAGTGCTGACTTGTCTCATGAGCGGGTCGAGTAACAACTCCGTGATGCGCTTGCCGCAGTTTGCGGCCAGACTCTGCTGCAGAAGCTTCAAATCATTCGCGAAATCCTTCGCGTCTGGATATGCATTAGGAGACCCGGGTTGATCTCGCGTGGTGCGGAGGCGTTCGAGTACGTAATCCAGGTAGCTGCGGTGGATCTCCTCTGCCGCGCGAGTCTCGTTTGCGGCTGCGACCCACGGCATGCGCTGCGCATATTGCTTCACTCCATCTTTTAAGGCCGCGGTGACCGGTGCCTGCCACTCTGAGGAACTCAGGCGGTCCATTAGCTCGCTCGACACGGCAAGGTAATGATCGAGTATTACCCGCCGTGCCATCTGCAGTGCATCGCGTGTGCTGGCGGCCGTGACGAACGGATTGCCGTCGCGGTCCCCACCAATCCAGGAACCGAACTGTAGGAAGTTTGGCAACTGATTGGCTGTTATGTCGGATTCATATTCCTCACGCAGGGCGTCCGCAAATTCCTCATAAAGACCGGGCAGCATGTCGATCAAACAACCGGAGTAATAATCCAGTCCCATCTTGATCTCATCCCGCACGGTCGGCGGCCGCCGACGAACCTCGTCCGTTTGCCAGAGCGCGGTAATCTCAGCGGCAATAGCGGCTTCCCGCTTCATCGCTTCCGCATCCGTCAGCGGCAAACGATCAAGCAATTCCAAACTGGCGGCAATCCGCTGTCGTTTGAATAACACTGTGCGGCGAGCAACCTCGGTCGGATGGGCTGTAAAGACAGGAATAACCTCGATTTGCCGCAGCCATTCAAGTGCAGTGTCCAGGTTGATTCCCGACTGGCGCATGCGGCGTAAAGTGCCGCGGATGGAACCCGGCTGTGGCGGGCGCTCGGGCGAGAGTTGGGCGGTCCGGCGACGGCGCTTGCGATGATTAGTTTCCGCGAGATTTGTCAGTTCAAAGTAGATGGCAAAGGCCTTAGTCATTCGATAGGCCTCGACCAAATCCATGTCTCGGACTATCAGAGCGACACGTTCCGTTAACTGATTCTCGCGCGCGCCTCTCCCGTCCTGGTGTGCGTCATGCTCCAATTCACGGTATTCGATGGCAAGCTGTCGGATTTCTTCGACCGCATTGAATAAATTATTGCCGGCTTGCTCTTTCAATACCTCACCCAGCAAGCGACCTAGTGAGCGTACATCGCGACGCAGCGGCGCTTCCTTCACACGAGGCTCGTCGCTAGTCAGTTCAACTAGACGAGTAGCTTGATCTTGCGCGCCCCACAAAGGTTTTGTTTCAGACACGCGCGTGCTGTCGTTCATTCAGCCCCTCACAAAACCACTCTGTTACTTGGGTTGATCTCAGAATCCCAATTCGCAGGTTAGGAAGGGTGGCTTGCCCCCGCTCTTCCTGTGAAGTAACTCTATCGAAAACAGCCGGGGCAAGCCACCCTTCCCAACCTGCAGACTTCTAAACTTGTGCCATTTCATTTCCGAGTTGAAAGCTCTTCCAGAAAGACCTGTACTAAGCGGCGGCGACCGAACCGCAAGCGATACCAAGTTGACGTAGTTGGAACAACAGTTCAGCGAAACACTGGCGAGGTAGCACAACGCGGCTAAGCATTGAAGCGGTCGCAGTCGATCCTATATTTCTTAACTTTATAGCCGATGATCCTCTCAGTGGTGTCGAGCAACTTTGCTGCCCGTTTCCGGCTGCCGCGCGTCGTTTTTAGCGCGTCCATAATGATATCTCGCTCAAAGGCCTCAACGGTCGCTTCGAGTGAAAGACGGGTCACTGTTCCCGACCCCTCCGCAGTTTGCAGTGTTGGCGGCAAATGATGGCCGTGGATTACATTGGTTTCACATACCAGCACCGCCCGTTCGATGATGTTTTCGAGTTCACGTACATTGCCCGGCCAGTGATAGCTGGCTAGCATATCAATGGCGGGAGTGGAAATTCGCCTGATGCTCTTGCCATGTTCGCGCGCATACTTCTCCAAAAAATGGTCCGCGAGAAGAAGGACGTCGGACTTGCGATCACGCAAGGGCGGCATGAAGATAGCGAACACGTTGAGACGATAGTAGAGGTCCTCGCGAAAAGCGCCTTCAGCAATTGCCCGCTCCATGTCTTTATTGGTAGCGGCGACAAGACGAACGTTGGCCTTTATCGTTTCCGTGCCGCCAAGCCGCTCGAACTCTCTCTCTTGCAGGACGCGCAGCAGTTTGATCTGTGTCAACGCATTCAGGTCCCCAACTTCGTCAAGAAAGAGGGTGCCGCCTTCGGCCAATTCAAAGCGGCCCTTCTTGCGTACCTGAGCGCCGGTAAAGGCGCCCTTCTCGTAACCAAACAACTCGGATTCAATCAAAGTCTCAGGCAGCGCCGCGCAGCTGACTTTGATGAACGCCTTGGCCGCGCGCAGCGAGTTGTAGTGAATTGCGTGCGCGATCAATTCTTTGCCTGTGCCCGATTCGCCGCGCAGGAGTACGGTCGTATTCGTGCGTGCAACCTGCGTCACCTGCTCGTAGACCTGACGAAGAGGACCCGAGTTGCCGATGATGTGACTAAAATCGTAGCGTTCGCGCAGTTCCTGCTTGAGATGGGTATTCTCATCGAGCAGCCGCTGTTTGTCCGCTTCGAGGAGATGTCCGACTTTAATTGCCTGCGCTATCATCGTCGCAATGATCGCAAGGAAATTAGTAGCCCGTTGGTAGTCGCGGTCCGCCTTGTATTTCAGATCGACGCTGAGTACTCCTACCGGTTTTCGGTTGACGAGGACTGGGACACAGATAAAACTGAGCTCTTGAGTTTTCAGAACCTTCTTCCGCGCTCCCAGACGATCGAGAAACAGAGGCTCGCGACTAATCTGGGGAACGACCACAGGTTTGCCTGTCTGGGCGACGCGGCCCGTAATCCCTTCACCAATTTGATATTTGACCCGGCGGGCTCCGTCTTCGTCCAAACCGTGAGAAGCGACAATACGCAACTCGTTCGTGTCGTCAGCAATCAACATGACTGCGCCACGAATCATGCCGTGATGGCGGCTGAGTGTTGCCAGGATGCGAGACAATGCTTCTTTGAGTTCGAAAGTGCCGGCCAGCAATTGTCCCGTTTCAAGAAATGTCGCCAGCTTCCTCTGTTCGGCTTGCTCAGGTGTCATGTTCTTGGCAACAAAAACAGGCGACGGCCCTGCCATCGCGCTTGCTTTATAAAGAGTATCGTTCTGTTGAGAAATTGTTGTAATACCGTCCTTCCAAATACACAAGCTCGTGAGCCCCAGGAACAACACCACACTAGAAGCGCAAGGCAGTCAATCAAAACCGCTCATCCTAGAAACCAGAGGGACACAAGTCAAAATCATAATTTTTATGAAGAGATAAATGTGAACAGCGTGTTTTCTCCTTGGGGTTGTTTTTCGATGCGCATCACGCAACGCTGTGGTGTACATTTCAAGCTCAGTAAATTCGCAGGTTGGGAAGGGGGCAGTCGTTAGTTTGAAGTTTCGCTAAATTCAAGGCGCCCCCGCTCAAGTCTCATTAAGGTTCATCATCGAATCAGTCAATCAAGTCAATGCACTAAACCTGGGGGCTTCAGATCCAGGAGAAAAGGGATGGCATTCGAAGTTGAGCGGGGGCGCCTTGAATTTAGCGAAGCTTCAAGCTAATGACTGCCCCCTTCCCGACCTGCGAATTTATTGAGCTTGAATATCATCGGACGGTGCTTGAGATTGTAACGGGAGTATGGTGTTGGCTCGTTGGCGGAGCACTTCAAGGAAGGCAGCAGAGGCGTGCGAAAGGGTGATGTTGCGGCGGTGTGTAGCCCAGAGCGTCCGGACGTAGCTCAACTCGGGAACGGGAACATTGACGAGCGTGCCGCGCTGCAGTTCTTCGGCTACGCACATTCGTGGGACAAACGCGAGACCTATCCTAAGCTGAACAAAGCGCTTGATGGTTTCTACTGTCGCCAGCTCGAGTGTGATGTTTAGCGGTGTATGGTGCTGCTCAAAGGCTTCCACTACTTTGTGCCTCGAGGCGGTCTTGACGTTATGCGCTACAAATGATTGCTCGCCCAGTTCTTCAATTTTTAGTGACTCGCATTTTGCAAGCGGGTCGTCCGGGCTCATAATCAGCACCAGTTCGTCTTGCAATATGGGAAAGGATTCGAGCTCACTATCAAGCGGCTCGAATGCCAGCAGGGCGAAATCCACATTCCGGTCCAACACCTCACGCGGTAAACGTTCAGACACCTGGCGGAAGATTTCGACCTTCACGTTTGGGTGTTGCTCTCGATACTGAAGTATTAGATGCGGCAGAATATAAAGCGACGTGCTTTCGTTGGCGCCAATTCGCACGCGGCCACGTTCCAGCGAACGAAGTTCAGAGACTACGTTCTGCGCCTGGTCGCGCAACGCCAGGATTCGCTTCGCGTAATCATAAACAAGCTCGCCGGCGTCTGTGAGAGTTGGAGTTTTTTGCGAGCGGTCAAAGAGGGGAGCGCCAATCTCTTCCTCGAGGCGCCGGACGGCGATACTTACCGCGGGCTGAGTGCGAAATACGCGCACGGCCGCTTTTGAGAAGCTGCCCTCCTCAACCACCATTAGAAAGAATTCGAGCTGAGTCAGTTCCATTGCTGCTTTATCCACAGATTTCGCAGATTACGCGGACGGAAGGCGGAAGGCAGTAAGCAAGTTCCAAGTTTCAAGTTTCAAGTTTCAAGTTCCAAGTTCCAAGTTCCAAGTTTCAAGTTCCAAGTTTCAAGTTCCAAGTTCCAAGTTCCAAGTTCCAAGTTCCAAGTTGAAACCTGAAACTTACTGCCTTCTGCTTTCTGCTTACGGCCTTCTGTCTGCATAAATCGGCGTAATCGGCGTAATCTGCGGATTCGCTCTGTGGCGGCAGAGGCATTCAGCCTTCCGGGAGCGGATCGTAACATAGCGTTACCGTTTTCGGATGAGAAGGGCCGTCAGGCTGATCACTTGGAAGCGAAGCCCTAGTGACGTATACCCAGCCCGGCTTGGAAAGTGTCCGGGCAGACGACAAATCTGTCTGCGGCCGGCTTGTTGATGACAACATTGTAGAGACGCTTTGAAGGGGTGGTCCGATGTGTCCAGGTCGCCAGGGAAATCGCAAGTTGGGAAGGTGGCCTTGCCCCCGCTCAAGATCCGCACCTGCTCAACACTGAGATCGGCGCTGAAAGTTGCAGATTAGTTCCCAATTCAGTGTTGAGTGGGGGCGTATCTTAAGCGGGGGCAAGCCCACCTTCCTGCGAATTTCCGTTACTTGAGTGGCCAATCCCAGAAACATTTTTGTCGCAGTGGTTCGTGTGTCTGACAAAAATGTCTTTTTGTAGACTCTCTCTTTCGGCCCTCCAAACTATCAGAACTAACAGACAGAGACTTTGTTCCAGCCAAAACAACTTAACTTCACAGTCTTATCATTTTGCTTCACGCCTCTGCTCGAACACCTGGGCCAGTGGCACGAAGATTGTTGAGCGCAGGATGAAGACTATCGCAGTAGTTGTTCCTTCCTGACTACCGTCGCGGTTTGGCGCGAGTCGTTTTGTGAATCTTTCTGCCATTTGCTGAAGGGAGATAATAATGATCCGAGACCGAATTGCTGAGCCGTCATGCAAACACTTTCGGCGCCACTTGGCTCGCGCCACAAGAGCGTGTCGCGCGTTTCATCCCGGCGGCGCCATGGTCGCTCTCTTGGTGCTGCTGGCGGTGATGGCGCTGCCGGTGGTCGCGCTCGCAGGCGATCCGACCGGCGCCGGCACTGGTAACGCCGGGACGATCACCGCGGCTAAACCGGGAGAGCCAACGATCCAGGAGTTAGCAGACACGGTCGGACACACAGTCATTTCGGTCAACTTTGTTTGGACACTTGTGGCTTGCTTCCTCGTCATGTTCATGCAGGCTGGGTTCGCGCTGGCGGAAACCGGATTCACACGCGCCAAGAACGCTGCGCACACCATGGCGATGAATTTCATGTGCTACCCGCTCGGGATGCTGGGCTTTTGGATATGCGGCTTCGCGCTGATGATGGGCGGCGTCGGAGCGGTCGCTGCACTCGGAGGCACTGGGCCTCTCACCTCGGCGTTTTCGGTCAATATTGCCGGCCACACCCTAAATATCTTCGGTCACAAGGGAATCTTCCTGGGTGGCGACTCCTACGACGTCGGTGTTTTCACGCTCTTCATGTTCGCGATGGTTTTCATGGACACGGCCGTGACGATACCGACGGGAGCACTGGCCGAACGCTGGAAGTGGGGATCGTTTGTCGTTTACTGCTTCTTCATGTCAATGTTCGCCTATCCAATCTTTGGCAATTGGGTGTGGGGCGGAGGCTGGCTCTCGCAGTTGGGCAGTCAGTTCGGACTGGGTCACGGTCACGTCGATTTTGCAGGTTCGTCCGTGGTGCACATGGTAGGAGGTGTGGCGGCACTCGCGGGAGCGATTGTTCTTGGGCCGCGTATCGGGAAGTACGGCAAGGACGGAAAGGTTAACGCGATCCCTGGCCACCACATGCCAATGGCGATTCTTGGTGTCTTCATTCTGGCGTTCGGCTGGTTTGGTTTCAACGCGGGCTCTTCCCTGGCGGGTACGGACCTCCGCATCGCGGTTATCGCAGTCAACACGATGCTCGCTTCGGCGGGCGGAGCGTTCTCGGCGATGATTGTGGCCCAGAAGTGGTTCGGTAAGCCTGACCTTGGTCTGATGGCCAACGGCATGCTCGCCGGTCTTGTCGCCATTACGGCCCCGTGTGCGTTCGTCTCGAGCTTTGGCGCCGTGGCGATTGGAGTGATTGCTGGTGCGATACTGGTAGTGAGCGTTTATTTCATCGATCACAAATTGAAGATCGATGACCCGGTTGGAGCGATCAGCGTACACGGTGTCAACGGCGCCTTTGGCGTCCTGGCTGTCGGACTCTTCGCAGATGGCTCGTACGGTGGTGGGCTCAATGGGGTAGCGACACCCGTGATAGGTTTGTTTTACGGCGGGGGCTTCAGTCAGCTCATAGCGCAGACGATCGGCACTGCCACCTGCTTCACCTTCATCTTCGCGTCCTTCTACATTTACTTCAAAGTCGCCGAACTGATTCTCGGAAACAGGGTCTCGGCTGAAGAAGAGATAGAAGGGCTCGACTTAGCAGAGGTAGGTGTACTTGCCTATCCGGATTTCAACTTGCGTCCGAACATAGCGCTCGGTAGCGCGGTTGAAGTCACTGCTGCTGATGCCCCGGCGCTGGATGATAGGCTTCCTGTTAAGGCGCAAACAAGTATAGCTTAGGGTCGGAGAGTAAGGATCCTGCTTGCCTGACTCTCATTGTTCGAAAATGGCTTACCTGTCTATCTTATGGATCTTGGGCAGGTAGGCCTTCGAACATTATTAGCAAAGGGGATCACGATCTAGATTGCCGCTTCGCCACGCTCTCCCGTGCGGATGCGAA
>Ga0137404_10002109_pt1 | contig 13104 bp, 3 predicted proteins | sample CZOMad2_1_16fung_FD_108285 | JGI IMG/M metagenome (GOLD analysis project Ga0137404, IMG submission 108285) | Vadose zone soil fungal communities from Angelo Coast Range Reserve, California, USA - CZOMad2_1_16fungal (Illumina Assembly) | ecosystem: Environmental > Terrestrial > Soil > Vadose zone...
GCCCAGCTGATGCAGGATAATCGCCCACTGCGCCGCGAAGCAGATCTCGGCCACGGTTGCTACCGACCGGCCGACGACAACGCTCGACAGCCAGGTGTCGAACAAGCAGATCCGCTGAACATCGGCGCGCGGAAGCAACGACCTGAATGCGCAGCCAAACACATAGGCCGCACAGAGGAGGAGCATGAGCTCGATGCCGGACGTGCTGCCGAGACCGCCAGTCGGCTGTTCGTGGAACTGGCGGTACAGCAAGAACCAACCCGCGATATTTGCGCCGCTGACCACGGTCAACAGACCCCACCACCAGGCCAGAGGATTTGACCAGGCCAGGGAACTTGGCCGCGCCCGCCATTCCAAACTCATGAACCGCTCCGCGTGTAACCGAACTGACATTTGATCGTAGTATTTCTGTCACAAATCGCGGCGAGTCACGACAACAATATGTGTGCGGCGGGGGCTTGCGGGTGATGGCGAGCGCGTCTTTGGTCGGTGCCGACGGCGTGGGTCGGTCCGGGACAAGCCAAGCCTCGCAGCCAACACTCTCCCAACCAGGTCGCCTTGAAGCCGGCTTCATGCGGCGGGCCGCGAGCGGGCTTTGTGCAGGGTTCGGGTATGAGTGAAACCTCCCCTACCCCAAGGCTGACGCAGGCAGACTCATGATTTCCAGTTTGCATACGCTCATTGGCAGCGCGCCGGCGCTTGAGCGTGCGGTCTTGTCAGCGACGATGGCCGCTTCTGGGCGCAGAGCGGATCAGAGCGTGAGCGTCTGCACCGCCCCATCGGCAAACTCGTAATCGAGCTTCCAAGCCGTGCCGACCTGGCGCACGCGCAAGAATGTCACGCCGTCGCCGGGAGGTGGCCGCGTCGTGTTCACGACGCACTGGTAATTCCCGTAGGTGGGATCGGCGATAACGATCGTCTCGCTCGCGACGATATCCTCGTCGAGGCTGTTTGCGAACGGGTAAGGCGCGTAGATTGCGGCGGTGTGAAGGGAATGCACTTGGGTCATCAGAGTACCGGCCGCATCGCGCAGATCGACCGTCGCAACGCAACCTCGATGCTCGTCGCCCGACAAGAACACCACTCCCTTTATCTTTTCCTTGGCGATATAGGCCAGCACCTCGCGCAGCGTATTCGGATATCCATCCCAGCCGTCGGAATGCAGTGCGCTTAGGTTCGACGGGTCCAGACTCGAATCGCGTTGTACCGCCCGGCGATGACGCGGCAGCAGCATCGCCGGCGACACAACGAATTTCGGTGCAGGCTTCTCCAGCAGCCACTTCTTCAGCCTGCCCATCGTCTTCGAAGGGTCCAACAGATCCGAATCGAACAGATTGGCACTCGCCAGGCTGCCATCGACCTTGCGATGCATCCTCTCGGTGCGTGTGTCGAGCATGAAGAAATGAAAGCCGTCAAACTCGAACGTCTCGAGCCCGCCGCTCTTGCCGCGCTGGTATTGCTTGTACCCTTTAACGCCATCCTGTTTCTTATTGTCATTCTCTTTTTCGTCGGGAGACGCGACCGGCTCCCAGTTATCGTCTATCTCGTGATCGTCGAGCAGCATGAACGACGGAATGCGGCGCAACACGCCGCGAACGTTTTGCTGGCGCAGCCACGCCTCGTAGGGCAAGCGGTAATGATCGTCTTTCGCGGCCGGATCGTAGAGCCCGGCGGTGGGGTCGACGTACACCTGATCGCCGACGAACAGGGAAAATCGCGGCTTGATCCCCACGTTTGCGTCGAGACGCGCGACTATTCGGTCGTAGGAGCGGTAAGCTACAGGCTCATCGATGAATCCGGCTGGATACTGGCACGACGCGAGCGTGAAACTCGTGCCGCTCGAAGGTGGAGTTGCGGGCGGCGGATTCTGCGGCGGATCGTAAGGAATCACGCCGTCCAGAAGGTCGCGATCCTGCTCGAGCAAGCGTTCGAGGGCGGCCTCGCTGTTGCGCGCGTGACCGAAAGACATCAATGGCGTGGTTCCTTCTGTGATCACCGGCTGCGGAGTAAGCTTAAGCGTCGGGCTCGTTTCCTCCCGTAGCCCGCGATAAACCAAGCGGCGGGCGGGGTCTTGTGGCTTTGCGCCTAGTGGTGGGTCTGCGAGTATGCGCAATGCGGCGTTTGAAATCCTTTCGAACCAAACGAACTGGAATTTGTCCTCTGCGATCGGCAAGTCGTCGGCGGGACCAGTCGGATTCAACCGAAAGATCTTGCCCGCTTTGGCGTAGAAGTGACCAAAAACGCCCGCGGCGGGCGCGCCCAATTCCTCGTCCTCGGCGTAGACGAGCAGCACCAGCAGCGCGTTGCCAGGATGGCTCGGGTCGTGGCCGGGCATGAGGTTCGGCAGCGGCGCATCAAACGCGTCCCAGCCATTGCTCGTCAGTTGCTGCGATGTGTAGACCACCATATGGCTGACGATGTAATCCGGGGTCCATGGCAGACCATCGGGTCGCAGGATTCGGTCGTCGACCAGCTTAATGCGCAGCATCACTACCCCCTCGGCCGCCCGGTGCGAAGGCATCGATCCCACCCGAACGACGAGTGCCGTCGTTTGGGGCCGCTCCTGGGTGATGATCGGCCCGATCCACGGCGGGTAAGCCGTCAGTTCGCCGTCGGCCTTGGTCGGGTTGGTCTCGATGTTGGCTTCCAGGAATTGCTCGATCCGTTGGAGCGTGGCATGCCTCGTCGTTCCGACCAGCGCGTCCTGATGGCCGGCGCCAGCGTTGATGCGCGGCGGGAGATAAACGCGCCCGGCGTCGTGCAGGATCTGCCCCATGCGGTCTACGGTCGAAACGTGCGAAAGTCCGTTGTCGCCGCCGTGTACACTGAACGTCGGGAATTTCCAGTGCTGTTCGAAATTCTTGCGCGAGACGAGCCGGTTGCGCCCTTTGAAATCCGTCATCAGCGAGTAGCGCGCGAAATGCACGGTCGACGACACTGTCTTCAGGCTTAGGGCACCAAAGTGCTCGTCAATAAAACGCAGCATCTCCGGTTCCATGTTGAGCACATTGAAGTCCCGGCCGTACAGCACGTCCATTCGATGTCGCGTGCGCGTCCAAGGCGTTCGTTTCGTCGGCCAGACCGGGTTCTCGACATCGAACTCCTCGACGGGATAGGGCAGCGTCGACAGCAGCCGGTCCCAAAGATCATCGGCGAGTGTCGGATTCTCTGGATTGAAGCTGTAGCTGTCCGGCAGGAAATCGATGAGATACCGCAACGCGTAGGCGCGAAAGATATTCGCGGGCGAGAACACGACGAGCGGCCCGACCTGCGTGAATGCCGCGCGGTCCACCAGGCTCTCCACCGGCTTGTCCGCGCCATCTACCGGCTCGTCCGCGCGGACCACCGGCTTGTTCACGAGGCCTGAAAGCACCGCGATGCTGAAGACGACGGTACCCATGCAATGCGCAATCACGTCGACTTTGCCGTCGATTGACTTCGAGGCCACGGTTCGCAGTACTTCCGGTACATCCTTCGTGCCTATCTGATCAAAGCTCCACGCCTTTGTCGCTGTGGCCGGTTGGCCTGAGCTGGTTCGCAAATCGGCGATCCACACGTCGCGCCCCGTCTTCCAGAAATGGCTCGCAAAATTCGGATTTACCGCGTGGTGCGCGAACGTTGTGCCGCCGGCGCTGTAGCCATGGAACATCACGACTGGCCGCTTGGTGGTACCGGGATTCGGGTAACGCGTGAGCCGCACCTCGCCCGGAACGGGTACCCCACCACCCTCGGGCGCTTCCTCGGGAATCGAGATGCGGTGGATCTCTGCAGCGACGGAGCCACCGCCAGGAAGCTGAAGGGTAAGTGGCGGCAGGAGGTTCAAGACGTCGTTCGCCGGGTCCGTATCCTTGTCGGGGGTGCGGAAGCTCCAGATGTGCAGGCCCAACAGCAGCCGCACAACGTAACCCAAGAAGGTCACGAGTTCACCAATCGCGCTGGTACCATCGCGCTGGCGCGTTATTCGAAACAACGGCACGCCGATCCGCGCAAGATAACGCACATCCAGCTTCAACACCCTCTCGCCGGCGCTCCCGGTCAACCCGGGGAACGTTTCGAGCGTCACTTCCATGAGCTGCCGCCAAGGGTTGCAACGGCGCTCATACGTGAAGGTCTTGCTGCCGACAATCTTGTTGCCGTCGAGCGCGATTTTGGCGCCGGGGTCCGGCGTGCCGATGGTGAGGTCGTAGACGAACCCTCGGATTTCGCCCGAGCGGCTTGCGAGCGCGAACCCCGACTTGATACGCGACCATAGTCCGGGCCCGCCGTCGCCGTCGACGATCGCTTGATAGGTGTCGCGCAAGCCGCGGTTCAGTATCCACGCCTTGCCTGCGCGCCAAATTCGTCCAACCGCGCAACTCTTCTGCCGCTCGAAAATTCGCAGATTGCCTGTAAGCGGCGCGTTGAAGTCGACGATCGCGTCGAACTTCTGTTCCTTCAAGCGCGGTGGAGTCCAGCTCTTCTCGAGCAACTCCCACTCGGTCCGTGGAAAAATCCGGATTCTGCTTCGTATCGCGAACTCGGACGCGCCCGTCGCAACTTGCATGATAGGATCGCCACCGTTGCTGGGCGTGAGCTGCGCGAGCGCCTTAGGGTTGAACCGTAATGTCAATTCGGCGATTCGCGTCTCTGTCTGGCCGTCGCTCGGCTTGAAACTTACCGGACCGACCAGCCGCTCTATGATTTCGACTTCGGTTGCCGGCGGCTGAGCGGCTACGTCAGTCCGGCGAAACACGGGCCGGTTGAGCGGCGCTTCCACTAGGTGTGGCGCCCCCGCAGCGTAGTTCCACTCGATCGCGAGCGCCTCCGCCGCGCGTAGCGCCACCGCCGAGATCGTGAGCGCCGGATTCGTGCCGAGGGCGGTCGGAATGATCGAACCGTCGAGCACAACGAGACCGTCATGCACAACGTTGGAGAGGCTACTCGAAAACGCGCGGCCAATGTCGTCGACGACACCGGTTGAACCCGTGTCACCCATTGTGCAACCGCCGAGCGGATGCACGGTTGTGAGCGGCCCACGCTGATCCTTGAGCAACCAGGTCAGTTCCGCCGGAAGCAGTTTCCAGACGGGATTGGGAATGACCCGTCCGCCCGTTCTTTTGGTGAGCCCCGCCAGCGTCTTAACTTGTGCGTCGAAGACTGGCAGGTTTTGCAGCTTGTCCCAACGGATGCGGGCGATGCCGTCGCGATCGCGATCCGCGATCGTCGAGTCGCCATCGATCTCGATGCTGCCGGCCGCACCGTCGTCGCCCATGACGGCGTAGAGCGCGGAATGCTCGATGCGCGTGACGGGCGCGACATAAATGTCATCGGTCGGGAATCCCTGCTTGTGTTGCGAGCAATCCCGCTCGGCGATGCCGTGCAACATGTTGACTGTGGCGAAGATCTCAGTGAACGCGATGCGCAACCCTGCCGGCACGGACATTTCCTCGATCACGACGCCGGCCGTGGTGCGCAGGTCGATGACGCCGGTGATGGTCGGACCAATCGCGCGAGCCGAAGGCTGCACGGTTTCGTCCGCAACTGTATGGACAGTAGTGGCGGTCGCGTAATCGGCGACCAGCATGTCGCCGTTCGTTGAGCAGCGCTTGCCGAGCTGCGCCTCGGACAGCTGCAGTCCGAGGTCACGCGAGCGCAGCAGGATCTCGCTTGAGCCCAGCGTGCCCGCGGCCAGCACGACCTTGCGCGCGCGTATCTTCAGCACTTGGCCGTCGCGCTTGCGGAGCGCGGCATTGGTATGAACGCTGTTGACGATCCAGCCGGTCCCGCCGTCCTTTTCGATATTAAGCACTGTCGCGCCGCTGAAGATTTCGGCGCCGCCCTGCTGCGCGCGTACGAGCAAACTGACATCAAGCGAGTTCTTGGCTCCGAAGTTGCAGCCAGTGGCGCAATCGCCGCAACGCACGCATTTGTTGAGATTGACGTTGCCCGAACTCGTCGAGTTCTTCATTGCGACCGTGATCGCGGCCGGGCGAAAGCTGCCGGCGGGCGCGATGGCGCTGATCGATTGAAACTTCTGCGGTAGGCCGTCGACATGATCGGCGATCGTGTTGGGAACGCCATTAATACTACCGCCGAGCAAGTCGCGCGCGCGATCGAAATATGACCTCCATGTCGACAAGTCTTTCAGCGCACTCGGCCAGCCGGTCTGGAATACACCAGGCGCAGGCACTTCCATTACGCCTGCGTTGATCAGTGAGCCGCCGCCAACCCCGTTTGCGACTACCGTGGTGACCTCACCTCCGAGTCTGATGTCGAAGAGACCTTCCTTGTTGTGGTCCTGGCGTATGTGACCCGGCAACTCGCCCAAGCCGGTCGGGAACGAGCCCGGCAGATATTCCTTGCCGCGCTCGAGCACACCCACGGTGATTGGCACCCCGCCGTGCTGGAGGCCGGCAAATGTCGCCGCGGCGATCGCGCCGCCGTAACCGCTGCCGATAATCAATACGTCGAAGTGCGTGGCCTCGGGCGCTTTGCGCACACGATCAATAAGACGCTCGAAGCCCTGCGAGATCCAGGCCGTCCCCGAGTCCGCGTCTAGCCCCAAGCCTCCCGACATTATCTTCCTCCCGCTCCGATACCAGATCGGGGAAGTGAGAAGTAGACGAGGTCGATCAGACACGCGCCGGCATCTTCATAAATCAGGGCACGGCGCTCGTTCTTGCCTCTTGGCATGACGCTTCCCTCAGGATGCGTTGCACGATCCAGTTGCAGATCGTCACCTTAGCGGGTTTTGTCAACTTGTTGCAGTAATTCACACCTACCTTATCTCCAAAATTTCAAGTGAGCCCACCACACACAGGATTTCCGGGAAGAGCTCGCGGAGTTGTCAAAAGCGTGGATAAGCCATTCTATGTCCAGCGAAATCGAGCGAGAATATCTGGCCGCCCCCGCGGTAACGACCCGCGAAAACTCTACCTTGCGCATAAGCTGGGTGCTAATGTTAGCGCGGATCTAATCATTTAACGAATTTCAGTGATATCGTAAGACGGTTGGCAGCTACTCTTGAGCGGGGTCACCCGCCCACATTTCCAATCGAGAGGCTGCGAGTACCCGGTGCAGTTGCCGCTCTTTGGCACTTTCTGCTTCTGCGTTAAGGGGAGAAGCCATGAAAGAGACCGGTCGATTACTCGAGAGTTTCTTGCCATTGAAGCTGCTCGGTAGAATTCACGGCACTCGTGGTGACCGGCCCGCGGCCGTTGAGTTTCCAGCAGCCGTCCTGTTTGTTGACGTGTCCAGGTATACGGCCCTGGTCGAAAAGCTGGCCCGACGCGGGCAAGCAGGACTTGAAAAAATCCCGAGCCTGCTGAACCTCTCCTACGGCCGCTGCACGGAGCAAATCTACAATCGTGGCGGCGAAGTGCTGTACTTTGAGGGAGACTCTTTGCTGGCCTATTGGGCCGCGGACGCCGACGATCTTGGGATCGCAGTTCGGGCCGCAGCCGCCTGCGCCGAGGCGATCTGCCGTGATCGCAATGGAGACGCATCGACCAGTGAAGCCGACCCTGCCCTGCACGTCGGCGTGGGCGCCGGAAAGCTCTGGGCCGCGGCCCTCGGCGGCCAGCCCATTTGGAATCTCGTCGCGGGCGGCGATGCCCTCATGCAGGCTGCGACGTCGCAAGCGCTTGCTCGCCCTCGGGAATACGTCCTATCCGACGCCGCGGTGCAAGCATTAGCGCGCGGCGAAGCGACCGGTTACGGCAACACAAAGCCGCACCTTGAGCTCGCTTCGCCGCTCCCCCACGTAGATTGGCTGACGGGTTTCCTGCCCCCGCAGTTGCGGGAGATGGTACTTGCACCCGGTCTGGTTTCCGTGGCTGAGCCCCGCGAATTTGCGAGCGACCGCGGAGGTCAAGGAATTGATGCCCTGCTCGGTGCGATCCATGAGATAAGACCCATTTCCGCGGTCTTCGCGCGGATCGTCGGTCTAGACCCCCACAACCCGCTCGCGCTCTCCCGGTTGCAGACCCTCTGCGTGTCGCTTCAGGAAAACCTGCGAGCACGAGGTGGACCGCCTGGGGAATTGTACTTTGACGAGAAGGGTCTGATTTTCAGCGCCGCATTCGGCGCGCGCGGCAGTTTCCATCGCGATGACCCTTATCGCGCCGTCGACGCCGCACGCGCGATCAATCTAACAATTCAAGATTTGGGACTGTCCGCGTCTGTTGGCGTAGCCACCGGCGACGCGCTTTTTTGCGTTGTCGGAAACGTACGCCGACGTCAGCTAATGGTGCATGGCGCACCAATGAATCGCGCAGCTCGGTTAATGACTGCGGTATCGGCAGACGTTGTCTGCGATGCGCCGACGGAACGAGCCAATCGAACAGCGTTTTACTTCGAACAACAAGGCACGTTACAGCTGGACGGACTCGGGGACATGGCCGCCGTATTTCGCCCATTGGAGCCGCGCGTCGCGGTAGCTGTCCCTCCAACACTGATTGGCCGGCAAAGTGAACTGGGGGTCTTACAGCACACATTTGAGGAAGCACGCAGTGGAGGTACGCGCTTGCTCGTGGTTTTGGGCGAGCCAGGCATTGGCAAGACCGCATTGGTCACGGCTTTCATGGACGAACTGCGGCTGACCGGGACGCCAGTCTCGGTGGCGCGTGCAGAGCGCGAAGATCGCCGAACTTCGCTTTTGCCTTGGCGGCGGGTGCTTGCGTCGCTCCTCGGTCTACCTTCCGACTGCAATGGATTCATTGTGCTCGAAAGGATCACAGCCAACGTTCAAGAGAATCCGGCGATCGTCGGACGACTGCCCTTGCTTGACGGTGTGTTGGGTATTGCGATCCCGGAAAACGACAGCACGCGGCATCTGCAGGGGCCATACCGTGGCGATGCGACCATGCGTCTTCTGGGCGACTTGGTAGGTATGTTGGCGCTGCGCCCGCTTGTATTGGTACTGGAGGACAGTCAGTGGCTCGATTCGGCATCGTGGCGCCTCATCGAGTGGATACTCGGATCCCTATCATCATTGCTATTGATCGTGTGCGTACGTCTCGAGGAGATCCCGGAGGAATTGCAAAGTTTACGACGGCGCGCCGAGGCGGCGCGAATGAATGCCACTCAAGCGGAAGCCGACGATCCAGCCCGATTTTGTCGGATCCTTGATCTCGAGGAACTCGGCGAGGTGTCGATCCGCGAACTCGTCGCTCGCACGTTGGGAGGCGTGCCGCCGCATCAAGAACTGGCGGGCCGCATCTCAGCGTTAGCCGGAGGCAATCCCTTCTTCGCTGAGGAGATCTCGATAGCCCTGAAGAGCGAGGGGCTTGTCGCGGTGCGTGATGGTTTCTGGCGCCCGATCCGCCCGCTCGACGACCTTCGTTACTTCGAAGGTGTCGAACGGGTCATCCGGGAGCGCGTTGATCTCCTGGAGACCGCAACATTCAACCTTCTCAAGGCCGCCGCGGTGATTGGGCGTTCGTTTAGTGTCGCCGCGCTTCAGATATTGCTCAGGGGCGAGCTGCATAGCAGTGCTATTGAGGCCGCTCTCAAGTCACTGTTGGCAGTACACCTTGTGCGACATGGATTTGGCCCAGACGAATACGAGTTTCGTCACGATCAAATTCGGGACGTCGTGTATAGTTTGATCTCGGTTGACGCACGGCAGCGCCTTCATGGACTGTTGGCTGACTGGATCGAGTCGAATCAATCGGCAACCGCGGGAGTAGAAACCGCGGCCCTCGTTCAGCACTTTGAGGCTGCTGGGAACACTGACAAGGCGGTCAAATATGCTGATTTAGCCGCCACAAGGGCCCTGCAGGTTGGTGCATTTCGTGAGGTCGAGGCGTTCCTGGGAATCTGCTTTGGTCATGAGCCGCGCCAGCAACCTCGGAGCGCTGAGCAAAGGCTTCAAGCGGTGCGTTGGTGGAGGCAGCTCGCCGAAGCGCATTACGGCCGCGGCGACATTCCTGCTCAGGGCATTGCTGTGAGACGCGCGCTTGAGATCGCGGGCGAACCGGTTCCCCGTTTCCCGACGACAACCTTAATCCGCCTGGTCGGGCGTGGTTTGCGGCTCGCAATGCAACAGACCTTGCCTCCGTCGAAGTGGACGCAGCCAGGTGTGGACTCATGGGGGCGAGAGCTGGCTCGCTGTCTGAACCAAGCGGCGATGGTGGATTATTTCGAGCTTCGCTTTTCGCGTGGGATGTGCAACCTCGTTGGCGCGGTTAGTCATGCGGAACGGGCCGGGTTATGCATAGAAATGGCGGTCGCATCCGCGCAACTGGCATGCGGGCTCGGTATTATGGGTTGGCGGCGCGCCTGCAACTACTTCATGGCAAGGGCAGAACAGGTCGCGATCTCGCTTGCTGATCCGGCGGTCCATTCTCACGTGTGCCTCCTCGACGCGCTCTGGCGTGTCGGGGGTTGTGAATGGTTGATGGTCGATCGTCGTCTCGATCAATCCCAAGAGCTGTGTCTCAAGGCCGGGGATCAGCTCAGCTGGTGTAACGCACAAGGTATACGTTTCTGGTCGTTGTATTACCGTGGCGATCGGAGTGCTTTGGAGCCCACTGCTCTTGGGCTGCTCTCACGCGCACAGAACGCCGGAAATATCCAGCAAGAGATTTGGGCCCTCCGATGCAAGGCGCTGTGCGTACTTCATACGGACAGACCTCGCGAGGCGGTCGATATCCTGCGGCTGATCACGCCCGCGATGCTCGGTTCGCTTGATCTCGCCGCGCAGATTTCAGCGAAAGGCGCACTCGCGCTCGCGCTCGCCCGGGTTGGCTCGCATGCCGAAAGCGTCCAAGCCGCGATCGAGACCCTGCATCTGCTGCGCGAGATGCGTCGGCCGTCTTCCCATAGCACGCTGGTCGGCCTTTCCGGTGTTTCCGAAGTGCTTCTGCGCGGCCGGGAGGCAGGCCTATCGCGCGAGTACGATCAGTGGCGCCAGTGGGAGCGGCAAGCGCTCCACGAATTAAATCGCTACAGCCGTGTATTTCCCGTCGGCGCGGCGCAACATGGGCTGTGGCTCGGCGTGGCGCACTGGCTGGACGGGCGCAAAGGTCAGGCACTTTCCACTTGGAAGCAAGCACTCGCTACTGCCCGGCAGTTTTCTTTGCGTCAGGACGAATCCATGATTGCAGCCGAGATGAGGCGCCGCCAAGACCAGGGTTAAGAGCAGCCCGACGCTTCAACCTCCATGGTCTGGTATGGCGTGTTCTCTTGTGCGATGGCGCTGTGAGCGCGTTTTTGGTCGGCGCCGAGAGCATGGGCCGGTCCGGGACAAGCCAAGCCTCTCAATCAACACACTCCCAACCAGGTCGGCTTGAAGCCGGCCTCTCGCGGCGAGCCACGAGCGGGCTCGGTGCACGCGCCGGTCAGGTTGATTGCCTCGGCAATTAGGTTGAGCGCAACGGCTGCCGCTTTTCGTCGGTCGTCGTGCCGGCCTCGCGACCAGAACTGCCACAGGGCGGTCAAGAGCCCCGGCTCCGCAAATGCACGCCATGCTGCGTCGGTTAGTGCGCCTGGTTCCGGCGCAGCGCGACGACCTCACGATATAAAGCGGCGTAACGGCTCGCCCGATTGCGCCACGATACATCCGTCGACATGCCGTTGTCCTGCAACCTTCGCCAGGCCCGCTTGTCACGGAACGCCATGTTTGCCCTGCGCAGGGCGCCGGCGAGATTTTCGACCGTGACTGGACCAAACTTGAAGCCGGTCATAGCGCTACCGGCAATGTCGGCTTCCTCAATGTCAATCACAGTATCCGCAAGGCCGCCGACCCGCGATACGATCGGGACCGCGCCGTATCTCAAGGCGCAAAGCTGAGTCAGGCCGCATGGTTCGAAACGCGACGGCACCACAATGGCATCCGCACCGGCCTGAATGAGATGGGCGAGAGCCTCATCATAGCCGATCAAAACCGCTATCCGGCCCGCATCCGCTTTTGCGACCGCCTGATAGTGATCCTGAAGCTCGGGATCTCCACTCCCAAGCAACGCCAACTGCACTCCTTCGTTCAAGATCGTGGGAATGTTCTCAAGCAGGAGATCGAGTCCCTTCTGCCAGGACAGTCGACTTATGACGCCAAGCAGAAGCGCGTCAGGAGATGGATCAAGGCCAAGCCGCCGCTGCAGGGCCGCCTTGTTCGCCGCACGGAACTGTAGCTCTTGCGCGCTGAAGCGAGCGGCGATCTGCGGATCTGTTTCGGGGTTCCAGACGGAGGTATCGATCCCGTTGAGGATCCCGCTCAGGACCTGCGATCGCTCGCGCAGCAAACCGCCCAGCCCCATGCCCCCTTCATCGCCCTGAATCTCGATCGCATAGGTCGGAGAGACCGTTGTGATGCGATCCGCGAATTGCAGGCCCGCCTTCAAGAAGCTGATCATTCCGTAATATTCAACGCCGTGAATCGTGAAGGACTCGCGAGGTAAGCCGAACGTATCAAGCATTTGATGCGGAAACTTCCCTTGGTAGGCCAGATTATGGACCGTCATCACGGTCGCAGGTCGGGGACGATTGCCATAGTGCAAGTAGGCCGGCGCGAGTCCGGCCTGCCAGTCATGAGCATGTACGACTTCCGGCACGAACGACGGGATAACTCCTTGGCCGATTTCGGCCGCCATTCGCGAAAGCGCGGCAAAGCGCAGGCCATTGTCCGGCCAATCCGCGCCGTCTGGCGTTACATAAGGGTTTCCGGGGCGGGCAAACAGATGCGGTGCGTCGAGCACAAGCAAATCGAGCTTGTCGTATGAACCGCCGAGCGCGCGCGCAGGTCCACCGTAAAAATCTTGCAAATGGACGAGTTCTTCCACTGCCGAAAGCGCCTTGAGCACATCGGGATATCCCGGCACCAGGGTTCGCGTTTCGATTCCGTGAGCTTTCAATGCGGCCGGGAGTGCGCCGACGACGTCGGCAAGGCCGCCCGTCTTGATGATCGGGTAGATTTCCGAGGCGACCGAAAGGACACCAATGGACGTCATGCGTTCAGCCTGTCGATCATCGGCTGCGTAATGAGACAGATGCCTTCCGGGGTGATTCGAAACCGCTTGGCATCGAGTTCGGGATCTTCTCCGACCACCAGACCTTCCGGGATTTGAACGCCACGATCGATCACGACATTGTTCAGCTGCGCATTGCGACCCACGTTCGCGTAAGGCA